>Ga0307445_10000065_pt1 | contig 43611 bp, 37 predicted proteins | sample SalMarSW160330MG_FD_202147 | JGI IMG/M metagenome (GOLD analysis project Ga0307445, IMG submission 202147) | Salt marsh sediment microbial communities from the Plum Island Ecosystem LTER, Massachusetts, United States - SW1603-30 | ecosystem: Environmental > Aquatic > Marine > Intertidal zone >... | reverse complement strand
TCTGGCCGAGAAGATAGGGTAAGCCGGGTAGAAATCGAGCATGCAGATATCAAAATCTCCTTTCGTGACCCGATTGTTTTTTATGACAACATCCCGGATGTTGAAACAGCTCTATTGGTCATCGGAGAAGGAGAGCTGCTTTTCACTCCTTCTCTTGCAAGAGAAAGACATCAGCTCGAATTGGTGTACAAAAAAGACTTCCTGCATGACCGTCTCAATTATGTCTTTGTGCGCTGCTCGAATGCCTTTTTTGAGAGCAACATACGGATCGAAAAAAGCCAAGGAAATAGCACGCCGATAGACCAAGCGGAAAAAAATAGAGCCTATTCTCTTTTTACCCAACATTATTCACGATCTTTTACCGTCGAAAACTCTCTCGATGGCAAGATGTTATCTATTATCCCTCAAGATGAAGAGGCCGTCATAGAATTCGAGGGGGGCAAAATCGGCAAATTCACCTATATTTTCTCTCCGTTCACTGAGGAAGAAATCACGCTTTATCAGTGGGAGAAACATAGGTATATGAACATGTATTCCCCTCAGGTTGCGGATGGGAAAAAGAGATTTTTTATTTCCTTTGGAGAGAAATTCGATGTCCTAAAATACACGATGGATATCGATTTTAATCCGGATGATAAATACATTTCCGGAAAGGCAGAAATCGACATCGAATCGAAAACAGGTCGTTTGGACAAAGTGAAACTCAAATTGAATCCGAGTCTCGAGATTCTTCGCATCACCGATGATAACAACAATGAATTATTCTTCACCAAGGACAGACTTCGGACGAACCTGTACGTTTATTTTCTCGATCCTATCCTGGGGAATCAAACCACAAAAATCACCATTTTTTACCGCGGGATGATATTGCCTTCTCCTATCGTGGAGGATGCCATTTCTGCTGGACAGGTCGATGATCTGTATCTGTATATCCCTCCTCGGTCAGAAACCTTTTTGTACAGCTTGGCTGCTCAATGGTATCCTTTACCACCGGAAGGGGATTACTTCACGGCGCGCATCAAGATCATCATTCCCCCTGATTTTTCGGTCATTTCCAACGGGGTTCTTGTCGAGGAGTCCAACCTAAAAGAATGGGATCGGGTGGAAGAACTTGAAAAAGTCGGGAAGAAGGTCTCTGTTTTCGAGTCCCAAAAGCCAATCAAATACATGTCTTTTATCGTGGGAAAGTGGCAGGTTAAAAGAAGAGAAACAGAACCGTTGAACCTCAATTATTACAGGACATCGGATGTCATTTTGCCGCGATTGGATTTCTTTGAAGAGGCCAAAAGTATTTTGCAGTTCTACGAGAAAAAATTTGGCCCTTACCCTTATGAGAGCCTGAGCATACTCCATAGAATTTGGCAAGAGAGCGGTGGCCATAGCCCGGCATCCTTTATCGTTTTGAATCAACTTCCGCGAGTCGAAGGCGTCCGTCTCGAAAGGGCCGACAGTCCTGTGAACCTGACCCGATGGAATGAATATTATCTTGCCCATGAGATCGCCCATCAGTGGTGGGGCCAGGGCGTTACATGGGATAGGCATCATGACCATTGGATTAGCGAAGGATTGGCACAATTTTCCACGATTCTGTATTTGAGAGAAAAACACGGAGAATCGGCCTTTTCCGCCATTTTAAAAAAAATGTCCACATGGACGGTAAAAAAAGCGAGGTGGGGGCCGATAATCTTTGGCTCGAGAATCAGCCATTTCGACTTCTATGCTTTCCAGTCCATTGTCTACAACAAAAGCTCTTTAGTGCTGAATATGCTGAAAGATTTGCTGGGTGATGAGGTCTTTTTCCGAGGTGTTAGAGAATTCTTCGACCGAAACCGATACAAGGCGGCCAGAACCCATGATTTTGTTTCAACCCTGTCGAAAATTTCCCAGCAGGATTTAGAGCCTTTTTTTAGAGCCTGGTTCAGCTCTTATACGCTCCCTGAAGTTAAGGTCTCTTATTCTATTGAAAGGTCGCAAAAAGAATTCAGCCTAAAATTCCGTATCGTCCAGCTGAAGGAAATCTTTATTTTTCCTTTGTGGGTGGAATGGATACAGGATGGGAGTAAAATCCGGAAGATGATCGTTATCGACAAAAAGGAACAGACCGTCGAGTTCATGCTCAACGTTAAACCCAAAAAGATCAGAATAAATCCAGATGGAGCCGTCCCCGGCCATATTCATTGATATCGTTCCGGAGATTTTTGATCATGGTGGATTCAGACTTCCAGGTTATTGATATCGATGTCGAGCCTCTTGATCATCTCGTTGAGCGTTGTGGGTTTGACCCCCAAGAGTTGGGCCGCCTTATTCTGAACACCGTTTGTTTTTCTCAACGCCTGCAATATCCAATTTTTCTGGAACAGCCTTGTTTGGTCTTTTAGAGTTCCAGACTTAACCGATGTTAAATCAGCCGCGACCTCTTTTCCCTCCGGTTCATACAAAAAGGGAGGCAGGCTATTTCGTGTGATGATGTTTGTTTTGGTGAGGACAACCGCCCGCTCTATCAGGTTTTCCAACTCCCGGATATTTCCTGGCCACTCGTAGTTTGCGAAGACTTCCATGACATCTTCGCTGATGCCTGTGATCTCTTTTCTGTTTTCTTTGCTGTATATATCCAGAAAATGTTTCACCAGAAGCGGGATGTCTTCTTTCCGCTCGCGCAGAGCTGGGAGTTCGATCTTTATGACATTGAGACGGAAAAACAGGTCCTGTCTGAACCTATTCTGTTGGATCTGATCTTCCAGGTCTGTGTTGGTGGCGGCGATGAGGCGAACGTCGACTTTGATCATCTTTGTTCCCCCGAGCCGCATGAACTCGCGATCCTGCATGACGCGGAGCAACTTGGCCTGCGTTTCCATGTTGAGGGAAGAAATCTCATCAAAAAAAATAGAACCTTTATCGGCGGCTTCGAAAAGGCCTTTTTTGTCGCTGAAGGCTCCGGTGAAAGCTCCTCTCAAGTGGCCGAAAAGATTGCTCTCCAGCAGGTCTGGAGGAAGGGATCCGCTATTGACGATCATAAAGGGGGCATTCGCTCGATCGCTGTTTTGGTGAATAGCTTTTGCGGCTAGTTCTTTTCCAGTTCCGCTCTCTCCTTGGAGCAATATTGTGCTGCGTGTGGGGGCCGCTGCTCTGATGGTGTCGAAAACATTGTTCATCACTTGGCTCTTGCCAATGATATTTTCGAAACTGAATTTGCTCTTGAGCTCGTCTTTCAGTCGGATGTTTTCGTCTTGGAGTTTTTTGTGTTCCCTGGCTCGATCGATGGTGAGCAACAGTTCACTATGTTTGAATGGCTTCTGGATGTAGTCGAAAGCCCCTTTTTTCATGGCGGATATGGCAGATTCGACCGAAGCATAGGCCGTGATAATAATGATAACTGCATGGGGGTCGATTTTTTTTATTTTATTCAGAACCTCGATTCCGTTCATCCCCGGCATCAAAAGATCGAGAAGGGTGAGATCATATGTATCCGGGGAATGTTTTTCCAATGCTTCCTCTCCGTTATAGGAGCTATCCACATCGTAACCTTCGGTGGTCAGCAGATCCCCCAAAACCTCATGAATGATGGGTTCATCGTCGATAATGTGAATCAATCCTTGTTGAGCCATGTTCTCTCTTTTATGATGGGCGTGTTTTGTTCAACTTCCTTTTGTCAAGGTCTGTCGGGATAAAAATGACGAATCGGGTTCCTTTCCCGGATTCGCTTTCCACAGAAACCCGTCCCTCGTGTTCCTTGACTATGGCATAGCTGATGGAGAGGCCGAGGCCTGTCCCCTTGCCGATGCCTTTTGTCGTGAAAAAAGGATCGAAAATATGGGGGAGATGTTGGCTTTTGATCCCGGTCCCTGTATCCTCGATGGCCACGATGGCTTGATTGTCCGTTTGACTGAGCTCTATCTTGAGCTTCCCTCCCTGGGGCATAGCATCCATCGCATTGAGAATGATATTGATAAAGACCTGTTGGATTCTTTCTCCTTGTGCCCATATAGGTTTCATCGGGTGAAGATCCAACTCCAGATCGATGTTCATATTTTTCAGTTTATAATCGATAAGGGAAATGATCTCCTTCAAATTTTCACTGAGATCGATCTTTTGGAAAGCTGATTCAGAGGGATTCCGGGCAAAATTCAATAGATTCTTCACGATTTTTGCGACCCTGTCGGTCTGGGCTTCGATTTTTTCCAATACCTGGAAATGAGAGGACGTGGACAATTTTTTCTGTAGGATCTGTACATAGCTGGAAATGCCGGTTAGAGGTGTGTTTATTTCGTGGGCCACACCGGCAGAGAGCAGCCCAATAGAAGCCAGCTTTTCGGATGTTAGCAACTGCTGCTGCATCGTGATTTTTTCTGTGATGTCCTCAAAAACGATCACGGTTCCGTAGGGGTCCATCTTGTTGTCTAAGAGAGGCGTTTTAGTGATGTCGAAAATCTTTTTTCCGCCATCCGGCATTTCCATCGTTATTTCGCTTAGCAGCCGGAAGCCCTGTTGAGTATCGGGGGGGAATAGGGCGGCGAAATTATTTTCACCAAGAACGTCCATCAGCGTTTTTCCCCTGACCTGCTCTTCTTTTTTGCCGAAGGACTTTTCGAGAACTCGATTCCACCCGATCACTTTTCCGTTTTGATCGAGGACAGCCACTCCGACCGTGAGGCTTTCGATTATGTTTTCGCTGTAATCTTTCAGTCTTTCCAGTTCGTGAGCTCTGAGATTGACCTGATCGTACAGGTAGGCATTTTCTAGAGCGAGAGCAACAGGTGAAGATATGGTCCTTAATAATTCCCAGTCCTCGCTGCTCAGATATGTGTTATCTTTTTTTCTCCCCATTCCCAAACAACCGATCAGTTTATTTTCGACCTTAAGGGGAAGGAAGTGATGAAAACCCTGAGAAGCGAGCGGTTTGAATTTTTTTTGAAGGTCCTTTTTTTCTGCAAATGAAAAGGAAGACAAGGACTCCTTGTTCTTGATCTCGAGGAAAAGGCGGCTGTCGAAAGTCACCAGCGCTTTGGATTGGGGGAGATCTCCTTTGGATTCGAGGACCGAAAAAGTGTGGGGAATTTTTTCTTCTGGAAGGAGGAGGGCGATGTCTTCGATCAAGAGGGCGTTGCTGATCTGTTCCAGTATGGATTGGGATAGCTTGTGCAGGTTCCTCTCTCGGCTGATCTCTTGGCTTATCGAGAGCAGCGTTTTTCTGTATTTATAGCTTCTTTTATAGATCGCCCGATCCAGCAAAGACTGTATGAGTTTTGTCAGTGGGGTGAAAAGTGTTGCCCCAAGAATCAGCGCCAGGATGCCGAGAGTAACGGCATTGAACTTATTCTCGGAAAAAGCCTGTGTTCGCGAAGTGACGATAGAATACATAATAGCGATAAGTACATAAGAAAAAATAAGGGTCACGGTCCTTTTGAGGATAACCTCGAGATTCATCAATTTATACCGGGATAGAGAGTAGGCAAAAGTCAACGGAATCAAGGCTTGAAAAACGATGGAAACCTCTGCAGCCCTTGGAGGCGTTAGGCCGACTAGATAAGGAATCAGGTAAAAAAAAGTGAAGGGAATGATCCCGATACTCAAGCCAAACAGGATCCATTTCAGTTGCCTCTTTATGATGAGGTTCGGAGCTCTGATCCTGTCCAGGAAAACGATGACGAGTACGCTGAGTGTGAATAGAGAAAAAAGAGATACGCTCATCCTCTCTAGGAGATTATGGATGCGGAGCATGAAAGCATCATTATGAGTTTGAATCAAGGGAAGGTGGAAAAATACATAGGAAAGCAGAAGGATGCCGCTGGGTATGTACAGGTAATAATTGAAAAATGGCTTCTTTTTCAGGACTTTTTTTCTGATGGGGAAGATGAGAAAAAAGTGCAAGAGCAGGGGGGGGAAAGCCAAAAATGCTATCTTATCCAACCAGAAGAAGAGGCTGTCTAAATAATCTAACTGTCCGGTGGGAGAAAAGACATAGATGCCATAAAAAGATAACGTCGATAAATAGAATAAGATGTAGGGGAGGGAAAGCGGTTTTTTGGAATTGAAAAAAATGATGATGCCGATGACCAGGGTAGTCAATCCGATCAACACGAGGTAAAAATAAATGAGATCGATCCCCTTTTCACTCGGGAAAAAGGTGGGCGTAAGCGGGGCTTCTCCTTCGCGCAGAATCTGATAGCTGAGATTCTGATCGGTATTCCATGCTATCCACAGGTTTTTGGCCACGTCGATTTTGGTTTGTACGGGGATATCGTTGATCTTGACAAGGATATCTCCCTTTCTTATCCCATTCAGGTCGGCAGGGCTTCCCTCGATCACTTTGGCCGCGGTTAAACCTTCTAGCTTATTATCCCAGACAACGCCATCTGTGGGCTCTTTCCAGCCCACTTTTTTGGCGACGTTCAAACCCCCGAGTGCTAAAAAGACCGCAGCCGTGAAGACGATCAACCAAGCTTTTTTATTCATCGGTGATCAGATCTATTTTGTTCTTCATCCTGTTTGCTAATCCAAAAAATTGAATCATCATGATAAAAAATATATGTAAAAGACCTCAGTTCAACAGATGCCTGCCTCCGGATCTCATGGCCCACTTGATGCTGGGTTGGTTCAGGAGTTTTCGTAAAGAGATATTTTCCTTCAATCCCAGGGGCTTTGTATTTCGTGATAGGATACTGCTCATGTAATCAAATTTTTGCTTGTCTGAGCTTTGGGGGGGAGGTTCATACGTAGACAGGGCAAATGGGAGCAGAAACAACAAGAAAAGAATAGATAAAAGGATCTTTTTCATCCTTTTTTAAGATAAGGCTTTCAGAAGTGTTTGTCAATGGGATTGACCCCTAAAGGGGGGGAATATCATCACAGGATTCATCTTAAAAGGCTATTTACATACTTTTCAACGAGATACAGAATATCTCTTGGGTAAAATGACAGAAATGGACAAAATGGACAAGTTGACAATTTGTGGACTATTCCCTAATATTAATAATTTCGCAACAGTTAGAGCGCTATAAGGGTATATACAATTACGATGCCTTACTATATCTGCCGTTTTGCAACAGAGGAAGGAAGCGTGATCTCGAAGTCTTTTTTGGCCCCTTCTTACACGGAATGCAGGAAACTCTTTGAGGAACAAGGATTCTGCGTTCTCTCTGTCAAGAGGGATTGGAAGAAGATCGAAATTCCTCTCCTTCCTTTCGAGAAGAAGATCAAAGATAAGGATTTCATCCTTTTCAACCAGGAGCTTGTAGCCCTTATCAAAGCGGGATATCCCATCGTCAAAAGCATCGACGTTATACTTAGTCGGATCAAGAATCACCACTTTAAAGAATTGTTGATGGGTATTCAGAACGATATACGTGCCGGTAAATCTTTATCTGAAGCCTTTGCTCCGTACGAAGAACAATTCTCGACGGTTTATATCGCCTCCCTGATGGCTGGTGAACGGAGTGCCAACTTGGACGGAACCATCAAGCGGTATATCGATTACGCCAAAATTATCTCCCAGGCAAAATCCAAGATTCGAGCAGCTCTTACCTATCCTACGCTGCTGCTATTTTTTTCTTTGTTGTTGCTCCTGATATTGCTCAATTTCGTTATTCCTCGTTTCTCCCAATTTTATGCCGATTTCGACTCAGAGCTTCCCAGTATTACCCGTTATTTGATGACCTTTTCATTTTTTGTCAGAAGTCACATTCTGTATCTGCTCCTTTTTGCAATTATGCTTTTTATGGTGTATTTCATCATGAAACGCAAGGAAAATACCCGGATTTGGCTGCATAAGATCAAGCTCAAGATTCCCTACGGCCGGATTATCTGGTTGGAGTCTGCCATTTCTCTCTTCTGCAGAACATTGAGTCTTTTGCTCGAAGGAGGAATTTCATTGTTGACCGCGGTCGGTATTGCAGGCAAAGCCATTCCGAATAAATACCTTCAGTATCTGATGAAAGACCTCCAGGATTTCATAAAAAACGGGGAAAGCCTGTCAGATTCTCTTGTAAAATCTCGATTTTTTACTCCTTTAGCAATAGATATGATCCGTATCGGAGAGAGCTCGGCCAATCTGGAAGGGATGTTGGGAGACGTGGCAGATGTGTATGATGAGCGGATCCGGGGGAGGATCGATACTTTTGTCTCGCTGATCGAGCCTGTCGTTATCATATTCATGGGATTGATCGTTGCCGCCATGCTTTTATCGGTTTATCTCCCTATTTTTAACGTTATACAAGTGACAAGATGATGGAAAAATCAAAAAAAGAAAAATCGGAAAGTGCCCTTCGTTCAGAAGAACAGGAAACCAAGCGGATCGCTGAACGATATCATGTTCCCTATATCGAGGTGTCCTCCTATCCTGTCAACCGGGAACTGGTTCAGGTTTTCCCCGTGGATTTTCTTTACAGAGCTAACTTTATTCCATTGGAGGAGAATGAGAACACGGTCAAGATCGCCATTGCCGATCCCTCCGACATTTCAACGATCGACTCGGTCGAATCTTTTTTAGGGAAAAATGTGGAGGTATACGCAGCTTCCAAATGGGCTATCCATGAAGCGCTGCGCAAGAGCGAGACCGCTCTTCAGGTTCTCAAGGATGCCACAGAAGAGTTCGTTATGCAGGTGGTCGAAAAAGAGGGAGGAGAGGAAGAGGAAGTGATTTCGGTTGAAAAGCTGGCCGATCAGGATGGCTCCATCATCAAGCTGGTCAACTCCATCATATTCACCGCTGTCCAAAAGAGAGCCAGCGATGTGCACATCGAATCGAGAGAAGGGGGAGTGATCATTAAATACCGTATCGATGGTGTGTTGGGAGAAGCGATGGAGGCCATCGATAAGAAGTTCCAGCTCCCGATAATATCGCGGATCAAGGTCATGTCCGACCTGGATATATCCGAACGGAGAATTCCGCAAGATGGGCGATTCCGTCTGAAGATCAAGGACAAACTCATCGATTTTCGGATATCCATCATGCCGAGCATATTCGGAGAAGATGCGGTCATCCGTATTCTCGATAAAGAAATGATCACAGAGGCATTGTCCGAGTTGAGGTTGGATTTGCTGGGTTTTTCAGATGATGTTCTCGGCAAGTTCAATAAGTACATCGTTCAGCCCTATGGGATGGTTCTTGTGACCGGGCCGACTGGAAGTGGCAAGACGACAACGTTATATGCCGCTTTGACAGAGATAAAAAGCCCGGAGGACAAGATCATCACGATCGAGGATCCCGTCGAGTATCAAGTGGAAGGGATCACGCAGATCCCGATAAACGAAAAAAAGGGCCTGACTTTTGCTAGAGGCTTGAGGTCCATCTTGAGACACGACCCGGATAAGATCATGGTCGGTGAAATCAGGGATCCAGAAACCGCCCAGATTGCCATCCAATCCGCGCTTACAGGCCATCTGGTTTTTACAACCGTTCACGCGAACAATGTGTTTGATGTGATCGGGCGCTTCTTGCACATGCAGGTCGATCCCTACAGTTTTATTTCTGCGCTGAATTGTATTCTAGCCCAGCGGTTGGTCCGGGTTCTTTGTACAGCCTGCAGAAAATCCGCGACTTACGACAAGGAAACCTTGCTCGATTCTGGGCTGGATCCCAAAATCTACAAAGACATGGCCTTTTATGAAAGCCCGGGATGTTATGAGTGTGGATTCAAAGGCTACAGAGGGAGAACGGCTATCGCTGAACTCCTGGAGCTTTCCGACGAGATCCGGGAGATGATCCTGGAGAAAAGGCCTCTTTCTGAGGTCCGGAAAAGAGCAAAAATGGAAGGGATGGTCTTCCTAAGGGAAGTCGGGATGGAAAAAGTCTTGAAAGGAGTGACCAGCCTGAAAGAGTTGAATAAGGTGACGTTTGTGGATTGATAGAGGGTAGCCAGCATGACGACAATCTTCAATAAGATCAAAAGCTATTTTTCCGAACATCCACTTCCCCACTCTGCCATGCAAGTGACGTCCTCCTACATAAGCGGCATTCATCTTTCCTCAAAGGACAGGAGTCTCAAGAGTCATTTTATTCTGCCGATCGAGGGCGGCATTATTCAACCTTCTTTCGAGAAAACCAATATCAAGAATCCCGCTCTTTTGCAAAAGATTATCGATGGGGGTGTGGAAAAATTCAATATTTACGATCATGGAGTCGCGCTGCTGCTTCCTGAATTGTCCCAGAGAACATTCGTGTTTTCTTTTGAAGCTATCCCTGGAACATCCAAGGAGAGAGAACAGCTCATCAGGTTTCGGGTGAAGAAACAGATGCCGTTGTTATCCGATGATGTCAGGATCACTTATGATGTGCTCCGATCAAAAAAAGGGAAAAAAATCATTTCTTCTGTGGCTCGGTCCACTATAGTGAGCGATTACGAGAATTTTTTCGGCCAGATGAACTTGAAGATCAGGGCGGTGGGTCTTCCTCTTATGAGCTTATCCCATTTGATCAACTGGAATGAGGAGAAGGATTTTTTCCTTGTCAATATCGAAAAGGATTCCTTCGGGCTTCTGGCCGTCACAGATTCAGAGCCTTCTCTTTACCGGCAAAAACCGCTTATGATAAGGAAAAGCGAAAATTATTTGGTGGAAAGAGTCCAGAATATCATCCAAGAAATAGAAAATACAGCGCAATTTATTCGAGATAAAGAAAAAAAAGAAATCTCTTCTCTATGGATCCGGTTCGGGATTTTGGAATCGGAAGAAGAAATACTGTCGAATCTGGGTTCAAGGTTGAACGTGCCCATCAAAAAAATCGAATCAACGGTGGGCCTCAAACTTTCCCAACAGGAGAAAAAGATACTGGCTCCTCTGATCGGGCAATTGCTATGATGAAACAAAAAAGAACTCATTTGAATTTTGCCACGCATCCGTTGAAGAATCGACGATTCTTTTTTCTCCTCGCTGGAATTCTTGGCGTCCTTTTTTTAACGACCGCTGTATTGGGTATCTATACGTTTTGGACATACAGCAAAAAAAATAAAAATATTTCTGACAATAAGGCTCAAATCGAGCAGATCATTACCAATGCCAAAAGGGAAGAATTGAGGCTTTCTGCACAGATCAAGGATGTCTCTCAAATTTATCAGGCAAAAATCGATATGCTCAATACCCTTATACTCAAAAAAAGTTTTTCTTGGGAAGAATTTCTATCTGCCCTCGAAGAGGCTCTTCCCGCGTCCTGTTATATCGAATCCTTGGCTCCGACATTGCAGGAAAACAACCAGATGGAGGTCAGACTTAAAATAGCTTCTCCAAACCTGGACGAGCTCTTGAAACTCAACAAAAACCTGTATGAAAAAAACTTTAACGGGATCAGGATCATCAGCGAAGCCGTGAACGAGACGGGCCTTTTGATAGCGGAGATAACATTAGTCTATGAAAGAACTGTTTGATCTTTTGGAAAAAGGAGAACGCAAGATATTGCTCTGGCTCGGTATTATATTTCTCGTTGGGCTTTTATTTTTGCAGGTGTTTGCCTTGAACCAGAAAAGAGCCTACAGTTCTGCTGCCCAAACTCTCCCGACACAGCAACAAGAATATACGCAGATCAAGGAATCCAACAAGAATATTAAGTTGGAATGGCTGCAGTGGGATGAAGCTAGGCGGGATGTTGTGGAGATCGAGAAAAAATATTTTTACAGGGGGGACAGGAGCTTAAGCCAATTGAGGATCGATATCGGGAAAATATTCGAGGCCTCGGGAATTCGGATTGTGTCTGATTTGAATTTCGATTATGCGGATTGGGAAGAAGAGAACATAATAAGGGTTCGAGTGAATTTTGCCATGGCAGGGACTTATGTAGCATTGAAGAGATTTATCCACCAGGTTGAGGTACATCCAAAATTCCTGATGGTCGAACGGATAGATTTTCGGGATATCGACACACAAAGCGGTCGGATTGAATTGAATATCGTATTGGCAGGGTACTATGAAAACTAAGTTTTGCCTGCTTCTCTCGATCACCCTTTTTACATCGAGTGTGCTTTTTCCTGGGATTTTTTTCCAGGGTAAAAAGGAAAGGGATCAGAAAAAAACGGAACAGTCAAGCCTCATCAGAAAAGAATTGCTCTCTCCGTCAAAAAAACCTCTGCCCCCCATCAAGAGGAATATCTTCACAAGACAAAGAATGAAGGCTGCCGGGGGTGAGTTTTCTTCACAGGAAGATTTTCAAGCTCCCGAGCGGAAAGAAACCCCTCTCCAGCAAAAATCTGCTGTTGAAGAAGTTCAGATCGCTGTGAAGTACATCGGGTATGTTCAGTCAGGAGAAAAAGTGGTCGCGTTGATAATCTTGGGGGGGAATACCTATGCTGTTGAATCCGGCGACGTGCTCGAGACAGGCCTGACCATCGGTGAAATCACTCCCGAATTTATGGAAATTTTCGAAAGAGGGTCGGAGCCAAAAAAGATCATTCTTGAAGGAGAAAAGCCATGAAAAAAGTGGCGTTTTTATCCATAGTTTTTATTATTTTGGGTTTATCAAGTTGTTCTACATTCAACCAGAGCTATACATTGGGTACAGAAGCAGCCTCTAACAAAAATTGGGATAAAGCGATCGAATATTATGAAAAAGCGATCCAAGAAGATCCGAACAACTCTGCTTACAGGTTGGCTCTCACACGGACAAAAATTTATGCCAGTTATACCCATTTGGTTAAAGCCAGGAGTCTTGCCGCGGAGGGAAAAAAGGACGAGGCAATGGTCGAATACCAGAAAGCCATGTCCTACTCTCCCAATGACCGGGCGATCGCGGTGGAAGCCCAGTTGTTATCAGCACAACAGCAAGAAACGCCAGAACCCATAGATACAAGGATAGAGCCTCCGGTCAAACTGCAGGTGAGTGACCAGAAACTAAGCCTGAACTTCATGCACGACAGGGTCAAACTGAAAGACATTTTCCAAGCGCTCGGAAAGCACGCCCAAATCAACATCCTGTTCGATGAAAGCTTCAAAGATATTCCGTATTCGGTCGATCTGAGCGACAGAACTTTCGAACAGGCTCTCAATTCTTTGTGTATGGCCACCAAGAATTTCCACAGGATCATCGATGAGAGATCTCTCATCATCGTGCCTGACTTGCCGGCAAAAAGGATCCAGTATGAATTGAATGCGGTCAAGACCTTTTACCTGTCCAACATAAAGGCCGAGGACCTTCAATCTTCCCTTTTACCGATCTTGCGTTCTCAATTCAAAGCGCCTCAATTTATGATCGATAAAAACCTCAATTCCATCACGCTCAGGGATACGCCCGAAGTTTTGGAACTGGCCGGCAAATTGATCAAACTTTGGGATAAGCCGAGGGGGGAGGTGCTGATCGATCTGGAAATCATGGAGGTGTCCCGGCAAAAGCTCAAAAAGTTCGGATTGGAGCTGGATCAATATGCCATAGGGCTCGGATACGGCGGAGGTGAAAATCCTCCCTCAGAATCCGGCTGGTTTGATGTATCCAAAATAGATTTTACGAAAAAATCCAATTTCCAGATCACCATGCCCACAGCATTTTTGAATTTTTTGGAATCCGATCAGGATACCAAGATCCTCTCCCAACCGAGACTCAGGGGAATCGAAGGCGAAGAGATGAGTTACTTGGTCGGGGATAAAATACCCATTCCGCGGACCTCTTTCACGCCCTTTGCTGCGGGGGGTGTTCCTCAGCAACCCCTTACATCGTTCGAGTATGAGGATGTGGGCATCGATATCAAGATCACACCGAGGATACATTATGAGGGAGAGGTCACCCTGGAATTGGAGATGAACATCAAATCTGTCGGCGGCACAGGCGTTGCGGATATCCCCATCATCAGCACGCGAGAAATCAAGAATATCATCAGGCTGAGGGATGGAGAGACCAATCTTTTGGCCGGATTGTTGAAGGATGAAGAAAGGTTGTCGGGCCGAGGTATCGTCGGTATCAAGAGGATTCCCATCCTGGGAGGCCTATTCTCGAGCACGGAAAAAAATGTCCAACAGTGGGATGTTCTGATGACCATAACCCCTTATATCATCCGGTCTATTCCCGTGACCGAAGATGATCTCAAACCGCTCTGGATCAACCTCGGATCCTCCTTCGATGTCTCCAAAGGTGGCCAGGTCAATGAAGGAGCGGATGAAGCTACCCTGGATATGCTGAGAACGGAACGGAGGAGCGATGGTCTATCTGGCCAAAATCAAGGCCAAAACCGAGTTTCTCTGTCTCCGGGCAACTTTGAGATCACCGAAGGGCGGGAATTTCGGGTGAGCGTTGTCGTTCAATCGGCTGAAGAAATAGGCAGCATGACATTGAATCTGTCTTTTAATCCCCAAGTCTTAGAGCTCAAACAGGTCGTTCAGGGCAGCATCGCCAGTCGGTTGGGGGAGAATATTCCCTTTCTGCAAAATATCGACAATTCTTCAGGCACGTGCACCCTCGGGTTTTCCAGCACCGATATTGCCAAGGGCTTCAGGGGCTCGGGTCGAGTGGCAAGCTTGGTTTTTCAATCGATCGCCCAAGGAGATAGTCCGCTGTTATTCACCAGTGTTACCGCCAACAGCCCCTCAGGCAAAGCCATTCAACTGGAAACAGAGGAGGGCCGGGTAAGAGTCCGGTAACACACAAGCAAATTGACTTCTCCCCCCTATTTGGGCTAAAATCTTTTCCACCGGCGGTGTAGCTCAGGTGGTTAGAGCATACGGCTCATATCCGTAGTGTCGGGGGTTCAAGTCCCTCCACCGCCACCAATTTTTTTTAAAAGAAGATCTGTTCCGAACCAGGCCCAGAGGGGATTTGCGCCGAATCAAAACCTATGATTGTAAACACTGTAAGAGAAACGATCCTCCGGTATGACCTCCTGAAAAAAAAGGACAACGTCCTCATTGCCATTTCCGGTGGCCTGGATTCGACAGGTTTGTTGGCTGTTTTCTTGGAACTGCGCAAAGAATGGCTTCTCGATCTTTTTCTTGGTCATTTTAATCATCGGCTTCGCCAAAATGCCAATCAGGATGAACAGTTCGTCCGGAATGTGGCACAGAATCATTCCCTTCCCTTATTTGTCGCTTCAGAGGATGTCCGATTATTCGCCAAACAAAATCGCATGAATTTGGAAGAAGCAGGTCGCATGCTGCGGTATGATTTCTTGTCCAAGACGGCTCGAAAAATAGGCGGAGCCAAAATCGCCACAGGTCATACCTTGAATGATCAGGCCGAGACGTTTTTTTTGCGGTTGATGAGAGGAAGTGGACTGACAGGTTTGGGCAGCATTTATCCAGTTGTAGAGGGACAGATCATCCGCCCTCTTTTGGCTGTGGAAAGGAAGGAGATTGCGGAGTATGTCCAAAAGAAGGGCATGACCTATCGGGATGATGAAAGCAACCTCGACCGGAGTTTTGCCAGAAACAAAGTTCGTCTCGATCTGATCCCCTTTATTCAGGAAAATTTCGAGCCAAAAATCGTCCAACGGATCGGTAAAACCGTGACCATCATTCAGGAAGAGGAAGATCTTTTGGAAAAACTATCGAGACATGAAGCAAAAAAGACCATATGCATTGACGACGATAAATTTCGTCTCGATCTAGAAGCCGTGAAAACACTTCCCCGAGGTTTGGCCAGAAGAGTCATTCGTGAATTTATCCACAAACTCAAGGGGGATTTGAGGGAGATTTCTTTTGACGATGTCGAGTCCGTTTTCAATTTGGAAGAGGGGGAAAGTCTCCAGATGACCGAACAGATTTTGCTCAAAAGAGAAGATGGCCAGGTATTCCAACGGCCTGATCTTTCTGACAAGATCCTGTATGCCTACGCATGGGAGGGTTCTTCTCCGCTGGTCCTTGAAGAGTTGGGCCTCGTGATCGAGGCTGAAAAAACGAAACTCCTTCGTTCCTTTGTGTTCGATGATGATGCCCGGGCTTATCTCGATGGGGAGAAAATTCGATTTCCCTTGCAGGTCCGGAATCGCCGGGAAGGAGACAGATACCGACCCTTGGGATCTCCTGGGCACAAAAAACTCAAGGAGATCATGCGCGCAAAATCCATCCCTCTGGAAGAGAGAGAAAAAAAACCCGTGTTCATATCCGCGGATGATATCATCTGGGTCCTCGGCCTCCCGGTTGCAGAAAAGTTCAGGATCCGGGAAACGACAAAAAAAGTCTTGATGCTGATGGTCAAGCCACGAGATCAGAGATAATTTTCTCGCCAGATTTCGAAAACGAGAAGGGCCCACAGTTGATGGGAGAAATTCTCCTTTTTTCCGAGGTGTTGGGTGATCATTTTTTCGATGGATTCGAATCGGAATAATCCTTCTTCTCGGATCCTTCGTGCGTTCAGGTGATCGAGCAAAAGATCCTTGAGCTCAGTTCTCAGCCAATGTTTGATCGGGATGCTGAAACCTTCTTTTTTCCTGTAGATATTTTGAGGAGGCAGGAGCCTTTCCATGGTTTTCTTGAAGATCCACTTCGTCGTAAAACCGTGAAGTTTGAGATCGCCGGGAAGAGAATACACAAATTCCACGATTTTGTGGTCCAAAAGAGGCACCCTAGTCTCAAGGGAGGTTGCCATGCTCATCCTGTCCACTTTGACAAGAATATCGTCCACGAGATAGGTCTTCAGATCTAAAAAGAACTCTCGGTTCAGTGCGTCGAAACGTGTGGACGACCGGTATAGCTCGTCGAACGGGAACGTGGCGTTAAGAGGTTTCGCTTCCCCCAGCTCTGCCTGAAGTTCTGGAGAATAGAGAGATTTTTTGTCATTTTCCGTAAGAAACTTCATCCAGCGCAGGTGTCGGTCTCCTGTTGCATTTTCCAATCCCTGCCCAAACCGTCGTATCTTGTTCCATGTCCCCTTCTTTTTATGCGACGGCGGGATCGTCCGGATAAGAGGGTTGAGGATGTGGCGAAATAGAAACGGGATCGGAAAGCGGGATAGTTTCTGGGCCTGGTAGTGTTCATAACCACCAAAAACTTCGTCCCCTCCGTCCCCGGATAGGATCACCTTGACGTGGGCCCTGGCCATCTGGGAAACCAAATAAGTAGGGAAAATCGAAAAATCGCCGAGCGGTTCATCCAAGTGGCGGATAAGTTTGTCTGTCAATTCCAGCGCTTTCGGTTTCAATAAGAATTCTTCATGTTCTGTTTCAAAGGCCTTGGCCACTCTCCGAGCATGGTGGAGTTCATCGTAAGTTGTGTCTTCGAAACCGATGGAGAATGTTTTTATCGGGGAAGTTCCCGATTCATGCATCATGCCCACCAAACTGGAGGAATCGATCCCTCCGCTCAAGAAGGCGCCAAGAGGAACATCACTGATCAGCCTCAGCTGGACCGCCTCTTTGATCAAGGCATAAAGCTCGTCCATGAGAGAATTTATCCTGGACTTGGAGATTTTTGATGGGAATTTATCCTGGTGTTCCAGTTTCCAGTATTTTTTTAGATGAATCTCTCCTTCCTTGTAAATCAAAAGGTGGCCAGCCGGAAGTTTGGATATGTTTCGGAATATCGAATAAGGAGCAGGAATGTATTCCAGTGTCAGATATAAATCCAATGCTTCGGGGTTTAGAGAACGATAGACTCGTGGGTGCTTGAGTATAGCCTTGAGCTCTGACCCGTACACCAAGGTCTTGTCTTCGAGCAGGGTGTAGTAAAGCGGTTTGATCCCGATCCGATCGCGGGCCAGGATAAGTTTTTCCTCTCGTCCATCCCACAAAGAAAAGGCGAACATGCCGCGAAGCTTGTGCACAAAATCCTCGCCCCACTCTTCATATCCGTGAACGATGGTCTCTGTGTCCGTTTTTGTCCGGAACTTGTGACCGCGAGAAAGAAGTTCCTTTCTCAGGTCGGGAAAATTGTAGACCTCACCATTATGGGAAATCCAGACTGTTCCATCTTCGTTGGAAAGAGGCTGGTGGCCTTTTTCGAGGTCGATGATGCTCAGGCGGCGGGAGCCGAGCCCGACTTTTTTTTCGGTATGGACCCCCTGGTCATCCGGTCCCCGATGTGCCAAGGTCTCACACATTGCGGCGAGGAGAGATGAGGAAATCGGGGGGCTGTTCTCCGTTCTAGCGATGCCGCAAATGCCACACATTATTCCTCAGGAACGATATCGATTTCGAAAAAGACGCCCAAAAATCTTCTCTCCTTGCTTGTTTCCGATTCGTAGTAGGGAATAGCGCCTTTAGAGGCGCTGATCTTGATCCGGTAGAGATAAAGTGATTTGATATTAAAGGCCTTCACAGGCGAAAAGCTCAGTGTTCCCCTTTGCTTTGTGCCGAGGGTGATCTTTTTTTTCTGTCTTCCGACTCTGACAGAGATTTCATTCTGCATCCTCGGATTGTTGAGGAGATTGAAATCCATTTGCTTGACCGGGTAATAGGTTTTGAGAATCATTTCTGCGGTGAAAGGACCGCGGGTCCAGAATCCTCTTTTTTCCACCTCGGATTCTTTCAATCTGGGGTAAAAATTGTCATCCAAGAAGTGAAGCCAGCCTATATGGGGATGAGTTCCCACTTCCTGTCGAAAGGCATAGGGGTTGGTGTTGGTAGGGAAGTTGTTGACGAGCGTCATTTCCACAGGCAGGGCATTGAAAGGCCATTTTTTCACATGGGTGGAGGGGTAGTGAGAATGGGTGAACGGACTGATCAAGATAGGGGAGATAAAAATGGCAGCCATCATCCAACACAGGGCGAGATTTTTTAGCTTTTGTTTCGTGGGGATGAGAAAAAGAAGGAACGGGTAGATCGGCAGGAAATATCTGTTGCCCAGAGCTCCTCCCCCTCCGGCATAGTTATCCGGCATAATGACGATAAAAATCAGGATCTCGCCAAAAGCGGCCAAAAGGATCAACCATTGATACAATTCTTTTTTTTGGGTGAAAAACAGGATGAGAAATAGAAGAGCAGGAAAAAAGTACCAAGCTATTCCGGAAAACCGGCCGAAAAAGTAGTAAAAAAGATTATACGGAACGAACTTAGCGGGGAGAAGATGCTTCTCCGCGTATCCGTCCGATGTCATTTCCATGGTGTTGATGGAGTCGAAGGTTACGTCTGCCTTTTCCAGAGGATAGGTATAGTAGAAGGTTTTTCTCTCTCCACCTTGGTAGTTCCACTCTCCGGTGACCAGGTAGTTCGTGCCCCAGAATATGCCCGATGTGATCAGGAAACAGAGGATGATAAGAAAAGCTTTCAAAAACTTTTTTTTCAAGAGGGTGTAAAGGAAAATCGGTCCGAGCAGCACGATATTGGCGGGTTTGGAAAAAACAGCGAGCCCGATGATGAGGCCGGCCAAGTAGTCTGTCCAGTCCGAACGAAGAAAGGTGTGCATCTTGCTCGGTCGATTTTCGCCGTCTTTTGACGCAGGGATTTTGTGCTTGTACAGCCAGAGGAACAGTATGGTGAAAACCAAAAAAAGATTGAAAAAATCTGGTTGGATCCACAGGTAATACACACCGGCGACAGACGCGAACAGAAAGGTGATAACCGTGAAGAGAGAGAGCGAGGAGGGATTGGATAAGGAAAAGTAGGCATGGCCCATCAGCAGCAACAGCAAAAGAAGCAGGGAGTGGAAGACAAGAGCGCCATTCACGCCGAATAATCTGACGAAAGGAGCCGCAAAAAGCGGGTAGGCGTATGATTTGGCATAAAAAAGTTTTCCTTCCCGCGATTTTTTTAAAAAAATACCCAGCGGGCCGGATGGGAACACTTCATAATATCGGATCAGATCTTTCTTGGTGTATTCCAGGTCTCCGTCTTGGGCAAGGCTTTGGATCATGGAGTAGTATATGGCTTGATCGGCAAAAAGAAATCCCTGATGGATGGAAGGAAGATTGACAAAAAGAGAAAAGCCCAGAAAAAAAGCGAATATAAGAAATATCGCGGTCAGAGCTGCATTTTTTTGGAATAACATATGTTAAACCAATATCATAGAAAGGGTAAAAATTCAATAAACCTAGGAAGCATCTTCATTTCCATGATTCCCAAAGGCTTTAAATTGGTTTTTAGGAATGGTTTTGCTTCCGTGAAGATTTTAAACGCCATCCCTTCACCGCTCTTCTCGGCGGCTGTGGAACTGCGCACGCTAACTCACATCTTCTCCCGTTCAGCTCTGTTCCAATGATTGCTCGGTTCTCTAACCCTTTAGAAAAGTCGTGCTCAATACATCCTCGCCGCCTGACTCCGTCAGGATCCCTCGAAGAACGGGAGGAATGGCGAAATCTTCAATGGTCGCTTCAACCATCCCCAAAAGCTCAATCTATCACGGAAATGGAGATGCTTCCTTAAATCTAGAGTTGGCGGCTAGTCTCGAGCGGTGATCGAATGCCAACAAAAAAATGAAAAACGAATGAAAAATATCATCCCACCTATCATCTTTAGCGGTTATTGACAGGACGAGATGGAAAGGCCATATCTATATTTAGTATTAATCATTTAGTAGACAAAAAAGGCAATATTTGTCGTATTTATGACAAAAAATGCCATATAAGGTGAGAGAAAATTTGAGAAATATTTTATGTCTTTTATTTTCAGTAAGTTGTAAGTGTAAGTTTATGGTATGAAATTTGCTACTATATATTATAAAATAAAAGAATGAGTATGTCGTGATGAAGGAAATCTTGCAATTGATACGCCAAAAGCTTAGAATCGGAACACACGCGGAAGAAAAAAGTTTAGAGGGAAATAAAATGGGAAAATTCCGACAAAGAGGGTACACGTTTATCGAAGTTATCGTCGTGGTGGGTATTTTGGGCATGATTCTCGCGGCTCTTTATCCCAGTGTCATGAACACGTTGGAAACACGAGGGATCGAGAACTCGGCAAGAAACATCCTGACCACCATGCAGAGAGCCAAATTTCAGGCCGTGAGAACAAAGATCAATCATCGAGTGGGTTTTTTGGATGATGGAGGAATTTGGTATTATTTTATCGAGAGAGAAGATACTCCGGGAACATGGAGCACCATACCTGGATTCGTGAGAAAAGAGATCCCGGAAAAATTGATCGTGGCCCTCAATTTCCCGGATATTACGGGTGTCCCGTCCAAAGGGATCGTTTTTTCTCCGTTAGGGTTTATAACCAACTTCGACACAAACCTGAACAACATCAGTTTACAGAGCGATAAATTGAGGAGGATGGGACAACCGGATTTGAGAGTTGTGGCGGTTTTTGCCGGAGGATCGGTCCATTTGATTAAAACAGGAAGTTAAACATGAATTTTATCAAAAAAAGGAAAAATGAAGGATTCTCTTTAATCGAAGTGCTGGTTAGTATCGCTATCGTGGCGATCGCGCTGCTCGGACTGGCGCAGCTTTTCACCTACAGCGTGATGACCAATTCCCGGGCCGAGAGAATGTCGAGTGCGACTTTTCTAGCTCAGCAACAGATCGATTATCACAGAAACTTGACTTCCGACGAGCTGAATGTCTTGACCGCCGGAACAAACGACGAGCAGATCGATGTCAATCTCGACGGCACGATCGATTACCGCCGGTTGACCACGATCCAGATGTCCGGGGTTTTCTGGGAGATCCGGGTGCTCGTTTTTTCCTCCGAAGAGCTTAGCACAACCGTGGCCGACCTTATCGGAGATCCTCAGCAATATGGTGTCAAAGCGGACGTGAGCACCATCATCAGCCGTTGATTCGAAAAATCATCAAATCGAGAGAGAAATGAAAGAAAAAATATCGAAACAAAACGTCATGAGTTTGCCTAGATCCCGTTGCTCGGGCTTCACTCTTCTGGAATTGCTGGTGGGGAGCACGATTTTATTGATCGTTGTCCTGGCCACCTTGTCCTTGTACCGGACGAGCAACCAGATTGCGGTGGACCAGCAGCAGTACGCAGAATTGCAGCACGGCGTACGGTCGGGCATGTATCTTATCTCGAGGGATTCGCGGATGGCTGGCGTGGGATTGCCCGTCGAGTTTTTTGGGTTTGCTTTGGGGGGTGTGGATAACGAGACACAGGGAGGCATTGTCGAGCCGGACCGGCTGACCGTGATGGGGAATTTCGATGAACCCTTGAATCTGGGAATTGATAATTATCAAGGATCCGCTGCCAACCTGGCGGTTATGGATTTCAGTTTTGAGGAATACCAATATCCTGATGAATTTTATGAAAATAAAACGGTCCTCATACTTCCCAATCCCAGCTCAGGCTGCCTGTTAGGGGAAGTGAGGAACATCACCCATGTCACCCATGATGCATCGGGGACTAACGAAAAGCTGAATTTTTCGCCTGGTTTGTCTCCTGGAGTCAATCTCCCGGGTGGATTATCCGGGACCTGCTCCAGTTCCAATGACTATGATGGGGGTATGGTGACCTTCATCAATGTGAATGAATACTGGCTGGATGTCACCGGGAATTACCCGGGATTGACGGCCGGCACAAACGGGTATATAGGGAACGGGGAAGGAAATGTCCTTTACCTGACGATGAACGGGGTTCATTATCCCCTGGCCGACAATGTGGAGAACCTGCAATTCGAGTACAACGGGGATTTCGATGACGATGGTCTCCTGGATGGTTTCATCCCGTGGCAATCGACATGGACAAACGATATCACGATGATCAGCCGAGTCCGTCAGATCAAGATGTGGGTGTTGGGCCGGACAGAGAATCCCTTCGTGAGCGTCGGCGCGAACCCTCCGGCCAATCTCCATCTGTACAGAAGGCCCACCATCGCCAACAGCCCGGGTGAAGCCACTGACGACAAGCACAAAAGGTTTTTGCTCGAATCTACCGCCAATATCAGAAATTTATCTTTGAATATATACAACACAGGGAATCGATAAAAAAGGAAAGTGAAAATTATGAACAAAGGATCGGGATTGATAGTCGTCATCCTCGTGATGGCATTTCTTGTGACAGTCGGGATCGCTGTGATCACCGTGACAAGCGTCGGTTCTCGGGTTGCAGGGAATATCCGGTCTCAGCATCATGCTTTTAATGCAGCCGAAGCCGGGTTCGATGCCTCGTGGATCGCCATCGGGGATTCATTCATCGCCGAGGCCTGGACGAGCTTCGACAGCCATTATCTGGTGGATCCGACCGGTATCGATATGCCGATAGATGTCAATTATTTCCGGAAGTTGACAGACCAGGAATTGCTGAGCTTGCTGGATTCCAACGACGATGGGACGCCCGACTACAGCAATATTATCTATTTTAAGCAAGAATTTATCCCTGCCCAGGGAGGCGGGACCGATCCCCGCTATACCTACACGTCATTTTTGATCGACGATGAACAGGGCAGCGGTGTTTCCGATCCCGGCGACGCTCTTCTCGTTTGTATAGGAACGGCCGGGACCGGATCAACGATGACGACATCCCGGATCGAAGTCCTATTGGCCGTAGAACTCAATTGATGAATTTTCACAGGTTTAGAAAAGGAAGATTAAAATAGAGAAAAGGAAGAGGGGAAAATGACAAAAAAAACAAAAATTAAATTATGGATCCTCCCATTAGCCGTGATCATCGCTTTCATTGCCATACATCTTAGGGCTCAGCAACAGTGCAATGAATACACAGGAACCTATACAGAGGATTTCAGCACGCTCACGTACAAAGATCATGCGTGGTCTTCGGTCCGGAATTGGACCCCCGCGCCGATCACGCTGAACTATCTGGGAGCGAACTTCGATGTCGTCGAGCCTTCAGGTATGGGGGCGAGGATTTATGTGTGCGATTCCGGCGACTTCGACGGGGATGGAAGGCCGGATTTGATCGGGTTGGATATCACCACCGACCCGGACAACCGGTTGATCCTGATAAGGAATCACTATACGGACCTTGACGGAGATGGAGTCGACGACGATGGGATCGTGTTTTTGATCGACGAGACAGAAGTGTATGAGCAGGGTACCCACCTCGATTGCGGCCCGGCATCCATCACGACCGGCGATTACAACGGGGATGGCCTTCTGGATTTTTTCTTTTACAAAAATCTGAACGACGAATTCCATTATACGCAGTTTTTAGCGACCATGTACATCAACATCGGCACAGCGACAGACCCGGATTTTGCCACCTTTGATATGGCGCCGAGCCTGGATTTCACCAGTGCCTTCATGAGCGCTGGGATTTACGCCAACTGGGCCGCCGATCACTTGGCCTCGGTCGATATCGACGGGGACATGGATGTGGATCTTCTCGTCATTAGCGAGGACAAGATATTTCTTGTCAGGAACCCGGGCCCGAGTGATTTTGACCTGAGCAACTTCACCATAACCGAGCTGGCCTATGATCAGAACACAGGTTTTACAGACCCAACTCGGGGGGGATCATCGGTCGATGCCGGGGATTTCGATAAAGATGGCGATATCGATGTGATCGGCGCCACGGTGATGGATGTCGACCACATCGTCTATTACGAAAATGACGGAACCGGCAATTTCACCTACAGTGAAATCCCCATCCCGGTTCCGGAGTGTACCGGGACGGTCGCCACGGTCGTTGCGGATTTCAACAATGACGGGTGGATGGATATATTCGCGGCCAACGACCGCTGGAACGCGGGCAACGAGGCCCACATGTACTTTTGGAAAAATCTGGGATTGGTGGAAACCTCTCCTGGAGTTTTTGAGCCGGATTTTCAATTCCGGTGTTTGAACAATTGCCAGCCTATTCTGCCCGATCCCCATGACGTGGACATGAGCGCCATGGTGGACTACGACATGGATGGCGATGTCGATGTGGTGTTGGCCGATGCCAACCATTCGGGTGATTATTACCTGATCCGGAACGATCTGGCCGGTGTGTATGCCCTGAATGGGGAGGCCCGGTCTCTCGATGTGTCAGGAGGCCTCGATCAGCAGCAGTATGCTGTCACACGCGTTCGGATGACTGACATCGAGCAAAGGGTCGAGGGCGGTTCAAGCCAAGGCCTTTCTGTCGAGTTTTATGTTTCCAACAACGGCCAAGATTGGGAGCTGTACACCACTTTTTTGGAAAGCGATATTCGGAATCAGACAGACCTGCCCTGGCATACCTTCAATCATTACGGAGCCCGCTTGTACTGGAAGGCTCTCCTGTTTGCGGAAGAAGACATGATGGCCGAATACGAAGACGCTTCGTTCGAAACGCCGGAGGTCTACGAAGTGAGTTGGGAATTCGTGTACGTGGACAGAAGAGAATATTCCCGGACGACAGTGGCTGTAACGACTGTCGATAATAGCGGGACTCCGATGAAACTGGTCATCGGCGGCTCCTTTTATTTCCCCGGCTGGCAGGGACACTTGCGGGCATACAATGTGACAAACACATCTTCCGCTTCCACCTCGGATTCCATTCTCCGTACAGTCACGACCTCGGATTTGTCCGACGCGTCGGGAAGGGATGTCAACGTCGATATAGCGGGTGTGACGATCGAATGGGATGCCGGAGAGTTGTTGGATACCCGTGCCGCAGGAACGCGGACGATCTATACGGCCCTACCCGGGGTTTCCGGTCTTGGAAGGGCGGATTTCACCGCATCCAATGTGGCCACACTCGGGCCGATCCTCCAAGACGTGAACAATGATAACACAGGCCTGATCAATTTTGTCAGAGGCGAGGGACGCTTCTGGAAACTGGGAGACATCGATCATTCCCAATTGGTCGTTGTCGGTCCTCCGGACGGATCCGCCGGGCTCAAAGGAGCCGGGTATGATGCCTTTCTCACGGCGAATCAAAACAGACTGAAAGTCATCTGTGTAGGCGCCAATGACGGGATGATTCACTGTTTTAGCGCCCTCACCGGGGAAGAGATCTGGGGTTTTGTTCCCTACAACCTTCTTCCTAAGTTGAAGAACATGTGGGCCGTGGATGCAGCGACCGGCGATCGCTATTTCTCTAGGGATGTCTATGTGGATGGCAGCCCGGTCGTCGAGGATGTCTATATCGATCCCGATGGCGGGGGAAGAGAATGGCGGACGGTTCTGATCTGTGGCCAGGGGCCTGGCTCGGGCAGTTCCATCGCCGGTGGGTTGAACTATTATTTTGCCCTGGATGTCACCGACCCGTATGATCCTCAGCCTCTTTGGGAATTTACCGATCCGACCATGGGAGAGACCTGGTCCATCCCCACGGTTGGAAAAATAGTGAATGAAGGGGATGATTCCTTCACGGCTTTTGTCGGTTCGGGTTACGACAATGACACCGGCAGCACAGTCGGAAATTATTTCTACGCAGTGGACATCGAAACAGGGACGAATTTCTGGAATTATGAGACATCGGAAGTGGATACCTCGGGAAGTTATCCCAATATCCAGAACACCATCCCCGGTTCTCCCTCTTCGATCGATGTGAATCAAGATGGCTTTCTTGACCGGGTATACTTCGCCGACCTGGATGGACGGGTGTACCGTTTGGATGCGAGCACCGAGTACCATAGGCAGAATAGCAATCAAACGACATGGGATAATATCGTCGAATCCATCTATGAAGATGCCAATAATTATCCGATCATAACCAAACCGGAAGCTTGGGCAAACCCTACCCTGGCGGCCTCTACTCCGCGTGTCTTTTTCGGGACAGGAGGAGACGATGCTGCCCCGAGCGATACCACCTATTCATTCATAGCCCTTCTGGATGATATGAGCAATCCAGAGGTGGAATGGTTCATGGGAGATGCTGCCCTTCTCAACCTCGATGCGGCTCTGGATATGGGCGATCTGGATGTCGGGGCAAAAGTATGGTCCGATCCAGTTGTGGCCAACTACATCGCTTATTTTAGTACCCTGACCTTGAGCATCGAAGCCGTAGATCCTTGCGTGAATCTCGAGGGTGCCGGCAAGCTGTACGGACGTTTCATCCAGTCGCTGGCCGGAAGCGCAGTCGGGGGATCGGCTTTTCGCGATGCATCGGGAACACTTCAGAGTCTCGATCTTGCGTCCAAGACAAGATCTGCCGTGACCCTGGGTGATAGAACAGCTGTGCCTGGACAAGACAAGAGAGAAGTCTATATTCAGGAGTACGATTCCACGATCCAGAAACTCGAGCAGCCGGTGGGTTCAGTCCTCATAATCAAATCTTGGAGAGAGATTTATAAGGTCATCCGTTAGGCTCGCGGCTATGGCCCACGAAATAGGCCTAGATAGGCCTGAATGATCGGGTCTCCCCAAATCAGCGCGAAATAAGCGGCCGGGGCCAAAAAAGTGCCAAAAGGCAAGGAATACTGAAGGTCTTTTTTTCGGAAGAAGATAATAAATACACCGACGATAGCCCCCACGAAGGAGGCCAGGATGAGGGTGAAAAAGGTCAACCTCAATCCCAAATAAGCCCCGATCAAAAGCATCATCGTCACATCTCCCATGCCGAGCCCTTCTTTTTTTCGCAGCAGATAATAAGTTCCGTAGATAAAAAGCAGGAAGCCGGCCCCTGCAATGGCTCCGATCAAAGCTTGCCTCAGGTCCAGATCCAAACGGAAGGGAGCATAAACTAAAGCGAGGACCAAGCCCGGTAGGGTGATCTCATCCGGCAGGATCTGGTGATAAAAATCGATAAATCCCAAAACGATCATCGCGCTGGCAAAAAGACAGGTTGCAAAGAAAAAAAAGCTCAGAGAGTATTTCTGGAAAATGAGCAAAAAACTCAGTGGCGTGAGAATTTCGACAAGCAAAGTAGAAAAGGGTATTCTAACACCGCATGCTCTGCATTTTCCCCGGAGAATCACATAGGAAAAAACAGGGATATTGTCAAAGAATTTTATCTTTTTGTTACACCCGGGACAGAAGGAGGGAGGTCTCAACAGGCTCATCCCCAGCGGCAGCCGGAAAATGACAACATTGAGAAAACTTCCCCATGCGAGGCCGAAAAGCACGATGATGATTATCTTTTCCACCATTTCAAAGGAGAATCGACTATCCCGGTTTCTGGATCGTAGATGTAATCCCTCTCATCCAGATCTTTGGGGATAGAATCTAAGATCCCTGCGCTTTTAAGTTGATCCAAATTGTCCGGAAGACTTCCTTTTATTTTTTTGTATTTTTCGATGGCATCCTTCAGCTCTGCAAGATCCATGGCCGTCCTCACTTGGTACATATGATTGAATGCGATTTTTTTTATCCGCTCGTCGTCGCTTGTCTGATAGACTTCCAGCCAGTTTTCCCAAGCTGTCCGGAAATCCGTTCCTTTGTAGGCGGCATCGGCGTACAGCCTTTGAGCGATAGCCGGTGCCCCTTCGATGGCCATGGTCTTTTTGTAATATTGCCGGGCCAAATCATAATCTTTCAGGTTTATGGCTGCGTAGTGCCCGGCTTGGTAGGGGAAGATCCACTGGTCGGGATTTTTTTCCAAACCCCGGTCGAGCACTTTGAATGCCAAGTAGGGATCTCTCGCTTCGTAAACGGCGATGATGGCGCCCACTTCGTAGGGATCGAGATAGCGTGGATCGAGCTCGGCGATGATGGAAAAAATGTGATCCAGATGATCGTATCTTTCAGCGATGTTGTGATCGCCGTAATACTGGATGGCCCAGATATAGACCAAATCGGCCATGAGTGAGGAATACCCGAAAGTGGCATGTTTCAAATATTTTCCCGATGGGATGTAAATGAGGGAAGCCCCCGGGATGTTCGATCGGGGGATTTTGTCCGCGATCGATTTGACTCCCATAAAAAGTCCACAGCTTAGCACCAGGAGGAGGATGAGGAGACCTTTTCTCATGATCTTCAGATAAAATCTCTTCGGCGGAAAACGATCATGGCTAGAGCCAGGATGAACACCGTGTAGAAGAGGCCGTACAAAGAAGAATAGATAAAAACCTTCGGGGGGATCGGAAGATGATGGACGACTTCTGTCTTAAAGTTGAAATTTTCCAGGTCGGGAATTACAAGGTAAAAAAATCGGGCTACTGTCTTGACCCCACCCTGAGGCATTTTGTTCACGAGTGTTTCCAGTCCCCAAGAAAGATGCCCTATCAGGTAAAATGCCAGAGAAAAAAGCGTGCTCAGGATCGGGGTGGAGAAACAGGAAAACAACATGGCTACAGCCGTGATGAGACAGAGCTCCATGAAGATAAACAGGATGGCGATAAAAAAAGATCCTTCGACCGGATAGTTGTGCAGAAGGATGAGAATGAGGAAGATCACGGTCATCAAGGCGAGCATAATAAAAAGGGTCAACAAGAGTCCCAGGTATTTTCCCAACAGAAATTGATAACGCTGGATGGGTTTGGATAGAAGAGTGTATAGGGTCCTCTTGTCGATCTCTTTGTACACAAGACCGGTTCCGATCATAATCGCCATCAACGCGCCGAAGAGGGAGAGAGAAGCCAGCCCCACATCCGTGATGATCTTGGCTCGATCTCCCACCGTCAGGAGTGCCAACAACCGGGAGAATATGATACAGACAGAGGCGAAGAAGAGGAGCAAGTAAAGGATGCGGTCTCGAATGGCTTCTTTAAATGTATTGAGAGCGATCGCCAATATTTTCATTTTTGCCTTACCGCTCCGACAAAGAGATCTTCCAGTGTCTCCGTTCTCGGAATGAGCGAATGAACCCTTCCCTTTTTTTCCAGGATCAATTGGAGGACAGATGCAATTTTTTCCTCCTCGAATACTTTGAGCAAGACCCTGTCTCCTTGCGCAGAGTAGCGCTCTCCAAGGTCTCCGAGATCTTCGGACCCAATCCCAGAGATCGTGATCTCCGTGACCTGGACCTTCTCTGATACCAGATCTTGCAGGGGGCCTTGATTGACGACATGTCCCTCCACCAAAATAGCCACTCTATCGCAGATCATCTCGATATCTTGGAGGATATGGGAGGAGAGGAAAACGGTTTTTCCTTCTTCTTTGAGCCGTACGATAACATCCCGGATATCTTTGCGCCCTAATGGATCCAGCCCACCCAACGGTTCATCCAAAAAAACGAGGGAGGGCTCGTTGATCAAGGCTTGGGCCAGGCCGATCCTTTGGAGCATCCCCCGCGAGAATTTTCTGAGCTGGAGGTTAGCTGCGTGTTCAAGACCCACCATCCTGAGCAAGGTTGTGATCTGAGTTTTTTTCCGCTCTTTTTTTGCCGCCGTGAGGTCGCAATAGAAGCTCAGGAATTCTGTTGCCGAAAGATAGTCGTAAAAATAGGGGTTTTCAGGGAGAAAACCGATTTTTTCCTTTGCCTGCATGGAAAGGTTGGATTGCCCGAAAATCTCGATATTTCCTTTGTCCGGGAAAATGAGGCCGAGCACGCATTTGAGGGTGGTGGTCTTTCCCGCTCCGTTTGGGCCGAGGTAGCCAAATATCTCTCCCGCTTTGACTTCCAAAGAGATGCCGTCGAGGATCTTTTTTTCTTTGGGGATAAATCCTGTCTTGAATGATTTGTGAAGGTCTTCGATTTGCAGTACAGTGTCCATGAAATCTTTTTTATTATAATACAAAAGTGACAAATTTCAAGATGTCATCGGAAGCATCCCTATTTCCATGATACATAAGCCGCTTTTGGGAATGGCTTTGCTCCCGTGAAGATTTTTGCCGCCTTTCCTTTACCGTCCTTCTCGGCGGCGCTGAACTCCGCACCTTAAAACCCATCTCTGTTCCTACATTCCCTGTTCCAGTGCTTGCCCAGGTCTTCCACTCTTTAATCCTTCCGTGCTCAATACAGCATCGCCGTCTGACTGTGTCAGATACCCTCGAAGGCCGGCAGGAATGCCGGAATCTTCAATGATCGCTTCATCCATTTCCAAAAGCAACACATATCTTGGGAATAAAAATGCGTCCAATGGTATCGCTCTGATTGAGAAAAACGCTTCAATCCGGGACTATGCGCACGAGTGAATCGGGATCGACAGTGAGGTAAAAATCGCTCCCCAGGTACAACAGGGGTTGGATCCTTCGAGGATCGAGAACTCCCTGTTCATCGAAGCTCCCCTCCTCCTCATGGATCGCCTGGACTTCTCCGACAAAAAGATCATGATCCCCGTAGGTCCGGATTTCTGTCAACCGGCATTCAAAACAAACATAAGCGTCATCGATCACGGGAGATCGGATCGTTGTGGATGGGCAGAGAGCAAACCTTGTTCGGCCCGGATGAAATTGACGGTGAATTCTTTCGCGTCTGCGATCACATGATGGGTAAACCGTTTTTTTGAAATGAGCACACCGAACAGTGGGGGATCGAAGGAAAGCGCGGTATGCCAAGCACAAGACATGAAGTTGGTCTTTCCCTGCACCGTTGCCCCGATGAGGCTGACCGTATACGGATAAAAATATTGAAATTTAGCGAACCGAGTTTTTATCTTTTTTGAGGGCACCTATTTCAATCCTTCGATTTTCTGGGCGTTTTTGAGAAGCCATTCTTGCGTGAACAGATGTTCTCGAACCAATCCCGCGTGTATTTCGAGCTGATCTTTAATCTCACCATCCGGAACAAGAGGAAGGAGTTTTTCGTATTTGGATATCAGTTCCTTTTCTGCTGGGATCAATGATTCCAGGGCGGATAGCCGCTCCTCACCAGAATAGGCCGAGGGCATAGGAGAAACACTCCTTTCCACTCCGTCAGATTTTTTTTCAGCGTTTTCGATCTGGATGACATCCCCCATCTTGATCAATATCCCGCTGTTTTTGTCCCAATTCCTCATGTGGTCGATCGAATTTTTAAAAAGGCGCTGGCAGAGGTCCTGATGCTCGGAAAAAAGGATGACATATTTTAGGTAGCGGTGCATCAGCGTGTTTTCATCCCGCATGATCGCATGCAGAAGTTGGACTTCCTGTTTTTGGGCGCTTTCAGGACCGGATTGGTAACACAAAGCATCTTCGGCACCTTCTGCCCTCATGGCCTCCATCATGGCCACAAATTGATCAGCATGGCGCACTTCATCGTAGGAAATATTGAGCACCATGTTTTGAATTTTTGGGAAGGCTCCTGGCTCGAATTCTGCGTTTTGGTAGAGGGCGGTCACCAGGTCTTCTGTTTTTTTATCTCGAACTAAATTGTCGATAACACGCGGATAACGGATAACCTCATCTGTTTTGAAAGAAGGAGTTCCTCCCATTTGCGTGATGATGATCCCGAGCTGGAGTGAATGGTACATTTCATCTATCCCGATCTGGATAGTCTGGGCCCGCACATCTTGGCGGCGTTTCAACACGGGATCCTGATAAAAGAATTTTCCTTTCGGGAACGAATAAGCGTGAAAAAGATACTCGAAACTCACGGCCCATTCATGCTCCAGCGCGATGTTCAAGAGCTTTATCGCATCTTCTTGAGATTCGATGTTTTTGATGCTTTCCATAAATCTTCCTCCTAATTTTAAGAGAAAATTATAATTTTTTTTTAGAGAAAAATAAAGGATGCAAAAATATCACCCTGAATATCATCTCTGGGGGTGATTGACGAGAATCCTGTCCTGTGTCACCATCACGATAATATGAAACCGTAACGACGCTTTTAATTCCTCATCCAAGGCTGCGTCGAGGTTTTGAAAAGGAAGAGGGAGAGGATTCCTCTCCCTTCTTCTCCCCTCTCAAGTATTCATTTCTCGATACAAAACACCATCATGGGCTCTGGTTTTCCCCACTAAGGCCAGGTTGGAAAATGTTGTCGATCGGGCGGGCCTCTTTTATGTATTGAAGGAGGGTGTGGATGTCCTTTTCCTCAAGAATGCGTCTTTTTTTATCCTGTCTTTGCCATTTGATCAACCGCATGACATTACTATCGATTTCGATACAGGTTGTGCCGTTCGTGTATCCGCAACACCCGGCGTTGAAATAACAGGGAATGGGCCTTTTCCCACCTGGTTCGAAGGACTTCGGCTCTTTTCCCGAACGAAGGCGAAGGATTTTTCCAATCTCTGCCTTCATTTTATAGATTTCTCGATCGATGGTTTTTTTATCTTCTTGAGAGGCATGAACATAAGCCTGTTCCAAACGATGAATGACAGCCTGAAGGCGGTCGAAGTGGGTCATTGATCCGAAGATAGCACTGTGCGTGTGCCCACAGATAATAATTCAATTCGAGGTCATCACGAATCCTGTAGTTTTCGGCAGGACCGTCAAAACCGATATTCAACAACTTTTGGACTGTTTTCCAGACGAAATGGACAGCGAATCGACTCAGCTTCCATGCCTGATCTTCGAAAAAGCGCCCCTGGTTGTCCATGAATGAGGAAAATATCTTCGCCCAGACAAAGCCCTTCTCTATGATCCACTTTCTCCAGCATGTTTTTTTCCCAGGTTTTGCTCCGTTTTTTGAATCTGCGGAGGGTCACCTCTTTATCATGATTCCCCCATATCCTTATTCTCTTTTTATCCGGAGCTTCCAGAGCCATTTCTATTTCTTGTTGAATTATCTTCCGGTAGTGGTGCAGAATTTTCTCGTACTGGTTTTCCCAAAGTTCTTCATTGTCGCCCAAAACGATCAAAGCGTATCCCCGTCTTTTGTAGAAGGCGAGAGCCGCAGCATACAGGTCTGCGTTTTTCTTGAAGTCATCGGCAGGGCTGGCATCGCCTTTGTGATGATCCGAAAAGATTACGAATCGATCGGTTTTGCAGTCGAACGGGATTTTGTTTTCCGGTTTTTTGGCATTTCTGTAGATCCCGTTGAACTTTCTGCTCATTCTCTGGCGCAACATACTGGGCCTCTTATCGAAATTCTTAAAATCATAACAAAAAAAAGGTGCCTGTGCTACTTGGATGCCAAAAACAGAGGCCAGTTGCTTTTTTGGAACGATCCAGGTTTAATAGTCTGAGGAAAACAGAGAGGATAGATAGAGCCATGGAAGAAAAAGTTCCGCGTTTGAGACAGGACATCGACATCATCCCCACCTCCTACCAAGGAGAAAAAGCCTTCCTCGTCAAGGATCTATTGGGTCTCATCCCTCAACCCATCTTGCTGCGAGGAGAGGCGCTGCGGGTCATCGGGTTGATGGATGGAACCCGGAGAATCCGGGATATTCAATTCGAGCTCATGCGTCTTCATGGGGGGATCATCGTAAGAACGGAAGATGTGGAAGACTTGATTTCCCAGCTGGACAGGGTTTTTCTGCTGGACAGCCTGAATTACAGGCAGCGAAAACAGAAGATCATGGAGGAATACACGTATTGCCAAATCCGTGAGGCTGCTCTTGCCGGAAAAGCATATCCTGAAAAACCGGCTCAGCTTAACCCCTACATCCAGTCCATACTCGAAAGAGGCGATGAACGCCCGGAAGGACTTGAAGGAAAACAGGTTCTTGCCCTCGTTGCCCCTCATATCGATCTGGAAGTGGGGAAAAAGATCTATGCCAATGCTTACCGGATTTTGGAGGGCTCTTCTCCAAAGAAGGTCTTGCTTCTTGGAACGGGACACAATCTTTCTGAATCCCATTTTTCTCTGACGACCAAGGATTTTGTCACCCCTTTGGGCCGCGTTTGTACGGATAGGGATTGGATCACGAGATTGAAAGAAGGGTGTCCTCCTGGCTTTATTTCTCCCTATGATATCGACCACAAAAACGAACATTCCTTGGAATTTCAAATTCTTTTCCTGCAATACATGCTGGGGAACGATTTCAAATTGCTCCCTGTCCTTTGCGGATCCTTCCACCAGGCTCTGTCCCATTTTTCAAGGGCAGCAGAAATCCCAGGCATGTCCGGTTTTATCTCCGGCCTTCGACATTTTTTGAAAGACGATGATGGCCCTGCTCTCATCGTGGCAGGCGTCGATTTTTCTCATATCGGGCCAAAATTCGGTCATCGCGAACCAGCGATATCATTGCTTTTAGAGGCGAAGCAACACGACCGATCGTTGCTTGAAGCCATCAGCCGGGGCGATGGGAGAAGTTTCTGGTCCTTGATCCAGAAACAAAACAACAGATTCAATGTGTGTGGTTTTTCGACGTTGGCGCTGTTGCTCGATTTGCTCCCCGATAGAACAGGCTATGTGCTGGGATACGATTTTTGGATGGAGGAAGCCACCCGGTCAGCCGTGAGTTATGCTGCCCTGGCTTTTACTCTTGATTAATCCGGGCTTCCCCTTTTTATTTTTTTTGATATTTGCGATATAATTCCAATTCTTTTTATTTTTATCCTGAAGGAAGAACACATGACTGATTTTGGCGGTTCTATCAAACGGACAGATGAGTTCGACTTTGCCATTTTTGGGATTCCCTTCGATGAAAAATCTTGCTACATGAAGGGAGCTTCGAAAGGGCCTCAGGCTATCCGGGCTGCATCGACAGGGGAGGCTATCAATGCCTGGACAGAATCCGGGGTGAACCTCGAAGAGGAAGCCAGTATCGTAGATCTGGGAGATCTCGACGTGACCGGTTCCTTTTGGGATGTGTTCACCAAGGCAGAGGAACGGGTGATAGAGATACTGGAAAAAGGTGCGGTGCCAGTTGTTCTGGGAGGAGATCATTCTCTCACCTACCCGATCGTCAAGGCTTTTTCACAGAAGCACGGTTCGTTGGATATACTCCATTTTGACGCACACCCTGACCTGTATGATGAGCTGTATGGAGATCGGTACTCCCATGCCTGCCCCTTTGCACGGATCATCGAGGAGGGTTATGTGGCAAACCTTGTCCAGGTAGGCATCCGTGCCGCGACTGGTCAACACAGAACTCTGGCCCGGGAACATGGAGTGCGGATGATCGAGATGAAAAATATCGATCAAGCCATGGCGTTGAATTTTGCCAATCCCCTCTACATCTCCTTTGACTTGGATGCTCTTGACCCTGCTTTTGCTCCAGGCGTATCCCACCACGAGGCAGGCGGGCTCACCACGAGGCAGGCTATCGACATTCTCCACACGTTGAAAGGAAATATTGTCGGTTTGGATGTCGTGGAGGTCAACCCGGACCGGGATCCTGTGGGCATCACGGCTGCGGCTGCCGTGAAAATTATCATGGAGGTCATCGGCAAGATCGTATCATCGCGAAAGGTGAAACCTAAGGAGGAGTCATGAATAAATTGGGTGTGTCTTTTTTTTTGATCTGTGCGATGTTGTTTCCTGCTTGTTCTCATGCGCAGGGGAAATTCGATCGTTATTTCATCGATAAAACCATGCGTATCGATTTTTTCCACATCGGGAATGCCGAAGAAGAGATGGCGACTCTCGACCAAGTTTACGAGCAAGGAATCTGGGCGGGCAGCCTCCAAAATCTTATCGATCCTTTCGATAATGGGCGGTATTACGCCAAAATATATGATCTCGATTCCGGAGAGTTAATTTTTTCCAAAGGATTCGACAGTTATTTCGGGGAGTATAAAACGACAAGCAAGGCTCTGAATGGGGAAAAAAGAACCTATCATGAAACCGCTCTTGTCCCTTATCCCAAAAACAAGATCAAGTTCGTCCTCGAGGTTCGGAACAAAAAAAACGAGCTCCATCCCTTTTTCAGCCAGGAGGTCGATCCTGCTAGCGTCGATGTAAAAAAAGATCCTCTGGCGAAAGCTGTGAAAGTCTATGAGTTGCGAAAAAATGGGAATCCCCATAACAAAGTGGATGTGGCCATTATCGTGGAAGGTTATTCCCTCCAGGAGGAGGAAAAACTCCAGAAGGATTTCCAGCGGTTTACAGAAGTGTTTTTCAGCCACGAACCCTATAAATCGTACGCAAGCCGATTCAATATATACGGAGTTTTTAAACCTTCAGAAGAAAGCGGTTGTGATGAACCACGCATGGGAGTGTTCAAAAACACGGCCATAAGAGCGACATTCAACTCTTTGGGGTCCGAAAGGTATTTATTGACCGAAGATAACCGGTCCTTGAGGGATGTGGCTGCCCATGTTCCCTACGATGCCTTGTACATCATGGTCAACCACAAAAGATACGGAGGTGGGGGGATTTACAACCTCTATTGCACTTTCACGGCGGATAATCAGTGGTATAAATATCTGTTTCTTCACGAATTCGGCCATTCTTTCGCTGGTCTCGGCGATGAATATTACACATCATCTGTGGCTTACAATGATTTTTATCCGAGAGGGATCGAGCCCACCGAGCCGAATATCACGGCTCTTCTCGATCCGGATAATTTGAAATGGAAAGAGCTTGTTTCGCCAGGGATAAATATCCCGACGCCGTGGGAAAAAGACGCCTTCGATGAGATGGACCTGGCCTATCAAAAAATCCGGACAGAGATCAACGATAAGATCGCAGAGCTGAAACGGGCCAATGCTTCTCCGGAAGAGATCGCAGAGAAAGAACTGGAATCAGAACAGCTGTCCAAAAATCACGCGGAAAAAGTAGACGCCTACTTGGCCAAAAGCGCCTATTTCGCAAAAATCGGTGCCTTCGAGGGGGCAGGCTATTCCTCCCAAGGTCTCTATCGTCCGATGCTGGACTGTTTGATGTTTACCAAAGGAGATAAGCCCTTCTGCAAAGTATGTGAAATGGCTGTCATTCGTGTCATCGAGTATTATTCTGAATGAAAAAATTTCCCGGCAGTCGACCGGACAGTTCAGCTTTAGGAGTGAAGTCATGATCAAAAAATATTCCGTTTCCGTTTTATTCCTTATCGGGCATTTGCTGGGAATAGGCCAACCTACGGTTTGGGGTGATCAGTCCTTGTTCACACCAAAAATCGCAAACTCCGAGATCGTTCAGGATCTTTTCACCTATGTCGAACGAAATGAGGAAGCCATCATCGCGGAGTGGTGCCTGTTGACAGAGATCCCTGCTCCTTCCGGTCACGAAGAAAAAAGGGCTCAGTATATGAAGGCCCAGTTCCAGTCCATGGGATTGGATAAAACATATATCGATGAAGCGGGCAACGTGATCGGCATGTGGAAAGGAACGGATGGAGGGAAAAAAATTGTTCTATCGGCGCACATGGATACTGTGTTTCAGGGTGTTTGGGATATTCAGGTAAGAAGGGACGGCAATGTGCTGAAAGCTCCGGGAATCGGGGATGATACAGCAAGTTTGATAAACCTCCTGTGGTCTGTGCGTGCTTTGAAACAGCTCGGATTCAAACCCCAAAACACCTATTATTTCCTGGCCACTGTCGAAGAAGAAACTGGCTTCGATGGAATGCGTGCCTTTATGGATTCTTCTGAAGAGAATTTTGAATACGTCATCGCACTGGATGGAGATCTGGGGAAGGTTCAATACGGGGCTTTGGGATTCGGCGGAGGCACGGTCACTTTTCGTGGTCCAGGAGCTCATACCATGCAGAGCCGGGGAGTGCCCAATCCTAATTTGGCCGTTGCCCAGTCGATCGAGCGCATTTGCAAGATCGACCTTCCCATCACCCCCATAGAAAAATGGACCGTACTCAATGTGGGAATGATCTCAGGTGGAAAAGTGAGAAATGCCGTTTCGCAAGAATCATCTTTCACGATCGATCTTCGATCAGGAGATCAGCAGGAGCTGGAAAAAGCGCAAAAGGAGATCAGAAAAATATGCGCCGGCGTTTCCTCCGAAACGGGAGTGGAGTGGGAGTTCCAGCCTGATGATCAATCCAAGGCCTCCCAAATTCCTGGAGCCAGGGATTCGGCCCTGGTCAAAACGGTTGTGGATATTTTGGAATATCTCGAGATAAAAGATATCGAAGTGGATCCCCTTGGCTCGACCGAGGCCAACGTGGGAATCGAAAATGGAATTTTGAGCCTCAATTTGGGCCGAACCTATGGACGGTATAAGCATAGCTTGAGGGAAGAAGCGGATATTGACGGCCTGTTTCTTGCGATGAAGCAGATCATTCTGTTGATCTATTGTTTGGAATGAGTCCTTTCTGTGGGTTGAATCAGCCTCACGATTTTCTCCAGCCATGTTTTATCGATTTCCGTAAAGGCATCGGGCTTTTTGCTGTCCACGTCGAGAACGGCCCAAGACTGGCCATCTTCATCCAAGAGCGGGACCACGATCTCTGAGTTGGAACGGCTGTCGCAGGCGATGTGGCCTGGAAAATCATGGACATTAGGCACCAAGATCGTAGAACGGCGGATTATTCCGGCCCAACAAACCCCTAAGTTTTTTTCGAGAACCTGGCAAGCCAGTGGGCCTTGGTATGGACCGACAATCAGTTCGCCAAAATCGAGGATGTAAAATCCTGTCCAGAAAAAGTGGGGCATTTTGTGATGAAGAAGGGCGGCCACCGTGGCCATTCGAGAAATGGGATTGCTCGTATGCTGGCAAAGAGACTCCAGTTGGTGGTAGATCCGCTTGTATCGACCTGCGAGTTTTCCTTTATCCTGCATTTCCTTTCTCCGTGGTGGAGGAGGGGGTGCGGGCTGTTGTCAGCAAAAGGGGGGTTGATGATGGGAACCAAAAAGGTGGGGGCTCTTTCCAGCCCGCAAAAAAGAACCAATTCCATTATAGCAAAAAAAATGGTTTTGTAAATAAAATCCCTGATTTTTTTTATTTTTAAATTTATCTTGACATTACCCCTGGAATTTTATAATAAATTGGCAGGACTATTTGAGTTAAACTTGGGAAATCAACCTGGATTAAAAATGTTTGCTCAGACCAAAATTTAAAACGGAGGTAAAGTCAATGGCTTATGAATTCAAAAACTCAAAGGGGGTTAAGTATTACCTCCATTTCAAGGATGTCAACCTTAAGGGAGGACGTGTGCAGAGGATCTACTTTTTTGCCCGTGATGTCAGACCAGGTTCTCTGGATGCTGTGCCTGCTGGCTACAAAGTCATGGAAACTGAAAGAACGGGTATGCCCATTCTGAAAAAAGCTTGACGTTCTCTTTCCATTCAAACATTTAAAAATCACTCGTATTTTGTTTTGACGTAACAGGAGGGAGCCAGCCTTTTACGGCTGCTCCCTCTTTGTCTCTCCAGACCCCTCCATCCGGTGGGGATTTCATACATAAATATAATTTTGACCTGATGTGGGCTTATGGTTATACTCTTTTTATGAAAATAATAAAGATCTTCACCTTTTTGATTTTTGTATTTATCTTCACCAATAGCTGCGGTTCCAGGAACCAAGATAATTTTGACGCTGGGGCCGAGCTCAAGATAAAAATCGCTGTGATCCCCAAAGGGACGACACATGAATTCTGGAAGTCCATTCATGCCGGAGCGCAACAAGCCGCCATCGAGTATGGAGTCGATATTTTGTGGAAAGGACCCCAAAAAGAAGATGACAGAGCGCAACAGATAACGGTTGTCGAAGATTTCATAAGCCGGGGAGTGGATGGGATCGTGCTCGCCCCTCTTGACGATCGAGCCTTGATGCGCCCTGTGCGGGATGCGGCCCGAGAAAAGATCCCGGTCGTGATCATCGATTCTGCTCTTCAAGGAGAGGATTTTATCAGCTTTGTTGCCACGGATAACTATCAGGGAGGCGTCCTGGCCGGGAGAAGAATGGGTGAGCTTCTCCAAGATAAAGGAAACATCTTCATGATCAGGTATCAGGCAGGTTCAGCCAGCACGACCAAAAGGGAAGCGGGATTTCTGGATACGATGAATAAAGAATTTCCTGGGGTGAATTTTTTAGTACAGGATCAATATGCCGGAAGCACAACGGAAACGGCTTATCAACTGGGAGAAAACCTGCTCAATAGATTCCCCGATGTCGCTGGGATCTTCTGTCCCAACGAGTCCAGCACGTTCGGGATGCTCCGAGCGCTTCAGGAAGCTGGAAAGGCAGGAATGATCGTTTTTATCGGATTTGACAGCAGCCCCAAGCTAGTGCAAGGATTAAAAGAGGGCCATATACAGGGACTGGTGCTTCAGGACCCTGTCAAAATGGGCTACCTGGGTGTCCGTCAAATGGTCCTGCATCTCAAGGGTCAACAGATCGAAACCAGGATCGATACAGGTGTTTATATGGTCACGAATGAAAACATGGAGGATCCCCGGATGCAATCCCTTTTGAAACCGGATCTGTCAAAAAACTGACCTCCATGATGAATTCAACCCATCAGGCTGAACCCCTCCTTCGTATGGAACATATCAACAAGAGGTTCGGCGCTACCTGTGCGCTGGACGATGTTGATTTCGATCTCCTTAAGGGAGAAGTGCATGCCCTTATCGGTGAGAACGGAGCGGGAAAAAGCACGCTGGTCAAAATTCTCAGCGGTGCTGTTTTGCCGGACAGCGGTTCGATGATGTTGGAAGAGCGTTCCTTTGTCCCTTCCCATCCCCTTGATTGCCGAAGGCATGGGATCGCCATGATTTACCAGGAACTCAACCTTGCCCCCGATCTCAGTGTCGAAGAGAATATTATGCTGGGGAGGGAGATCCATCAATTCGGTTTTGTCAAGAAAAAGACAATGCAAAGGGCGGTGGAAAGGATTCTGGAGTTTGTCCATCATCCAGAGATTGAACCCAACGTCCCAGTCAAAAAGTTAAGCGTTGGGGCGAAACAGATCGTGGAAATCGCCCGGGCTTTAGTTGGGGAGGCAAAGGTCTTGATCATGGATGAGCCCACCAGCAGCTTGACTCAAGAGGACACCCATCGACTTTTTCAGATAATCGACAATCTGAAAAATCAGGGTGTCAGCATCATCTACATCAGCCATTTTTTAGAAGAGGTGCAGGAGGTTGCGGACCGATTCACCGTGCTTCGGGACGGGAAAAAAATTCACTCGGGCCAGATGGGAAAAACAAACCTGGATGACTTGATTCAGATGATGGTGGGACAAAAATTTGTGGAAATGTTCCCCCGTGTCGAACATGAAACCGGAGAGGTTATGCTTCAGTTGAACGGGATGAAGGGCAAGAGAATGACCGAAAGAGTAGATCTTGCTCTTCGGAAAGGAGAAATACTCGGTGTGGCCGGTTTGATCGGTGCAGGTCGAACGGAAACGCTACGCACGATTTTTGGTTTAGATAAAATCGAGAAAGGATATCTTGTTGTGGGAGATGCAAGGACAGATAAGGGCAAGCCCTGGATCAGAATAAGCCAGGGAATGGGCTTGTTGAGCGAGGATCGACAGGGGGAGGGCTTGGCCCTCTCTCTCTCCGTCGCCGACAATCTCACTCTCAGTCATTTTGCCCCATACAAGAAAGGGGGGCTACTCAGGTTGAAAAAGCGACGAAAAGCCGTCGAAAATTGCTTAAAACAGGTCAAGATCAAAGCGTCTGATCCGGACCAGCCGGTAAATGGCTTGTCAGGAGGAAATCAGCAAAAAGTTGCGCTGGCTCGGTTGCTTCATCAGGAGGCGGATATCCTTCTTCTGGATGAACCTACACGCGGGATAGACGTGATGAGTAAATCCCAAATCTATGAATGGATGGGAAAACTCGTTCAGGGAGGCAAAGCCATCATTTTTGTCAGCTCCTATCTGCCTGAACTGCTGGGCATTTGCGATAAGATCGCGGTTTTCCACAGAGGAAAACTCGTCGATTTCCGGCCGGTTGCCGACTGGGATACACAAAGCATCATGACCGTGGCGACACTGGGTCGGGGGACCCATGAAAAACAGGCATGAAGAAAAAATGAAAGAAAAAAAACGCATCCAAGCCCTGTTGAACTGGGTCGGGCCATTCTTGGGCCTCATTTTGGTGCTGGTCATTTTTTCTTCCATCCCTGAAGTTCAAGAACGATTTTTGAGGATATCGAATCTGAAAAGCGTTGCCACCCAGTCCGTAATCGTGGCTCTCGGAGCCTTGGGAATGACATTTGTCATCATCAGCGGAGGTATCGACCTTTCTGCAGCCTCCAATATAGCTTTGGCCAGCGTTGTTACCGCTTTTGCCATCAACCTGGGCTTTTCTCCCGTGCTGGCTCTGCTTTTGGGCGTGTTGACCGGAGGGATAGTGGGATTGGTCAATGGCGCGCTCATCACTTCCCTGAGGCTGGTTCCCTTTATCGTGACACTCGGTATGCTGGGGATAGCCAGGGGACTGGCCAAATGGATGGCGGGTAACCAGAAGATCGATGCTCCGATCACATGGATCAATGAACTCATGGCGAAGAGTCCAAGACCCTCTTGGCTGCTCCTTGCTCCAGGTGTTTGGATCATGATCATTTTTGCCGTTGCCACCGCTGTTATACTGCGTTACGCTGTCTTTGGAAGACACATTTTTGCCATCGGTTCGAACGAAGCGACGGCCCGGTTGTGCGGGATCCGGATCGGTCGAACCAAGATCCTTGTTTATACGATCGCTGGTCTATTCTGTGGCCTGAGCGGTGTGATGGAGTTTTCTCGCCTGACAGTGGGAGATCCTACGGTAGCCGTTGGGTTGGAGCTGGATATCATAGCCGCTGTGGTGATCGGGGGAGGGAGTCTAAGCGGCGGGGCTGGGAGTATCCTCGGCTCTATGATCGGCGTTTTCATCATGGCGTTTCTTCGGAATGGATGCACCATGATGGGCTGGCCCAATTACATTCAGGAGATTATTATCGGAACGATAATCGTGGTCGCTGTGGCTTTGGACCAGATTCGCCACCGCCAGTCTACTTGACACGAGAGGCTGCACTTGTCCTTATTAGAGGACATAAGTTCTTATCCTGTCTAGGGGGAGAGAAAATGGCATGGATTTTGCTTTTATGATGGATGGAAAGGAGGAAAGATGAAAAAACACGGAATTTCGATCATCATCCTTTGCTTAGCCCTGTGTGTTTCCTTGGGTTTCTCCAATCCCCAGGAAGAAGAATATTACAGCCATGCCTTTTTGCGTTTGAATTATGTGAAAGGAGATGTTTTTCTCCAAAGAGCCGGGGATTTGGGCTACGAAGAAGGCACGGTCAATCTGCCTATCGTCGAAGGTGACAAGCTGGGAACTCGAGATGGCAGGGCCGAAATTCATTTCGGCAGAAAAAATTACCTGCGAGTCGATCAATACACCCAGATCGACTTTGTCAAGTTGCCTCAAAAAGGGGACGATCT
>Ga0307445_10000063_pt1 | contig 44144 bp, 41 predicted proteins | sample SalMarSW160330MG_FD_202147 | JGI IMG/M metagenome (GOLD analysis project Ga0307445, IMG submission 202147) | Salt marsh sediment microbial communities from the Plum Island Ecosystem LTER, Massachusetts, United States - SW1603-30 | ecosystem: Environmental > Aquatic > Marine > Intertidal zone >... | reverse complement strand
CAAACAGTTTATGATTCTTAACGCTTCACTCAGCTGACCTCTCATTCCGAAAATGCTCGATGTCGCGCGGAAAAGGCTTTCGGCTACATGGTGACTAATGATAGTTACTTCTGAGACACGACACTAGAACATAGACGATATGGGTGCCCACGCAGAAACCATCGGCTTCTCGCAGCCGTTTAAGGAGCGCCGAAGCGGCAAGGATCGGCGGAGACACATTGATCCCCGCTATCGCAACCGTTTGTACCCCGCGTTTGTCGACAGGCGAGGGGGGGACCGGCGAAAGCCGGACTACGAACAGGTTGATCCTTTTATACGGGAACACCCCCTTCACAAATGGATTGTCATCGTTGGCGTGCTTGTGGCCATTTTCTTGACCTATCTCTTCCTTTTCACGAACCTCACGGTGGGCAGGAAGTCGAGGGAGGACACGGGGCGGACACGTCCCATAACGATCGGCTGTTATATGGGTAACCGGATAGCAAGAGCGTTGGACGTGGCTGAGTCTCGCCCGTTTTCACAAAGAGCGCGCAAAGCGGCCCAGAAAAAGGCTTGACAAGTCCGTCGTGGTTGGCTAGTATAATAAAGAATATATTAGGAGTTCTTCTTAGTGATGAAATTTGAGGCCGTTACCAGTATTATTGTTGACATTGTATGCGTAGTCGGCATTATTATATGCTGCTGCCGGCTGGAGGCTTGGTAATGGTCTAGATTCGTTGACATAGGAATCGCGAAAATCCGTTATCAGGTCTCCTGATAGCGGATTTTTTTTGGTCGCAAAAGGGTTTTACAAACGGTATAGCTACCAGCACGACAAGTGAGGAAATCAGGAGCGCAGCGCTTCCTGCTTTCGTGAGCTTATGTTTGGACCTTTTTGAAGAGGACTCTGTGTTCGGGGATTTTCGCTATGGAATCAATTCTGGTTTACGACACGACACTGAGAGATGGTTCGCAGGGGGAAAAGATCAATTTCTCCGCCGAGGACAAGATCCGGATCGCCCAAAAGCTGGATTCCGTTGGCATCCATTACATTGAAGGCGGTTGGCCCGGTTCCAATCCCAAGGATCTGCAATTCTTTGAGGCCGCCAAGAGGGTGCCCTTCAATCATGCGTGCCTTACAGCCTTTGGCAGTACCCGGAGACCGCATACGACCGCGGAAGAAGATGAAAATCTCATCGCCCTTCTCCAGTCGGCAACCCCGGCGGTTACCGTCTTCGGAAAGACCTGGGATCTCCATGTCAAGAAGGTCATAGCCACGACTCTGAAGGAGAACCTGGCGATGATTCACGACACGGTAGCCCATCTTATTTCCCAAGGCAGGGAAGTGATCTACGATGCGGAGCATTTCTTTGACGGCTACAAGAACAACCCGAAGTACGCCATGAAGACTATCGCTGCCGCGGTCTCAGGCGGCGCCCAGGTGATTGTTCTTTGTGACACCAATGGCGGGACGCTGCCTTTTGAGATAGAGGAGATCATGGATCAGGTGTGTCCGCTCATCCCCGTCAAGATCGGCATCCATACCCACAACGACTGTGGTCTGGCTGTGGCCAATACCCTGGCTGCCGTGCGCTGCGGGGCCGTTATGGTGCAAGGGACGGTCAACGGGTATGGAGAGCGATGCGGCAATGCGGATCTCACCTCGGTCATTCCGAATCTACAGCTCAAGATGGGGTGCTCATGCATGACAGACAAGAATCTGCGTCATCTTACCGAGGTCTCGCGGTATGTGAGTGAGGTTGCCAACATGACGCCATTTAACGGACGCCCCTTTGTGGGAAAGAGTGCCTTTGCCCATAAGGGGGGAATGCACGTCAATGCCATCATGAAGACGCCAAGGGCGTATGAACATGTGGAGCCGGAAGCCGCGGGGAATGAGCGTCGGGTGCTCATGTCTGATCTTTGTGGCAAGAGCAACGTGGATTACAAGGCCCGGGAATTGAAAATAGCGCTGGGCGGTAATGGGTTTGACAGCAAGAGAATCGCCAGTGAGATAAAGCGATTGGAGCATGAAGGGTACCAGTTTGACGCGGCCGAAGGCTCCTTTGAACTCCTGCTGAAACGGCTCACCGGGCAATTCGAGCCACTTTTCGAGTTGGAATCCTTCCGGGTGGCCATTGAAAAGGAAAAGGATCTTCCCTGCCGGGCGTATGCCACCATCAAGATTTCCGTTGACGGCCAGGAAGAGATCACGGCCGCAGAAGGGAAGGGCCCTGTGAGCGCCCTGGACAATGCGTTAAGAAAGGCCCTGAATAAATTCTTCCTCGTGGACCTGGAAACGATGCAGCTTGTTGATTTCAAGGTCCGTGTCATTGAGGGTCGGGAGGGGACCGGGGCCAGGGTAAGAGTTTTCATAGAATCCCGGGATCAAAAGCGTGTGTGGAGCACCGTCGGGGTTTCTGCAGATATTATCGAGGCAAGCTGGCAGGCCCTGGAGGACAGCTTTCAGCACAAGCTTTCAAGAACGTGAAACGTGAAGCACGGGAGGAGAGCAATGAAGAGCGATAGTGTCAAATCTGGTATGGAGCGTGCACCCCATCGCGCTTTGTTTAAGGCCATGGGGTACACAGATGAAGAGCTTGGGCGGCCGCTTGTGGGCATAGCCAATTCGGCCAACGATATCATACCCGGACACGTGGAGCTTGACCGCATTGTCAGCGCCGTGAAGGCCGGCATCCGCATGGGCGGCGGCACGCCCATCGCCTTTGGCACCATCGGGATTTGTGACGGCATTGCCATGAACCATATCGGGATGAAGTATTCCCTGGCAAGCCGGGAATTGATCGCCGACTCCATTGAGGTCATGGCCATTGCCCACGCATTTGATGCCATGGTCATGGTTACAAACTGTGACAAGATTGTTCCAGGCATGCTCATGGCCTCTGCCAGATTGAACCTGCCTACTATTGTGGTGAGCGGAGGTCCCATGCTGGCCGGCACCCTCCACGGCAAAACCATTGACCTCATCAGTGTCTTTGAAGGGGTGGGAGCTGTCAAATCAGGCAAGATGGATGAAGCCGAGCTGGCGGATATAGAAGATTGTGCGTGTCCTACATGTGGTTCCTGTGCCGGCATGTTTACCGCCAATTCCATGAATTGTCTGACAGAGGCCATTGGGATGGGACTTCCCGGAAACGGCACCATCCCGGCTGTCATGGCCGCTCGCACACGTTTGGCTAAAGAAGCGGGGATAAACATAGTGAAGCTTTTGAAAAGGAGGATCACGCCCAGAAAAATCATGACGCAAAAGGCCTTTGCAAATGCCATGGCCGTGGACATGGCCCTGGGGTGTTCTACAAATACGGTATTGCACCTGATGGCCATTGCTCACGAAGCCGGGGTCAAAATCGACCTGGATGTCTTTAATCGTGTGAGTGAGAAAGTGCCTCACCTGTGTCGTTTGAGTCCCGCAGGAAAACACCACATGGAGGATCTAAATCGGGCCGGCGGTGTGAGTGCGGTGATGACGGAGCTGTGTCGAAAACGTTTGATCCACACTGACTGTCTGACAGTGACAGGTAAATCTGTTAAGGACAATATTGCAAACAGCCGGGTTACGGACAAGGGGGTGATTCGGCCATTGGCAAGGCCTTATCACAAGCAAGGGGGCCTTGCCGTGCTGTTCGGCAACGTGGCCCCTTCAGGGTGTGTGGTGAAACAGTCCGCCGTGGTGAGAAAAATGCTTCGCCATGAAGGTCCGGCCCGCGTATTTGACAGTGAAGAAGAGGCCACTTCTGCCATCATGGCACGCAAGATAAGGAAAGGCGATGTTGTCGTCATCCGCTATGAGGGTCCCAAAGGCGGACCGGGCATGCGGGAGATGCTCATGCCTACATCTGCCATTGCCGGTATGGGCCTTGATGCGGATGTGGCCTTGATCACAGACGGCCGGTTTTCCGGTGGCACCCGGGGGGCCGCCATTGGCCACGTTTCTCCCGAGGCCATGGAGGGCGGAGCCATCGCCATCGTCAAAGACGGGGACAGAATCAGCATCGATATTCCAAAGAAAAGAATCGCCCTGGAAATTCCGGACAAGGAGATCGAGAGCCGACTTTCAAGGTGGCGACGGCCACGACCTAAGATATCCAAGGGGTACATGGCGCGATACGCCCGCGTGGTATCTTCAGGCGGTGAAGGGGCCGTGGTCAGGTGATTTAGGGAGAAACCTCTAGACTCAATCCGCAATTCAGAATCAATTGATAGGAGGAGAGCCATTGAAAACAATGACAGGAGCGCAGATCATCATAGCCGTCCTGAAGGAAGAGTGTGTGGAGACGATTTTCGGTTTCCCGGGCGGCGCCGTGATTGACCTCTATGACGAACTGGGCAGGACGGACATCCAGCATGTCCTGGTGCGCCACGAACAGGGGGCCATCCATGCGGCAGACGGCTATGCTCGGGCTCGAAGTACGGTGGGTGTCTGTCTAGTCACGTCCGGTCCGGGGGCGACCAACACCGTCAGCGGCCTGGCCTCTGCCTACATGGATTCAATCCCGGTGGTTGTCCTGACAGGTCAGGTGCCGACCGCGCTCATCGGAAATGATGCCTTCCAGGAAGTCGATATCGTAGGGATCACCCGCCCGTGCACCAAGCATAACTATCTTGTGAAACGTACGGAGGATCTTGCGCGGATTATAAAGGAGGCCTTCCATATTGCCCGATCAGGCCGCCCGGGCCCGGTGCTCGTCGATCTTCCCAAGGATGTGATGCAAGGTAAGGCCAAGTACGAGCCAAAGCGCGAATGCCGCATGGCGTCTTACAATCCCACCTATGAACCCAACATGAAACAGTTGCACCGTGCCGTAAAGCTTATCAAGGAAGCGGAAAGACCTGTTGTCTTCTCCGGCGGCGGGGTGATTCTTTCCGGGGCCTCCAGGGAACTGACCAAGTTTGCCAAGAAGTTACATGCGCCGGTTACGGCTTCTCTGATGGGCCTTGGGAGCTTTCCGGGAACCGACCCCCTCTGGCTGGGGATGCTCGGCATGCACGGTACCTACCGGGCCAACATGGCCATCGGTGAATCTGATCTCCTTATCGGCATTGGTGTGCGCTTTGATGACAGGGTGACAGGAAAGGTGGACGCCTTTGCACCAAACGCGAAAATTATACATATTGACATTGATCCCACCTCCATCAGCAAGAACATCCCTGTTACCGTTCCTGTCGTGGGAGACTGCAAGGTTTCGCTGGCAAGGTTGAACAACCTCCTGGACCAGGAGAAGGTAAAGATTGCCAAGAAGACCCGCAAACTCTGGTTAGGCCAGATAGAAAAATGGAAAAGCACCAGGCCGTTACGATATGATCAGAAAGATGTGATCAAGCCGCAATACGTGATTGAAAGGCTATACGAACTCACGAAGGGCAAGGCGATCATCACCACCGAGGTGGGACAGAATCAGATGTGGGCAGCCCAGTTCTATCACTTTGATCGCCCCAACTGTTTCATTACCTCCGGCGGCCTTGGCTGCATGGGCTTCGGTTTGCCTGCTGCCATAGGGGCTCAGACGGCCTGTCCCGACAAACTTGTAGTCGACGTGGCTGGAGACGGGAGCATTCAGATGAATATCCAGGAATTGGCCACGGCCGTGCAGTACAAACTGCCGGTGAAGGTGGTCGTCCTCAACAATAGATATCTGGGTATGGTCCGGCAGTGGCAAGAACTTTTTTACAAAAAACGTTACATCGCCACAGACATGGAACATGCGCCTGATTTTCGGAAAGTGGCTGAGGCGTACGGGGCACTTGGTCTCAGGGCCACCAAGCCCGAAGAGGTGGAGGCCGTCCTCAAGGAGGGGCTGGAAAGTCCTGGTGTGGTCGTCATGGATTTTTGGGTGGATCGTGAGGAAGGGGTATACCCCATGGTTCCGGCCGGGGCACCCATCACAGAGATGCTTCTCGTCTGAAATGGAGATGACCGATGCAGAAACACATCATGTCGTTACTGGTAGAGAATGAGCCGGGGGTCCTTGCCAGGGTGGCGGGCCTGTTCAGTGGCCGCGGGTTCAATATTGAGAGCCTCTGCGTGGCAGAGACTCTGGACCCTTTAGTTTCCCGGATCACGCTGGTGACACGGGGAGATGATGCCGTTGCCGAGCAGATTAAAAAGCAGCTCAACAAGCTCATCAACGTGATCAAGTTGTATGACCTGACGGGAACCGGACATGTGGAGCGGGAAATGGCCCTGATCAAAGTGACGGCCAAGGCTGATTACCGGGCGGAGATCTTGAGGGTCGTGGACATCTTCCGGTGCAAGGTGCTTGACGTGAGTTCCGTTCACTACACGATTGAGGTGACCGGAACGGCGGAAAAACTGGGGGCTATCCTGAGCCTCCTAAAGCCCATGGGAATCAAGGAGATTGCCCGCACCGGGGCCATCGCTTTGCCTCGAGAGAAGAAGTAGCGTTGCGTTTGATGAACAGGTCGAACCGCGAAAGCGAGCGCATTCCCCGCTGCTTGCGGCGGGGTTAGCGAGCGTATCCAAGAAAAGTCAGCGTTCCTTACGGTCGAAGATTCCCTGTAGCTTGCTACAGGGAGCTTCAATTTGCAATACACTGCATAAAGGAGAAGGGGTATGGCTAAGATCAATTTTGGAGGCGTGTGGGAGGACGTAGTCACTTCGGAAGAGTTTCCCCTGGATAAGGCGCGACAAATCCTGGCAGGGGAAATCATTGCCGTGTTGGGCTACGGCGTTCAAGGCCCGGCTCAGGCCCTGAACATGAGGGACAACGGCATTTCAGTGATTGTTGGCCAGCGTAAGGGTGGAAAGAGCTGGGAAAAGGCGGTCCAGGATGGTTTTATCCCCGACGAAACCCTGTTCTCCCTGGAAGAGGCTGCCGACCGGGCCACGGTCGTGCAGTATCTCATATCTGACGCAGGGCAGGTAGCAGCTTGGCCGAGGATTATGCCATGTTTGAGGGAGGGGGATGCCCTTTATTTTTCCCACGGATTTGGCATAGTATATCGAGACCAAACCGCAATCGTCCCGCCGGCAAACATTGATGTGATTCTAGTGGCCCCAAAGGGTTCCGGTAGGAACGTGCGGTTAAATTTCCTGGATGGAAGCGGGATCAACGCGAGCTATGCGGTTTTCCAGGATTTCACGGGCCGAGCCAAAGAGAGGGCCCTGGCCTTGGGGGTGGCCATCGGCTCTGGATACCTTTTTCCAACCACCTTTGAAAAAGAAGTGCACAGCGATCTCACCGGAGAGCGGGGTGTCCTTATGGGCTGTCTGGAAGGTGTATTTGAGGCCCAATACAACGTGTTGCGGAAACATGGACACAGCCCCAGCGAGGCATTTAATGAGACAGTCGAAGAGCTGACTCAGAGTCTCATTCGGCTTGTGGCTGAAAACGGCATGGACTGGATGTACGCAAACTGCAGCACCACAGCCCAGAGGGGGGCACTCGATTGGAGGCATCGGTTCAGGGATGCGGTCACCCCGGTTTTTGAAGAGCTCTACGAACGGGTAGTTTCGGGAGAAGAGACGAGAATTGTGTTGGAAGCCAACAGTGCCTCGGATTACAGCGAAGGGCTTAGAAAAGAGTTGGATGAGATGAAGAACTCGGAGATGTGGCAAGCCGGTGCGGCCGTTCGGGGCTTGAGGCCAGAAAACAGGAAGTGATCGCTTGTCCTCCGGTCACTGAACCGGGCAAGTGATCACATGGCCTGTCCAGATCTATGGGGATTGTGGGGTCAGGGGGCGGATCGACCAGTGGCAAGCTGGGTGACGGCCGGTCCGGGAGGCATAGGAGGCTGTTACGGGATGTGATGAGAAAATAATCGATGATTTTTGAAAAGGCTTGACACGTCGAGCAAGATGTCATAAAATTAAATATAATCCTACCTAAAGGAGCCTAACAGAGCATAAGAAAAGCACCCAAGCGTTTCTGCATTCGATAGATCACAAAGTGTAAAAGACTGCCACTTAGCCTCATTACTTTCAATAAGAGGAACCAATCCTTTTTCACAGAGTGTCCCTATATCATAGCGAGATTCCTTGTGCCTTAACTTGTCTGTTGGAGCCGTTGCCCGTAACGCCGTCTGAACTTTAATATTTTTTTAACTAGTGCCCACCCACAAACGCGGGCCACCCAAGCCAACATAGCTCGGTTGAGCATTACAAGGTGTTCATTCAGAAATGGTAGATTTTGGTCCGAGGCAGGGCCGCACAAGGGTTTTCGCCGCAGTCCCGACTCAGTTGGTCGGGATACGTTGAGGACGGCCTTTTCACAAGCCGCAGGCGCAAACCCACGGAGAACGCCGCATCGGCCCAAAGATGCCTTTTATGGAGGGACACTGACTATCCGGGAGAAGATGGAGCCATGAACTTAGCGGCGCTGAAGGCTAAGAAGGTGAGTGAACTGACTGCAATAGCAAGAAAATTCGATGTTGAGGGTGCCTCAAGCATGCGTAAACAGGAGTTGATCTTTGCGCTCCTCCAGGCACAAACGGAGAAGAACGGGTTGATTTATGGAGAGGGCGTCCTCGAAACCCTTCCAGATGGTTTCGGCTTTCTCCGGGCACCGGACTATAGCTACCTGCCTGGACCTGATGATATTTACGTTTCACCCTCGCAAATACGGCGATTTAACCTTCGAACCGGTGATACCGTATCAGGGCAGATTCGGCCGCCCAAGGATAATGAGCGTTATTTTGCCCTGCTCAAGGTGGAGGCCGTCAACTTTGAGGACCCGGAAAAAGCTCGAGACAAGATACTCTTTGACAATCTGACTCCTTTGTATCCTGACCGAAGGATCATCCTTGAACGAGAATCTGATGAATATAGTTCGCGGATTATGGACCTCTTAACACCCATAGGGTTCGGTCAGCGGGGTCTCATTGTGTCAGCCCCCAGGACCGGCAAGACCATGTTGTTGCAAAACATAGCAAACAGCATGAACGTCAACCATAAGGACATCATTCTCATCGTTCTGCTGATTGACGAGCGGCCGGAAGAGGTGACTGACATGGATCGTTCGGTGAAGGCAGAGGTGGTGAGTTCTACCTTTGATGAACCGCCCCAGAGGCATGTACAGGTGGCTGAGATGGTGCTTGAGAAGGCCAAGCGGCTGGTGGAGAGCAAACGGGATGTCGTCATCCTCCTGGACAGCATTACTCGCCTTGCGCGAGCCTACAACACGGTCGTCCCGCCAAGCGGCAAGATCCTGTCGGGTGGCGTGGATTCGAATGCCTTGCATCGTCCGAAACGCTTTTTTGGTGCTGCCCGTAATGTGGAGGAAGGCGGGAGCCTCACCATCATTGCCACAGCTCTGGTTGATACGGGAAGCCGAATGGATGAGGTCATCTTTGAAGAATTCAAAGGCACGGGTAACCTGGAGTTGCAATTGGACCGCAAGCTGTCTGACAAACGGGTCTTTCCTGCCATCGACATCAACCGGTCGGGGACGCGTAAGGAGGAACTGCTTCTCGAGTCGGGAGTGCTGAACAGGGTTTGGATCCTGCGCAAGCTGCTGTCGTCGTTGAATCCTGTTGACAGCATGGAGTTCTTGCTCGACAAGATAAGAGGGACCGAAGATAACAAGGAGTTCCTAGAATCGATGAATAGCTGAGGCTCTTGTAATACGATTTCATCAATGGGTGATTAAGGGGTCACAATGAACGATAACGATGGGGAGGGTCAAATGAAGAAGGATATACATCCTGATTATTCTCAGACTGCGATTCATTGCGCATGCGGCAATGTGGTGGAGGCAGGCTCTACGAAGAAGGACATCAGGGTCGAGGTCTGCTCCAAATGCCACCCGTTTTTTACTGGCAAGCAGAAATTAATGGACACGGCTGGTCGCATTGAGCGGTTCAGAAGAAAGTATGCCAAGTTTGAGGCCAAGAAAAGGGAGGACGCTCAGCCTCGGCGATGAGGCAAAGACAGATGTTTGAAAAATTGGCAGGTGTAGAGGAACGCTTTGTTACCGTCGAAGAACTTCTGAGTGATCCAGAAGTTATAAGAGACCAGCAGGCCTATCGGCAGTACAGTAGGGAACATGCCGAGCTGAGTAAGATCGTTTCTGTTTTTCGGGAATATGAACGCGTAACGGAGAATATCGAAGAATCAAAGGGTCTCCTGAAGGATGGTGACGAGGAGATCAAGGAACTGGCAAGAGAAGATATCCAGGCTTCCACAGCGCGCCTCGAGCAACTGGCGGAGAAATTAAATTGGCTCCTGGTCCCAAAGGATCCCAATGATGAGAAGAATATCGTGCTCGAAATCCGGGCCGGGACCGGCGGCGAAGAGGCCGGGCTGTTCGCGGCAGACCTTTTTAAGATGTACACCAAGTACGCAGAGAGTGTTGGCTGGAAGGTGGAGGTCTTGAGCAAACATGCCACAGGCGTGGGGGGACTGAAAGAGATTATTGCTTTGATCAAGGGCAAGGGGGCATTCAGTCGTTTCAAGTACGAAAGTGGGACTCACAGGGTCCAGCGGGTACCGGTGACCGAATCACAGGGAAGGATTCACACGTCGGCGGTGACTGTGGCCGTCCTGCCCGAACCCGAAGAGGTGGATGTCCAGGTCGAGCCAGACGAGATCAGAGTGGATGTCTTCCGCTCGACAGGTCCCGGGGGGCAGAGTGTCAACACGACGGACTCGGCCGTACGTATTACCCATCTCCCCACAGGGCTGGTCGTGAGCTGTCAGGATGAGAAGTCACAGCACAAGAACAAGGCCAAGGCCATGAAGGTCCTGCGGGCTCGTCTCTATGAAAAAATGGTATCGGAGCAGAACGAGAGGATATCCGCAGATCGCAAGAGCCAAGTGGGGACGGGAGATCGGAGCCAGCGTATTAGGACTTACAACTTTCCTCAGGGACGGGCGACTGACCACCGGATTGGACTGACCCTCTACAAGCTGGAGCGTATCCTCGAAGGGGACTTGCAAGAAATCATCGATGCACTGGTAACCCACCACCAGGCCCTTGCTATTCAGAATGCCGAGGCAGAGTCTAGGAATGCCGCCTGAGGCATGGAACATTCTTAGACTTCTCAAGTGGACGACCGCCTACTTTGCATCCCACCATGTTGAGCAGCCAAGGGCCGCTGCCGAGATCCTTCTGGCCCACACCCTGGGTGTTGGGCGGGTTGACCTCTACATCCAATATGATCGGCCCGTGGAGCCCAGGGAACTCGCGGTTTTCAAAGAACTGATCCAACGTCGACTTCAGAGGGAACCCGTGGCCTATATTGTGGGCGAAAAGGGGTTCTGGTCACTGGATCTGAAGGTGACGCCTGATGTTCTGATCCCCCGTCCTGAGACAGAGGTCTTGGTAGAGGCCGCCCTTTCGATCATGCCGCCGACAACCACACCGAAGCCTTTTGAGGTGCTGGACCTTGGAACGGGATCAGGGGCCATTGTCGTGGCCCTGGCAAAGGAAAGGCCGGGCCATCGCTTTTACGCAGTTGATAACTCGCCGAAGGCCTTGGCCGTTGCCCAGAACAATGCCCGAAGATATGGGCTTGACACGGCCATCGGCTTTTTGCTGGGGAGCTGGTTTGACGCGGTGGGTGATCGACGCAGGTGTTTTGATCTTATCGTTTCCAATCCCCCCTACATTTCAAGTCCTGATCTGGAGAAACTTCCCCTGGAGATTTCACGATACGAGCCTCGGGGGGCCCTGGATGGCGGCCCGGACGGACTTGACGCCATCCGGCTCATCATTGAAAAAGCGGCAGCGCACATGTCTCCAGGGGGGTGGCTTCTTTTTGAGATTGGCTGTGATCAGCGGGCTTCGGTGGAAACGCTCATGGCGGCCTCGACCTCGTACGCCGGAGTGGCAGTGATCAAAGACCACAGTGGCCTGGACCGAGTGGTTCTGGCAAGATCAAAGGGAGAATCGACTTTTGACAGAGCACAGTCATCTATGTTATTGAAATCTTGGTGCAAGGAGGAGATGAGATGGCTGTAGAGAAAGAAAAAGGGGATTTTCCGGTGATTCCCTCGGATCGAGGAGATGACCTACACAATCTGGAATTTGCCCATTCGGCTGATTTGGTTCTCTTTGTAGCTGGCAACCAATTCATGGTCATGGAAGAACTTCTCCTTGCCTTTCAGACAGAATATCCGGATATCAAGACAATCTTTTATGAAACCCTTCCTCCGGGCCTGGAATTAAAGCAAATTCTGGCGGGTGGTGCGATCTTTCGGGACGAGGTCATAGCCGTGTCTGCTGATGTCTATGCGTGTGTGACCGAAGAGGCCATGGACAGGCTCGAAAAGGGGGGACTCGTTGCACCGGGGGATTACTTTCTGTATCTCCACAATCGGATTGTATTGATGGTGCCTGAAGGCAATCCTGCACAGATCGTGTCTGTGTCTGATCTTGGCGGCGAAGAGGTACGCGTTTCCCAGCCCAACCCCGAGTACGAAGATATCGCCCACCACATTGTGGGGATGTATCGCCAGGCCGGCGGACAAGCCCTTGTGGACCGCATTATGGAACAAAAACGTGCGGAAGGAACAGCGATCCTGACGATTGTGCACCACAGGGAAACGCCGTTACGGATAGCCAAGAGGACCGTTGATGTGGGGCCTGTTTGGGCCACAGAGATCATACATGCACGCCAGACCGGGCTTGCCGTGGATATGGTGGAACCCGGAGAAGATCTGGATCAAAGGGACAGGATCAACTACTATCTTTGCCGCTTGAAAAATGCCTCCCACCCAGGCAACGCCAAGAAATTCCTCGATTTCATAAAATCAGCCCGCGCTCAGGATATCTACAAAGCCTATGGCTTCGTTCCCCATTTCGCAACGTCTGGTTCGTAATCTTTACAAGTTTACGGCATGTTGCTGGAAATGCCTGAGACGATGAGGCATAAAGGAGAAGTGATGGGGAAGGAGGGGAAAGATCAGCTCTTGAAGGAGGTTGACCAGACGCTGCGTTCTATCAATGCAAGACTCAAGAAGGCCTTTTCCAATACGGAAGCGCTTCTTAAGGAGCACTTCAAGGAAAAGCAGGAGACCGAGGAATCCGACGACAAGGAAACCAGCGGCCTTTAGGCTGTGGACGCTGACATGATGACTATCGTTTTTTTGTCCCACCGCGCAGAAGTCTTGTCTCTTGCACGCCGGGAAATCGAACCACGCCGGGTGCTTGTCCTTGAGAAGCCGATGTCGCCTGGTTTTTGACAACGGTATAGACGGTTGACGCGTTTCAGTGCAGTTCTTTGAAAGTCTAAACCCTGACGTTGCTCCTGCAATGGACGACGGGGCAAGGGAATTCTACAGCGAGGAGGAAGATATGTCTGAGAAAGAGAGATTCTTGGATTTTTTCAAGGCATTTGGGGTCAAGGGTTCACCTGTGTCTCCCGAAGATGTTATTCTTGAGATGGAACAGGACGTGACGTGGGCAAGTGCTTTGAGTGTAGGCCAAGTGTGGTTCTTGTTTGGCCAAGACGATGAGTATCTCGGTTTGCTAAACGATGAGACCATGGAGTTTGAGGCCAGGGAGAACTAGCCGCCCAGCACATCATTTTTCTATCTACGCGCGCGAGAGCGTGAGGGTGTCGGCTCTGGCGTTTACTCGCTCGATCTTGACCTCGATGGTGTCCTGTGGTTTGAGGTCGGCACCGCTGTTCAAGGGCAGGGAGCATTCGATCATATAGCTGGGCAAGAGCACCGTGTACCTTTGGCGACGCTTGTCAAGGACCAGGGCTTCCTCTTTGTGTCCTACGAGATCTTCAAGGTATCTCAGAATCCAGTACCGGGTGCGTTCTTGCTGAAGCACTGTGATGTAACTCATGGGCTCCTCCAGGGCCTGGATGATGAATCGGAGCTCTTCTTCCGAATATGACCGCTCCAGTCCAAAGAGGCCCCTCAGTTGCCGCTGTGTCACCAGGTCCAGGTATTTTCGTAAGGGAGAAGTCAAGGTAAGATAGGCATCCAAGCCAAGGCCGGCATGGGTTCGTGGATCAAGGTCCAACACAACACGGCTTAGAAAACGGCGCTGTTTCCAGTTTTCATACAGAGTGCCGCTGCCTTCTTGAATGAGACGCTCACGGGGGGGTGGTTGTGATCTGTAAATTGCGGGCTGTCCGTGATCTCGAAGGAATCGAGCGGCGAGCCAATTGGCCATGATCATGCATTCCGAGACCATCATACGGCTGGGACTTTCGCGATTTATCTGCGTCACTGATATTTCCGCATCATTGTCAACCCAAACATTAATTTCCGGCAGGATGAGTTGAAGTGCACCGTTTTTTAGGCGGGTGTCTCGAAACTTCTGGGCCAACTCGTAGATCACTCCAAGCTCTGGAACTTCTTGTACCAACAAGTTTGCATGGTAGTATGTGAGTTGTTTTTTTACCCGAATGATGCTGGGAACTATTTCATACGCTGCCACGTTTGCCGAGATGTCAAGGTCAGCCATAATGCTTATGGCGAGGCGGTCCTGGCCCTCTTTTAGACTGCACAGATCTTCTGCCAAAGTCGTCGGTAGCATGGGAATGCGATCGTCTGGCATATATATGGAACTGGCACGGCTGAACGCTTCTTGATCCACCAGGCTTCCTTTTTCCACGAAGTGGCTTACATCGGTGATATGAACCCCCAACCGGTAACCGTCTCCTTTGGGCTCAACACTGATTGCATCGTCAAAATCAAGCGTGCCTTGGCCGTCGATAGTAAGCACGGAAAGATGAGTAAGGTCTCTGCGACCCGCATCGAGCTTTGGCTTCGTAGCTTCGCGGATCAGGCGCTCTGAAGCCCTCATGACTGTTGAAGAAAAGCAATGAGATACGCCGAACCGATGGAGGTTCAGGTTTTCGTCCTTGGACCATACGCCTAGCTTAACCAGGAGATGAAACGGTCCTTCCTTTGGATCCAAGCCGGAGCATGCAATGATCTCCTTGCCGATCTTGTAATGGGCGCTGTTTTTCCTGAAGAGATAGAAGGACCTTAATATCTCGACAATTTCTTCCTTATCCGCGCACGCAGGGGCGTTCTCGGTTTCCATGACCTGCCGAACCCAACGGCTTCCTTCGGAAATGATGCGGGTCTTTTTGGCCTCCTGTGCAGCCTGTGCGGCCATCCGCGCCACCTGCTCCGGGCTGTTTGGAAAAAACCGATCTGTATCAAACTTGAAATAGAGGCGGTCTGTGAAGAGCGCCCTGACCACGGCCGAGGTGTGGTCGCTGGAGACCTCGCCACCGAAGCATAATTCCGCCATACTTTTGAGGTCGATCCACGCAGCTTCGGTATGCACAACCTCCCAAAGTTCTTGGATATCTATCTGATCCTGGATTTTGCTTCTAATCTTCGCCATCGCCTGAAGACGCTCCACCAGCGCGTCTCTTCCCATCCTCAGATCAAGGACTTCGCCGCCGGTGTGGGCTAGGCGGTTCTCTCCATGGCTCACCTCACGATTATGTTCAGTCAGCATACGAAGCCTTTGTTTTTTATCCTCTAAAACAACGGCGCAAACCATCTCTTTTCGGTCAATGTATTCCACGATCGTACCAGGCTCCATGTCAAAGCCTATAACAACGGGCCCGGCAAAAGTCAATATTCGCTGTCCGTGGCTTTGATGGCTGAACAGGAATGGCTTTGACTCTCTTGCTTCTGTTTGTTAGTTTCCATCCATAAATGGCCTTTTTCCCTCTGAGCGGCGTTCTCCGCGGGTTTTCGCCTGTGACGTACGAAAAGTACGCCTCGGCGTAAACCCTTGTGCGGCCTTGCTCGGAGCGAAAAATGCTCATTTCTGAATTGGAAACTGACACCTGTACCCATTGATTGGATAGCGTTTCGTGGATGGGCACTTGTCAGCATGAATAGCTGCTGGGCGTGGGTTCCTTGATGGTCAAGGCCATTGGGAATAGGCAGCGGTAAGGAGACCGAGGTCCATAAAGTCATACCACCTGATCAAACCATACTTCGCAGAAAAAAAGGCTGTTATTCTTCTCGGCCTTTTTTCTCTCTTTGTGGTGGACATCCTTCAACTGTTCATTCCTCGCATTATCAAGTGGGCCGTGGATGACCTGACGATCTGTTGCGCCACGACGGCCACAAGGCTTCTTCGTTATGGCCTCTACATCGTTGGTGTGGCCCTGCTGATCGGCGCATTTCGTTTTGTCTGGCGCAGATGTCTCATAGGAACATCCAGGCGGGTTGAGGAAGGCATACGAAACCAACTCTTCTCCCATATTCAACTCCTCTCCTCGGCCTATTTTGATAGGACAAAAACCGGGGATTTGATGGCCCACGCCACTAATGACGTTCAACACGTCCGGATGGCAGTCGGCATGGGGATGGTGGCCCTCACCGATGCGGTGGTACTGGGCCTGGCTGCCATCGGCTTCATGCTCTACATCAATGTCCGGCTGACCCTGTTTGCCTTGTTGCCCATGCCGATTATTGTCGTCTTGGCCCGGGTCGCGACACGTCGTATGCACCGCCTTTACAGGGGCGTTCAGGCCTCGTTTGCCGATCTGACCGAGGCGGTCCGGGAACGTTTTGCAGGCATTCGGGTGGTCAAGGCTTATGGCCGAGAGGCCATGGAAGCCAAAAGACTGTCAGAGTGCTCCAAAGACTACCTGCGTAAGAATCTTCAACTGGTACGAATTACGGGGGTCTTTTTCCCTGGGATGATGTTTTTTTCCAATCTCAGCGTAGCGGTAGTGCTTTATCTGGGGGGACGACAAGCCATCAATTGTACCATCACGCCAGGTGATTTTGTGGCCTTTATCAGCTACTTGGGTCTTCTCACCTGGCCCATGATGGCCATGGGGTGGGTCATGAACTTGATCCAGCGAGGGGCTGCTTCTCTCGACAGGATCAATGTGATCCTTGAAACCCGGCCTCAGATTGTCACTGCGAAACACCCAGTGCCGGTGCGAGGACTTGCAGGGCATATCGTGTTTGAGGACGTGGCTTTCACGTATCCCGGAGGGCAGGCACCAGTCCTTTCAAACATCTCATTTTCCATGGCGCCAGGGCAAACCCTCGGTGTGGTGGGACCCACAGGCTCTGGCAAGACCACCTTGTGCCATCTGATCCCAAGGCTTCTAGAGGCCTCAAAGGGGAGACTGTTATTTGATGGCGCGGATGTCCGCAAGATACCCCTTGCCACCCTGCGAGCCCACATGGCGATCGTGCCCCAGGATGCCTTCCTTTTTTCGGGCAGCATCCGAGAGAATCTCTCTTTTGGCAAGCGGAACGCCTCAGAAGAAGAGATGGTCATGGCGGCTCAAGCAGCTCATTTTTATGACACGATTTTGGGATTTCCCGATCAGTTCGACACGCTCATTGGAGAAAAGGGGATCACACTCTCTGGCGGGCAAAAGCAGCGTCTGGCTCTCGCACGGGCTCTTTTGATCTCAAAACCCATCCTGATCTTGGATGATCCCTTGAGTCAGGTGGATACAGAGACCGCAGCGGCCATACTGGCCAGTGCCCGAGAGCTTTGCACTGGTCGCACTACGGTCATGGTTTCTCACAGAATCAGCCAGGTAAGGCACGCCAATTTCATCATCGTGCTGGAAAGCGGGCATATAAGCGCCGCAGGCACCCATGAAGAACTCATGGCCCGTGAGGGATTTTACCGCCGGATGTATCGGTGGCAGGAAGTTGAAGCAGGATTGGATGCCGTCAATCAAGCTTTATAAGACATCTCGGTTTGGTTGTCCATCAGGGATTCACTGGATGATAGGCGGCTGAGAACCCCGAACGCGATTAACGAAGCCTATGCGAAGCGACTACGGATATTTTGAAGAGGATCAACTGGGCAAACCTTACGATCTGAGGTTGCTCAGAAGACTCTTTCCACACGTTCGCCCATATGGATTCTTGCTCCTGCTCTCCATTGGACTTGTTACGGCCATCACCATCTTGGACCTGGCCCTTCCTTATCTGACAAAGGTCGCCATCGACCGCTACATCGTTCAGGACGTCGTGGATGACAAGCCTACTGTTTCCCGACAGCAGCGGTTCTATACGGCGGACCTTCGGATTCCAAGCGTTAAGCAAATCGTCAATCGGTATGCCTCGTTGTTTCAAGTTGAGTGGCCTGACGCGAAGATTCTTTACGAGGACCTGCCCAGGCTCAGCAAGACGGACCTGGAGACGCTCCGAAGGCGAGACTATGCCGGGGTGGCGCGCGTCGCTCTGATCTTTTTCGGCGTTATCCTTTGCCATTTTGTGTTGAGTTTCGGCAATGTGCTGGTCATGGAATATGCAGGGCAATCCGTCATGCACGACCTCCGGCTAAGACTTTTCAGGCACATCCAGCACCTCTCAGTGGCGTTCTTTACCAAGAATCCGGTTGGACGGCTGGTGACACGTGTGACCAGCGATGTTCAGAACCTGCACGACTTTTTTTCTTCCATCATCACGGTCTTTTTCAAGGACGTGTTTCTTCTGCTTGGCATTACAGTCGTACTCTTTGTCATGAACTGGAAACTCGCCTTGATCTGTTTCTTGATGCTTCCTATTATCTTTTTCACCACGGCCTGCTTCAGACGCTTGGCCAGGGACGTTTTTCGGGCACTGCGGGTCAAGATCGCACAGATCAACACGCGGCTGCAGGAGAGCATTGACGGTATTCGCATTATCCAGCTATTCTTGCAGGAAGCCAGGAATTATGAACGCTTTCGTAAGCTGAACCACGAGAACTACCTGTTAGAGATTCGTCAGATCAACATCTTTGCGGTGTTCATGCCCGCTATCGAAGTGCTGAGCTCGGTAACGACTGCCCTGGTTATCTGGTACGGGGGAGGACGCGTCCTCGCCGATACCCTCAGTCTCGGAGCCTTGGTCGCGTTTATCGCCTACATGAGGATGTTCTTCCGACCAATCCGCGACATCGCGGAAAAGTACAATATCATGCAGTCCGCCATGGCCTCCTCTGAGCGGATTTTTCTTCTTCTTGACAGCCGGGAGCGGATTCCGGAGCCCGAACTGCCGAGGGGACTGCCTGAAATAGCCGATGATGTCGCTGTGTCTTTCGACAAGGTCTGGTTTTCCTATGAGGGAACGAACTGGATCTTGAAGGATGTCTCATTGACGGTTCGGCGTGGCGAGACTGTAGCCATTGTGGGACCCACCGGGGCTGGCAAGTCGACGCTCATCCATCTTCTCGAACGGTTTTACGACCCAGCCGAAGGGAGTCTCCGTGTGAACGGGGTCGACATCCGCCAAATCCTCAAGGCCCAGCTTCGGGCTTTAATGGCCCTGATTACGCAGGATGTGTTTCTGTTTGCCGACACCGTTAGAGACAACATCACGGCCGGAAACCCGCATCTCAGGCGTGAGCGTTTGGAAGAAATCGTGGTCGGCTGCAATCTTAACCGGTTGATTGAAGGCCTTCCTCAGGGGCTTGATACGGTTTTGACCGAAGGCGGCCGCACCTTGTCGAGCGGTGAGCGGCAGTTGCTAGCCTTTGCTCGGGCCCTGGCCCGGGACCCGGAAATCTTGATCCTGGATGAGGCAACTTCAAGCGTGGATACGGAAACAGAACGACTCGTCCAGGAGGCAACGTTGAGATTGATGGAAAAGCGCACGGCCATCGTGGTCGCCCATCGCCTGTCTACCATTCGGCATGCCCACCGTATCATTGTGCTTCACAGGGGGCGTATCAGGGAGGTTGGCTCGCACGACGAACTCATGGCCCGGAAGGGGCTTTACTATCAATTATACCAGTGGCAGGGCGTCTCGTGACGGGGTGGTTGGGCAAGCCCCGGGGAAATGCCACCTGGGTGGTGCTGCCGGTCAGAACGCCGCTTTGCGGCTAAGCTTTTTCCTCTGCCCAAGCCTGTAAAGACCCGCCGAGAATACCACAACAAAGACGAGGATGGTCAGGGTCGGTGTCAGCCCAAGACGCAGCGCTGAATAGCTGAAAGCCACCAAGGGCAAAAGGCTGGCGCGAACCGCAGCGCGCAGCGTTTCATGCTTGGAAATAAAACTGGCTATGGGTGGGGAGGTTGCATAATAGGTCCTGACAAAGATGCGTCCCAGGGCGTGGGGAATAAGATAAGCATCCCTGAAACGCCTGAGCGTGACCACATGAGACTCCATAAGCGAACCGTAAGCGGCCGTCGCAATGAAGCAGTCGTCATCGGTTCTTTTCTCTACCTCGTTCGAATACCCTGAAACACCGCCAGCGTCGTCATACGCCTGCACACGATAACGATAAGTAGTATAGGGCTCTAAATCGCTGTCGCCGTAACTGGTCACATTGGCAGTCACCTTAGTTATTTCGGTGTAGGTTCCCGCACCGACTGTTTCACTAGTGGTCCCGTTAGAATCCCCGGAAGCTGTTGCACTATCACTTGAATCCGATGCGCTGGCTGTTTTGCTATCAGCCTTTTCAGAGACGGTCATCCTCTCGATCGTGAACCCTGATTCACCGAAGGAGTTGTCCTTCCAAGAAAGCCCGATTCGGTTGTGGGATACACCAGTTGCGGTGAGGTTGGTGGGGGCATCAAGTATGGTGGCTGTGGTGGCCTCTGATTCGTCAGAATAATCCGAATTGCCGTGGTCGTTATAGGCCCTGATGCGATAGCTGTAAGTGCTATCGGGTTCCAGGTCGCCGTTGCTGTAGGTAGTTACATTGGCATCCACGTCATCGATTTCTATGTAAGTCTCTTCAGACTGTCCTTTTCTTTCTATTTTGAACCCCAATTCATCGAAAGAATTGTCAGCCCAAGACAGATCGATCTGGCTGTCTGATTCCGTTGTTGTGGTCAGGTCGCTCGGGGCTTCTGGGACCGATATGCTGGCGATGAACTGCCCAAGGCTCATCGGAGTCTCACCGATGTTTATTGCGGATATGAGCTCATTGTCAGCTGTTTCGATGACAGAGACCGTATTATTACCCCTGTTTGTTACGTAAACGCGAGCACCATCTGCGGTGACGGCCACGCCAAAGGGTTTTGTGCCCACATCAATTGTATCGAACACTGTGTTGTCAGAGGTTTGGATGACATAGACCGTGTCATCATCGGTTGTGACATAGACGTATTTCCCATCAGGGGTAACCGCTATGCCAGAGGGTGAAGTGCCCACATCAATTGTATCGAACACTGTGTTGTCAGAGGTTTGGATGACATAGACCGTGTCATCATCGGTTGTGACATAGACGTATTTCCCATCAGGGGTAACCGCTATGCCAGAGGGTGAAGTGCCCACATCAATTGTATCGAACACTGTGTTGTCAGAGGTTTGGATGACACAGACCGTGTCAGCACCGCTGTTTGCCACGTAAACACGAACGCCGTCCGGGGTGACAGCCACGCCAAAAGGTCTTGTGCGCACATCAGGATCATCGGGATCATCGATCTTCACTGTTTTGAGCAGCGTGTTCGTAGCAGTCTGAATAACAGACACACTGTTGTTACCACGATTTGTAACATAGACATATTTCCCATCAGGCGTAACGGCAACGCCAACAGGCCTCTTTTTCACCTCAATTCTGCGGATCACCTTATTGTCGGAGATCCGAATAACCGATACCGTCCCATCGTCCCGATTTGCCACATAGGCATAGGCGGCTGCTTGGCATGGACTGGAACGCACCAAGCAACATGTGAGGACAGCGGCAAGAATGAGTATTGCTTTTTTCATGGCTTTCTCCCACATAGGGTCTAAGCTGAGTGGCAGCGTAGACCAGCTCTCAAGCCACCAGAAGAGCAAGAAGTATGCACAACAGGCCTTCTTGAAAATTTATCTTTCAGTTCCAAATACTTATATGCCAGTAATCAGGAAGGGACGAATTGGGTTTGAACAGCAAAGGCTTCATAAATAGTAAGTAAGTACCCATTTACACAGAAAAACAGTGGCCAAATGTGAAAATAAATACCACCTGGAAACAGACTGCCCAGCACGGAGGGAGAAAGGAGCGGAGACCAAGTGTGACTCGGCCAGAGGAGGGAACGGGGAGGCCAAATTTACCTAAGGCGGACAGATGGCCCTTTTGCGAGGCTGTCAGGCCCGGGCACGCAGGGTTTGAGAAACTTCCCTGGTCATTTCAAGGACCTTGATGGCATCGTTAGGTGCCAGGGACCCGGTGCCGCAGCTTGGCGTAATGAGCGACTGAGCCAGGATCCTCGCGCGATCAATGCCCAGGGTCTCCAGGTGTGCAACCTGGACTTCCCATTTTCTTACCAGGCTGGTGGCCGTCTCCCTGTTGATGTCTTCACTGTCTGAGGTGGGGACAATCCCCCAGGCGAGGATGCGGCCCTGGTCAAAAAAGCTGTGGAGGAGTTTGTGGTAGAGGGCCATGCGGTCAAAGAAACCATAAGCATCAAAGCTGAGGATGTCGGCCGAGGATTCGAGAATTAAGGACCAATCCGTATTGGCACACACATGAACCCCGGCGAGGCCCCCTGCCCGGTGGATGGCGTCGATGACTTCTGAAAGGACTCTATGAATATCTTCTCGCGAGATACTGATAAAGGCAGACGTGCCGAATCCTGCCAGGCCCGGTTCGTCTATAAAGATGATGACAGGAAGACCCCATTGAGACAGTTTTTCCACTTGCCAGCGGGCCTTCATGGCAAGGGTCTTGACCGCCACATCAAGGAGCCGGTCATCATAAAACAGGGCTCTTCTGTCCTGATCCGTTAATCCGGTAGCCAGGGTAAGAGGCCCGGTAATCTGGCCCTTAAGGGCCACGGGAAGTCGCTGGGCCGATTTCATGACGTCGAGGAGGGTGAAAAAGCCCTTGGCGTTTTCCTGTGTCAGGGCAAATCGAGTGCCATCCAAGGGCGCCCCTGCCTCAGTGACCGCGAGATAATCTTCGTAGAACTCGAGCAAGTCGCGCTCAAAGGCGGGCCCGGTGGCATCAATGAAGACGCGATCTTCATTTTGGACAACGCCTGGGATGCCGGGCAAGAACTGGACAAGCATGCCTTCTTGTGGGTAAGCGGGCAGCTGAACCCACAGGGGAATATCCCGTGTGTATTCGAAGACCATGCGAATGGCTTCTTCATGATTGGTGACGGGGAGGCTCCCAATGAGTACCGCCAATCCGTTTCCTTCAAACAGTGCCATGATGGATCTTTTCCTCAAGCATTATTCAGACAGTGAGTAGCATAGTCAACCGCTCCAGGCAATAGGGTTCTCTTACTCATGGCTCTTTCGCTTGACTCTAAGTGCAAAATGTTAGATAATTTTTTTTGTGATGAGCGCAAGATCGGGGGAAGAAGACAAAGGGAAGCTTCACAAGGTGCTGGGGGCAGGCATTGGCTGGATTGTGGCGGGGCCCGTGGGGGCTGCCCTTGGTTGCCTGGTGGGGCATACCCTGGCAAAAAATCCGGACCTGCTGGAAAAGGGGTTGCTCGGACACAGGCTCAAGCCGTATTATGACGTGCTGGGAGTCCCCTATGATGCTGGGCCACAGGAGATCAAAACGGCCTACAAGAGGCTCGCACAAAAGTACCATCCTGACAGATTTGTCGATACAGACCCCGTGATTCAGGAACTGGCCAAGGGTAAGATGACCCAGATTAACGAAGCCCGTGCCAGGATTATGGACAGTATAAAAGACACCTGACAGTGGCGAAGATTGACACGCTTTGCTTTAGATGTTATCATAAATTTTGAAACGTCGAGACTTGATACGGGACGGTCCATGAGGTTTTTTCCAAGGGACTAACGACAAGGAGAAGTTACATGTTTGGAATCGGTATGCCAGAGTTGATTATTATTCTGGTCATTATCTTGATCATTTTCGGAGCCGGAAAACTGCCGGAGATCGGAAGTGGCATTGGAAAGGGCATCAAGAACTTCAAGAAAGCCACTTCTGGAGAGTTGGAAGAGGAATCCGCGCCCCGGGAACCGGAGAAACTGGCCGAGGGAGACAAAGCAGAAGAAGAAAAACAGGCATAGGGAAGAAGTTGTTCTTTCTGATGAATCCGACCTTGTATTCTGACCCCCACCCGCGCACGGGACTCCGTTTACGGCTAAAACGGGATGTCATCCTCGGTGGGTTTCGTGCCCGGTCCTTCCGCCCTGTCACCTTCTTCTGGAACGGATTCCCCCGAACCTCGTGATCCGAGCATTTGCATCTTCCAGGCCCTAATTTTTGTGGTCTGTCGCTTATTGCCTTCCTGGTCTTCCCACTTGTCGGTCTGGATGGATCCCTCAATATAGACTTGGCGACCCTTCGAAAGATATTCCCCACAGATTTCACCGAGTCGACCCCATGCCTCAATGCGATGCCATTCCGTGCGAGACTGCTGCTCGCCCTCCTTGTTGGTCCAATTGTCCGTCGTAGCAATACTAAAATTCGCAACGGCAGTTCCGCTGGGCGTGTACCGCACCTCTGGGTCTCTGCCGAGGTTACCGATCAGGATCACCTTGTTTACACTGGCCATGTGCACCCCCTGTCGACATGAAGTGAAGCTGGCTCTAAATAGTTTGGACGATATTGCCCATTTGGCTCAGTACATAGTCGATAAGAAATGCAAAATCAAGTCAAATCCTGACCCAAAGATCCGAGATCCGACTACCTCTCTCGGCCTGTTTTCTCCTTGATTAACAGCCTTCTTTTAAGGTAATGGAGTCATGTCTATTGAGCGTGGAACGATGTAGCCATCATGGGATATATTTTCGACTTCAAGGCCGCCCGGCAATACGATAGTTGGTATGAAAATCCACAGAACCGCTTTGTCGCTGATCTTGAAGATCAGATCCTCCTGAGGTTGCTCCAACCTGTTAAGGGGGAGCGGGTGCTCGATATTGGGTGCGGCACAGGCAGGCATCTTGTCATGTTTTTGAACATGGGTCTGGACGTAACAGGCCTGGATGCCTCACCTCACATGCTTGAGATGGCAAGAAGAAAGCTGGGCTCCCGCGCACAGCTGCATCAGGGTCTTGCTCAGGATCTTCCCTTTGACGACAACAGTTTCAATATTGCGACCTTGATGACGACCCTCGAGTTCGTCGACGACGTTCAAGGGGTCATTGAAGAGGCGTGTCGTGTGGCCAAGGATCGCGTCTTTTTGGGCGTTCTAAACCGCTACGCGATCAAGGGCATTGCGCGGCGGTTGACGGGTATATTTTCAGAAAGCATCTTTAATCGGGCCAGGTTTTTCAGTGTCTGGGGTCTCAAAGGACAGGTCCGGGATGTTCTGGGCGAAGTGCCTCTCAAATGGGGAACCGCTCATCATTTCCCTGCCGCTTTTAGGGCCTACACCGAGTATATTGAGCGTTGCTCATTGGTCCAGAGGAGTCCGTTCGGGACCTTTATCGGGATGGCGGTCACGCTGGTGCCTCGGTATCAAACCAAGAATATCCCCATTAACTATGTTCACCGGGCTAGCAAGGCTGCCCCAGGGTTAATGCGGACCCCGACACATTCTCGTCAAGGAGGCTAGCAGCCATGGAGGCCTGTCTGTATGAACGATTGGACGACAGGAAGGTTCGATGCCATCTCTGCAACCACCAATGCGTCATCAAGGATGGCAAGCGGGGCATCTGCGGAGTTCGTGAAAACCAGGATGGGATCTTAAAGACTCTCGTTTATGGGAAGCTGATTGCTCAGCATGTTGATCCCATTGAAAAGAAGCCCCTGTATCATGTATTGCCCGGCACACTTTCCTATTCCATTGCTACCGTCGGGTGCAATTTCAAGTGCCGTTTCTGTCAGAACGCCGATATCGCTCAGCTCCCGGCAGACCGAAAGGGTATGATCGTCGGCGAGCCTTGCACGCCGGAAGATGTCGTCACTGCTGCGACGCGATCGGGCTGTCGGAGTATTGCATACACGTATACGGAGCCAACGGTATTTTTCGAATTTGCCCATGATACAGCCAGGCTGGCCCACGAACAGGGGCTCCTTAATGTTTTTGTCACCAATGGATACATGACCTCTGAGGCCCTTCACATGATTAAGCCATACCTTGATGCGGCCAACGTGGACCTTAAGGCCTTTAATGATGACTTCTACAAGCAACAGTGCAGCGCCAAGCGAGAATATGTGATGCAAACCTTGCAGTTGATGAAATCGCTGGGCATTTTTGTAGAGGTGACAACACTGCTCATTCCCGGGCTCAACGACGATCGAAAGGAATTGGAACAACTAGCCTCCTTTGTTGTCGACTCTCTGGGGCCTGACACCCCGTGGCATATCAGCCGATTTCATCCCACGTACAAACTGACAGACCGTCCCCCCACGCCTGCGGAAAGCATTCACGAGGCACGCAGAATCGGTCTTGATGCGGGGCTGCGCTACGTGTATAGCGGCAATCTTCCTGGTGACGACGGGGAAAATACACGATGTTACAGTTGCGGCCACCCCTTGATAGAGCGGTGGGGTTATCGCATTTCCAAAAATGTTATTCAGGATGGCAAGTGCCCGAAGTGTGATGCCACCATAGATGGGATAGGTCTTTAGGGCTCGCGCAAAAATAAGCTGAAGCTGAGATGCCAAAATGTGAAGTTATTTTTGCGCGAGCCCTTAGTCCTTATTGCGGTTTCTCAGATAGGGACTTGAGGGCTTGGCCCACATCAGGAACATTAAACACGTATATTGCCTTTTCTTCATCCAGGGCTCCCGAGCCATAGATGTAGTTTATGTTGATATTGGCGTCCCCGAATGTCCTCGCAATGTCCGCCAATCTGCCCGGCCTGTTGCGGAGCATTATGACCAAGACATCGGAAGTGTTCACCCAGTATTGGGCTTTGTGCAAGACCTCCAAGGCTTTATCAGTCTTATCTACCATCACCCGGATGAGGGAATATTGTCTGGCTTCTTTGATCACCGAGCCATAACTGGCCGCAGAGGCGGTTCTTTTGATGGACTTGCCGCGGGCCTCAAACATCTCCTGAATATAGTCAGCGGCATTCTGAATGAACATAGCCAGGATATTGATGCTGGCTTCTCCCATCAATTCTGCAAACTCCCCTAGTTCCCCCGGCACATTTCTCAGAAACACCGAAACCTGTCTGTCCTTTTTCATTGGGGCTTATTACCTCTTCAGCGTGAGTTGAAAGCCGTGTAACCCTTTGGTAACGTTCAAAAGTCGAGGCGAACCCCTTTAGCAGGTTGTTAAAGGGATAGGGAGGATCGCTGAAGAGAAGCGATTATCCCTATTTTGAACATTGCTAGCAGGTCAGCTTTTTGAAAACAGTAGAGCCAATTTTTGTCGTATGGCTAAAATCATACCAAACTGTTTGTGACCATCATAGCTTGATATGTTCAAGTTTTCCAACACTCTTAAGGATCTTTCCGGCCAATTTTTGGAACTGGTCCGTCACGTCCGACACATAGAATTCACATGTTCCCTCTGTCCCAAGGTCTCCGGCCATGTGTGGATTGTGGTGGAGGAAGTCTTTCACCGAACGAGACAACACCTCTGATGAGTCAATGATCTTCACACGCTTGCCAATTTTTGCCCGTATGATTTCTTTTAGGAGGGGATAGTGGGTGCACCCCAGGATCAGCACATTGATCTGCTTAAGTTTAAGGGGGTGAAGGTATTTCTTGACGATCTTCCTGGTCTCCGCCTTCTTCAGCCATCCCTCCTCCACCAATGGAACAAGCAGCGGGCAGGCAGCCCCGTAAACTTTCATATCCGGGCGTAAGGCCTTGATCTTTTGTTCATAGACGCCGCTGTTTATAGTGGCCCGGGTGCCAATAATCCCGACACGCCTGCCCTTGGGTTGCGAGACCGCCATCTCGACCGCCGGGGATATCACCTCAAAGATGGGTACATCAAACCGCTCTCTGAGACGATCCGTGGCCACGCTGGAGGCGGTGTTACAGCCCACCACAAGGATCTTGGCGCCCCTTTGGAGGAGAAACTCTGCATCCTGGACAGCGTATTGTATGACGGTCTCAGGGCTCTTTGTGCCGTAAGGCGTGCGGGCCGTATCGCCGAAATACAAGACGTTGTACCGAGGCAGATCCTGCCTCAGAGCACGAACCACGGTCAGGCCACCGATTCCCGAATCAAATACCCCGATCAAGAAGGCCTTCCTTTCAGCTTTGAGCCTTGAGCTTTCAGCAGTGGCAGTTCCTTTCGTATTCTCTCAGGACTTGTCTGACACACTCGGTGAGGTCTTCCGTCCTGACGTTTGCGCAAATGCCCGGACACACGGAGCGTATAACGTCCCAGTTCGCAGGATCGATCAGGACACTTTCAATGAAGGGCCAGACCTTGCACATACGGGGTTTGACCGGGTGGATGGTGCAGACTTTATCCCAAAAGACACAGTAGCCCGACTCCGAGGTTTTGATTAGGGGACGGCCCCCGGACCACTGGCAATAATCTTTGAGAAAAGACACTGCGTCTATATTCAGATATCCCGAGATGTCCCTGATCTCTGGCTGACTCACAAACACGCCACCATAGCCCTTGCAACAGTCGCCACATTTTTGACACTGAAAGAAGTCCGCAGGTTTAGGCAATTTAGAGCTCCCGTCTCCTTTCCATGGCCCGGCTTAAGGTCACTTCATCGAGGTATTTCAGGTCACTTCCCATGGGCACCCCAGAGGCTATGCGCGTCACCCGTGCTGGATAGGCTTTGAGGCGTTGAGCCAGGTATGACGCTGTGGCCTCTCCTTCCACATTCGTATTGGTGGCAAGGATCAGTTCTCGTATCTTGCCACCCGCGACCCGGGTCACGAGTTCCTTGATCTTGAGGTCATCGGGTCCAATACCGTTCATGGGAGACAGTGCCCCATGGAGCACGTGGTAAAGGCCCTTAAATGCACGGGACTTTTCAAGGGCTACCAGGTCGCTAGGCTGTTCAACGACGCAGACAATCCTACTGTCTCGATGAGGACTTGCACATAAGGTGCATGGGTCCGTGTCGGAAAGGCCGAAGCACTTTGAGCAAAGCCTTACCCTGTCCTTCACTTCAAGGATGCTTTTCGATAGTGCCTCGGCGTCCTCGTGGGATGACCGCAGGATGTGAAGAGCGAGACGGGTGGCGGTCTTCTCGCCAATACCAGGCAGTCTTGACAGGTGTTTGATGAGGCGGACAAGCGATGGTGGATAATACGCCATATGACCCGAGAGCCCTTACGTTAGCCCCGGAACCTTAAAGCCGCCGGTCAACTTGGTCATTTCTTCGGATACCATCTCTTGAGCCTTTTTCAGGGCGTCATTGACGCCCGCTACGACCAGATCTTCAAGCATTTGCACATCGTTGGGATCCACAACCTCCGGCTCAATCTTGATTGATACCAACTGCTGCTTACCATTGGCAACAGCTTTCACCATGCCGCCCCCCACGGTTGTCTCTACCGTTTTGCCAGCCATCTCTTCCTGGAGCTTGAAGATCTTAGCTTGTAGCTTTTGAGCTTGCTTTAGCATGTTACCCATACCTTTTGCCATTTTCTACCTCCAGAGGATAAGATCCGCCTGAAAACCATGGTAAAACAGTCGGGCGGGAATCAAAAGGAATCTTGTCTGTACGTCCACACCCAGCTCGTTACAGTGCTCGTATATGGGCACTGCTATAGAATTTTTACATCGACCACCCTTCCGTGGAAGACTTCCAATGTGTCTACCACAATGGGATGATTTAAGGCTTCCTTTTTTAAGCGCTTGGTTCTGTCACTCTCTCCGGCATGGTTGTTTTTGGGCGCCCTGTCTTGTGCCTCTTTAATCTTGATCGTCATGTTGCGTCCAAAGAACTGGTTGCAAACCTCTTGGATAGCGGCCGCACTCTTTTTGTCCCGAAGTCGTGCCGTGTAAAAAGAATTGCCGCGCACACAGATCTCCAAGAAGTCTTCGGCAACCTTGGACAACATTGCTTTTTCTAAGCTGGGGACAAGAGATCGACAGCGTTGATGAAAGATCGACAGGAGTTGTTGCCAAGTTTCTCCAAGATCGGCAGAAGATGTTTGGGCTTCACCGGACAGTGCGTTTCCCCCCGAGCCCGTCAGGGCTTCTTGCTTTGGGGTTGCAAGGACCTTACTTCGCTCAGATGGGCCATTGCTCTTTTCGAGCCTTTTGGTGACACTATCAAGCTTGTGCACGATTTGATCAAAGGATACGAGATGCTTCAATTGGGTAAGCTTGATAAAAAGCGCCTCAAGGGCCAGTTTCGGCTGGGCAGAAAGCCTGATGCCGGCCTCTCCTTGGAACAGCACGGCGAAGATCTGATTCAGCGACTCCAAAGAGAAATCTTCTACCTGTCTTTTCATGAGTGTCATTTCATGTGCAGGGACATCGACTAGGGGAGGTCCGGTTTGGCCCATCTTGACGAGGATAAGATGTCTGAAGTGGCAGAGCATCTGCCCATAAAGCCGTTTCAAGTCATGGCCGTAATTGTAAAGCTCTTCAAGTAAATCAAGGGCTCCCACCACATTGCCGGCGAACAGGGCAGACGAAATATCAAAAATGACCTTTCGATCTATGGCCCCCAGACTATCCAACACCTGGTCCTCCGTCGCCTCTCCTTCTGAATAGGCCATGACCTGATCAAGGAGGCTCAGGGCATCACGCATACTTCCGTCGGCTTCCCTGGCCAGGAGGTGTAGGCTCTCATCGCCTATATTGAAAGACAGCTCCTGACAAATACGTTCCAAAGACCGAACGATATCTTCAAGACCAATACGCTTGAAGTTATGCCTCTGGCAGCGTGAAAGGATGGTAATGGGAATTTTATGCGCTTCCGTGGTGGCGAAGAGAAAGAGGACGTGAGCCGGGGGTTCCTCCAGCGTCTTGAGGAGGGCGTTAAAGGCTGGGGCCGTGAGCATATGGACTTCGTCAATAATGTAAATCTTGAACCGACTATGGCTAGGCATATATTTGATATTCTCACGAAGCTCACGGATCTCATCGATGCCTCGATTGGATGCGCCATCGATTTCAAACACGTCCACCGAAATGCCTTCGGTGATCTCTTTACACGATTGACAGGTCTGGCAGGGAGACGGGGTAGGGCCGTCCTGACAGTTCATGGCCTTGGCCATAATCCGTGCCACAGAAGTCTTGCCGACACCCCGGGGGCCGGCAAACAAAAGGGCATGGGCGACCCTGTCAGCTCGGATGGCATTTCTCAGCGTATTCGTGACGTGATCCTGGCCCACGACCTGTTCAAAGGTCTGAGGCCGGTATTTTCTTGCAAGGACCAGATAAGACATGGGACGTATTCTTTGCAGCTTCGGCCGGTTTGCCGACCGGACAGGCCTGCGTGCCGATCCGGTAAACCAGCTGGGAACTGCTGGTTACAGGTTACGTGGTCGTTGGAAGATTCAAGAACCCTGAATCAATCTTGTGGCGGAGAGAGAGGGATTCGAACCCTCGGTACCGCTTTTGGCAGCACACACGATTTCCAGTCGTGCTCCTTCAGCCAACTCGGACATCTCTCCGGGATTTCGCTAACAGAGTGCTTTGGCGGAGAGGGTGGGATTCGAACCCACGATCCCGTTATTCACAGGATACCGCTTTTCGAGAGCGGGGCCTTCAGCCACTCGGCCACCTCTCCGATGGACCTGTGGCTCTCGCCACGACAGCTACGCCGCGTCAATCCATAACCCGTTTGGCAGTTCGTGTCAATATGCGCAGAGCCCTCATTTTATAGCTTGCATGAGATTTGCCTTTTTAGTATCAACGTCTTGCTTATGCGGGACAGTTTTGGTGTTGAGCCATCTTAACGCCGTTTGGGTTGACCACAGTTTCAAGAGATCCAACACTGTTTCAGACTTGGGTGGGTTTTTCTTATGGCCAGAATTGTGCCTTTTCGAGGGATTCTTTACGATTCCGATAAGATTCCGAATTTGGGGGATGTCATCACGCCGCCCTATGATGTCATATCAGCCGGGGAACAAGAGGCATACTATCAGAGGCATCCTCAGAATATCATCCGACTAATCCTGGGCAAGGCGTACCCTCAAGACACCGAATATAATAATCGTTACACCCGCGCGGCGAAGTTCTTCCGCAGTTGGCAGGAACAAGGGATCTTCGTGCAGGATGCAGTGCCCGCCTTTTATGCGACGGAAATTGACTTTGCCGTGGAAGACACACCGTGCACCCGATTGGGTTTCATTGCATTGGTTGAGCTTGAGGACTTCGAACGAGGGGGGATCCTTCCCCACGAGAAGACGTTTTCAGCGACCAAAGCAGACCGCCTGAGGCTCATGGGGGCATGCAAGGCGAATTTCAGTCCTGTGTTTTCGTTGTTTTCAGATCCGGGTGAGAAGATTTTTGGCGCTCTGCGCACCGCCATCAGAGGGATTGAGCCGGACCTCCGGTTTGAAGACCTCAAGGGGTGTCGGCACCGACTCTGGCGCCTTACAGATCCGCAACTCCACACAGACATCGCAGAAAAACTGGCGGACCGATCCCTTTACATCGCTGACGGACATCACCGGTATGAGACGGCCCTGACGTACAGGAACCAAGTGGCATCAAAGCGACAGGCATTTAATCGAGACCATCCGTCCAATTTCATCATGATGTTCCTGAGTAGTCTGGACGACTCGGGCGTGACAATCCGTCCGGTACATCGGCTGGTTTGCGATTTGCCACAACAGGCAATCAGGGGCTTTTTGCATAAGGCCCAGACCTGTTTCGATGTGGAGTGGTTACGGTCTGATGGTTTGAATCGCAGGGAGGTCGAGGCCGCCTTTCTTTCCCGGATCAGGGCAGAGGCTGAAAAGGGCGTCATAGGGGTGGCCCTCCGGGAACACCCAGGCCTTTACGTGCTTCGGGTCAAAGAGGGCATCATGGATCGATTCTTTGGGGGAAAGATCCCGGTGCCGCTTAGAAGCCTTGATGTCACCATGGCCACCAAGCTCGTCCTTGAGCAGATCCTGGGGCTTGACGACACTGCCTTGGACGACGAGCACCGCATCCTATATACCAGCCGAACAGATAAGGCGTTGGAGGCGGTTGATACAGGACAATGTTCCATCGCTCTTATCCTTAATGCCACTAGGCTTGCCCAGATAGAAGAGGTCTCAAAAGCAGGTCTCACCATGCCGAGGAAATCGAGCTATTTTTATCCCAAAGTCGTGACGGGCCTTGTTATCAATAAAATCGGTGAATGAATGGTGGATGTCGAGAGACCGGTGACGGCACCAGAGAGCCTGTTTCGCGGTCGCTTGAAGATACTTCAGAAGAAGGGTGGTTACCGATTCTCCATAGATGCTGTTATCCTGGCTCATCACATTCCCTTGAAGGATATGGATGTGGGCGTCGACCTTGGGACAGGCTGCGGAATTATCCCTCTCATTCTGGCCCATCGGAGTTCTTCAGCACGCCTGTATGGCATTGAAGTGCAAGAGGGCCTGGCCGATCTGGCTTCTCAAAATGTGCGACTCAATCACATGGAAGATAGGATTACCATTGTCCACGGGGATATGAAGGATTTCAGATCCTATCTGGAGCCGGGCGTGGCGGATGTCGTTTTCAGCAATCCTCCTTATCGCAAGGTGTTGTCGGGACGGATGAATCCCGATCCGGAGCGGGCGGCGGCCAGGCATGAAATTAAAGGAGCTCTTGCTGATGTGCTTTCTGTAGCTGAAAAGCTTCTGAGGCCCTCGGGTCGGGTGTGGGTTATCTATCCCTCTGAACGTATTGCCGATCTCCTTACACGGATGCGGGCTTTCAGGCTTGAACCCAAGAGACTCAGACTGGTGCATTCCAGACCGGATTCAGATGCTGAATTGGTCTTGGCGGAAGGACTGAAGCACGGGAACCCAGGCGTCAAGGTTGTCCCACCCCTTATTGTCCATAAGCAAGACGGTAGCTACACGGACGAACTTAAGGATATGATCGGCGAGTGAGCCCTTGATGCGCTCTTACTTGGGATCTTCGCATCCGTCAAGCGGCCCAACTTTAAATCGTATCTCTTTGATTGAGTCCTTGCCCAGGGCGCTGTTCAACTTCTCCATTAAGTCGCCTTTCAGGTAATGAAGCTGTTGCATCCACGGGGCACTTGAGACATGAACCAGGAGCAGTTTTCCTTTGATGGCTGCCGGCCGGGCGTTTTGAGCAATGGCTGGGCCCACCAGCTCCGCCCATCGGCCCCAGAGCCGGTGGAGGTCTAGATTCACATCTATCTTGGAAGCCCTCAGGGCCTTTTGTAAAATGCTGCCGAGAGGAGCCGGTTTGTCCATGGCTTTGCGTACGAGTCTGAGTCTCATGGTCAGTATTATATATAGTTGAGGACATACCGGCTGTCAACAGATCTGTGTCTGTGTTCTGTTTTCCCTTGACCGATTTAGATGGAGTGGCCTATATTCCAAACTGACGAAACCGAGTCGGGGAGGCACGCCCTTTGAACCCCTAAACAGAGGAGTAACGTATGCCCTGGGATTGGGACAAGCTAAAACAACAGCAACAGGGATCAGGTGGGGGGGTGCCCCCACAGGTGGACGAAATGATCCAAAAATTTAAGCAGCTTAAGATACCGGGGGGTTGGATCATTCTCCTTGTTGTCGTCATTGTGTATCTGGGCAGCTCAGCTTTTTACACCGTGGCCGTGGATGAAGTGGGCGTCATTCAGCGGTTTGGCCGATACGCGCGTACGACAGAGCCCGGACTGCACTTCAAGTTACCCAGCGGCATTGAAAAAGTCACCAAGGTGAAGGTGCGCTTTGTTTACAAGGAAGAGTTCGGTTTCCGGACACTTCAGGCGGGTGTCCGTACCCAGTACGCGGCCGGCAAGGCATATGACAGCGAATCTATGATGCTTACGGGAGACCTCAATGTGGCCGTGGTTCCTTGGATCGTTCAATATCGGATAAAAGATCCTTACAGGTACCTGTTCAAGGTGCACAATGTGAGAAGTACGCTGCGGGATTTATCAGAATCCACCATGCGTCTGGTTGTGGGTGACAGGAGTATCAACGAGGTTATTAGCAAGAGGGAGGAAATCGCTGATCAGGCACGCGGTCTGCTTCAAAAAGAGCTGGATGAGGCAGAAACCGGGATCAACGTGGTGACCATTGAGATGAAAAAGACCAATGTGCCCGCACCGGTGCAGCCCTCTTTTAACGAGGTGAACCAGGCCATCCAGGAAAAGGAGCAAATGATCTATCAGGCGCAGGAGGAATACAATAAAGCCATCCCAGCCGCCAAGGGAAATGCTGAAAAGACCATCAAGGCAGCTGAGGGCTATGCCGTGGACCGGGTTAACCGCGCCGAGGGTGATGCCGCCAGGTTCGTTGCGGAGTACAAGGAATATGCCAAGGCGAAAGATGTGACGCGCAGGCGCCTTTATCTGGAGGCGCTCAAAGACCTGTTTCCTAAATTGGGCCAGAAATACATCATTGATGCGGACCAAAAAAACGTGCTGCCGCTGCTCAATCTGGGCAAAGGAGGAGGGGTGCAGAAATGAAATCAAAAGGATTCATTATTGTACTGATGATTCTGGTCCTCCTTCTGATTTCGGGAGGCGTCTACACGGTGGATGAAACCGAGCAGGTGGTTGTCACTCAGTTTGGCAGGGTCGTGGACCAGCCCAAGAAGGAACCGGGCCTTTATTTCAAGATTCCTTTCATTCAGAACGCCAATTATTTTGCAAAGAATCTTCAGGAATGGGATGGCGACCCGGGACAAATCCCGACCTTGGACAAGACTTTCATATGGGTAGACACTTTCTCACGGTGGAAAATTGTGGACCCTTTGAGATTCTTTCAGACCGTGAACAATATGACGGGCGCCTTGAGCCGGCTGGACGACATCATCGACGCAGCGGTGCGCAACTTGATCACATCCTATCCCCTCATTGAAACGGTACGAAGAACGGATCGGGAACTCGATACCTTTGAACCCGGCCTGGAGGACGTCAAGGGCAAGACGGACCTGGGCTCAGTCAGCGTGGGCAGACAAAAGATAGAAAAAGCCATTATGGACCAGGCCCAGCCCAAGCTGGCCAATTTCGGCATCGAGGTGGTTGACGTGAAGATCAAGCGCCTCAATTATGTGGAGGAGGTCCAGAGGTCGGTTTTTGCCAGAATGATTGCCGAGCGCAACCAGATCGCTGAAAAATTTCGATCGGAGGGTACGGGGGAGGCACGAAAGATCGAGGGCGACAAGGAAAAAGAGATGAAGCGGATTACTTCGGGGGCGTACAAGACGGCTCAGGAGGTCAAAGGCAAAGCCGATGCCACGGCCACAAAGATTTACGCTGATGCCTTCGGACTCGATCCTGATTTTTATTCTTTTGTGAAGACCCTTCAGATTTACAAACAGACGCTGGATAAGGACAGTTCGCTGGTCCTTTCCACGGACACTGAATTCTTTAAATATCTAAAAGGGTATACAGGGAAAAAGTAGTTGGTCCAATGCCAGGATGGCACCAAACATGACATCCTAACGGCAGGTAAACCTCGTGATCACGATTGCGTCCACATCCCAAACACAGCAAAAGGCACCACCATTTCTTGGGTGCACGGGGTGCCTTTTGCTGGGTGAAGCAGGGCGCGATGTCATGTTCATCATTTTTTCCTTCTTTGATGGCGTGTGCGAGCCATCAGCTTCTTGTGTTTATGTTTGCGCATTTTTTTCTTTCGCTTCTTGATCACACTTCCCACAGCATCACCTCCGTTCTGTGAGGATCTCTTCCCCCAAAACGACTCTTGTAATATATCTACACGGACATGTCCAGCTTTTTTCTAGTTCCCCCGCCTGTCCCCTGGTTTGATCGCGGGTGCCCCCGACAACCAGCGAGTCCGCGAGGTTTTTGCACTGGCACGCACTGAGGGGTGGCCCTCGTCACAACAATGTGGTAAATGTTATGATGCAAGCAGACGATCCCAGCAATAAGCTTTTGTCACGATGCAGGGGCACATGGACGCCACAAAGGGGCTGCAAGGTTTCGGCAAAGATGACTTGATCGTTGTTAGCAAGGCCGTTGCCATGGCCGAAGAGTTGACCAGTAACGCCTACAAAATGTCGTTTGCTGAGTGGCGGCGGCGGCGTTATGATGTCAAGACCCTGGCCGACCTGTCTCCGGAAGAGATTGTGCACGGGCCTTTCGCACAGATCATCAGGTATGTTGGGTCCAGGGAGGAAACATCCCTCGGTTCCTCAAGGTATGATTTTTATAGAATATGCCTTCAGGATCACAGCATCCTCCCAGTGCTGAGTGACGTGCCAGGGCTTCGGTTGTTTCCGTTTTCCCTCTATATCGTGACCCATGAACTGATCCACGTTATTCGGTTCACCAAATTCTTACAGGCCTTTGATGCGTCGCCGGAAGACAAGATGGAGGAGGAGGGCAGGGTTCATGAACGGACCACGGCCATCCTAGAAACAGTGCCCATCAATGGTATGGAGGCCGTGCTTGAATTTTACGGGGCCTGGCAAGGCCCCATGGATCACTTGAAGGACGTCTAGTGTCGTGTCCCAGAAGTTCCTTTAAAAAGTAACGTGTTGCCATCAAGCCATTTTCTGGGCTCCATGAGCATTTCCGGGACGTCAGCTTCGTTGCGCTGAATCATAAAAACTCGGGCTAAGGCCCTCAAACAGTTTATGATTCTTGACGCTTCACTCAGCTGACCTCTCATTCCGAAAATGCTCAATGTCGCGCGGAAAAGGCTTTCGGCTACATGGTGACTAATGATAGTTACTTCTGAGACACGACACTAGCAAGGGCGGCAACTTTCTCACTTGACAAATCATTTTCGTTAATTATCTTTATTAATAAGCTCAGACAGGGGATATTGCCATGCCGATTTACGAATATCAATGTGCGAAATGCGGGAGGATTGTAGAATCGTGGCAGGGGTTTTCGGATGCGCCGTTAAAAACATGCAGGCACTGTTCCGGCAGGCTTCACAAACTCATTTCGCAAAGCACCTTCCATCTCAAGGGTACGGGATGGTATGTGACGGATTACGCAAACAAGTCCACCAACGCCTCCTCTGCGCCACGAGGCAAGAGTGAAAAGTCGGGGGGGAAGGACAAGAAATCGGAGACGGAATCCGCCTCTAAGAAAAGGGAGGAATGAAACGATTCGGTTTAGGGCGAATCTTTTCATTCCTTCGGTTTCCCAAGAAGCGAAGGAATGAAAGGGAGGGCCGGAACGAGAAAACCTTTCCCACGGCACGGGAAACGCTGGGCAGCAGCCGGGTAGCCTAACAGGAGGCGGCTGGCGATTGACCGGGATTTGCCTCTGAAAGCCTCTTATCTCAGGCAAGACATTTTGCCTTTACCCCCTTTACAAGATTAACTCTATGATTATATTTCGGAATATATTTCTGAGCGCGGTGTGGGGTTTCATCTAGAATCCTGAGGATTCTCAAATTTTCTTGTAATTAAACTGCATGAATTTGACGTCTTGGGAAAGGAGGTGACATTGAGGCACTGGTTTTGGTGAAGTGAAAGACGGAAGACACGACGAAATGAAGTTCAAAATCTAAAGAGAAGGAGATTGAGCACCATGAAGATTAGACCTTTGCAAGACCGAATTCTCGTAAAACGCCTTGAAGAAGAACAAACGACCAAGGGGGGTATTATCATACCCGACACGGCCAAAGAAAAGCCTTCTGAAGGTTTGGTCATTGCGGTGGGAAAGGGGAAGGTCTTGGAAAACGGCAAGCAGGTGCCCCTTGACGTGAAAAAGAAGGACCGGATACTCTTCGGCAAATATTCGGGTACCGACATAAAGATCGAGGGTGAGGAGTATCTCATCATGCGTGAAGATGATGTGCTGGGTGTTATTGAGAAATAGGATGTTTCACGTCAAGGTGCTGATAATCGTTGTGTGAGTTGAAGCTTGCTGACATTGGCAGCAGCAAAAATCTTAAGGAGGATACAATAATATGGCTGCAAAAGAGATTAGATACGGCGCAAAGGCCCGGGAGGCCGTTTTAGAAGGGATTAACACATTGGCGAATGCGGTTAAGGTGACCCTGGGCCCCAAGGGTAGAAACGCAATCCTTGAGAAATCCTGGGGCGCTCCTACGGTTACCAAAGATGGCGTGACCGTGGCCAAGGAGATCGAGCTTGAGGACAAGTTCGAGAACATGGGGGCCCAGATGGTCAAGGAGGTTGCCAGCAAGACCAGTGATGTGGCTGGGGACGGCACCACGACAGCCACTGTCCTCGCCCAGTCCATTTACACGGAGGGTCAGAAGCTGGTCGCTGCGGGCAATAACCCCATGGCCATCAAGCGAGGGATCGACAAGGCCGTCGGCGTCGTCGTGTCAGAGCTGGCCAAGTTGAGTAAGCCGACCAGGGAGCAGCGGGAGATCGCTCAGGTAGGCTCTATTTCGGCTAACAACGATGAGACCATAGGTAACATTATCGCAGAGGCGATGAACAAGGTCGGCAAAGAGGGCGTCATCACGGTGGAAGAGGCTAAGAGCATGGAGACGACCCTCGAGGTGGTTGAGGGGATGCAGTTTGACCGTGGCTATCTGTCGCCCTATTTTGTCACGGATCCTGATAAGATGGAGGTCTCCCTCCAGGATCCCTTGATCCTGCTCCACGAAAAGAAGATTAGCGTCATGAAGGATCTTCTGCCCATCCTTGAGCAGGTTGCCAAGATGGGAAAACCTTTTGTGATCATTGCCGAGGATGTTGAGGGCGAGGCCCTGGCCACATTGGTGGTGAATAAGCTTCGGGGAACCCTCCAGTGCGCTGCCATCAAGGCCCCAGGGTTCGGAGACCGTCGAAAAGCCATGTTGGAGGACATTGCGATTTTGACGGGCGGCCAGGTCATCTCGGAGGACTTGGGGATTAAGCTGGAAAACATAAGCCTTTCCGATCTGGGCGGTGCCAAGCGGATCGCCATTGATAAAGACAATACCACCATCGTGGATGGTGCTGGTTCACGCTCCAGCTTGGAAGGCCGGGTGCGCCAGATCAGGACTCAAATCGAGGAAACGACATCCGACTACGACCGAGAAAAACTCCAGGAACGTCTTGCCAAGCTCATTGGCGGTGTGGCGGTCATCAATGTTGGTGCGGCCACCGAACCTGAAATGAAAGAAAAGAAGGCTCGTGTCGAGGACGCCCTAAATGCCACCCGTGCTGCTGTGGAAGAAGGGATTGTGCCAGGCGGCGGTGTGGCCTTGGTCCGGTGTATTCCCGCCTTGGACAAGGTAAAAATCAAGGCAGATCAGAAGTTGGGTGTGAAAATCGTACAGCGGGCCATGGAAGAGCCCCTTCGCCAGATCGTCAACAATGCCGGCTATGAGGGCGCCGTGGTCGTTGAAAAGATCAAGAGCGAAAAAGGGGCCTTTGGTTTTAACGCTGAGACGGAAAAGTATGAGGATCTCTTGAAGGCGGGCGTCATTGATCCCACTAAGGTCGTGCGCTATGCCCTGCAGAACGCGGCAAGCGTGGCCGCCTTGATGCTCACCACTGAGGCCATGATCGCTGAGAAGCCGGAAGAGAAGAAAGACATGCCTGCCATGCCTCCAGGCGGTGGCGGTATGGGCGGTATGGGTGGCATGTACTAAGAACACTGGTGTTGGGCTCGATTGCCGAGTGCATTGTTTGGAAAAGGCCTCCATGCGTGGGCATGGGGGCTTTTTTTCGGCCTTGTCTTCGCAGATGCCCAACGGTTGGTTTGACGTCCTCTTGACAACTCATTATGTTGTGATATTTGCATCTTCAACTATTCTTTTTACGCTTGGAGAACGCCGTGGACTATAAAGCGAGTCTGAATCTTCCTCAAACAGCCTTTCCCATGAAGGCCAATCTTTCTCGACGAGAGCCTGACATTCTCAAGACCTGGGAGACGACAAGGCTTTACGAACAGATCAGGAAAACGTCGAAGGGGAGGCCTCTTTTCGTCCTTCACGACGGCCCCCCCTATGCCAATGGGCATATCCATATTGGAACCGCCCTCAACAAGATCCTAAAAGATATCGTCATCCGATCTCGCCAGATGAGTGGATTTGACGCACCTTATGTGCCTGGTTGGGATTGCCACGGCCTTCCCATAGAGCACCAGGTGGACCAGGAACTTGGTGAGAAGAAAGGGACGATGAGCCAGGCAGAAGTGCGAAAGCGGTGCCGGGCTTATGCCGAGCAATACATTGGAGTGCAGAGGGAAGAGTTCAAGAGACTCGGCGTCATGGGTGAGTGGAATGATCCGTACCTGACGATGACTCCAGGCTATGTGGCCACCATTGTAAGGGAGTTTGGGAAATTTGCCCTTGACGGAAGCCTCTTCAAGAGCAAAAAGCCGATTTACTGGTGCTGCGGTTGCAAGACAGCGCTGGCAGAAGCAGAAGTGGAATACAAGATTCGCAGCTCCCCATCCATCTATGTCAAGTTCCCTCTGCTGTCGGACATAAGCCGAGATTTTCCTTCCCTTAAGGGAAAAATGATTTACCTGGTTATTTGGACCACTACCCCGTGGACCATCCCAGCCAACCTTGCTGTGGCCCTGCATCCCGGTTTTCGTTACGTGGCCGTGCAGGTGAACGGCAGCGAGGTTTACATCTTGGCCCAAGGTCTACTGGAAGACACCATGGACAGCCTTGGGACGAAGGATTACGAGATATTGGCGGAAGTTGATCCAAGGCGGTTGGAAACAAAGCTTTGCCGTCATCCCCTATACGATCGCCAGTCTCTGATTATTTTGGCCGAGCACGTTACCTTGGACGCGGGAACGGGTTGTGTCCATACCGCCCCCGGTCACGGACGGGAAGATTATGAAGTCGGCTTGGCTTATAATCTGGACATCCTCTCTCCTGTGGATGATCGCGGTCATTTTACCGGAGATGTTGAGTTTTTTGCCGACAGGTTTGTCTTTGATGCCAACAGCTCGGTCATCGCCAAGCTGGCGGAGCTGGGAATGCTGATTGGTGAAGGGACCGTAGAGCACACCTATCCCCATTGCTGGCGGTGCAAAGAGCCTGTGATTTTCCGGGCTACCGAACAGTGGTTTATCTCCATGGAAAAGGCGGGCTTGAGACAAAAGGCGCTCGGTTGTATTGACCAGGTAACCTGGATTCCGTCCTGGGGGCGCGAACGGATTTACGGAATGATTGAAAACCGTCCGGACTGGTGTGTCTCGCGGCAGCGCTCATGGGGTGTCCCTATCGTGGCCTTTTATTGCAGGACATGTGGTTCATGTCTGATCACGGGAGAGATCATCGATCATGTAGAGGCTCTTTTTCGGAAGCATGGGGCTGATATCTGGTTTGAAGCCGACCCGTCTGTCCTGTTGCCCGAAGGGACAAAATGCCCGAAGTGCCGGGGAGAAATATTTGAGAAGGAAAAAGACATCTTGGATGTGTGGTTCGATTCCGGTGTGAGTCATGCCGCCGTGCTTGAACGCAGGGCCGATCTGACGTGGCCTGCGGATATGTACCTGGAGGGCAGTGATCAACACCGGGGATGGTTCCACAGCGCCCTTCTGACTGCGGCGGGCACCCGTGGCAGAGCGCCTTACAAGAGCGTGCTCACCCACGGTTTTGTCGTGGATGGCAAGGGAGAAAAGATGTCCAAGTCCAAGGGCAATGTGATTGCGCCGAGCGAAATCATTGACCGATACGGCGCAGAGGTTCTCAGACTGTGGGTTGCGGCTTCAGATTATCAGGACGATGTCAGGATATCGGACAAGATCCTGAAACAGCTCACAGATGCCTATCGCCGGATTCGCAATACAAGCCGGTTTATTCTGGGCAACCTGGGCGATTTTGAGCCTGAGGCTGATGCCGTTGCGTCTTCACAAATGGCAGAGATCGACCGATTCGCACTCCATCGTCTTCAAGACTTGGTGGAGCGAACTCGCGCGGCCTATCATTCGTTTGAGTTCCACGCGGTCTATCACGCTTTGTACAATTACTGTACATTAGACCTGAGCGCCTTTTACTTGGATGTTTTGAAAGACAGGCTCTACACGTCGCCTGCGAGATCGCGAGGCAGACGCTCGGCCCAGACTGCACTGCACATTATTCTCGACAGCCTAGCCCGTCTCGTGGCTCCTATCCTTGTGTTTATAGCTGAGGAGGTATGGGCCCACATGCCCAAGATGAGGGGCATGCCCGACAGCGTCCATCTTGCCCCGTTGCCTGGGGTGAATGATGCATTTGTTGATCCCGGTTTGGCTGAAAGATGGGAATCTATCCTGACGCTGCGTGGAGAGGTGAGCAAAGCCATGGAAGAAGCGAGAGGGCAGAAAAAGATCGGCCACCCCCTGGATGCGGCGGTGACGCTGGGCCTTCCAGGCGGTTTTTTTGAGACCGTGAAGCCAACGGTTGACGAACTGCGGGCGGTCTTTATTGTTTCCAAGGTATCCATTCTAACGGGCGGAAGTCTGGACAGCGCTTACCACAGTACAAAGATACCGGGTCTCGCTATTCGCATCGATCCTGCCCCCGGAGAAAAGTGCGGCCGTTGTTGGATACGTGACCCTTCTGTTGGCACGAACGAAATGCACAAGGCCATCTGCTCTCGTTGTGTGGAAGCCCTTGAGGCCGGGGGAACAGACAATCAATAGCCCGGGCAGTCAGTTGAAAGGAAAGTATACCAGATTCATCCTTGTTGTTTGCATCACCCTCCTGGTCGATCAGGCAACCAAGGAGATTCTCATGCACGGTCTTTCGCTTCGTGAAAACCTGGAGATCGTTCCAGGGTTTTTTTCGCTGACCCATATTCGGAACACGGGGGGTGCCTTTGGGTTTCTGGCCGGCGAAGCGACACGGATAAGGACCTTTTTTTTTCTGGCGGTTTCCGGACTGGCTCTTGGCATCATCGTTTACCTGTATACTAAACTCCCTCCAGGCAAGCCGTGGGTGGCAGGAGCCCTTGCCATGATTTTTGGAGGGGCCCTGGGAAACATCGTTGACCGCCTTCGTTTTGGAGAGGTCGTCGATTTTCTGGACTTTCATGTGGGGGCTGTCCACTGGCCTGCTTTCAATGTGGCCGACAGCGCAATTTCGGTGGGAGCGGGGATCGTATTCTTCTTGGCGCTGTCAAGGAAAATATAGGCTGGCAAAGCCTGGCGCCAAGGTTCAGAAGCCCAAGCGCTTTCTCCCGATTTCAAATACTGCCATACCATGCATCCTGTCCTGTTTCGCATAGGTCCTTTTGTGGTCCACACCTACGGGGTTTTTGTGGCCATGGCCTTCCTGTCGGCCCTGGGTCTGGCGCTTCGAGAAGCGCGGAAGGTCGGCGAAGATGGCAATCAAATTCTGGATTTGGGTTTCTACATGCTCCTGGCTGCCATCATCGGTTCTCGAATACTATACGTGCTGGTTGAGTGGCCGACTTTTCGTCGAGATCCTTTGGAGATCATTCGGATATGGCACGGAGGGCTTGTG
>Ga0307445_10000062_pt1 | contig 44180 bp, 37 predicted proteins | sample SalMarSW160330MG_FD_202147 | JGI IMG/M metagenome (GOLD analysis project Ga0307445, IMG submission 202147) | Salt marsh sediment microbial communities from the Plum Island Ecosystem LTER, Massachusetts, United States - SW1603-30 | ecosystem: Environmental > Aquatic > Marine > Intertidal zone >... | reverse complement strand
TGTCAGCGGAGCCCGGAGCCGGTGTTCCTGCGGTGGAAGGGGATTGAGAGGGACCCTCGCGGCGAATTTTTCGTGCGAAGCGGACCGGGTACCGTTCGGCTTAGCAGCGAGGATACTGAAGAGTACATTAGAACAAGGTTCCACCAGAGTTCAGACATAAGTTAGGTAGATTGATGGAAGCTGTCGAACAACTGCATGCAGTTTAAACATAAAAGAGTTCTATAAAACCCCTATTCTCGGACAATATTTTCCGAGGCAACACTCATTACATTTTGGGCTTTGCTGTTCGCATAATTCTTTTCCTAATTTCCGTACCGGCAAGTCAAATATTCCAGGGTATTCTGGATTCAATTCTCTTGCATAGAACATAAGTTCATCATCTGTAGCGTTTTGATTTATCAGCCCGGTTTTCTTGAATACTCTTCGTGTGAAGTAATAACCCGACGATTTCATTCAGTCGACCGAAGGTCGGATGAACCAGCTTTCTCCGGCATGGAATGCCGGTTTTTTAATGGATAAAACCATAGTCAATAAATAAAGGTGTAGAATAATTTTTCGTATCTTTCAATTGACATGTTTAATGATTCGTGCAACAATATGCTTGATACGATCAATAAATTAATTTAATTAAACAAGTTTCTAAAAAAAGGAGTGGTTTTGGACAGGAGCTCCCTGGGTATAACTCATCCATGGTTCTCAAAAATAGTTTCGAGCCTTGGAGTAGTCCCTTTTTTCATATTTTGCCTTGCATTTGAAATTATTCCGATAGTTATTCTCATCAAAGACAGCTTCTTCAATCCGGACGGTGCTGTCACGCTGGCCAATTATACCGGTTTGGCACAACCAATATACATGCTTTCTTTCTGGAATAGTATCCGTATCTCTTTTATTACCGCTCTTCTCGGGACCATTTTTGGAACCTTTATCGGATACAATATGCTCAAGATAAAAACTCGATGGGTGAGAGATATCTTTCTTGCCCTGTCAAATGTCACCACCAACTTCGCAGGCGCTCCGTTAGCATTTGCATTTATTATTGTTCTCGGTGAGAATGGGATCATAACATTGGTACTGTTGAAGTTGTTGCATATTCATTTGTATCCCCATTTCCAGATATACTCGTACGCGGGACTTATTGTTGCGTATACATATTTCCAACTTCCTCTCAGTATACTGTTGATAATACCCTCATTTTCAGGTTTAAAAAAGGAATGGCGGGAAGCCGCAGTAAACAGTGGGGCGAACACCTGGCAGTACTGGCGTTATATCGGACTTCCTCTGCTCACCCCTTCACTCATTGCAAGCATGGTCCTTCTATTTGCGAATGCCTACGGCGCGTATGCGACTGCATATACGCTTGTTGGTTCAAACCTGATGCTGGTAACGACTCAAATTGCCTTTGTGGTAAGAGGAGAGGTAGTGCATGATATAGCTCTGGCGAAGGCTATGGCTACGGTGTCCTTGATAATAATGGGGGTATGTATTTTAATATATAAAATTGCTATTAATCGTGCTATCTGGGAGAAATGATGAAGGACAGCTTCATTTCAAAAATAATCTTTCTGGCCTTCTTTCTCGTTTATATGCTTGTGCCTATTTTAGCGACGTATTTATTTTCTATTGCTGTGCGCTGGGATCGGTCGATCATGCCTGAAGGGTATACGATTGAGTGGTATAAAAATATCATACGTCATCCCTATTTCATTTCCGCTCTCAGAAATTCGTTGCTCCTTGCAACGTACACAGTCATTGTGGACCTGGTATTGATTGTTCCGGCTGCGTATATTGCGTATACCCGTCTTCATATTGTAAAAATACAGATGGACCTGCTTACTACCCTTCCATTCGGTATACCGCGTGTTATTTTAGCGCTTGCTGTAATAACAACGTTTACAATGCCATTGATCGCGCGTTCTCCCCTCCTGCTGGTCTGTGCATGTGCAGTTTTTTCAATGCCCTATATGTATAGACCGGTTGCAAACAGCCTTGAGGCAATTGATTTAGAGATGCTGAATGATGCCGCTCAGGTTGAAGGAGCAAATTCCTGGCAAATTTTATTCTATATAATCGGCCCCAATATCCTGACAGGTATCGTAAACGGGATTTTGCTTGTTTTTTCTGCAATGTTTGCTGAGTATACACTGGCGGTTTTAATAACCGGGGCGCGTTTTAAAACTCTTCCCATGCTGCTTGTAGAATTTACCCGAAGAGATGGAAGAATCGCTTCGGCAATAGCCGTGGTGGCATTCACGGTAGCCATGATACTGTCGCTGCTTATCATTCTTGTTACAAGGGAGAGAAAAAGCACCAAAATCAAGCAAAGAGCATAGTACGTTCACAGTTTGAGCAACGTGAGGCCCTTCAATTTTAATGTACGGGAGGTGATAACAAGAGGTACATTGATTTTTTTATCAACAAAATAAAAAAGAAGGAGAGAAAAATGAAAAGGATTTTTTTGTTTGCAGTAATATCGCTTCTGGTTTTTGGGCTTTGCTCAGTCGGTTTTGCAGGGAGTAAAGAGGAAGTAGGGAAACCTTCCGAACTGCCGATAACGACGTCTTCTATGGATGATCTCATCGCCAAGGCGAAAGAGGAAGGGACCCTGGTCTCTTACGGTCTTCCCGATGACTGGGTGAATTATGGAGGAATACGGAAGATACTTGAAAACAAATATGGAATAAAAACGATGGATACGGATATGGGGAGCGGTACAATTATTTCTACATTAAAATCGGAGAGAAATAATCCAGTTGCCGATTCCACCGATCTCGGGTTTAATTTTGCCACGGTTATAACCGAAGAACAGTTATCACAACCCTATAAGAACAAGTACTGGGATGAGATACCAGATTTTGCAAAAGACCCGAACGGACTCTGGTCGGCCGCATACTGGGGAACCATTGCTTTTACAGTGAATACCGATATAGTGAAAAACATTCCGAGGTCATGGGCTGACCTTTTAAAGCCCGAATATAAGAACATGGTTTGCATAAAGGATCCAAGGGAGTCTGGAACGGCTAACATGATGGTTTTGGCTGCAGCATATGCAAACGGCGGTGATGTCAATAATATACAGCCGGGTATAGAGTATTTTAAAAAGCTAAAAGAAGCCGGTAACATCAAACCGGTAAGGCCGAGCACTTCTGCAATCCAGAAAGGCGAGGCTCCTATTTCGCTCTTCTGGGATTTTGACGGTCTGTCAAAAAAATATTCTCTCGGGATGGATTCACTGAAGATCGTTGTACCACAAGATGGGACAGTAGCCGGAATGTATATTCAGTTCATTGCTGCAGGTGCGCCGCATCCGTATGTAGCCAGGCTCTTAATTGAGACTGAATATTCCGATGAAGGACAGATAGAATACGCGAAGGGTTTTGTTCATCCGATTCGTAAAAGTGTTAAAATGCCTGCTGATTTGAAAGCGAAATTTCCGCCTGAAGAAGACTATAAGTCGGTACAATTTGTAAAAGATGCAACTGTTTTGGGAAAAGCTGCAAAAGAAATTGCCGAGGGGTGGAACGAGGTTGCAGCAATTCAGTAGGTTTGTTTCAGAGTGCTAGAGGTGGCAACATGATTTTTATACTGGATCCATGTTGCCACTTTTTGATTTTTACATGGTGAATGCTATGGTCGAAGAATTTATAGTAAAAAGTCCGGGGAGAGTATGCCTGCTTGGTGATAATACCGACCTGATCGAAAAACCGGCGATTACTGCGGCAATTTCCGCTTTCCTTACAATCAAACTGACCAGACGTGATGATAATAGAGTTGTTTTAATCGGCCATGATATTGATTTTTATGAAGAATTTAAGATTGATGGTCCCCTCAGCTATGATTCACCATTGAGATACGTAAAGGCTGTTTACAACAGGCTGAGAGATAGCGTTGACACGGGTTTTCGATTGGAAATACGCTCCGAAATACCTGTAGGTGCTGGATTATCATCATCCGCTGCACTCTGTATTGCTTCAATATATGCATTTAACAGGGCGTACAAAATAAAAATGACTAAAGCGGAGGTTGCTGAACTGGCATATATCGTTGAACATGATGATTTACAGGTTGAATGCGGCCGTATGGACCAATATGCAATAGCGTTTAGAGGTATTAACTATATTAACACGAGTTCCAGGGCAAGTATTGAGAAATTAGGCATCGACTATTTGCCGATTGTGGTTGCAGACTCTCGGGAACAGCACAACACAAAAGAAGTACAAATATGGCTTCGGGACCGAATACATAAAAAAGAAAAACTCTTAATCAATTCGCTTAATAGAGTGGTGGGCATTGTGGAAGAGGGCAAACGGGCACTGATGGGAAAAGACTTTAAAAAACTGGGATTTTTAATGGACAGGCAGCAGGAAGAAGAGAAATTAATGGGAACATCAACCGACAAACTGGAGTTCCTGTGTCGAAAAGCGAGGGAGGCCGGTGCTTTAGGGGCAAAACAAATGGGAGCGGGAGGGGGCGGTTGTATAATAGCACTTTGCCCGATCCATACTATTGAAATTGTTAGAAAAGCACTTCAAGCCTCAGGCGTACCTGCCTGGGCATTTAAAACCGTGTAACTATACCACAATGGTTATAAAACAATCATCCGGTTTTTTTTATACACCAGTACTGCCGGTCTGTAGTCAATAAATTGGTCAATTATGAAATAGCTCATTTTCACATTCCGGGAGTAGAGATTACTGATAATAAACAGTTGTTTTTTGGTGTATTGCTTCCACGATGAAATAATGAGCATTGAACCAGAATGTCTCAATAGAGCCTGAACAGCTCTTCTGGAAGGATCATACCGATCAATTCGGAAGACCCCTTCCCATCGGGTTTGAAAATGACGGAATTGCCTTCAGGCAAAGCACGGATATCGATTCTCCTGATCAGGTTGGGGGAATGTCCGACAAGCACGATATTCTGTCCAGGAGGCGGTACCTGCGCGAGCATTTCGTCAAGCCTGTCCCACAGGTACTGCATCTTTTTTCTTCCATCTTTGTTTCCCCGGTACGGTATATGCTGGAGGTCATCTTTAATCGTGTATGTTTTGAATGCGAGCTCTGCCGTGTCTTTGCACCTGCAGAAGGGGCTTGAAATGACCTCGGCAACTGGGATTCCAAGAGCCCTGTACGCTTCGCCGATTTTCATTGCCTGACTGCGGCCCTCTTCAGATAGATTCCGCTGTCCGGCACATGTCGTGAAATCAAAGGGCTCTATATCCTTCTGGGACCAGTCTGTTTTAGCATGGCGAAGAAAAATAACGTAGCCTCCATTCCGGAGATCTGCGATTATCTGGCGGTTCTTCTCATCCACATCCGTCCGTCTCTTTTGTACGAGCTCGTCTATTGATAGCTCTCGTTCATACGGGAGGCTTGAACAGGAGAAAATAAAAAGCACGTTGAAAAGCATGAGTGCAGCTACGGTAAAAAAATACACTTTTTTCAGGACTTTCTTTTTCATGATTGTTTTTCCCCTTGCCCTGTCAGTTTGAGATACACAATAAGAGAATAGGCAATGATCGTGCACCGGGCAAGATTTAAATTCAGAAATAGCACTGTCATTTGATTGTAAAAAACGTTTCGGCAGTATATCTTGGTACCATACAGTTTTGTCGGAAATTATGAAAAAATGAAAAAAATCAGATGTGCCGTGGTCGGGCTTGGAAGAATCGGCAGCCTGCTGGAGGACGACAGGCTGCGGGAAAAACCGTGCACGCACGCAGGCGCGATAACAGAGAACGATTCATGCGTGCTGGTTGGTGGGTGTGACATACGAGAAGATAGGTGCAAACTATTCGCAGAGCGCTGGGGCTGCGAAGTCTACACCGATGTAGACGAGACGCTTGACAAGACTGTGTCCGATATTGTTTGTGTTGCGACCCCACCGGAAACTCACCTGCAAATCGTGAAAAAGGCACTTCATCACGGCGTACTGCTCGTTATATGTGAAAAGCCTCTCGCGGATAACAGCGGCCAAGCGTTCGAGATTGCCGAAATGCACCGTTCCGGTCTGCTCAAGATCATTACCAATCACGAACGGCGGTATTCGCGCGACTATATTCGGGCCAGGAAAATGATACAGCAGAAAAAATTCGGCTCCCTGCTTTCGATCAGCTCAAAAATATATATGGGTAAATCAAGGCCCGTGTTCGATATCCTCCTTGAGGACGGCACACACCTCATCGATACACTGCAGTTTCTTGCCAATGTGCAAATGAAGGTGGAACATACCGCATTGCATGAAGGCAAAAACGAAGAATCGCTTTTTATCAACGGAAGCCTGGGAGATATACCTGTATTCACGGAAGTCGCATCCGGGAGGGACCACGTTGTGTTTGAGATCGATATGAGCTTTGCCTCCGGAAGGATCAGAATTGGAAACGGTCTCTACGAGGAGTATATAAGTGAAACCAGTCCGTTTTATGAGGGGTTCAGGTCTCTCAGAAGAGGGCCTGTAAGGCGCCCGCATATAACAGGCTATTTCAGGAATATGCTCAACGATGCAGTCCGCTGTGTTCGAGACCCTGCTGGAAAGCCTGTTTCAAGCGCACAGGATGGGTATACAGCGGTTCGATTGATAGAAACTGTAAAGGGTATGGTTGCTGAATGAATACCGCTTATTCTCTTGCTGAAAATATTAAGCGTATAATAAAAAGCATACCTCGCGGCAAAGTATGCACGTACGGGCAGATTGCAGCCTGTGCCGGCAATCATCGTGCTGCGCGCCAGGTGGCGTGGATACTTCACAGTTCATCAGAAAAAGACAGGCTCCCCTGGCACCGGGTGATCAATAGAAAGGGGCGTATTTCGCTGAAGGATTTAAATGGCTATGAGCTGCAGAAATTCCTGCTTGAGAAAGAGGGCGTTCGGTTCGACACACGTGATACGATAGATCTCGCGCAGTACCTCTGGCAACCGGGGAGCAAGGCGGCTGAATATCAGAATACCGAAAGGTGATATATGAATTTTATTTCGCAAAATGGGCGATTTACGACGCATACCGAGAAAGCATGGTGGTTTTTGTTTCGCGGTGATGATCTCCTAGTTGCCATGAATAATACCGGCGCGGAAGTGCCCGTTGTTAAAAACCCTGCACAGCTCGGGCTTGCTCAGGCACGTACTTTTTACCTGGGAATACTCGACAATCTCCCCTGTTTTGCAGGTGAGGTTGAGGAAGATGCAAACCCTCCTGAAAACCTGGGTTTTATACGGTTGAGAAAACTGATAGCGGATATCGATGAGGATATCTTTCCTGTTGCAGGGCGCGCCTTTCAGATTGTAAACTGGGCGAGGACCCATCAATACTGCGGCAGGTGCGGAAGCAAAACGAAGAGGAAGGAGTGCGAGCTTGCCATGGTCTGCGAGAAATGCGGTTTTGCCTCCTATCCGCGTATTTCACCGGCTGTTATTACGGCTGTTGTAAAAGATAATGCCATCCTGCTTGCACGAGCACACCGATTCCCGCCGGGTCTGTACAGTGTCATTGCCGGTTTCGTCGAACCGGGTGAAACACTCGAACAGTGTGTGAAGAGAGAGATACTTGAGGAAACGGGGATCGAGGTAAAAAATATCCGGTATTTCGGAAGCCAGCAGTGGCCGTTTCCAAATTCACTCATGGTCGGATTCACCGCGGAGTATGAAAGTGGTGAAATAAAAATTGATCCGGGAGAGATCGGAGACGCCCGCTGGTTCACCCCTGACAACTTCCCGGACCTCCCCCACAAAATTACAATCGCCCGGCGCCTCATCGAATGGTTCCTTGATGAAAAGGGGAATGGTATTTCATGATTGTGCGATCCATCCTGCACAAATTCCTTCATTGCTTTGACAATTCATCTGAGGTGAATTATTATAATCTTCATACTCAATGAATTATAAACCTTGTATCAATACCATGGTGCGGTTTTTCAGAGAATGGAATATACAAACGGGGGCAGGGACATTCTGTATGCGGGTATAGATGCGGGCTCGGTGAGCGTCAACTGCGTGGTAATCGACGGTGACAGGCGGCTTGTTCGTGATTACCCGTATGCGCGGCATATGGGCAGGGTCGAGCAGACCGTGCAGACCCTCATACGAAACCTGTACAAAGATTTCGGTGAAAAAAAACTCCGATCGATCTCCTTTACCGGTACTCACGGCAAGATGCTGAGTGAGGAGTTTGGGGTATTTTACGAATTTGAAACGATCAGCCAGGTAATCGGGGCTGTTTTTTTTGTTCCGCACGTAAGAACAATCATCAGTATGGGCGGTCAGCATACCGCTCTGTTTCAGATTTCACATAAAACCGGAGATGACCATCACTGGGAGCTCGAATACTTCAATACAAACGGGCCGTGCGCATCGGGCACCGGTTCATTCATCGATCAACAGGCCCAGAGGCTTGCCACTTCGATTTATGGTATTGAAATAGATGCAGCAGATGAAGATATCGATCGTATTTTAGGTGATTTCATAGAGCTCGGCCTCAGGAGTGAAACACCCGCGAATGTGGCCTGCAGGTGTACAGTTTTCACGAAAACCGATATGATACACCTGCAGAATAAAGGTGAAAAACTCGAAGACATTATTTACGGCCTTCATGTTGGAAACGCAAGAAATTACATGAGTACCATCGTATCGAACCGCACCCTCCAGAAACCGATTATTTTTATCGGCGGGCTTTCACTGAATAGCCTCCAGGAGCAGGCATTCAAAAACTACTTTCCCGAACTCATCGTACCCGGCCACAGTAGTTCTTTCGGCGCTCTCGGCGTTGCGCTGCAGTCACTGGAATCAGGCGCCGGTGTCGACCAGGAAAGCCTGAAAGACTCTGGAGCGGTGCATAGTTTTTCGGTGACGACGGCTCCGAGACTGGAATTGAAAAAATCAGTGTTTCACGAATCGAATGAACCGTCTACTACCGTGACAGGTCCCGTCATGCGGGTGTTTTTAGGTATCGACATCGGTTCGACAACAACGAAATACGCACTCATGGATGATGCGTGTTCAATTATTCATAAGAATTATGTACCCACCAGGGGCAGGCCTATCGAGGTGACACAGGGTCTCTTACAGGGAATCATGGATAACCTGGGAAAAAAAATCGAAATTGCCGGGGCTGCCACAACGGGGTCCGGCAGGGGTGTGGTGGGTGATTTCCTCAATGCCGATCTCATTATAGACGAGATTACTGCGCACGCCCGTGGTGCTGTGGAGGTGGATCCGGAGGTCGATACCGTATTTGAGATCGGCGGCCAGGATTCGAAGTACATCCTGATACGAAACGGCAATCCGACTGATTTCGACATGAACAAGGTGTGCGCTGCAGGCACCGGCAGCTTTCTGCACGAGCTTGCGAATAAATACGAGATAAATATAGTCGAAGAGTTTCAGGAGATAGCGCTTTCATCGGAATCCCCGGTGAAGCTCACCGATCGATGCACCGTGTTCATGGAATCGGACCTCGAATCCTACCACCAGAAGGGAGCGAAAACCAGAGACCTTATTGCCGGGCTGTGCTACGCAATTGTGTACAACTACCTGAACAGAGTTGTGGGAAAAAGAAAGATCGGAGAAAGGCTCATGTTTTTAGGCGGACCTTCGCTCAACAAAGGGGTGGTGGCTGCCTTTGAAAATGTTCTCAGCCGTGAAATCGTCGTGCCGAGACACCGGGAGGTCCTCGGTGCATACGGCGCCGCACTTGCGGTGAGGGAAAAGATGATGCTGGAGGAGCGGACGGAATCACTGTTCAGGGGTCTTGAAAACACAGTCAACGACACGATGCACTGCGTGGAAAGGATATGCCGTGCCGACCCCCACTGCCACAACCAGTGCAAGCTGAAGATATACGACTTCGACGGACGGAAAAGTATCTGGGGGGGCGAGTGCGGGAGGTATGAGCTTATCAGGAGCCGTGATAAGCGATCAAATAATCTTTTCGAGATCAGGAAAATTATCTGGGACAGGTACATAAAAGGGGTGAGCGTTCAGCTTGAGGATAAATCCCTGATGGAAATCGATGGAAGACCGACTGTCGGAATGCAGCGGATGCTCTACGGTCTTCACTTCGGTGTTCTATGGGCTCACTTTTTCGATCAGCTCGGGTACAGGCTTGTTCTCACACCCCAGACGGACAATGAAATTTCGAGGATCGGTACGGAGCTCATGCAGGGTGAAGCGTGCTACCCGGTAAAGGTATCCCACGGGCATGTTGAAAGAATGAAAGGGAAAACGAAGTACCTGTTTTTGCCGAGCATCATCGACATACCGGTGTCTGCGGAACAGGAGATGGGTTTTTACTGTCCGATGGTCCAGGGAAATTCGTACATGACGCGTATGGCCCTCGGCCTTGATCCGCAGTACGTACTGCATCCAGTCGTTCACCTGAGGCATGATCCTGATCGGCTTTCTCTCGAGCTTACCGAGCAGGTTGGAGAAAAGCTCGGTGTATCCGGCAGCCGGATAAAACGCGCGCTGAAATACGCTATGAAGAAAAACAAGGAGTTTGGAGAGGAGTTGCGCCGTGAAGGTGCATCGGTTATCCAGATAAGAAATCCTGAAGAACCGTTTGTTGTGGTCACCGGGAGGCCGTACAATCTGTATGATGAAAAACTCAACCTTCGGCTCGGCCGGAACCTGGCTGGTATCGGGATAACGGCGGTTCCCATGGATTTTATCGACACCGATACGGTGGATCTCTCCGATTTTCCATCCATGTACTGGGGCCTCGGCGCCCAGATACTGCGGGCTGCCCGATTCGTAAGGGCCAGGGAAGGGTTTTTCGGGATACATCTCACCAACTTCAGCTGCGGGGCCGATTCCTTTCTGGAGCACTTCTACAGGCAGATCATGGGTGAAAAGGCATACCTTATCCTGGAGCTGGACGAGCACACGGCGGAGGCCGGTGTCATGACGAGGATTGAGGCTTTTAAAAACGTAATGGAAAATTCCATGCGGAGAACGGATACCTTTTACATTCGCTCTTCGCAGGCTGGAAAAGATGGACGTATCAACATTTCAATCGCTGAATAGCGGAATCGGTGTTTTCAACGCTGAAAACAAGACCTTTTTAATCCCGCAGATGAACGGGACAGGTGCATACCTGCTTGCCGCTGCGCTGCGGAGTTTCGGTATACAGGCACAGGCCCTCGATACGTACAACGCGCTCGACCTGGGCAAGGAGTACACCTCGGGAAAAGAATGCCTACCCTGCCTGATAACGACCGGCGATATTCTCAAGTTTTTAAATGATGAGAAGGAAAAAGAGGGACCGCTGTTCAAACCTGACAACTATATCTTTTTTATGCCCGAGTCGGATGGGCCATGCCGTTTCGGTATGTATAATAAGTATCAGCGTATTGTGCTCGATTCTTTTCCCGAATTCAGGAGTGTAAAGATCGGGTCGCTCACCTCCCGTGACGGTTACTCCCTGGATGGGCTCGTTGGGTATGACGTGCGTGTATTGAGGAAGGCGGCGTACCTTTCCGTGCTTATTACCGATATTCTCAACAGGCTTGTATGGCGTATCCGTCCCTATGAGCGGACTGAAGGGGAAACTGACCGGTTTATCGGGAAAGCGGTGGCGATCATGGAGGAGGCCTTTGAGAGATACGGCGCCCAAAACGCTTTCGGGTCGATTCTCGACCTGCTTGACGAAACTGTCGAACAGGCTGGGAGGATACCTGATCCCTCCATTGAACAAAAACCGCTTGTGGGGATTGTCGGTGAAATATTTCTGCGTGTGCATGACCAGGCGAATCAGGATCTTGTTAAGATGCTCGAACGATACGGCGCCGAGGTGGTGAACGCTTCTCTCATCGAGTGGATAAATTATACCTCTTACAACAGGATGCGGGACGCGAAGATGCAGTTCAGACTCGATTTAAAGCAGTTTCGCATCGGTGATGCGAAGGAAGATTTGAAGGATATACTGACTCATGCAGTGGACTTTTTTTATCAGCAGTATACGCAGAGGCGGATATATAAAAGAGTGCAGAACAACCTGCCTATTGCGGGGGATCACAGGGTAGCTCATCTGGAACGTATTTTAAAGAGGGATGACGTTTTCAGTTTCGATGTCGGGACTGAGGCATGCCTGAGCATATCGGGAATCATGGCGTATGCCGAAAACGGCTTCAATGGAGTGGTAAACGTATATCCGTTTACCTGCATGCCGAGCTCAATCACTTCCTCTATTGCAAAACCGCTCATGAACAAACAGGGTGTTCCCTATATGGACGTGCCGTGCGATGCGAGCCAGCAGCCTGGAAGGGAAACGGACATTCGTACTTTTATGTATCAGGTCTACCAGCATCACAGGGGAAACCGGGATAATGGTAGAGGATAATACCTGCTGCAGATGATGTATGATACTATTCTTTATCCTGTGGAGGAAAAAATGTTTGTTCAAAATATTTCACCTGTAATCGTAAAACTCGGCCCATTCTCGATCAGGTACTACAGCCTGCTTTTTGTCTGCGCATTCCTGCTGGGACTCTATCTGATCAAGAAGGTCTTTCAGGAAAAGGGGATCGATACCGAGCTCGTGTACCCGCTCTTCATTACGGTGGTAATATGTGTGATTATCGGGGCAAGGCTGGGACATGTTTTTTTCTACCATCCCCGCTATTACCTGTCGCACCCGTTACGAATATTGATGATATGGAAGGGCGGGCTTGCCAGTCACGGCGCTGCGATTGCGCTCCTTATCGGTATGGTTATCTTTACCCGAATGTACCCCATCACCTTCTACCAGATCAGCGATGCACTTTCTATTCCCGTATCGATCGGAACGAGCTTTATCAGGCTCGGGAATTTCTTTAATTCTGAGATCGTCGGCAGAAAGACGAGCGTTCCCTGGGCAGTAAAGTTCATGCGTTTTCAGGAGCCGGACGGCGGGCCGCCCGCGTTCCGTCATCCCACTCAGCTCTATGAGATGGTAATGGGCATTGTAATCTTCGTCGTGCTATGGACCGTTTTCAAAAAGAAGAAGGACCGGCTGCAGGATGGTGCGATCTTCTACCTGTTTTTATTCCTCTACTTTACCCTCAGGTTTCTCGTCGAGTTTACCAAGGAGTATACGCGGCCGCACCACGAAATCTTTCTTACCACGGGACAATTTTTAAGCATACCTTTTATACTGTTTGCGGGAATCATGCTTTTTGCGGTCGGTAAAATACGGACAAAGCCGAAGGTGTGAATCGGCGGTTTGTTCTCGAGACTATTTATAAGATGGGTTTGTCGGCTGGACAGCCTCAGACGATATCTGTGAGATATTGTCCTCAGTAATACCAGTCAACTCGATTACATCGATCGAGTCGTCGGGGTTTCTACGCTCGATTTTTACAATGTGCCCCGGCACTCTGCTGGATATCCAGTAGTCGTTCATTGATCCGACCTCTTTTCCCCTGTCTCTGATATGAACTGCGGCAAACTCCCCGGCACCGGTTGAAACCGTCTCTTCCCCGATTGCGATGGGGTTCTGGAACAGCTTTTGATACTCCTCTTCTATCAATATCTGCCGGTCTTCCATCATCATTTGTTTGAGCTCATCCCTGGAAAACTCCTTCAAAGACTCCTCGAGCTCTGCTGCAAAGAGCGGGACTGTTTTATATTTTTTTCCCGTATCCGGATTGATGTATCGTATCTCAAGTGGTGCATTCAGGTCTGATATGAGCAGTTCGCAGAATACCCATTTGTCTGTGATATTCATCTGAATCTGCCACCACTGTGAGCCGTCGGTATTCTGCTTCAGAAGCGATCGGTCGACTGTTACGTATATAGCGCCGTTTTTTCGGAATGAGGTAAGTACGATGCCCTGCCCCTCTTCGAATCCATCTTTTTGAAGTGTGAAGATACGGTATATATAGTCGGAAAAAGAGCCGCTGCCATTTTCGACGAACTCGGCAAAGGAATCGGCGCTTGAAATCAGTAATTTATACTGAATGACAGGTACAAGGAGCGCATGCAGGTCGTATTCCTTGCGCGGGGATGTGGCTTTAGGGCTTTCAAGGCCTTTTACTGCTGGCGCCGGTTCAGGCTTCACCGGTCGGCCTCGCTGTTTTTTGAGCGTGGTGCAGCCAAAAACAGCGATAGACAGGGCGATTAATAAAAGTGCGACTACAGCACCCTTGAATGGGTTCATTACGGTTTTTCCTTCCATTGTGTTCCACCTGGTTTCAACAGACTCCCGCTTGCCTTTCGCGAGGAACATATCGCGCTACGGCGGTTCTAATACGTGTGATACTCTGTTGCCACATCCTCTTTTTTGTGACATGCAACGAAATGACCGCCGCCTGCATCCTCGAGCAGCGGCTCTTCCATCCTGCAGCGCTCGTCTGCAAGCCAGCAGCGCGGGTGGAATCTGCATCCCTTCGGCGGGTCTACGGGATTCGGCACATCACCTGTCAGTATGATTCTCTTTCGCCTGATATCCGGGTCGGGATAGGGAATGGCGGAGAGAAGGGCGATTGTGTACGGGTGGAGTGCGCCGTCGAACAGGGTTTTTGTCTTTGCAATCTCGACGATTTTTCCAAGATACATTACGGCAACCCGGTCGCTTATATGTTCTACAACGAGCAGGTGATGGGTAATGAAGAGATAGGTGAGATTGTACTCGTTTTTGAGATCGATGAGAAGGTTGAGAATTTGCGCCTGTACGGAAACATCGAGCGCCGATGTCGGCTCATCGAGAATAATGAAATCAGGTCTTGTGGACAGGGCGCGTGCAATCGCTATTCTCTGCCGCTGTCCACCGGAAAATTCATGCGGATACCGAATCATGTGGTCCCTGTTCAGTCCAACCGAATTGAGAAGCTCAGCAACCCTGTCGATTTTCTCCTTTCCCCGCGCCAGGTTATGTATAGTGAGGCCCTCGCCGATTGTGTTCTTGATGAGCATTCTCGGATTGAGCGAGGTTGTCGGGTCCTGAAAAACGATCTGCATCCTTTTTCTGAGTTGTTTCAGCTTATTTTCGCTGAAGGTTGTTATATCCTGGAGTTTTTTCCCTCCGTTTTCTTCGCTACTGAAATAGACGGCGCCTGCGCTTGCTTTCTCGAGTCTGAGGATAGTCTTGCCGAGTGTTGTTTTGCCGCATCCCGATTCGCCGACGAGCCCGAGGCATTCTCCCTTTTTTAGTATCAGAGACACATCGTCAACTGCTCTGACGTAGTTTTTCGTCGTCTGTATCACACCACTTCTGATTGGATAATAGGTCTTCAGATTCCGTATTTCAAGAAGTTTAGACAATACTCGACCCTCCGTTTAGTCATAGGTCAATCTCTGTACAGGAAACAGGACACCATGTGTTCTTCCCCATCCCAACCCTTTTTTACGTACAGTGCGGGTTTATGCTGCGTGCAGATTTTCATCACCTCCGGACACCGGGGATGAAAGCGGCAACCGGAAGGCGGATTAACGAGATTCGGCACGTTTCCCCGTATCCTTTCCAGCCGTCCACTCTTGCCCGGGGTGGGCACTGAGCGCAGCAGGGCCCTGGTATAGGGATGGAGAGGATTTTTGAACAGCTCCCTCACACGTGCGAACTCAACCAGGGTCCCGGCATATAGCACGATGACCCTGTTCGCTATCTCTGAAACGACGCCGAGGTCATGGGTTATGAACAGTATGGACGACCGGTACTTAATTTTAAGCTCTTCGATAAGGGCGAGAATCTGTGCCTGTATGGTGACATCGAGGTTCGATGTCGGCTCATCTGCTATTAGAATTGACGGATTACAGGCCAGTGCCATCGAGATAACCACTCTCTGCTGCATACCCCCCGAGAGCTCGTGCGGGTACCGGTGAATAAAAGACGACGGATTCGGTATGCCGAGGCTTTCCAGAAGTTTAATCGAAAGTTCAGTGGCCTGACGTTTCAGACGACGCCCGTAGCGGCCGTATTGTAAATTGTTTCTGCATGCTTTTTGCAGTTTCCCTCTGTACTTCGCTTTCTGATACCGAAGAAGCAGGCCGGGTCCCCTCTTTTTTTGCAGGTTTTTTTCAATATTTTCGAGCACGAGCGTGCAGAGCTCCTCCTGCCTGTGGAGAAGAAAGCTTTCGCTGACCTGCCTGTTTATACTGAGAACCGGATTCAGAGTATTACCTGCTTCCTGGAAAATCATCGATATTTCATTACCTCTGATCGTTCGCATGAATTCATCGCTCTGCTCGACCAGGTTGACTGAATATCCCCCTTGTTGGTAGGTAATGGTTCCGTTTTCTATCCTTCCCGGCGGGAGAATGAGGTTTAAAATCGACAGGACGGTAACACTCTTGCCGCACCCTGTTTCTCCGACGATTCCAAGCGTATCGCCGTTTGCAAGACTGAAGCTGATTTCCTCAATCGCCCTAACAACCCCCTCATAGGTGTAAAAATTCACCTTTAATTTATCAACATCGAGAATCGAGTCTGTTGTGTGCAGTTCAGCCATACACCTACTTCCTTCTCAGTTTCGGGTCGAAAATATCCCTGAGTGCATCGCCCAGAAGATTCCAGCCGAGAACAAAAAAAAGTATGAAAAGACCGGGTATGGTGACGACGTACCAGAACAGGAAAGGCTGGCCCTGAGGGCCGACTATATAGTTTCTCGCAAGGCTTACCATTTGACCCCAATCTGCATATCCCTCCTGCGCGCCGAGACCGAGGAAACTGAGCGCGGCTGCAGTGAGCACCATGGCCCCTATATCAAGAGACGCGAGTATGAGAGCAGGATAGATGGCGTTGGGGAGTATATGTTTGAAAATTATTTTAAAGGTGCCTGCGCCGAGCGCTTTTGCGGCCTTAATGAAGTCCTCCTCCCTGATGGTCAGGATGCTGCTTCGTATAGTCCGTGCATAGATGGGCCAGCCTACGATGATGAGTGATCTCATGATATTATCCAGGCTTCGTCCGAGCGCAGTAACTATTGCCATGGCGAGTATGAAAAGGGGAAGCGACATGAAAATATCGACCACACGCATGAGAATTTCATCAACTATACCCCCAAAATAGCCGGAGACGCTGCCTACGGCGATACCGATAATCAGTATGCTTCCAACGACCATGAATCCGATGCGAAAGGCGGTTCTGGCGCCCCAGATCACACCGTAAAAAATATCGTACTGCTTGGTCGTTGTACCGAACGGGTGGCCGGGTCCAGGCGGGTTCGGAATGATGGAGTACCCCTCATGCGGAATTCTGAAGGGCTCGTGCTCGTACTTGGGAGGTGATATAACCGGCGCGAATACGGCAATCATGAAGAAAATAAAAATAAGGGAGAGCCCGGTAACCGAGAGCGGATTTTTAACTATTTTGCCAAAGCTGAACCGAAACTCTTTGAGCCTTGGGTGCTGTTCGAATTCACGAACGACCCTTCGTTTCTTCAGAAAGTACATACAGTTATTCCTCACCCTGCTCTTAGCCCAGCCGCACACGCGGGTCGATGTACGCGTAGAGAATATCCACCACGAGGTTGGTCACTACGAACAGAACACCGTTAAACAAAACCGCCATGAGAACTGCCGGGATGTCGAGCTGTGTAGCCGCATGTGCCCACCACCACCCGAGTCCCTTTCTATTAAAAATTGTTTCGGTAATGACCACTCCCGCCATGAGCTGCGCGAACAGCCAGCCTGACACGGTTACCACCGGTAGCAGGGCATTTCTCCTCGCATGCTTCTTGATGACAACCTTCTGCGATGCACCTTTGGCCCTTGCAGTAAGCACGTACCCTTTACCCATAGCCTCGAGCATGCTCGAGCGCATAATTCTCATTACGAGCGCTATCTGTACGACGGTGAGTGTGATTACCGGAAGCACGAGGTGCCGAACCGCATCGACGAAAATCCACAGCTTTCCATTCAAAAGGGCATCGATTGTATTTATCCTGGTGTACTGCACGAAATCTGCAGAGTTCACGTATGCCTGCGCTTTGTAGCCAAGAATTTCAGGCGGGAAGAGGCCGCGGAAGTATCCGTAAAAAACCATGAGCAGCACGAGTCCGAACCAGAAAGTCGGTAAAGACCAGCCTATGATCGCCAGGAAACGGGTGAAGTGATCAACCGGTTTATCCCTGTGCACGGCGGAAATAGAACCGAGCCATATACCAACAAGAATGATAAGAGGCGCGGAGTAGAGGGCAAGCTCGACCGTATTCGGGAGAAAGAATTTGAACGCATCCATAACTGTCCGTGAAACCGTTGTCGACCACCCGAAATTACCGCTCAATACCTGGCGGATCCAGTAATAGTACTGAACATACACCGGTCTGTCGAGGCCGTAGGTCTTTATGATGCTGTTTATATCACTGAGCTGTTTTATATCCCGGATAAAGGCCGAAGCACGCTGTTCGGGGGAAAACAGAGTGAGAATGGCGAATATAATGAGTGTCACGCCTATGAGCACGACGACAAGAAGCAGGATTCTCCTGATGATATAGTTCAGAAAATTCATGCTGTACCCGACATTTCTATTGATTGATCAACTATCCGGGAAACTCTGCCTGTACAAGGCGGAAAATCCCTCCCGTCAATGCAGCGCCGTTCTCATAAACATAAAACGGCCATGCAGCTGCTGCACAGCCGTTTTATAATCGAGCACTATCAGTACCCTTTCTTCAGCGGGTAGAAGTAGTGCATATGATCGAGGACCGGATTCCACTGGTATCCGGAGATCCAGTCTCTCATAAAAATCCTGTATATCGATTGAGAGATCTGAAATCCCGGGATATCTTTATAGTACAGACCGGCAAGCTTGTAATAGATATCCTTTCTCTTATTCGGATCTACGGTTTTGATGCCCTCTGAAATCAGTCTGTCGACCTCGGGATCGTAAAAACTCTGCCATGACGCAAAATCACCCTGTGAATGCATGTAGGGGTGGACGAAGTTGTGAGGGTCCGGAAAATCTGCAACCCAGCCGATGACAAACAGCGGACACTTTTTCGCGACCATCATGTTCAGGTAATTGCCCCAGTCGACATTCATTATCTCTATCTGAAACTTTGGATTGAGCGACTCAACATTCTCCTCGATCATCTGACAGGCTATCTGCCGCTGTTCGTTGCCGGAATTGTACAGTATGGTAAGTTTGAATCCCTTATCCCAAACCTGCCCGTCCCAGGCCTTCATGAAGAGCTCTTTCGCCTTATCAAGGTTGAAATCATACTTCGGCGTATTCGGGTCTCTGAACGGGAGACCTTCCACGATCGGGCTTGCCGGGGTCGTGGCATACCCGAGGTATGCATCTCGAATATATGTTTCGTGATCGAAGGAATACGCAAACGCCTTTCTCACATTGATGTCTGAGAAGAAATCGGGAGGGATACCCTGACCATCGAGTTTCCCACTCCAGATCGTCTGATTCGCTTCAGGGTTTATGTTGAAATTGAAGAAAACCGCGGTGTTGGAAAGCCTCGGAAGGTCCTTGTAGACCTTTATGCCCTCGACGTTTTCCATCTCCGGCCAGTACATGGTATCGACCTCTATAGAATCGGCGTCGCCTGCGGTAAACATGAGTTTTCTGGTTGTCCACTCCTCTACGCTTTTGACAAGGACATTTTTAATGGAGGCGGGCTTTCTGAAATATCCGTCGAAACGGGTGAATGATATCTCAACGCCCGGCTCCCACTTGTTGAGCATGTACGGGCCGGTGCCGTTCTCTCTGTTGTAGAGTGCCTCTGTGCCCTGCTCCGGGTTGTTGTACTTTTCCCATCCTGCCTTTTTTCCGTCCCATGCGCCGTTTTCGATCATGTACTTCTTGTCTATGATGCCCGACCAGTACTGGGCGAGTATACCAAGAAACGGCGGGTAGGGGTCTTTGAGATGGAAAACGACATTCTGCCCGTCGACTTCGACGGCGTTCATGATATCGTCAATACTGACGACGATGTTCCCGTCTCTGTCACGCGAGCTTGATATGCCCAGAAAGGGATCAAAAAACATCCATATTGGTCCTCCGTCCTGGTCGGTTACCATCGCCCTCTCGAAGGTATACTCCACATCCTCCGGTGTGAGAGTGTCGCCGTTGTGAAACTTCACGCCCTTTCGGATTGGAAATATGTAGGTTCTACCGCCGTCCGTGATAAGCCCATTATCAGCGCTTGGAACTTTTTCCGCTATTAGCGGAATGAACCGGTCTGTCGCAGGCCCGTCAAAGCCGATAAGCGGATCGTACATATTCATCAGCGCCTGGCCGGACGAGGTGTCGTAGGCGCGGTGCGGGTCGAGGCTCTGAATTGTTCCGTACTCCGCTCTGATGAAAGTATCAGGATTTTTGACTGCCTTCTGAGTGGGTGCTTCCTCCTTTTTCTCCGGGGCCGGAGCTTTTTTCATCTCTTTTGTTCCCTCGGTTTTTTTCCCGCCGGCGGTGAGAAATACACTGCTCGTAGTAATAAAAAGAAGACTCAAACACAGGACTAGAATTTTTTTTCGCATCGCGAATACCTCCTCCTATATTGGTGATCTTTGTTACAGCCGACAGTCTTTCATGATATACCCGGCTTTTACAATGTCAATAAATATTTTGGAGAGGTATTATGCCGGGTGTTCGAGGGAAATTGTCCCGGCCGCTATGGTTTTATCCATTAGAATACCGGCATTCCATGCCGGAGAAAGCTGGTATTTTGTACCAAGGGCACAGGTACCAAGGGCACAGGTACCAAGGGCACAGGTACCAAGGGCACAGGTACCAGAATTTTTATGCTCAACTGACTTATTACGTTATAATTACCTATTATTGCATGCCGCACAGGTATACATTCTACAGGTAAAAACCATTAGGCAAGTGCACCATCAGGCATTTATCGGTTTGACCTTTTACGATTGAAAGTTTACTTGCCTATTTTTGAGTACATTCAATAAGTTTACGGTCAAAAGGTGTATTCTGAATTTCATACCGCCGGGGTAGATGTTGATGAAAACTGTGCTTCTTGTGAGCGGTCTCGATATTGAAAGGAAGAGCTCTTTTATGAGACAGCTTGTCTGTCTTGGAAGAGAGCTGAATGATAGAGGAATACATGCTGTTTTATGCAGCAGCGTACTGTCCAAAAATGGACACACATGTAAATACAGGAAATCGTTGTTTTCTGGGAGCATGATTGAACACACACAGAGCTTTTTAAAGCTCATTTGGGGAACAGGCGCGAATGCCGCCGTACTGCTCGGCTATCCCGACCAGTTTCCCTTTTTGCAAAGTGATATACCGGACGGCTTTCCCTGTTTTCTCTGGGCGCAGTTTTCTAAACCACCCGGATTAAATACCTTACGGAATGTAGTACCGGTTGCGCTCACTCCGAAGAGCCGTGACTTTATCAAGGAGGCCGGTTTCACAGGACCATGCCCGATAATTCCCCACGGTGTCGATACCTCGGTGTATTATCCGCTTTCCGTAGCCGAGCGCAGCCGCATGCGGAGCGACATGGGCCTTGCTGGCCGCTTTGTCGTCGGGACGGTCGGCGCCCACACATCGAGAAAGCGGCTTGATATCATCATTGAAGCCTTCAGTATATTTTCCGAAAGAGTTGAGCATGCTTTTCTCATGATAAAAACTGACAGGGTGCGGTCTCTCGACGGATATGACCTGAACCGGATAATTGCCCGAAATAGGGTTGCGGCTAATTCAAAAATAATCGCCGCTGATTTCAATAAGAAACAAATGCGAAATCTCTACGGAATTATGGACCTGTATGTAACACTTTCCGAGTGGGAAGGTTTTTGTATTCCCGCTGTCGAGGCGATGTCCTGCGGGGTGCCGGTTGTTACACATCCGGTGCAGGGGTCTGGTGAAACAGTGCCGTATAAAAAACACCTTGTGCCTGGAGGAAGCGTCTTTTGGGAGGATGGCACGGTGCTCCTCAGGGCCGACCCCGGAGAGACGGCACGTATTATAGAGAAGATTTTTAGGGACCCGGAGCTTCATAAAAAATTAAAGAAAAGCGGACTTTATGAAGTGCGCAAGAAGTACGATATGAGGATTGTCGCCGGGCTCTGGAAAGACCTCATTGAGATGAATGGTTTATAAAACCATATTTTTCAAAAACCTGAAGGCAAGGATATGCCTGTCGAGCCTGAAGAAGTTTTCGGTTATCATTTTCTTGAACCGGTCATCACTGCGGCATGAGGCTATTGCCCGCTCCAATACTGCGCGAAGAAGCCGTTCGTTCTGTATGAAACGTGTCGGTTTCAAATACCGGCCGAACTCCTGCCCGCACCTCTTTTGGTACCATGAAAAGTCTCTGCCCTCAATGAGGGTCTGAGCTGCGAGATTTCCTGACAGCATGGCGAAGAAAATGCCTTCACCAGTAGAGGTATTGACAAAACCAGCCGCATCTCCGGCAAGGATGGTGTGTGCAGAATACACCGGGTGCACGGACGCGAACGGTATGATCTTCGATCTGTATTTTATTGTGCTGGCGTTAAATATATTATTTTTCGCGAGATATTCCAGATACTGCCGGTACACTGCTCGTATATCCCTCTGCGGAAGATATGCGCCCACCCCTGTGTTTACATACCCCTTTTTGGGAAACATCCAGGCATAGCCTCGTATGCCGCCGAAGTTGAAATGCACATGCGCGGTATCGATCTCCTGTTCGGTTTTGAAATCATATTCCATACAGATGCCTGCCCGCCGATATCTGAGTGCGCTTTTTACTCCGGTTGCATCTATAAGTATTTCACCTTCAGGTTTTTTTCCAGTGAAGAATTGCGCTCCCGCCTGTACCGCTTTTTGCAGAAGAAACCAATCGAGGTCCTTTCGTAAAAGGGTTTTCATGAGCGGTTTTCGGGATGTAAAAACCATGGAATGCCTTCCACATGAAAACTGCGCCCTGAAGATATTCTTGCTGTCGATCTCCGATATATAGGGAAACCGGTTTTCGTAGAGCAGCGGGTTGAACAGTCCGCCAGCGCATGATTTTTCCCGCGGAAAGGAAACCTTATCGATTATTTCAACATCAATGCCCGCCTGTGCCAGATACAGCGCAGCCGTACTGCCTGCAGGCCCTGCACCGAGTACCGATACTGTCATCAGCCTTCCCCTGTTTATTCTGATGCTGTGGGATAGTATAGCAGTGATCTCATATTTTTTAAATAAAATCTTATATATGTCGCCGATGAACGGTATGGTTGCGGAGAGTTGTTCTGTTTACAAAATTCTGAAATGACCGGTGCACTAACTGTTGGCGGCGGACGGACAATGGAGTCATATTGTAGATATAGTCCTGAAGCACATCATGCATTTAAAATACTATAGGGATGATTTTTATGAGAGTATTGAAAGAAGAATCGGTGGCGGTCATTGTCGATGTCCAGGAGAGACTTTTTCCTCACATGTACGGCTACCAGCCAGGCACAGGGAGTGGGAATCTTGAAAAATTCATTGTAACACTGATACGGGGGCTTTTGGTGCTCGATGTGCCCATTCTCGTTACCCAGCAGTACACAAAGGGGCTCGGCCCAACCATACCGTCAGTGCACGAGGTGCTCGGAGAGTACAGCCCCATTGAGAAGCTCGCATTCAGCTGTATGGATGAGCAGGCTTTTGCCGATGCGCTTGAAAAGATCGGCCGAAAAACGGTGATACTCGCCGGTATCGAGACGCATGTGTGCGTGCTGCAGACTACGCTGGATATGGTACGCCACGGCTACAATCCGGTTGTTGTTGAAGACTGTGTCTCTTCTCGAAAAATCGGGGATAAAAAAACGGCTATCTACCGCATGCGGGAGGAAGGAGCCATCGTTACGAGCTGTGAATCCATTCTATTTGAACTGCTGAGGTATGCGGGAACCGATACGTTCAGATCGATATCAAAACTGGTAAAATGAATAAGGTTAAACGCAGATGTAACTCTGACACTGCTCATACATCCACAATATTCACTGGAATTAAAACGCCGGCTTTAAGCGGTCTACAGCTTTTTATAGCAGGACCACCAGTTGTAACAGTTGTCCTGCTCCATCCAGCCGTCTGCTGTACAGCCTCCTTGATCTCAATATGGTGTATCTTAATAATAACGATAATCATTATCTATGATAAGATGCTGAATGAATTCGTCAAGGGAAGAATAACTTCAGGTCATTTAAATTTCGGAAGAATAATTTCAGTTGAAAAAAGCCGCTGCGGAACATACCATATGGTGTTGCGCGTGTATGGTAAATGGGGTTTCATGGATTGGTTGGCAGGAGCAAAATATGATCGGGTGGGGTATATATCGTGAAAAAGATTCGTGTTTTTTCGTGGAATGTAAACGGGATTCGAGCTGCGTATAAGAAGGGACTTTTGGATTGGCTGAAGGAGACGGGCCCGGATATACTGTGTGTGCAGGAAACCAAGGCGCAGAAAGAACAGCTTCCAGAGGAGCTTCTAATGGTTACCGGTTACAGGACGTACTTCGCTTCGGCCGAGAGAAAAGGCTACAGTGGTGTCGGGTTGTACACGAGAGAGGAGCCGAAGTCAGTCAGGCATGGTTTTGGCATTGAACGGTTCGATCTGGAGGGCAGGGCGCTCATCGCCGATTACGGGTTTTTAACACTTTTTAATATTTATTTTCCGAACGGAAAGGCATCGAAGGAACGCCTCCGCTTCAAAATGGATTTTTATGACGCCTTTCTCGAATATGCGAATAGACTAAAGCAGGAGGGAAAAAATATAATTATTTGCGGGGATGTAAACACTGCACACAAGGAAATTGATCTTGCCCGGCCGAAAGAGAACGAAACGGTGTCCGGTTTTCTTCCGGAGGAGCGCGCATGGATCGACCGCTTTATCGCCAGCGGGTTCGTTGATACGTTCAGGGAGTTCAACAGTGAGCCGGGGCAGTATACGTGGTGGGATCTCAAAACGAGGGCACGGGAGCGAAACATCGGCTGGCGGATAGATTACTTTTTTGTCAGTGATGATTTCATGAAGAAAGTAACCTCCTCCTACATACTGCCCGATGTGATGGGGTCGGACCATTGCCCGATCGGAATAGATATCGAGCTTCTAAGTAACTTCGAACAAGCTGCGTTTTAATACTCGGTCCCAAGAGGATACATCCTGTCAAGGACATATGGCACTTTTTGGTATAGGTATGAGTAAATTTTCAGTTGAAGTTATCGAGCCGTTTATCGTATTCCAGAACAATCCTCTCATAAGATTGTAATAGTTCTTCGAGCAGGCTGTAGAGTTGTTCGAGCTCTTTTCGCAACGTATGATTTTCCGTTGAGAAATCGCCGATTTTATTTCCACTTCCCGATGCCGACAACTGAATTATCTCCTCATTGTTTCTATTGACCTTTTGTTCGAGAGATTCGATATCACCCTCTGTTTCGCGGATAGCCTGTTCAATCGGTCTCAACGCATTCGAACGTTTCCGTATGATCTCTGCGCGCTGTTTTCGAAGTCCCCTTTTGTCGGATGTTGGGCGCTGTTCTTCTCCCTGGCGGCCGGTGATTGCAGACACCCGTGTTTTTTCATTCGCTTCTACCGCCTTTTCATCCATCCAGCCGATGGTTTCGAGAAAGTCCCGATACGTTCCTTCGAACATGCGCAGGGTGCCTTCATCAAACACGATAAGTCTGTTGATGAGAGTACGTAGAAAAAGTTCATTGTGCGTCACGATAACAACAGCACCTGAAAAATTATCGATTGCAGCCATCAATGCGTCGCATGATTCCATATCGAGGTGATTTGTCGGCTCATCGAGAAGAAGGAGGTTGCACGGTGTAAGGAGAATTTTTCCAAACAGGACCCTGCTCTTCTCACCTCCGGAGAGTACCTGTATTTTCTTCTGGGAGTCGTCACCGCTGAACATCATCAAACCGCAGGTCGTAAGCACCTGCTGCCTGCCTGCGCCTCCGTCTGCACCGGTGATTTCCTGTTCCACGGTTTTATTGGGGTGCAGGTCTTCCACCGCGAGCTGACCGAAATAACCGACAGAAACTTTCTGATGAGAACGGATTTCGCCGCCTGCTGAGTTCAGGCAGCCGGCGAGCAGTTTAAGCAGTGTCGATTTCCCCCGCCCGTTTTTTCCGATCACCCCGATTCGATCATGACTTTCGATAGTGAAACTAAGGTTTCTGATAAGGGGATTGTCGGCAGCCGTGTATGAGAATGACAGATTACGTATTTCCATGAGGTATTTTGCGGGGAACTCTGCCTCGTTGAACGAAAACTCGAGGTTTTCGATTTTTTCGAGCCGCCGAGTCGACCCCTTTTTTTCGAGCGCCTTTATTCGCGACTGTACGAGCCCAGCCAGCCGTGCCTTTGCCCTGAACCGATTGATAAAGACCTCTACCTCTTTTCGTCTTTTTTCGTCGTTTATGCGCGTTTTTTCGTAGATTTCCTCTTCCTGTGCGATTTGCAGGTAGAGTTTTTGGGTATTACCCGACATCTTTCTGATTTTTTTCCTGTGCAGAGCCATTGCATGGGTTACCACCTCGTCCATGAAACCGCGATCATGGGTAACGAGAATGAATTCCCTTTGCCACCGCTTCAGGCACCTCTCGAGCCATCGGATCGATACTATATCCAGGTAATTGGTAGGCTCGTCAAGAAGCATGAGGTCGGGTTCTTCGATGAGAACTTTTGCAAGGTTCAGTCGAACTTGAAATCCACCGGAAAGTGAGCGCGGATTCTGATGGATTACTTTTATGGTAAAACCCAATCCGAATAATACTTTTTCAACCCGCCATGTTTCATCCCTGTGTGCGTTATCAAGGTACCGGCAGCCCTCCTCGAGCACGGTTTGTTCGGTGAATCGAAGTTTCTGCTCGACATAGCCGATGGAGTAATGTTTCGGAATCGATATACTGCCCCTGTCAGGAACGATTTTTTCACTCATGATATTGAGGAGGGTTGTTTTTCCGCTGCCGTTTTTGCCGACCAATCCGATGTGTTCTTTCCGGTTAACGGTGAAACGAATATCATCGAAGAGCAGTTGATTGCCGAATGAATGGGTGAGGTTGTCGACGGTGATCATGGTTCATGCGACTCCAGGAGCATCATAAGAATTTTTAAGATTGGTTAAATATACTGGGATAGGCACATAAAAAACCACTTATTCTGAGATAATCGTGAGCCTGTGCCCGGATATATCTGCAGGTTCATATGCACAATGGGTAGGACACATCGCGGATAAACGCTTAAAAAAGGGCGCCTATTGAGCGCCCTTTTGATATACATCATGCAGATGCAACTCGTCAGTCTTCCCACTTGCCGCCTTTGCCCATTTTCGAGAAGAAGAAGGCAAAGGCACCGATGAACACCACCCACATGACGATGATTGTTCCGATTGCGCCTCCGTTCATTTTTAAACCCCCTTACGATTTGGCTTCTTTTGTTTTAAACGACTGGAACACGAAACTCAGGATGAATGTCACACCGAGAGTAATCCATACGAACGCTGCAGCCCATTTCGGATATCCACCGTACTTGAACGGCAGGTCTTTGGCAAATCCACCGTATGCAACCACGAAAAGGGCGCCTGCAGGGACAACGACTTTCAGCATCCAGTCGAACCACGCACCGAGCTTGATGTCGGATGTTTCGTTGATATGGTCCCTTAGCTTTTTCGCAGGGAAGACCCAGCCGACTACAAAAGATGCAATCGCCCCGGTGATCAGAAGCCCGTAGAAACTTACCGCCCTGTCGATGATATCAAGCCAGTACAATCCTCCCTGGGTGGTATAGAGCAGCCCCAGCAGAAATCCCAATATGCAGATGAGCAGCGTGGAGTTTTTCAGCTTCATACCGAATTTGTCATACACCGGTGCGATAACACCACCGTGCGCGAGGAAAAACGCCGAGTCGATGCCCAGGAAGAACAGACAGAGGAAGAACAAAACACCTACAATCGGCGCTCCTGTTGGGATCATCGAAATTCCTACCGGGTAACTCACGAAAGCGAGACCGAGGCCGGACGCACTTACCTTGTCGATGGGAATGTTCAGGGACTGCATGATAAAACCGATGATGCTGAATACCGCAAAGCCTGCAAAGTAACTGGTAGCGCAGTTTGAAAAGGATGTAATGAAGGCATTGTTCGTTATATCGGCCTTCTTCGCAACAAAACTTCCATACGCAAACATACCGGCCATACCGACCGAGAGGGTAAAGGCAATCTGGCTCAAAGCGGCAAACCACACCCCCCCCTGTTTCAGCTTCGCCCAGTCGGGTGTCAGGTAGTAGTTAAGCCCTTTGACTGCGCCGGGCAGAGTGAGCCCTCTGATGAGCAGGGTAACAAGGATAACCCAGGGGATGATTACCGTCCAGACGGCGATCTTTCCGGTTCGGCCTGCGCCCTTGTAGATGATTATGTACATAACGATCCAGACAACTGCAAGGCCTATCACTATAGGCACAACGGGATGGCCGAGATGACCCGGTCCGCTTGAGAGCTGCAGTACAGTCTTAAAAAAGAAGTCGCCTGCACCGGAAGCACCCGCCTCTCCTACACCCCAGGCCATGACAACCGAGCTGACGGCATAGCGAAGCGCCCACGCCATGATGACGCAGTAGTAGCTCACAATGAGGAAGGCGACAAAAACCGGCCACCAGCCTATCCACTCAAGTTTTTTACCGATTCCTGCAAAAACCCCTGGAGCCCCTTTCTGAAAATAGCGCCCCATACCGAACTCCATTATCAGCCATGGTACTCCCATGAGGAGGAGACCGACAAACCAGGCTACCAGGAAGGCGCCTCCTCCATAGCTGTAGCTCATGTACGGGAACCTCCAGACATTCCCGAGACCGATAGCAGAGCCGATAGCAGCAAAGATGAATGTATGTCTGCTTGACCACCTCTCTCTTCCTACTTCTGCCATATGTATCCTCCTTCCTCTATACAGAAACGTACAGATCCCGTATAGAGTAAAATAAGATTGGTACTACATTTAAGGGCCGTAAAGGCCACCTGTCTGCTTCAGGAATTATTGCATTACATTAATTTGGTTGAGATGCCTTGTATTATCATCGTGTATATCATATATGAACATTTTTGTCAATTATTTATCTCTTGAAAAATAGGAAGGCCTTCGAAGAATTGTGTCTGAAACACCTGTTTATAACTCAAGAGGTTTCTAATGCTGCTCTGTCATAGACAACGGTTCCGCCCTTTATCACCAAATCGACCGTGCTGATGCCGGTGCGGTAGGCCAGGGATGTGTATGACGGGTATGCGAGTATGACGAGGTCCCCCTGTTTACCGACATCGATACTGCCGATGCGGTCAGCCCTTCCGAGCGCGGCAGCGGCGTTTATTGTTATTGCGGTGACTGCCTCCTCTATGCTCATATCCATATTCAACACGGCAAGCGCGATGATGAGGGGTACTGATTCACTGCAGAAGGTACCGGGATTCATATCCGTTGCAAGGGCTACTGGCACCCCGCTGTCGATCATGAAGCGAGCGCGGGCGTAGGGTTTTTTCAGGCAGAATGCAGTGCCCGGCAGAAGCGCTGCAACAACACCGGTATCACGAAGCGCCTCGATGCCTCTGTCGGATGCGTGTAAAAGGTGATCGGCGGATACCGCTCCCAGTTCCGCTGCCAGCTCTGCACCGCCGGTAGGGTTGATTTCATCAGTATGGAGCTTCATCGCAAGGCCCAGGCTGCGGGCTGCAAGAAGTATCCTTTTTGCCTGCTCGACGCTGTATACATCCTTCTCGCAAAAGACATCACAGAATTCTGCAAGCTTTCTTTCCGCGACAGCCGGGAGTACAGTACTAATGATAAACTCAATATATTCCTCTCCCCTGTTTTTGTACTCTACCGGTATAACATGTGCACCAAGAAAAGTTGGCACAACGTCGACCGGATGGAGCTCGCTGAGCTTTTTCATTACTTCGAGCTGCCTTATTTCTGTCTCATAATCCAGGCCGTACCCGCTCTTTCCCTCGACTGTGGTAACGCCGAAGGAAAGCATCGTATTGAGTCTCTCCAACCCTTTGCCGAAAAGCTCATCGTGTGAGGCGGCACGGGTTGCCCTGACTGTGGCGGCGATTCCCCCGCCCCGGCCCATGATATCCATATAGCTCAGACCCCGGGTCCTCCAGGCGAATTCCTCTGCCCGTTCGCCTGAAAAAATAAAATGGGTATGAGGGTCTACAAAGCCTGGAAGCACGGTCCTGTTTCGTGCATCAATTGTACTGTATTCGGCTGTTTTGTATTTTTGAATCACACCGTCTGTTTTTCCCAGAGCCCGGATAATTCCGTCTTCAATAAGCACTGCGCCGTCTTCGATAATGTGAAGGTCGGACATAGCCCTTCCTTTTTTGGCTGAAAGGCCGCTGCAGGTTACAAGCTGTGCGGCATGGGCAATGAGGAGGTTTTCTCTGTCAGCGATGTGTTCCTGTTTCATTTCTCGTCCCTTAGAAGTCCTGTAAGCGGAGCGACGAGCCTTCTCGGTTATGAAACTTTCTATCGCAGTATATGTGTCATCGGTTCCGTACGGCTTTTACTACTGTTTCTTTTACCAGGTCATCTTCCGCACTGTAGGGAGTCGTTATATGGTCTGTTTTACTGTTGGTCTTATTGTAATCGACTGCGGTTTCAAGTGCGTGTTCGTTGCCAGCCCATGCACGGCGTGCTACACCGCCCATCACATCCCATCGTATCGCCGCCTGTATCGTTTTATCTACTTCCCTGCTTCCGTCAAGCAAAAGCCCGAATCCCCCGTTGATTGCCTTGCCGATGCCGACCCCGCCTCCGTTGTGCAGGGAAACCATGGTCATGCCGCGTGCTGCATTACCGGCAAAACACTGGGTTGCCATGTCTGCCATTACATTGCTCCCGTCCTTTATGTTTGCGGTTTCTCTGAAAGGTGAATCGGTCCCGCCGGTATCGTGATGATCTCTGCCGATCATAACCGGTCCGATTTCACCGTTTCTCACCATCTCGTTGAACCTGAGGGCTATTTTGATCCTGCCCTCTGCGTCCTGGTACAGAATACGGGCCTGAGTGCCGACAACGAGGTTGTTCTTTTCTGCATCGCGAATCCAGTTGTAATTATCCCTGTCCTGAGGCCGTCGTTCAGGATCGATACATTTCATCGCGGCGCGGTCGGTCGTCTGCAGATCCTCGTGCCTGCCGCTCAGGCAGACCCACCTGAACGGGCCGTACCCGAAATCGAAGAGCAGGGGCCCCATGATATCTTCCACATAGGACGGGAATATAAAGCCTTCTTTTTCGTCGTAGCCGTTTTTAGCGATCTCCTTCACACCGGCATCGAAAACAGCTTTCATAAACGAGTTGCCGTAATCGAAGAAGTAGGTGCCCCGTTCCGCAAGGGCCTTGATATGTTTAAAGTGGTGCCGCAGGCTCTTATTAACGAGCCCTTTGAAGCGCTTTCTGTCCTCTTTGAGCAGCCTCGTCCGTTCTTCGAAGGAAATTCCCTGCGGGCAGTATCCGCCGTCATATGGTGCATGACAGGACGTCTGATCAGATAGCAGGCTTACTTCGACCCTGTTTTCGATGAGGTATTCCAGAAGATCGACTATGTTTCCGTAATAGGCGACGGAGTATGTCTTTTTTTCAGAAAGGAATCTCGTTGCCGTGTCTACCGCCTCCTTCGGACTCGAAGCCACCTCTTTTACCCACCCCTGGTCCAGGCGTGTTTTTATGCGAGAGTAATCGACCTCAGCAATGATGCCCACACCGCCTGTTATCTCGACAGCCTTGGACTGGGCACCGCTCATACCGCCGAGCCCAGACGAAACGAACAAATGCTCCTTTAAATCAGACTTCTGATCCAGGCCGAGTTTCAATCTACCTGCATGGAGGAGTGTGTTGTACGTTCCGTGCACTATTCCCTGGGGGCCGATATACATCCAGCCTCCCGCAGTCATCTGGCCGTAGTTCGCAACCCCCATCTGTTCGGCGATCTCCCAGTCCTCGTAGTTGTCGAACATGCCGACCATAAGAGCGTTTGTTATGATCACCCTGGGACTTTCCTTCCGTGAATTGAACAGGCCGAGCGGATGACCGGATTCGACTACAAGTGTCTGGTCGTCGCGTATAATCTCAAGATATTTCTTTATAAGTCTGTACTGCATCCAGTTCTGGCAGACACTTCCTGTTTCACCGTAGGTAACGAGCTCGTACGGATAGAGTGCTACATCGAAATCAAGGTTGTTATCGATCATCAGCTGAAACGCCCTTCCCGCAAGGCAGTTTCCCCCGTATGCGTCGATCGGCTTTGCTTTGATGTTCCCTGGCGGACGAAACCGGTATCCGTATATCCTCCCCCTTGTCAGGAGCTCCTCAAGGAATTCAGAGGCGAGAGCTGCATGAAGCGAAGGAGGAATATAGCGCAGCGCATTTTTGAGAGCGATTTCAGTTTGAGCGGGGGAAAGCCTGAAACCTCTGTCGGGCGCACGTCGTATATCTTTAATAAAATCCGGCATTTCGGGAAGCGTGGTTTCAAGAGCGGCTGTTGTCGTATCCGCAGGATTGAAAGCCATGGTCACTACCCCCTTTATATAGGCAAGTGAACTTGCAAACTAAAAGGTTCAAGCCGATAAATGCCTGATGGTGCACTAGCCTAATGGTTTTTACCTATAGACTACATACCTGCGGCACGTAATGGCAAGCAATTGCAATAATATACAGTCATTTTTATATGAAATTCTGTTACAAAAATCAGAATTCCAATGGATAAAACAATAAGTACTATATTATTATACAGTAAGTCACTTATTTTCAGAACCCAAATTTTGAAGGATATATGAAAACAGTCGAGTGCGTGCCGAACTTTTCAGAGGGCAGAGATCAAGGAATTATTACAGAAATATCAAATGCAATTCGCACGGTAGACGGGGTAACGCTTCTTGATGTCAGCTCCGGTTACGATACGAACAGGACCGTTTATACATTTGCCGGGAGCCCGGATGCGGTGTTTGATGCCGCTTTTTCGGCAATCGAGCGGGGAATCGAGCTAATAGATATGTCGCACCACCGGGGCACGCATCCGCGTATCGGGGCATGCGATGTGTGTCCGTTTGTTCCTGTTCAGAATATCGATATGGACGAATGCGTTAAAATAGCCCGCAAACTCGGCAAACGGGTCGGATCATCGCTGAAAATACCGGTATACCTGTACGGGCATGCGGCGATACGACCTGCGCGTGTGGAGCTTTCAGCAATCCGATCCGGAGAATATGAAGGCCTCGCAAAAAAGCTGAAGAATCCGCTGTGGAAGCCCGATTACGGCCCCTCTCAATACACGAAGCAGGTTAAAAGGTCAGGCGCTGCGGTTGTTGGTGCGCGGGATTTCTTGATTGCATTCAATATCAACCTTAATACCGAAGACAGAACAACTGCCCAGTGTATAGCAGGGAGGATACGCGAAAAGGGCAGGGTTGTGATTGATGATCGGGGAAACCGGGTGCATATTCCCGGAAGTCTTCGGTTCTGCAGGGCAATAGGCTGGTATATCGAGCTATATAAGAGGGCGCAGGTTTCAATTAACCTCACGAACTACACAAAAACGAACATGCATCATGCCTTTGAGGCGGCAGCCGAAGAGGCGGACAGTCTGGATGTTCGGGTTACCGGGTCGGAGATAGTGGGTCTTGTTCCAAAAGAGGCTGTTCTGGAAAGCGGCCGTTTTTTTTTACAGCAGAAGGGAAAATCCCAAAACCTGCCTGAGCACGAGGTTATAAGGGCAGCAGTTGGCGGCCTTGGCCTGAGCGAGCTTGAAGAGTTTGCACCGGATAAGAAGATTATCGAATATATGCTGTAGCGAAACCTGCAGGTAAAAAAAAGCCATTTACAGAGCGCACCCTGACAATCCTTTGTGCCGGCAGCAATACTCTTTCAGCAGTTCACATTGGTATCACACCGGAAAGTCTTATGGGGAAGTCCGGCATTACTGCAGAGGGCCAACGGCCTTTTCCACTTCTTCAAGCAAACTGCCGTTTTCTATCAAAGTGCGGATTTCCCGGATATCTTCATAGTACGGCCTGTCTTCGGTAATGGGAGCAACCGTTTTGCGTAGCATGCTGCATGCAGCCTGAATGCCTAATCCGGGTTTGAGTGGTTTGAGAAAGTAAAGGCCCTGTGCCGATGCGAGTATTTCCATGGCCAGTATGTGTTCGACGTTCTCAATAATTTCCTGCGCCTTTCTCGCAGCGGTGAGGCCCATGCTTACATGATCCTCCTTGTCCGAGGAAGTCGGTATGGAGTCGACACTTGCCGGAGACGCTAAAATTTTGTTCTCAGATGCAAGCGCTGCAGCAGAAACCTGTACCATCATGAGTCCGGAGTGCAGTCCTCCCCTGTCGATAAGGAAGGGCGGGAGCTCGCTGAACACTGGATTCAGCAGCTTTTCAATGCGCCGTTCCGATATACCGCCGATTTCGCTCATGGCGATTCCGAGAAAGTCCATTGCAAATGCAACCGGCTCCCCGTGGAAATTGCCACCCGATTCGATCTTATTTTTATCGGGAAACACGAGCGGGTTGTCTGTCGAAGAATTAATCTCTGTTGTCAGCACCTTTCTGACATATGAAAGCACGTCGCGAACCGCCCCGTGCACCTGTGGAATACACCGCAGGGAATAGGCATCCTGAATTCTCGGACAGTTTTTATGGGAGATGGTGATTTCACTTTCCTTCATGAGTCTGTGGAAATTTTTCGCAACTTCCATCTGACCCGGATGAGGGCGCGCAGCCTGGATATCGGAGTCGAATGCGGTGAGTGTTCCCCTCAGGGCGTCGAGCGTCGAGGCGCCCACGATATCAGCAATTTTTACAAGACGCTCGGCCTTGAGCAGTGCAAGACAGCCGACCGCAGTCATCGCCTGCGTGCCGTTGATCATTGCGAGCCCCTCCTTCGCCTGGAACCGAACCGGTTTGATTCCGGCGCTATCAAGGGCCGCGCCGCCTTCCATACGTCTGCCTCTGTACATGGCCTCTCCCTCTCCCATGAGTACTGCAGCGAGATGGGCGAGTGGAGCGAGATCGCCGGAGGCGCCGACAGACCCTTTCTGCGGGACGAGAGGGTGTACCCGTTTATTGATCAGATCTATCAGAGTCCGAACGAGCAAAATCCGAACTCCGGAATTCCCACGCGTAAAAAAGTTTGCCCGCAGGAGCATCATGGCGCGAACAGTACTTTCCGGAAAGAGATCGCCGATACCCACACAGTGACTTCTTATCAGGTTTTGCTGGAGTTGTTCTATCTGGCCTGCGTCGATAATGACGTTTGAAAGCGCCCCGAAGCCGGTGTTTACACCGTATATGTACCTGCCCTGCTCGATAGTGGACAGTATGCAATCACGTGATATCCGGATGCGGGATTTCGCCTCATCAGAGAGCCCTACCCGTGCATTGCCGACGGAAACGGTATACACATCTTCCGGAGTGAGTGAAAACCCGTCCAGGATGATTTCCTCTTTCATACTGCCAACCCCTTTCCATGCAAAGTCTTATAACCAGGGCTATTGCAAACCCTTTTGAGCTTTGTCCAGATGACTTGCCTTTGGATAATGCAGCCGGTGAGCGGTATTAAGCATACTTCGGGCATGGATTGAATGCAAGTCGAATTGTAATTTTTTCTTTTACATTATGCCTGGTATTGTTACATTAGAGAAAATCCCATCTATAGCGCGGCCGCACCTAAACTGGAAGTGCAGTATCAGTATTCGTGCTATTCCTTGATAAAGTTTTACGTTTTGCGAAAAATATATTATGTAGAGCATTGAGGTGAGGGTATGAGAAAGATCGATTGGGATAATCTGGGATTCGATATCAATCCGGCTGATAAGATGTTTATCGCCAGGTGGAAGAATGGGGTTTGGGATAATGGGGAGATTACGGATTATCGACCTGTTCCCATCTATCCATCGGCAGTTGTTCTCAACTATGGCCAGGGAATATTTGAAGGGATGAAGGCCTACCGCACCGGGGACAATCGCATCGCTCTCTTTCGGCCGATTGATAACGCACGGCGTCTGAACAGCGGTTGCAGACGACTTCTTATGCCGGAACTCGATGAGAATTTTTTTATCAATGCAATTAGAAATCTTCTTTTGGAAAATGAGGAATTTATGCCGCCATATGGCAAAGGCGCCCTCTATATACGGCCGATTCTCTTCGGATCTGGCGAGATGCTCGGTGTTTCCCCCGCAGACGAGTACATGTTTATCATTTTTATGTCACCTGTCGGTCCCTATTTCAAAGGGGGATTTTCAGGGATACATCTGGAGATTCGCACTGATTATCACCGGGCGCCCCTTTTCGGGACGGGCAATGTAAAGGCTGTCGGCAATTACGCGACTTCTTTGCTTCCTAAATCGGTCGTGAAGGAAAACGGGTATTCAGAGGTGATCTATCTCGATGCTCGGACCTCGACCTATATCGAGGAGGTTGGCTCTGCAAATTTTTTCATGCTCAGAGATGGCGTGATTTCGACCCCGCGGCTCAGTGGCTCTATTTTACCGGGTGTCACGAGAGACTCGATTCTCATTCTTGCGAAAAAGCGATTCAAACTTGTAACCCAGGAGAGAGATATCAGGTATGACGAACTCTACAGTGCAGATGAGCTCTTCTGTTCCGGTACCGCGGCCGTTGTTACACCGATTTCATCCGTTTTTTTTGAAGGCAAGAACCATGTAATTGGAGACGGGAATCCGGGAGAAGTATCCGGAAAGCTCTATGAAGAACTCATGGGCATTCAACTCGGAGAACGGCCGGATGACCTGAACTGGTTTTATCAGGTTTCCTGACTAGAGACGTCCGACTACACCAGGCTCTCTATTTGTTATATATGGTTTTATTCATTGAAATTCCGGCTGTTTGTCTTGTGTATGCCTGAAACGAACACCTTCCTGATTTTTCCTTTTTCAATTTGTATTTTTAATCCAGAATTGAAGAATCCCGGTAATAGTAGTATACTATTAATGTAAATACAGAAACATTTTCTGCTTTTAAGTAACTTCGGGCAAGTTACTATTTGATACCTAGTCCTGTCAAGGATCAGCCGCGAAGTGGCATATCCCGCCAGGGACATATCCCGCCAGGGACATATCCCGCCAGGGGACCGACGCCGCTTCTGGAGGCCTATTATGGGTGATGTACATATCCCCCCGGACTTGAAGAGAAAACTCGAACAGGAGAAAACAAGCCTTGAGGCAAGCGGTGAATTCAAGAAGGTCACTGTGATGTTCGTGGATATGCGGGGCTTTTCTCATATGCTGAGAAAGCACGACGCGAAGAGGGTTCTCATGCTGCTCGATATCTATTTCCGTATGCTCGTGACTATCGTTCGGCAGTACGGTGGTATCGTCGACAAGTTCATTGGCGACGGCCTCATGGCAGTCTGGGGGCTACCGGATGCAAGAAAAGATGATGTATACAATGCAATCAGGGCTGCAGTGGATATACGGATTGGAATGTTTCGGCTGATACCCGAGCTCGTGAGCATCGGTGAAGTTCCGCTTGAGATCGGCATCGGTATCGGAACAGGAACGGCGCTGTCGGGATTTGTCGGACCTCCTTCGAGGAGAGATTTTACACTGGTCGGCAACTGTATAAACAGGGCTGCAAGACTGCAGTCGATCGCATCCGACAATCGGATATTTATCGATGGGAGCACTGCCGCTGAAGTCCGGTCTTACTCATTTATCCTCTCGTCGAAAAAAAAGCCGCTCAGCTATCCTATGTATATCGAACGGCTATTTGAGCTCGAGGGTCTCTACGAATTCAGCAAGGAGTTCGAGGCAAGCCGAAGGCATCCACGGGTGATTGTCGCCAAGGTAGCCGGAGTGACAAATCTTAAAACCGGCAGACGAAAACCGGTTTTGGTAAAAAGCATCGGTGAGGGGGGGCTCGGCATTGAAATTCATGACTATAAGGATTTCAGTCTCGACGTCGGGGATGAGGTTGTTCTCGATTCGAAGAATCTAAAGCTTATCGATATGCATGACATGAAGGGCTATATCGTCAGAAAGAAAGAGCTCAAAGGGAAGGGGATATTCCGCGTAAAAACCTGGGATATTGGTATAAAGTTTGTTGACCTGCCTGAAGAAACACGAAACAGGCTGCTCAAGGTGGCTGCAGCTAGCCTTATGGTAAGGGATATCGTAAATTTTGCCGATGTAGTTTGATGCCTTTACGGGCTAGATGCGTCCATACGGTCAATCTCCCGCTGCGCTTCCTCCAGAATCGTTGTTGCATCCTCACCGTTTATTAGAATCTTATCAAGCGCGTTTTTGACAACCGTATTCACGGCGAAATAATCGAATTTGGGGTTAAATATATCGCCCCGCTCCATTTCAATCGTGGCCGTTGTGTAGTTCGGGTTATCTTCGTAGAATACGAGAAGATCAATCGAATCCTTGACACTGGTGCGGATTGCAGGTGTGCCGGTATGGGTATGCCATTTCATGATACTTTCATAACTCGTCAAGTACTCGAGAAATCTGAATGCATAATTCTCCCTTTTTGTGCTGTTTTTGAGTAATGTGAGACACATGCCCGACACCGTCGGGCGAGCGTTATCGGTGGAGGGAAGATGCCACAGTGTAAGATCGTATGGGAGATTGGATTTTATATACACAAATGAATCACTGGCAGCCATCAGGATAGCAAGATTGCCGCTGAGGAACATCTGCTCTGCGTCGCTGATAGTCATTTTTGGGGGCATGTATTGATAGGTGAAGACCAGGTCCTGAAGAAATCGTACGGCATTGATGGTTTCAGGGGCATTGAGTACAAGTCGTCCATCTGTGATGGGTGATTTCCCCGTATAACTCTTAATAAATGAAACAAAATGGAGCGTAGACTCCATAGGAATAAAAACCCCCCATTTTCCGTCCAGATTTTCCTTGATTCTCCGCGCCAGCGGTATAATATCCTTCCATGCTACAGGTTCCTTTTCGTCTCTTGTTCCTGATATTCGAAGCAAATGCTGGTTGACGAACAGTGTATATGTTGTAAATGAAAAGGGAATTCCATAGATGCTGTCGCCGATGGTTGCCGACTCCCAGTACTTCGGCAGTATGTCATCTTTAAGTTTTTCCGGAATAAAACCGTCGAGAGGTATGATCAACCCTTTTTTATTCAGCAGTGGAAGGAGCTGGATAGGTGTGAGCACGACGTCCGGAAGATTTTCCTGAGAGAGGAGTTTCAGGTATAGATCCTCCGCACTTCCCTGGAATACTCCTTTCACGGTTATCTGTTTCTGGCTTTGATTGAATGTATTGATGAGGGAGGAGAGCACTTCCTTGTTGTAACTCCCGATGGAGTGCCAGAACCTTATTTCGGTTTCCCCTTTTTGCCTGTCGCCACCCGCAGTAACGGTGGTGGTAATAGCAAGGGCGGTTATGCACAAAGTACTGAGGAAGAGTATCCGGTACAATTTGCGATGTTTGTGAAAAGACAAGGCGATATTCCTCTATCCTGTTTGCAACTTCAGCCGACCGGCTGAATACGATATGCCCAAACTATAGGCAAGTGAACTTCCAAACTAAAAGGTTAAAGCCGATAAATGCCTGATGGTGCACTGGCCTAATGGTTTTTACCTATAGAATGCATACCTGCGGTACGTAATAACAAGCAATTGTAACAATATACAATCATTTTTATATGAAATTCTGGTACCTGTGCCCTTGGTACAAAAAACCAGCTTTCTCCGGCATGGAATGCCGGTATTCCAATGGATAAAACCATAATCGGGTGCATTTTTTAATGCTACAGCGAAACTTTACCATTTTGCTGCAATCTCATAATAATATAAGGTAAACAAGCCCACAAACATGCTTAAAATGCACTTAAAATGTCTTTTAAAGCATAAGTTACGCTGTAGTATTAATTAATTCTGAAAAATGTACAGTCCGCGTATATAATATAACGAATCATGGGAGAATTAAATAAAAAATTCAAGGATGCTGTTCGGGATCTTATGTATCTGCTCGAAAAAAACTACCCTAAAAAGCCATCCATAACACTTGTGGGCAACAGGTACAGGCTCGATTCGGACGAGCGGATGATTCTATACAGAGGTGTATTCAAAACAAGTGACGCAGTAATTCGGATAAAGAAAATTAGGGTTCTACCGTCAGTCGTACCGGGAAAACTGGCAATTGACGGCTATAATGTGCTCATTACGATTGAAAGCTATCTGCTTGGTAAAACCGTGTTTCGTTCTCTGGACGGTTTTGTCAGGGATATATCCGGTGTGTACGGTAATTTTAAGTATACTGAGACGACCCAACGCAGCATCGAGCTGCTTGCAGATTACACTCGAAATCTGCCAATCAAGGAAAGAGGAAAAAAAGGAGACCTGATGGTCTACCTTGACGCTCCAGTATCGAAGAGTGGTGAGCTTGCCGCATATATAAGACGGTTTTTCAAGGCAAGTGGGATACAATCGTGTGTGGAGGTCCTGGCCAATCCCGATTCCCGGTTAATAGAAGAAGGGGAGTCCGGAGCTGTTGCCACATCGGATACGGTGATAGCGGACAAGGTGCCGATCTGTGTTGATATTCCCGGCTATATCATCACTCACGTGCTGAAGAAACGCATCCCTGATCTGCGGCGCCTTCTCGATCAACCGGAAGTACACGGGTAGGGAGGGGGTTGAAATATCAACAAAGGCGAACGGAGTTTATCTCTGGCAGCGAAACCGCGGAATGTATAAATTTGTAAGATTCAGCAGTAGTTCAGACCCAACGAAACGGCCCGGTTATACTATATACAATCTAAAACTCAGTGTGTTCCTGAATGAGAGCAATTGAATCTGCACGGATCCAGCCCTCCCTGCCGTCTGCAATCCTGAACCGGACCCATTCATCACGACTTTCAATAATCTTTACTTTCGTTCCCTCGTGCAGCTCAAATGTTTTCTCACTTTCTGCGATAGGTGAGGAATTAACATCAACGGCCTTGTCCAGTACGATACCCGTGGGATGATTTTTTTCATTTGTAATATATGTGGACATGCCTGCGATGGAAACAGCGAAAAGGATGCCGCATACAATAATGAATCTCTTCAACGAATTCGAGACTGAATGTGAAAGGGAATACAAAATGAAGAGTGCGCAGAATGCGCTGAAAAAAAACAGCTCGATTATCAGGATAACTTTCAGATTGAAAACCGCAAATACCGTTTGAAGTACCCTGTACATGCTTTGGCTGTAGAGAGGCGATATCTTGTCTGTGAGAGACATGCGCACAAACTTCAGATTTGACCGAATTTCCCTGTCAAGCGGCTTTAGATGAAGCGCCCGTTCATAGTAAAGCACTGCCCGGCCGATCATACCCGCCTTGAAATATGTATTGGCAAGGTTATAGTACAGAGCCGGGTTCTCTATTCCCCTGTCCACCAGTTCACCGTATAGTTCGAGTGCCTTGTTGTACTCTTTTTCTGAATATAGTTTATTTGCCCTGTTATAGATATCAGCCGCTTCATTGTCTGCGGAGAGGATTATGGCACCAAAAAAGGTCAAAGCAAGTGCGATAAGAACAGTAATTTTCATACTCTTTTTCATCCCCGTGTCATCTAAGAAAAATATATATACCCGTGTTATTTCAGCGGGTCTGACAAAATGGGTATAGTGTCCGGATAGTTGAATAGAAATACTATCGTTTTCCGAGTACGCGTTCCATTTCATCAATTACCTGACGTGTTTTCTCCCGAAGATTCTGCACGGCCTGCGGATCGTCTGCCGTTCCTGATGAAAACTTGAATGCAGTGCAGGCCTGCAGCACGGTTTCAATATCTCGTTTAGTCGAGTCACTTAGCTCATTCAGGGTTGACAAAATGGCGCTTAGATTTTTATTTGTGACTTCCTGGACAGATAATCCTGTTTTGTCTGCTATATAGGTAACAAGCGCCCTATGAATATCACCAATTGCTGTACCGTAATCGTAATCGGGTCCTTCATCCTGTTCTGTCTTATTGAGGAGAATAGCCGCATGGGCGCGCGCTCTCCGTTTTCTAACAATCCATTCGTTTTTCTCGAGTTTTTCTCTATTCATCTTTAACAGGATGAGCACCATTACTGCAGAGATTAGTGTAAAGTGATATATGTAGAACAGCGGACTGTGCAGGGGAGCAAAGTGCTTGTTTTTCAGTGTCTTGACATCCTTTTTGATGAAGAGGAGGCTTCCCGTCAAATGCTTTTTACCCCGTTCGCGCAGGGGTTTTTCCCGTACAATGTTTTCTCCAGAGACAGTAATCTGTACTGGCTGGGCTGATATGAGGACGTAATTCTTGCTCTCCAGATCGAAATAGAGAAAATCGGGACTGCTGATTATGAGTTTGCCGTTTTCCTCCGGAATTATGGTATATTCGAATTTTTTAATAAAGTATGCCCTGTTTTTTTTCTCCGCCATTCTATTCTTGGTATCGGAGAGGTAAACCCTTCCGTTTAGAGACAGCTGAAGCCCGGGATCGGTAACAGCACTCATATTACCACTGCTCTGGAGGCTGAGATAACAGGTTACCGATTCTCCCGTCTGGACCGATGTCGTGGGAACGATGAGGTCGGCGGAGAGGTTTCCCACAATTCCGTTGAATTTTGCTCGATCCCTGGAGTTCGGCAGAGGGCGGACATGTATCTGTATCTCGTCGCTCTCTATGTTGAAGGTATACGGATAACCGAATATATCGAATATATCGTTATTCTTAATAATAACGGTCGCTTCGAGAACAAGCGGTTTGGGGGCGTATGTTCCCGGCTGCAACGGAAAGAGAGCTACCTTTTTTATAACCGATGTGGTGAAGATGCGGTCCTTATAGGTTTCTTTCCTGTACTCCAGTTTGGTGGCGTTGAACACGTCTTCGATATAAAAACCGGGAAAACTCGGATTTTGCCTGAGTGATACGCTGTCGATATCGAGCCGCGAATACAGGGTGTAGGTGAGAAATATCTGCTCGCCTTCATACACGTCCGCTTTGTCTGGTTCAATACGGATAAAGATGTCTTTTTTCAGAGATTCTTCATCAATTACCTGTTCATTGTTCGACGAGAGCGGGCCTGTACTCTTTTTTACTCTACCTTCAACAACGGTTACCCTGATCGGGTCGGTTTTATATACTGTGCCGCCGTACTTTACGGTAACCGGTGGTATGGTGAAACTGCCTATCTTTTGGGGTTGCAGGATATAGGTGAATGTCGTTGTTTTTGAGCGGGTTGTCTTGCCGTTGATTATTGATATGCTTGTCTGGCTGGTCGAGCTTTCATTGAGCACACTGAAGTTTCGCATTTCCGGAATTTCGGGCTTGGGCAGACGGGTGACGTTTTCGGTTTCAACGGTGACGGTCAGGGTCAGGGTGTCGCCGGTTCCGATTTCCTCTGCATCGACAGCGGCGGATACATGCACGATTTTTTCACAAAATCCTGCCGACCATGGGAGAACAAACAGAGCAAGAAGGAAAAGAGCAACACTACCAGTCTTTTTCATTCTGGACACTCCCCGCTTTTTTTCTGATAATTTCAGCCATTGTTTTCGACTGATCGGTGTTTGTCGAGTTGACAAGGCGCCGGGCCTCTTCAGGTGTAAACTCCTTCTGTTCCTGAGACGGCTGTTTTTGTTGAGCTGTTTCCGGCTGACCGGTATTTTCTTTTTGATCAGGAGCCTGTTTTTTACCCTCGTTTCCGGGCTTTTCATTGTCTTTGTTTTTATTGTTTTCCTTGGTAGAGGGTTTTGCTTCGGACATTTTTTTCAATGCGAGCTCAAGATTATACTTCATGTTCAGATCACCGGGATTGTACTCCATGCCCTTCTTGTAGTTTTCGGCCGCTTTTCTGTAGTCCCCCAGCTTGAAGTAGTTATTTCCGAGATTGTAGTGAATATCGGCAAGCCGTGCCGGTTTCTCCGAGTGCTGCAGAGCTTTCGTGAGCTCTTCGATTGACTTGCTGTAATCCTCCACCTTGTAGTAGGCGTCTGCGCTGTTGAAGTACGGCTCGAGCGCCTTTTTGTTTTTTTCACTCCCTTTGACGTAATAGCCGAGTGCATCTCTGTACAACCCTCTCTTGAAATACCTGTTACCTCTCTTCATTAGAATTCCGTACGGTTCTGCACTACCGACCATGGGAATCAGAAGAATGAAAAGGACGATGAGATAATAAGCATGCGATTTTTTCATGTTACATTCCTTCGGGACCTCACCTGTGTGAAAATATACAGAAAAAGGAATAGAATGCCCAGTGCAAGAGGGATTTGAAACCGCTCTTCATATACCGTGTATTTTTTTGTCTCGATCGCTCTCTTTTTCATCGTTTCGAGCGCCGATAGAAGC
>Ga0307445_10000061_pt1 | contig 44312 bp, 35 predicted proteins | sample SalMarSW160330MG_FD_202147 | JGI IMG/M metagenome (GOLD analysis project Ga0307445, IMG submission 202147) | Salt marsh sediment microbial communities from the Plum Island Ecosystem LTER, Massachusetts, United States - SW1603-30 | ecosystem: Environmental > Aquatic > Marine > Intertidal zone >... | reverse complement strand
TAGTTGTCGTCATACACATCGAATCCCTGCGTGAGTCCAAACCGGGAATCCAAAGGAAAGGCGCCGACAAAGGCCCCTGTGGCATAACCGGCATTTTTCAAATGCTCGGCCAGGCTCAAAAATTCATCCCGGACGATAAAGTTCTGGTTGTCATGCACGCCATGGTAGAGGGGAGTTGTACCCAAAAGAATATTCGTGTGCGAAGGGAGGGTTTCGGGAGTATGGGCAAACGCTTTTAAAAACAGAGCCCCCCTCTCTGCAAGGCTGTCGATGTTTGGCGTCTGGATATGTTCGCTGCTGTAACAGCTCAGCCTGTCCGGCCTTAGTGTATCGATGGTGATGAGCAAAACATTCAACGGCTCTTTTTTTTGGCTGGCCCCTGCGACAATAGGGGCAAACGCTAGACCTAAAATTATGGCAAAAAGAAAAAGATAATATAGCTTTTTAAAATGTTTCATGGCTCTGTGACCGAATCGATTTATTTTTTCTTCAAAAACTCGATGAAGTTCCGGACCTGGTCCGCCCTTCCCGACTCTGAGTCGTATTTCAAATACTCCTGGAAGACATCGATCGCCTCCTGGTTGTTCCCCAAAGTCAGGTTGACCAAGCCCAATTGATAGAGGGCATCTTGAAAATCGCCCTTCAGTTCCACGGCTTTCCGGTAGTACTTGAGCGCCTCTTGATGCTGTCCTTGGGAGTAAAAATTGGAGCCGATGTTGTAGAGAACCAAAGCATCGGAAATCTTTTCGAATTCGATCCTGTTGTACCATTCCAGCGCTTTTTCATTCTGGTCCCGGTTGGCATAGGTGTTGCCGATCCCTAAAATGGACTCCGTGTCTTCCGGCTCTTTTTCCAAAACTTTGCGATAATATTCCTCTGCCTTTTCATAATCTTCCATCTGGAAGTAACAATTCCCGATGTTCCTGTAAAGAATATAGGTTTCTGGAATTTTTTCGATGATCGCCTGGTAGGACTGGATGGCCTCCTCGTATTTCTCCTGGTCGAAAAGGTCATTCCCCGTCTGCAATTCCTCTTTCAAGTCATCCGTCACCACCAATCCCTCTATTTTTTGCAGTGTCACTTCGATATCGGGATTTTTCCCGAATTCGCTGATGTTGGCGTCTATTTTTTTAGGCATATAGCCGGGCTTTTCAAAGTCGATATCATAGGGTCCCCCCCTGATATAAAATGCCTTCCATTCCCCATCCTTATCTGTCGTGACCTCGAAACCGGAGGCTCCCCTCTCGCAATACAGCTTGACCGTGACCCCTTCGATGGGATTTCCCTCCTGGTCGCAAACGAGTCCCTTCAATTTTCCCTTGCCCTTGTAACCCTGGCTGTAAACATAGGTTTGGGCAAAAAAAACACATAGGAGCAGAAACAAAATGGCGATCTTTTTCATTGGCATCTCCCTCCCTATTCTAGCACCTGGATGGCAGAAAAAAAAGCCCCTCCTCTTCATCGAGGAGGGGCTTTGAACTCGTATTTTGCGGTGCTGCTTAGAAGTCGAACCTCACGCCGAACCGGAAAACTCTGGGGTTGAGGATCTTGTTGACTGTACCGAATCTATCGGAGGTGATGACCTGGTCTCTGTTCAATTCGATGTTGCTGTTGAGGGCATTGAAGGCATCCACTGAGAGGACAACTCTAGATCTCTCCCCGACTTGGAATACCTTCTCCAGCCTGAAGTCGAGCTCGTAGAAAGCGGGCAGGCGATCGTCGCCCCGCAGCCCGTCATAGAATCTTTGCGTGCTGTAACCGGGCCGGTATTCGTTCACATAATTTTCGAGGACATATCCTTCCCGCGCCCTGAACACCCAGCTGGCATTGATCCCCAATGGGAACTGGTACAGGCCTGAGACCTTGAACTGCCATCTGGAATTCATCCAGGAGTTGACAGCTTTGTCGTAGTAGAGAATGTTGTGGGGGTCGGTGTAATCTCCCTCATAGTAGCGTTTCCAGTCTGAATAGGTGAGCGAGGCATCCAGCATCCATTTGCTGGAGAGCCGTTTGACCAGGACTATCTGCGCGGCGATATACTTGGTGTGGTAGCTGGGATAGTTTGTCCTTTTGTTATAATAAAAACCCTCGTTTCGGCCCCATATTATCTGTCCTGTGGTGGGCTCAGTCCCGGCATTGTAATAGTTGTCTACAGTTTCCAGCGTTCCATCCAGCATCATGTTCCGATCCCAAATTCCGTTATGGGCCCTTTTGTAGAAAAATTCTGCTCGGGCGGCGAAGTCGGTGATGATCTCTCTCTCGAGTGAAATGCTGAGCTCATCCAACAACGGCGAGCTGAAATTCGGGTCTATACTGTTAGCGGGTACGATATCCGTCGGGTTATCCACGTTGGTTCCCCAGGCCCAAAGAATGGTGTCTGCTGTGGGAGTCGCCAGGTTTCCATCGGCATCCTCTCCGAAAAGCTCGTTATTGGTCACGAGGGCATCGCCGTTCAAATCATCCCAGTAAACCCCGATTCCTGACCATCCCATCGGGTTGAGGAAATTGGCCATGCCGAATCCTTCCTGCGAACCGTACCGGGCCAGGTTGATCTTGAACACGGTCTTCCCGTCTCCGCCGATGTCGTAGATCAAGCTTAACCTTGGAGACAACGTTGACCAGCTTTGGCCGGGATCGAGATTCGAGATCGTAAGCGCAGGCAGAAGATCCGGCAGGAACGGTGAGGCAGGCACAGCCTGGTCTTTGATCCTGGAGGTCTCGTTGTCGTACCGGAGTCCCAGGTTGATGCTCAGTTTTCCGAAAGTCACGGTGTCCTGGATGAACAGGGAGTACCGGCGCAACCAGTATTTGATGTTCACATCTCTCCGGACATCTCCTTCCCAGTACTCACCGCTTTGGAAGTAATCATCCGGTCCGTAGTAATAGAGATACATGTTTCCCTGGTAATAATCGTAGCTCGACACCGTGGAAACCAGGTAATCCACGCCGAATTTGATCTCGTGGTCCCCGCCCAGGACTTCCTCGGCAAAATAGCTGCCCGTCAGGTTGAGGTTGGTGTTGATCCGTGTGGTCCCGTAATCGTCAAGAGCGCCTGTAACAAAATAGCTGGGATAGTAAAGAATGCTCAGAGGTTTTCCCAAAGTCGATTCATAGGGGTGCAGGAAAAAGGACATGTCGATGTACAGGGCTTTGGCGTTGAGGTACAGGTCGCCGAACATCTGCTCCAGTTCACCTTTCCAGATATATCCCGGACCATCCTGATCCCAACGGAGATCCGGAGCACAGGATCCCAGCTCGAACCAGTCGTTTCGGCCATACTTGAGCTTGTTGTCGTATTCGAAGAAAAGTTCCGCTCTGGTGCTGCTTGCGACCTGGAAGTTGAGTTTGGCATAACCGGACATCAGCCAGGTGGAGTCTGTGGTGGCATCGATATTCCGGGCATTGATGTCCTGGATCCCGTAGGAGCCGTAAAACCATGCCTTATCTCTGACGATAGGTCCGCCAAAGTTGACGCCATACAGATACACACGCGAGATACCTGGATTATAGGTGGGATACAGCGCTTCCAGCTCGGGAGTGCCGTTGTAAGCCTGTCCCCAGTTCTCTTCCTCAACATCCAGGTAAAAGTTGCCGGAGAAGTTGTTCCCGCCTCGGCGGCTGACGAAGTTGAGCTGCACACCGCCTGTTTGGGATTTCACGTCGTTGTTCCCGTAGTTGATCTGCAGTTCCTCATAGCTTGCCAAGTTCAAATAGGACGGGGCTGCTCCCAATGCGGAGTTGTCCGTGATGTTGGCTCCGTCGATGTTCCAGGTCTGGTCATTGGCTATGCTTCCGTGACCGGTATAATCGGACTGCTGTCCCGCTTCGTTTCCGCCCACGTCCTCCTTGCTGATCAACATGCCGGGTACAAGCGACATGATGACCCACGGATTCCGAGCTGTAGGCAGGCTATTGATCATCTCTTCTGTGATGTTGACACCCACCTGCGTTCTCTTGGTATCGATGACAGGGCTTTGTCCGATGACCGTGACCTCCTCTTCCAAAGCTGATTGCTCCATCTTGATGTTCACTGTTGTATCACGGCCGAAAGAAACATTGAGTTTCTCTCGCGTGAATGTCTTGAATCCGCTGAGTTCCAGTTTCAACGTGTAGTCATCGCCACCGGGAAGACTCAAGAACCGGAAGTTTCCGCCCTCAGAGGTAACAGTGCTCATCAACGCGATCCTGCCGCCTGTCAAAGTCACGCTCACACCGGGAAGTGGCGTCCCATCTTCATCCGTCACTTTACCGTTGAGGGCACCCAGATCCTGCGCGGATACAAAAACACCTAATAGTAGAAGAACGGCTACAATGGTAAAAAGTTTTTTCAAATTTTCCTCCTCATTCCCTAAAAAAAGGGATAAGATCCGATTTTCCTTGGAGTGATGTTTTCACTCCACCCAAAGCTTTTTTTTCTTCGCTATTCTTTTTCGCACCCCCTTGAAAATGAGATTTTTTTATATTATTCATGATAAAAAGATACCCTTATTATTAAAAGCAATATTCATGCCACCTTTGTCGATCCCGGACACGTTTACGCCGAAAGAGTTAACAGTAATTAAATAAACAAGTTAACTTCTTTTTAAAAAAGCCGATTCCAGCATGAAAAAAAACGGATGAGGAATTATCCAAGAAATTGTATCAGAAACGATTCAAAAGTTCAATTTTTTGAATAACTTTGTGAGTTTTTTCCTATCTCTTGAACTAGCTTTTGGATTTCTTCCTGTTGGGGATTCAACCGGAGCGATGCCTTGAGGACCTCTAGCGCTTTATCTTTCTGGTTGGTTTTATGGTAGCAGTACCCGAGGGAATTGAGGAGGGTAGTGTCGCTGTTGTAGATCTTACTCCCCTCCTCTAGGTTTGAGATGGCTAGTTTATATTCCTGCATCCCCATGTGCGCTCTGCCTTTGATCAAAAAATATTCGAACCGCAGATCTTTTTCATCCCTGATATTTTCGATCAGATCCAAGCATTCCTTTAATTTTTGGGATTCGATAAGGTATCGGGCATAATCCAACAATCCATTTTTGTAACCCGGGTTCATTCCATAGGCTTTTTGATAAAAATCCCCTGCCTTATCAAGCCGGCCGGTTTTACTGTATTGGGATGCAAGCATATAATAATAGGCATAACTATGAGCTAAAGGGATCCCTTTTGCATAAGCCGTCGGGTGGGCTACGGCATCTGCCGCAGAAATAACGAAATGGCTTACCTTGTGATCGACCATACTCCCCTTGCCGTCTAATAGTTTGATATGGATGTCATAATAATCCGGGGAGAGTTCGCGAACCGGAAACTCATGCGCTATTTTCAGAATTTTTCCGAGTGGTGAGCTTTTCAGCAAAAAAGTCCAATTTTTCTGCGACGGATTGGTTTGTTTCAGGCCTTGGATTCGTATTTCCGCTTTTCCCGACTCCCAAAGATCATTGTCCACATTCTTTACGAGAAAAAGAATGGAAAGCGAATCGCTCGTGCCGTAGGTTTTTTTAGGTTCGACCGCCAGCTTGCTATCGAGAACCTTGAAAGGGATGTGAACATCTGTGGGATAGCTCTGGAACCTGTAGCCTAAAAAAGGACCCATCAAACAGGATTCCTCGGACCTCTCAGGAATTTCCAACTCCTTCTCGTATATCGTAAATTCTTTCCCCACAGAATTCATCAGCAAAACGGTCAGCTTATATTTCCCCTCAGCCACAGGAAAGCAGTCCTCTATGCCCAGGCCGCTCGCCCTTATTTTATCGAGCTCATCCTGGGAAAAATAAAAAGGGAATTCTTTGGAATACTGGAAGACCGTCTTTTCATCCTGGCTCATGTTGACATTCAGCGTAAAGTTGCAAAAAAACTGATCCTTGGGTTCGTAATAATCCACTGAAATCAGGCGGGGCACGATCAAAAAATGCAAAAAATCCAATCCCATCGCCGGATCCGTTATCAAGGCATCTTCAGCATCGCTCTCGATATAGTTCGTCAGGTAATCCGTGCTGACGATCCCTCTGTAGTTCAAAAAATGTGTGGCGTAAACGGGATTGATATCCTCAATGGGTGATTCCATAATATCGGCAAGTACGATGTTATTGCGCAGAGAAGGCTGGTAATTGAAGGGAATTTCTCCAGGAATCATGCTGAGGGATACCAGAGCGAGAGTTGGCGCTAGTTCGTTGATTTTTTCATATGTTTTTTCATAAGCGAATGGATCCAGATTCCTCCCCTCGATCATAAGAGCCGCAGGCCCATCGGAAACGGGATCGTACAGTTTGTATTCTCCAGCCCCTCCCCTTTTAAAAAACACTAGACCAAAATAAGCGGGCAGGCCTTTTTCCCTCTCTCCATAGTAGTACCAGACTTGGGCCGGGTAAAGACCCTTCTGGTTGTCGAAACGTTCGATGCTCACAGGAGGACCCAGGATGATATGGAATCTTCCCATGTCGGTCATCCACCCTTCGCGCGGCGAACCTCGTCTGTAGTACTCATTGGCATAGTTGAATCTCTCGATATGTTCCTCTTTGTACTCATTCTCCGGGGTTCCGGGCGTAGGGTCCCGTTGCTTCCAGAAGGTTTGGATAAAAATATCTCTCTCCCGATTATTGGCAAGCAGCATAAAAACATCTTTTTCCTCTGGACGGATGATGTAGTTCACCAGCTTTAACCAATCTCTGTATTGGGGGAGGAGATCCTTCTCCTTGATCTGATTGCCACACAAAAACACAGAAAGCGCCATCAAAACGACAAGTGTTTTTGTGGTTCTTACGGCCGTCTCAGCCATCCTGGAAATATTTATTCGTCTCAGACTTTGATATTAAATATTTTTCTTACCTTTCCGACATCGGGCTTCACCGTGATAATAACATCGACAAAATATTTTCCTGGCTCCAAATCCTTCGGGATCGTGAAAACAATATCTTTCTGGTTCAAAATTCGTTCTTCCGTGGTTTCGAAATTTTCCGTGTGCTGAAATTTGTCCTTAACTCCCGACTCTTCCTGGTAGATGTAAAATTCAAACTCCAAATCCAACTTCAGGAGGTTTTCCTCCTCCTCGAAAACCAAAGCCTCTGTGGGGACCGAAATGATGAATTCCTTATTCTGTTTGTCATAATCCAACTGGAAATTCATGAACTTGTCGCTCATGCTATCCTGCTGGGGTATATATCCCAACCGGGCTTTTTCGATGGCGTAGGAAAAATCTCCCACAAGACCGCCCCCCAACTCTGTGGGTGTCGGTTCGATATTGTACTGGCCATCCCCTCTCCGGTCGAAAAAATACACCGCAAAACCATACCGATAATAGACCCACAAAATCCAACCCCTCATTCCCGGCTGGTTGCTCATCGGATTTCCGTCCATTCTATCCGGCGACCCGAAATAGATGTACATTCTTCCTCTGTCGGTTTTCCATCCTGGAGGCCCTTCGAAAAAATGTTCGTTGGCATATTCGATTCGACGGAAAAATTCTTCTCTGAATTCATTTTCATCCGTCTCTCTATCGGGATCCCGTTTAATCCAGAATTCTTGGATGAATTCTTCCCTTGATTCTTTATCGGGAAGATGTCTGAATATCCTGTTTTCCTGCTTCGTCATGATCAATCGAGCCGTTTCATAAAAATCTTTGCTCGCAGGGTCGAGCTCCAACTTCGGGCCTCCTCCACAGCTGATTAAACTGAAAGCGAACAGAACAAGACAGGAATGAGCGACAGATTTTAATATACTCTGGTTATTTCTCACAGCTTTCTCCCTTCAGATTAAAGTTTTCGATACAACTCATCATCGCAAAAGAATATAAGATGAATGCTCAACGATTGGCCTTCTTACATATCATTTTAGCACTTTTAAGAAATGATAAAAAGCCCTATCACGCAAGTACAAAAATCATGGATTTATTTTCCGCCAGGACCAGCCGAGTAAAAATAGGGATTTATTTTCCGTTTACCATAGTATTATCTTGAAATGTCACAAGGTATTTATATAAACTGGGAACAACACACAATGAAGTATGTGGCCGATCTCCACATTCACTCCAAATTTTCACGGGCCACCTCTCGTGACACCTCTCTCGACACCCTCGCACACTGGGCGAAAATCAAAGGGATCTCACTCCTGGGCACAGGAGATTTCACCCATCCGGAATGGCTTTTTCTCGCAAAAGAAAAGCTGACATCTTCAGGAAACGGGTTTTTCCGTCTGAAAAACGTCCTCCCTCAGAAGAACGGATTTCTTCAAGACATCGGAGTCTCCAAAGAAGATGTTTCCTTCATCCTGACCGCAGAGATCAGCTTTATCTACTCCAAAAAAGGAAAGGTTCGAAAGATTCACATCCTCGTGCTGGCGCCCGATTTCGAATCCGTCGACAAACTGAACAGCAAATTATCCAGTATCGGAAACCTGCGTTCGGATGGACGGCCCATCCTCGGACTGGATGCCAAAACTTTTGTAAAGATCGTGGCGAACGACTGCCCGCGTTGTGTGGTCATCCCCGCTCATATATGGACACCTTGGTTTTCTCTCTTCGGGGCCAACTCGGGCTTCGATACGATCGAAGAGTGCTTCGAAGAGACGACACCCTTTATCTTTGCGTTAGAGACAGGCCTGTCATCCGATCCATCGATGAACTGGCGGCTTTCTTCCCTCGACAAATACACATTTGTCTCCAACTCCGATGCCCATTCCCCATCGAAAATCGGCAGGGAATCCAATGTATTCGATACGGAATTCAGTTACGATGCTCTGGTGGAAGCCATCAAGAGCAAAAATCCCGATAAGTTTCTGTACACAGTGGAATTCTTCCCTGAGGAGGGCAAATACCACTACGATGGCCATCGCAAATGTGAGGTGATCTTCTCGCCCCAAGAAACAATCCAGCACAAATACATGTGCCCCCGCTGCGGGAAAAAGCTCACCGTAGGCGTGATGCATCGGGTGGAAAATTTAGCAGACAGAGAGAAAGGAAATTTCCCGCCGACCAGGATCCCATACAGAAACCTTATCCCTTTGAATGAAATCGTGGCGCAGGCGCTTTCCAAAACATCCGAATGTAAAAGCGTCTGGGAAATGTATTTCAAGTTCATCCATGAATTTGGGAACGAGCACAAAATCCTCACCGAAGTCCCCATCCATGAATTGGAGCGCCTTTCTCCGGAGCGGGTGAGTATGGCTGTGGACAGGATGAGAAAAGGCCATGTCAAGATCGTCCCTGGCCATGACGGCGAGTTCGGGAAAATCAACCTTTTCGATGAAGATACGGTTGAGGAGGAGGCGCAGGGCCAGCTGAAACTTTTTTAAAATATTTTTAAACCATTTTTTTTAATTCCTTTTTTCCTCTATAATAATTCTTCTGTTTGAAAAATGAACATGAAATTCCACTTTAAGGACCGCGAATTCGGTGAGCATATCCGGCTGTCTTTGCTTGCGGTTATTATTGGTTTATTCGCCGGATTAGCTTCTGTGCTTTTCAAGTTCATGATCCACTTCTTCCAAGAAATTTTCTGGAGATCGTCCAGCATCATCGAGGCGGTTGGCTCTCAACCATGGTATCTAACTCTGTTGATTCCGGTGGCCGGAGGATTGCTCATAGCCCCCCTTATCTACTATGGCGCTAAAGAGGCCAAAGGTCACGGAGTTCCGGAAATCATGGAATCTCTGATCTTCCGCGGTGCAAAAATAAGAAATCGAGTGGCCATCGTCAAGGCTCTTGCCTCGTCCATTTGTATCGGATCAGGAGGTTCAACCGGCCGTGAGGGCCCCATCGTCCAGATCTCTGCCAGTATCGCTTCTTCGATCGGGCAATTGTTCCGCATTCAAGAAAGGGCGATGCGAACGCTGGTAGCGGCAGGAGCAGGCGCGGGTATCGGGGCTACATTCAACGCCCCCATTGCCGGGGCTCTCTTTGCCGTAGAGGTTTTGCTGGGTGATTTCGGTGTCTACTCTTTCAGCCCAATCATCATCGCCTCCGTCATAGCCACCTTGATTTCACGTTTGATAACCGGAGATTTCGCCGCCTTCACGGTGCCTAAATATTCTCTGATCAGCGTTTGGGAAATTGGTCCGTACCTCCTGCTGGGGATTCTCAGTGGATTGGTGGCGATATTGTTCATCAAAGTTCTTTATTTTCTTGAGGACAGATTTGACAACCTTCGTATCCATCCGCTTCTGAAGCCTGCCCTCGGCGGCCTTATCGTCGGAATCATCGGATTGAAACTACCTCAAGTTTTCGGCGTTGGATACGAGGGTATCGACGCCTGTCTCCAAAGCCAACTGGGCTTTTGGATGGCCTTTCTCCTCGTAATGGCAAAAGTCTTTGGCACATCGATGACCCTCGGCTCCGGAGGTTCCGGGGGGATTTTTGCTCCATCCCTTTTTCTCGGAGCCATGACAGGGAATCTCGTGGGATCTCTTTTTCATTCTGCCTTTCCCGAATCCATTTCCTCTCCCGGAGCCTTTTCTCTAGTCGGCATGGGAGCTGTCGTGGCTGCCGCCACCCATGCCCCGATAACAGCCATCATCATCATCTTCGAACTGACCAACGATTACAAGATCATCCTGCCGTTGATGCTCACATGTATTATCGCCTCTTTTTTGGCGGTCGGCGTTCACAAAGAATCCATCTATACCATGAAGCTCAAACGCCAAGGCATCATCTTCAAAGAGGGGAGAGAAGAACATATCCTCAAGTCTCTTTCCGTCAAAGATTTCATCAGCCATGACTATCAACTCTTCCTCAACACGGAAAAGGTGGGAAAAATCATCGATCAGGCGATCGGAAGCAAACACCATTCCTTCCAGATCGTGGATGGGGAAAACAATCACATCGGGTGTTTCGCGCTCAATCAGTTGAAAAAATTGCTGGAAGAAAAAGACATCGTCGATTCTTTCGTCATCGCCCAGGATCTTGCCGTCACGGACATCAGGCTGGATTTCGAAGACAACCTCGAAAAAGCCATGAAGATATTCGGGCGGACCGATGTGGCCGAAATCGCCGTGCTCCAAAACGGGAAATTCGCCGGGGTAGTAAAGAGAAAGGATGTCATAGAGGCTTACAATCACGAAATCATTAAAAGAGAGGCTGCCGCTGGGCTTGTGAAGAGCATGAAATTCACGGCAGATGGGGAGTCATTCGATTTCGGCACAGGTTATAAGTTCATGGAAATCGAGGCCCCTCTTGTGTTCTGGAACAAAAGCTTGAAAGAACTGGATCTCAAGGCTTTGCATCGTATCGATGTCCTGTTGATCAAAAGAAAATTCCCGCCTCAGACAATAACCATTCCTTCGGGCAACGAAATCATCCGCAAAGGAGACCGTTTGATAATCGCAGGCCCAGAAGTGAATATCTCCGAAATAATATCGGGTAAAAAGAAATAATCCTTTCGATATAGCGGGAATAAGGATGGTTACCCAATGAGGGGATTTCTTGACAAGCTCCGGTCGGAAATATATATTTAGTTGTTGAAGCGGAGGACATCATGGAAATAGAAATGAAGATAAAAGGCCTGGTTGTCGATCCTCTATCCAAAATGCCTATCGTGGTCCTTGAAGACCCGAAAAGCGAACGCATTCTCCCGATCTGGATCGGGGTGTTCGAGGCAAACGCCATCGCTCTCAAAATCGAGAACATCGATACCCCCAGGCCCATGACGCACGATCTGCTGAAAACCGTTCTGGAAAAAACCGGCCTGAACATTCAAAGAATCGTAGTCAACGATGTTAAAGACAATACCTTTTATGCCATGATTCATTGTTTGTATGACGGGAATCCTCTTATTATCGATTCTCGTCCCTCCGATGCCATCGCATTGGCCCTCCGCGTCAAAGCTCCTATCTATGTCGACGAATCCGTTGTCAGCAAAGCTCACAGCCTAAAATTCGATGAAAACTTGGAAGACTCGGAAAAATTAAAAAAGTGGCTGGAAAACTTACAACCTGAGGACTTCGGCAAATACAAGATGTAGCCTTCCTATTCCACCCTTCCTTTAAATGAAATAGAAAGCCTGGATTATTTACAGGCCTAGACCCTCCACCCCGCCCTAGACCCTCCACCCCGCCCTAGTATTAAAGGATGCGAGGAAGTGGCCCATGAAGCTGTATTTATATACTACGAATGGGCTGCAACGAAGCCGATGCTGTGAGATCGACGTATAAATAATTCAGGATCAAGTTTTGAGGGTGGAGATGAGGTACAACCCAACCGCGCCAAAAATAAGACTGGGCCCCCAAGCGGCTAGAAAGGGGCTCAAATAATTTACATAACCCAGACTTCTAAAAGTCGCGACAGCTCCCCAAAAGGCTATCGCGATTACAACGCTCAATCCGATACCGACTAGGGCTCCTCTTTTTCCCATAGAAAAAGCGAACGGAATTCCGAGCAATGCCATAATGAGACTTGCTAGGGGGAAAGTGAGTTTGAAATTCAAATCGACTTTGAATTTCAGGGTTTCGAATCCTTTGTCCTCAATCTGCCCGATATATTGCCTCAATTCTCTAAAACTCATCTGATCGGGCTCCTCCCCCTCCTTCAAGAAATAATTTTTTTCCTCCGATTGTGGCAGCAGCATGGTTTCTATTTTCTCGAACCCGGTGACTCTCGAGCCTTCGAAATCCCGCGTCCATACATCCATCAGCATCAAATCTTGCCCCTCCAGATATCCTTTTTCGGAAAATATCCTTTTTTCAAGAGACCAAGAAACGGGTTCGATTTCGAAAATAGAGAGCTGGCTGAAAGCAGAGGCGTTTTTATCAAAATATCGGTAATGATAGATCCTATTTTTGGTCCTGCTCAGCAGCCACTGGCGATCCAGATTCCCATAACTTCTCGCAGGCATATCCTGGATCTCGCTCCATACTTTTTCTGCCCTTTTATTCGAATCGGGCAATATATTTTCCTGGACATAAAAAGAACAGAAGCTGACAAGACAGGACAGAACAAGAATAGGGATTATTATCCTGTAGAGACTTATGCCACAGGCTTTCATGGCCGTTATCTCGTTGGATTTGGTCAAGAGCCCGAGGGACAGAAGCGTGGCTATGAGTGCCGTGACCGGTAATATGTATTGCACAGATTCTGGAATTTTGTACCAGATAAAAGCAAAAAGAAGACCAAGAGGCTTGTTATGCTCGTAAACGCTGTCTATTCTATCAAAAAAACTGACGATGGCAGAGACAGACAACGCACTGAGAAATACAAAGGCGAATATGGATAAATATTTCCTCATAATGTAGCGATCGATGATATTGGGGAAAGGGAGGAAAATTCGGGGGAAGCTAGACACAAGCCGCTTTCTTTTAGGTTTAGAGTTGGCCTTCCCCTTTTTTTTGAAAAGTGAGGTTAAGGAAAAAAAAGAGCTCTCTCTCACCGACTGTACAAAGAAATACAGGCCAACGATAAGGAAAAGAATATTCGGTCCCCACATTCCCACAAAAGGAGAAATGCGTCCCTCCATAGCGATCTGCTCCCCAGCTGTTATCAAGATATAATAGATAAGGATAATTCCTATGCTGAGAGTGAAACCGCTGGTTCGTCCCCCCTTTTTTGTGAAGGCTCCGAGCGGAAGTCCTAAAAGAGCGAAAATGAAACAGGCAAATGGAAGAGCGATCTTTTTATGGATCTCGATCCAATGGGCTCTGGATTCCTTTTTTTTCAAATTAAACATTAGAGGATTTTTCTGGTCAACAAGAAACTCAGCCAATTCCAATTTTATCCTTTGGCTGTCTATCCACAGTTCTTTGATGTCTTTTTCCCGGACTCTTTTTTTGGCACCGATTTTGGGAAACGCTCCCTCCACATCCAGTTCCTCCTCGTAGTGGCCAAAGGATGTGATTCGATAATCATCGATGTCATGCAAGGGGTAGGCGTGGATCATGCCATCCCTGAGCTCCAAAGCAGCTCTTCTTTCTTCAGGGTAAAAATTCAACCTTCCCTCCCGAGCGAGGATGACTTTGGGCTCATCGGGGGGAGTGGCAAAATACACGAATATGTTCCTCCAACCCATCTCCGGCGTGATATCTTGAACAAAAATGACGGTGTTCGGAATGGTATCATTAAATTCTCTCGGATTTATATTGAACTGAACCCTCGTCATTACGGACTCCGAGAATGTCTGAACCCATTTGTAATTCGCCCTGGGAGCAAGGTAGAGGGTTAAAAACGCTGTCACAAAGAATCCCAAAAAGGAAAACACCAACACGGGCCTCAACAACCTGTTGTAACTGATACCCAGCGTTTTAAAGGCCGTGATTTCTGCATCGGAGGACAACCGACTCAATCCAGCAAGGATTCCCATCAGGACAGACATAGGAACGGTGAAAGCAAGAACAGAAGGGAAGAGAAAGACGAGCAGGTTGAGCACAACCTTGAAGGGAACTCCTCGTGCGATCAGGAGCTCGGACAAAAGGAGGATCTGTTGCATCAACAGGACAAAGGAATAGACCACTAGCCCTATTAAAAAAGGAGGAATTATCTCTTTGAGGATGTAGCGGTCAAATAGTCTGAGCACCATGGGTATTTATACCACAGAACAGCTAAATTGAAAAATGAGAAGAATCCTTTAATGTAAGGGCGGGGAGGTTGGCGGGGGTTTTGGGTTGGCCTGGCAAAAAAAAAGGCCCCGAGTTTATTCAACTCGGAGCCTTTCGAAATTTCTGTTCGAACGATCAGTACATATCGCCGCCGGGAGGCATCGGCATCCTGGGTCCTTTATCTTCCTCGGGGACTTCGGATATCACGCCTTCAGTGGTCAAGAGGAGTCCAGCGATACTGGCCGCATTTTGTAGAGCGATCCGAACAACTTTCATCGGATCCAATACGCCGCCTTTCACCAGATCTTCATACTTCTCTGTGAGAGCATTGAATCCCATATCCTGCTTCATCTCCTTGACTTTTTCTACAATAACGGATCCTTCAAAGCCGGCATTGTTGGCGATTTGGCGGAGAGGTTCTTCGAGCGCTCTCTTGATGATGTCCACACCGATCTGCATATCACCTTCAACTTTCAACCCTGCAAGAGCCTTTTGTGTTCTCAAAAGGGCTACTCCTCCGCCAGGAACGATCCCTTCTTCGACAGCTGCTTTGGTCGCATGCATGGCATCTTCCACGCGGGCTTTTTTCTCTTTGAGCTCGGTCTCGGTTGCGGCGCCGACTTTGATCAGGGCAACACCACCGACCATTTTGGCCAACCTTTCCTGGAGCTTTTCTCGGTCATAATCAGAAGTGGTGTCCTCGATTTGGGTCCTGGTCTGTTTGATCCGGGCTTGAACTTCTTCCGGTTTGCCTCTGCCTTCTACGATAGTGGTGTTGTCTTTATCGATAACCACCTTGGCGCAATTGCCCAGCCAATCGATGGTCACACTGTCAAGCTTCACACCGATATCCTCTGTGATGACTTTCCCTCCAGTCAAAACAGCGATGTCCTCGAGCATGGCTTTTCGTCTGTCCCCAAAACCGGGAGCTTTTACTGAGGCGCAGGAAAATGTTCCTTTCAGCTTGTTGACAACCAAAGTCGCCAAAGCTTCGCCTTCAACTTCTTCCGCGATAACCAGGAGGGGTTTCCCCATCTTGGCGACGTTCTCGAGCAACGGTAAAAAATCTCTCAAATTGCTGATCTTTTTTTCATGAAGAAGAATGAGAGGCTCCTCCAGAACGCATTCCATCCGGTCAGGATCGGTGATGAAATACGGAGAGAGGTATCCTCGATCAAACTGCATGCCTTCCACGATATCCATCGTGGTCTCAAGGCCTTTGGCCTCTTCCACTGTGATCACACCATCCTTGCCGACCTTGTCCATGGCTTCAGCGATAATCTTTCCGATGGACTCATCGTTATTGGCAGAGATGGCTCCCACCTGGGAAATCATCTCACCACTCACTTCCCGGCTGATCTTCTTCAGCTCCTCAACGACAGTTTTGACCGCCTGGTCGATTCCCTTCTTGATGAGGTTAGGATTGGCTCCAGCCGTGACATACTTCAATCCTCCGGAATAGATGCTTTGTGCCAATACGGTGGCCGTGGTCGTGCCGTCTCCGGCTACATCTGATGTCTTGGAAGCCACTTCCTTGACCAACTGAGCACCCATGTTTTCTAAAGGATCTTTCAACTCGACTTCTTTAGCCACGGTGACGCCGTCTTTCGTGCTGGTCGGAGAACCGAACTTCCTCTCTAAGACAACGTTTTTTCCTCTTGGACCAAGGGTTTCCTTGACCACATTGCTTAACGCATTCACTCCCTTTAACAGGGCCTGTCTGGCATCGTCACCAGTTGTTATTTGTTTTGCCATTTTTTCTCCTTTTTACCTTTGTCAGCTTATTTTCGCGAGGATCTCTTCTTCACGAAGAATCACATGCTCTTTGCCTTCGATCGTCACTTCGGTGCCGCTGAATTTTCCTATAAGAACCTTATCACCTTTTTTGACCTCGAGAGGAATAACCTTTCCGTCATCACCTATACGGCCTTGCCCCACAGCGATAACTTTAGCTTCTTGGGGTTTTTCCTTTGCGGTATCAGGGATGATTATTCCGCCTTTTGTGGTCTCCTCTGCCTCTAGCCTTTTGACTAGGACTCTGTCATGGAGAGGGGTAACCTTCATTAGAACCTCCTATTATGATTTTTAGCAATTAAAACGCAAGAGTGCTAATATACGAGAAAATTCATGGGATGTCAAGAAAAAAGTTAAAAAATTAGCACTCAATATCATGGAGTGCTAATTACTTGGGGACATCTTGGATTTTTCGCAAGTAGGGAATAGAGCATGATCCAGGACAAAGCAAAGGGAGGAAGGCTGGTTTTATTTTATTTTCAATGACTTGCAGAGATTATGAAGTGTATTACGATGGATACCCAACGCTTGTGCCATGGTGGTTTTATTGCCGTTATATTTACTTGCGGATGTTTCGATGTAAATTTTTTCGAATTCCTTGATGGCCTCTTTTAGGGGCAGCTCTTTATCCACCATCTCTTCGATCAGGCTTACCATTCGTTCATGGATAGTGGGTACCCTAGGATTTTTTTTCATCTTCCCTCGCTTCCTTTTCTCCCATAATCTCTCGATAAGCCTCCCTGAACTTATCCTTCAATTCCTGGGGAATGATTTCATAAGCACTATCGGCAATTTTTATGCAATAGGGTGTCAATATGGATTCCTCTAAAATCCGGGTATTGATAGGAAAAACAAGAAATCCGAAAACAACGATGACGCAGATAAGGATACCTTTTATCAGTCCAAAACCTGCCCCCATGAGATGATTCAAAGATTTAAATGGCCCCCTGACAGCTTTGGCCAATAAAATATTAATGCCCCAACCCACAGATAAAACGATCATGAATATCAAAAAAAATCCCAGCAACTGGGCCAGGACCTCATTTCGAAGGAATGTAAAAACATCCTTCCCATAGGGATAGTATTTGATAGCGAGGATCAAGCCGAAGATAACGGCAAGGAGTCCGATGATTTGCCTGACAAAGCCCTTGATAGCGCCGATAATAACCGTGATGGTTATGATCACGAGAAGTAGGATATCCAACCAGTTAAACATCATCTATGGCCTCCTCTTCCTCAATTCCTCGACCATCCAATAACCCCCATGGTTCAAAAATCCGAAGGGAATGTGAGGTTTGATCGTTCCGTGAAAATCAGAACCCGCTGTTGGAACGAGATCAAGCTCGCGAGCCATCTGATTGTATGACTCGCTCTGTTTTGTGGAGTGATAAGATGTGTAAATTTCCAAACCTTGAAGCCCTCTCTCTTTCAACACAACGAGGTCTTTTTTCTTCACCTTCTGAAAATATGCCCCGGGATGGGCGAGAACTGGAACCGCCCCTGCTTGGGGAATGATTTCGAGCACATCCAAAATGTTCAGGTTTTGCCGCGGCACCGAAGCTGGCTTCCCATCCATGAAATAGTCTTTATAAAAATAGTATGGCGCCAAAGGCCGATTTTTTTCCTCCAGGTATCTGTCCAACCTGAGGTCACTTTCCTTCCCCGCTTTACGGAGAAGGATCTGTGCAATTGTGACACCCAAGGGAGGGAAAGGGCCGGCTTCTTTTTGCACTTCTTTCCATGTGATATTAAACCCGAGCTCTTTTAGTTTTTCGATCCTTCCCTTCGCCTCTTTTATTCTCCTTTTCGCCACTTGAGAGATGAGATCGGAAACGATCTTGCTCTTCCAATCGACAAAAGGCAGGAGCAGATGAAACTCCCTTTCCTCAAAAATCGTCGTGAGCTCCATGCTGGGGATGATTTCCACACCGGCATTTTCGCCAAAACGGAGGGCTTCCGGGTATGCAGCGACCGTATCGTGATCCGATATAGAAATGGCTTTCATCTTTTTTTCTTCGGCAAGCTGAACGATATGGAAAGGAGAAAAATCTCCATCACTGCTTTTGGAAGAATGGATGTGAAGATCGATGGAAGAAGGCATCACAACTCTGATCTGTCGGAGAGAAGACGAAAAATCTCCATATATCTAGCCGATGTCTGCTGAACGATCTCCGGGGGCAGCGGAGGTGGGGGGGAATTCTTATCCCACTCTGTGCTATCGAGGTAATCCCGCACAAATTGCTTGTCCAAGCTCATCTGAGGTTGCCCCGGCGTGTAATGCTTCACCGGCCAAAACCGGGAGGAATCAGGCGTGAAAATCTCATCCACGAGGATTATCTCGTTTTCTTGCAGGCCAAACTCAAACTTTGTATCTGCTATGATGATGCCTTTGGACAAGGCATGAAGGGTGGCCTTCTTGTATAACGACAAGCTCACCTCTCTGATTTTTTTGGCTTGTTCTGTTCCGATGATCTTTTGCATCTCTTTGAACGAGATATTTATGTCGTGCCCTTCCTCGGCCTTCGTGGCCGGAGTGAAAATCGGCTCCTCCAGCCTGTCTGCCTGTCGCATTCCATCAGGCAGGCTCACTCCGCTCGTTTTCCCAGAAGTTTTGTATTCCCTCCAACCAGATCCAGCAAGGTACCCTCTTACCACACACTCGATCGGTACCACTTCGGTCTTTTCGACCAGCATGGACCTTTTCACCAGTTTCTCTCTGTGCTTATGGAGAACTTCGGGATATTCATCCACATCTGACGTGATCACGTGATTATGACAGATCAATTCGGTATGGTCGAACCAGAACAGAGAAAGCTGCGTGAGGATCTTTCCTTTGTCCGGGATAAGCGAGGGAAGCACATAATCATAAGCAGAGATGCGATCCGAAGCGACGATCAAAAGATTCTCGCCGATTTCATAAACCTCTCTGACCTTGCCCTTCTTGAATAGCTTCAAATCAGGGATGGTGATTTCAGAAAACATTTTGTCCATTCTTTTTTCCTTGTAAAGAAGTTTAGTATCACGGAGTAGATTAAGGATAAGAAAAATGGAATGAAAAATCAACAAAAATGCTCTGCAGTCAACTCACTAAGGAGGACAATCCGATGAAACTCAACATCCGGCCTTCTAATTGTGGAGATCGGCGATAGGAAAGAAGACTATCCTCGCAATGGGAACACAAATCCACTATCGCGATGTTCGATCCCTGAACTCCTTCCTCCATTAGCTGGTGTTTATTTGATAACCGCAGATCGAGATAATATTTCCCGACATGGAGGGGGTGGGGAAGAAACACATCCTCCTTCAATTTCCTGGCTTCGAATTCCCGCCTGACTTCCGCTCCCACTTCATAACAGCCTTTCCCAATGCACGGACCGAGGGCGGCCAGAAGGGAAGAAGGATCACATTGATAGTGATCCTCCATTCTCTTGACAACTTTTTGGGCCAACCTCTGGCTCGTACTCTTCCAGCCACAATGGACGGCAGCGATGACTTTTTTTTCTGGATCCACCATCAAAACTGGGAGACAGTCCGCTGTTTTGATGACAAGGAGCAAGCCTGGTTTGTCCGTCAGCAGGGCATCTCCAGATAGCATCTCTTCAGGAACCACATCGACGACGTGAAGAATGTCCGAATGCACCTGGCGCAAAAAAAGATGCTGGAAATTCTGCAGCCGGGGATGGGCCAGCATGTCCTTTATTTCCCAAAACTTATCGCCAAAACCGTGGACAAGGAAAGGCAGGCTATTCCACTCAAGTATGGAAAAAAATGGATTAAGCTCGAATTTCATTCTCGTTCTTTTATATCCTCAGGGCACGAAAAAAACAAGATATCATGCCATCATAGAGGGAAAAACATATGTTATAATCAAAAAAAATGCCATCGGAAACTTTTGCCCCGGCCTATTTAAAAACGTACGAAAAAGGGCTTTTTCCCGATCTCGCACACAAGGCTCACCATATGCTCAAGGCCTGCGCTGTTTGTCCTCGTAAGTGTGGTGTCGACCGCACCCGCGATGAACTGGGTTTTTGCGGAGCTGGATACTTGCCGGAAGTGAGCTCGCAATCCCCTCATTTCGGCGAAGAAAGCCCCCTGGTCGGGCAGCATGGTTCAGGAACAATCTTCCTCACTCACTGCAACCTCGGGTGCCTTTATTGCCAAAACTACTCCATAAGCCACTCCGGTGATGGCGTAAAAATATCCGTCCAGCAACTGGCTGATGTGATGGTGGGGCTGCAAAGAAGGGGATGTCACAACATCAATTTTGTCAGCCCAACCCACTTTGTCCCTCAAATCCTCAAAGCCCTTCCCCGAGCTATTGAAATGGGATTGAACGTACCGCTGGTTTATAACACGGGAGGTTATGATTCGGTGAAAACTCTCAGGCTTCTCGACGGAGTTTTCGATATCTACATGCCGGATTTCAAATACAGTCTGGGGAAAATCTCCCAAGAATACTCCCATGCCCCTGACTATCCAGCGATAGCCAAAAAGGCATTAAAAGAGATGTTCCGTCAGGTAGGCGATCTCAGGATCGATGAAAAGGGCCTGGCGCTCAGAGGCCTCCTCGTTCGTCACCTGGTGCTTCCCAACGGCTTGGCCGGAACAAAAGATATCATGCGGTTTCTTGCCGAAAAAATCTCCAAAAATACCTACGTCAACATCATGGATCAATACCAGCCTTGCGGAAATATCCCATTGGATTCCCCTCTCCGCCGGACGATCTCATCCGAGGAATACAGCCAAGCCATCGCCATAGCCAAAAAAGAGGGCATAACCCGGCTGGACAAGAAAGAGAGACTTCGTCTCGTTTGGTTCTGATCAGGGGCTGGTTTCGGGTAGGGGACTCGCCAACGAAGACCTCCCCCATAGCATGATCCCAGTGGATGAGACAAAGATGATCAGAGCAAGGGGCAAAAAAGCTCCTCTCACTCCAAGCGCCTGGGAGAGACATCCAAAAATGATGGGGCCTAGGGCAAAACCCAAATCGACCGATGATGCAAACAGGCTTAGCGCCTTGCCTTTATTCCTGGTCCCAACACCTTCCACGCTCAGAGCAGAAAGGTGGGGGTAGAGGACCCCTGTGCCCAAGCCCCAGACTATCCCTGACAAAGCAAGCATTCCTCCACTTTTGGACACATAAACCAAAACAGCCCCGGCGCTCAGCAAGTACAATGCCGGAAGCAGCAACTTGGGATTTCCCCAGAATTTCAACCTCCGTCCTCCGAATAAACGCATGAATACAGCCGTCATTCCCAAGCTAGTGTAAAAATAGCCAGCTCTAATGGAAAGATCTTCGTTAGCCAGCAAAGGAACAAAACTGAAGCTGGCGCTCAATGCGACCTCGAAAACGAAGGTCAAAAGAAAGACAAAAAGGATCCTTTTCTGTCTCAACAAGCTGAAAAAGCCGGTGCTTGCGAGCCCATCGTCCATCGTCTCTCTGGGCAAAGGAAACTTCTGGAAAAAGGCAAATATCAAGGGAATCGCCGCAAAAACAATGGCTGTGAGAAAATAGAAAAGAAAGCCATATCTTTTTATGACTTCTTCGCTCAAAGCAGGAACCACAAGAAGCGGAAGCAGGAAACCCGTGGATACCACTCCGATTGCATACGTTCTCAAATCCTCCCGAACGGCCAAAACCGCAAGCAGAAGTGCGGCAATTATTAAAAGAGAAAATCCGATTCCGTGGAAAATTCGCAGGAAAATGATAAACCAGTCAAGCCGTCGAACCAGAAGGTGGAGGCTCAAAGAGATCAGGACCATGATAAGACCTGCCAGCATAACCCTGCGTGGATTCGTCCGGCTGAGAAGCCAGCCTCCAAAGGGTCGGGATAGAAAGGAGGCGAAGGAAAAAATGCCGATCAAAAATCCAATCTGACGGGGACTGCCGTTCAAGTGTTCGAAGAAAAGGGGAAGCAATGTGAGGACCGCCAAAGAAGAATAGGAAAACAAAACCAGGAGCTGAATGGAATAGATCTGTTTGGGTAGTTTTTTATCCATGACAAAAGAAAACAAGGTAGCAGAAGTTTCTTCACTATTCAAATTTTCTCGAGTATGACTCAAGCGAAAAATAAAAAGGCTAGAGGGGAGAGTTCTATCGAGAGGAGGTCAGCGCTTCGAGGACAAAATCACGGTAGTGACGGATGATGTCTTGAATAATATCTTCTTTTTTCAACTTCAGAACACCCGCAGGAATTATGCCATCAATGAAGGGCAATGGTTTCTCTTCCATGATGCTCCCTTTGTCTTTCCTTCCCCTTATTCGTAAGGCTAATCTCAACTCGATAGAATTTTTCGGAAGGCAAATGGAATAATGAAAGTTGTCTATCCGAGAGCCAGGAAAATTTATGGTGAATGTGATGGATTTTCCCCGAGTCTTTTGGGATTTTGATGCGATGCCAAAATCTTTCAGCGCTTCCGACAATTTTTCAAACGCCGGTTCAGCGATAAACTCGCAAAACTGATCAAAATCATCGAGCGTCTCTTTTTTGCTCGTTTCGATGATTGCGTGTTCTTCAAAAAATGTAGCTAGATCTTTTTTCCAATCAGACCCCATATTGGACCTCGTTACAGCGAATCTTCAGGTATATTACCACATTTAGCTCGACGTTTAAAAGCAGGAAATGTGCGCAAGATTCTTCCCCAGTCTGCAGGCAATAAGTTGGAATTAGGAGGAGAATAAACGTTTATTTGATAATAAAACGTCTTTTCGACAAAATGCTTTCATTGATCTCTTCGAGTTTTTGCCGAATGAACAGCGGGGTGTTTTGGTCGTAGACATTCATTTCCCATTCATTCTTCGTCGTTTTATCGATGAAGACACCCTGCTCAGGACGATAAAGTCCTCCCTCCTGGTTTATGGCATTTCTTGCATCGCTAAGCCAGCGGTCGATACCGGGGAAATCAGGATGGTGCCTTTCGTTCCAATCGATGGGATACATGATATACTTGGACGCCCAATAATCCAGCGCGACAGGATCCTGGCTTGCCAGGAGTTGGTTTGCCCTAAAGGTCGTTTCTTGTGGATAGCCCTTCAAACTCAAATGCGATACCCAAATGGCATCGATAATGTTCAAAACAGGTGTTCTAACAGAGGCCACCATCTTCCCACAAGTCTTACCCAATCCGCTGTAATGCCGAAATTTGGATTGGCCATCCGCCATGGAGAGGATCCCATAGAAGTGTTTTAGGGATGCCGTGATCTCCGAACCATTTTTGTCATGATGTTTAAGAACAGGAATATTTATCAATTTGACGTTATCTCGGTAGCCATCGCCATTCCAGATTCCTTCACGCAATTCAATCCGCCGTCCACCGGCCGTTGTGAAGCACGGATAAGACACATTTTGAAAGATTCGGTAGCCATCCGTGAAATGATCGGAATCGTCGATAAACATCGATCGGATCGGATCCAAGAGATAACAAGAAACTCTAGGGTCATCGAACACATCATTCACCAGATACATATAATGATGGTTTTCATTCTCTGCATTGGCATGAATTCGATCGTCAGGATAAATGGCATTATTATTACTCGCATACATCCTATCGCAATAAAAACTTCCCCTTCCCTGGCCGTTTTCGATTACCACCACTTCGCCGATAAAACCATCGGGATGGTCCAAAATCCTCTGGATCACACCGCGCACAAGATCGATGTTTGTGCACCCTCTGTATTTCCATTGGGCATTGACCTTGAGCAAAACCACATCCGTCGCCTCGATCAATCCAGCCGGACCGCAAAGCTCAGAGAGCAACTCTGAACGATAAAACTTCAGTCCTTTACTCCCCATAAGATGGAGGAGACATTCCACACCCGCATGGGCATTCGATCCCAGCTTACCGACAAAGGGATGATAGGGAATCTCCTTGACCCAAAACAAGTCGTTTCCTGCGGGCGATTCAATTTGTGCAATCGAGCGGAAAGGGCGCAAGGCAGAGAATGCGAGCCCGCTTCCTGTCCATTTCAAGAAATCCCTGCGCTTAATAACTTGCTTCTTTTTGGGTATGTTCAATCTCATCGCTCCTTGTACATGAAAAGAGTTTAAATCCACCGAGCTTTAGTCGTCGAGGAGGAGGGGAAGTGGTTATTCTTCCTTTTTCACAGCCTCGGCAAATCGAGCCCCGAATTCTTCTGCCTTCTTGATGTCCTCTTCCGAGGGAGCCCCGAGGAATTCAAAGGTGTCCATAAGATCCCATTTCAAAGGCTCTACGATCTTCTGCATCTCTTTTAAGGCCCCTCCGCTCCATCCATGGCTGCCAAAATAGGCGGCCTTTTTGTTTTTGACCCGTTTTCTCACTGCCATATTCAAAACATCCGCCATGGGAGGAAAAAGAGAAACTTCATAGGTAGGGGCTCCGATCATAACAGCCTTTTTTGTCCAAAGAGAAGGAAGGATGTAGCTCACGTGGGTGCGGGCGGCATCGAAAATCTCGACGGAAATGCCCGCCCTGGAGATTCCTTGTGCCACAGCGTTCATCACAACTTCGGTATTCCCGTACATCGAGCCATAAACAAGCGTGATTCCCGGTTCTGTCTTTCCTGATTCACACTCTGCCCACTTCTTGTACAAATCCACGATGCGCGAGGAATTTTTTCTCCAGATAAGACCATGGGAGGGCGCGATCACATCCACTGGAACATCCGCCAATTTTTCGATAGCCGACAAAACCCTCGGACTATAATTCGCAACAATGTTGACATAATAGCGAAGGGCCTCTTTCTCGTAGAAATCGGGATTTTCGCAAAGGTCATCGAATATGGCACCCCGGATAGCTCCATAACCTCCGAATGCATCACAAGAAAAAAGGAGGCGTTCCGATGGTTCATAGGTCATCATGGTCTCAGGCCAATGCAAAAACGGAGTCATGAAAAACTGCAGGGTCCGCTTCCCCAATGAAAGCGTGTCTCCATCATTGACAACCTCGACATTTTTCCGTATGGAATAAAAATCTTCCAACAACTTTTTCGTTTTAGCAGAACCGATGAGAGTAACATCAGGCGAAATCCTCCTCAAGGTTCGAAGAAGACCCGTATGGTCAGGCTCCATGTGATTTATGATGATGTAGTCGATCTTGGACACATCCGTGATCTCATCTATCTGGGCAAAATATTCGTCCCCCTTGAACGATTTCATCAGATCGATGATGACTTTTTTTTCATCGTCGATCAGATATGAATTGTAGGTGACCCCTTCTTTAGTGATGGGCCACAGTCCTTCGAAAAGATCCGTGATCCTGTCGTTCAAACCGATCCAGTAGATATCAGGTTTTATCGATACAGCCGGCATCTAAGAACCTCCTCATTCAAAATGACCTTCTATTCTAACAAAAAATCGAAGACGTTCCAAAAAAGTAGAACCAGACCCTTTTATCTAGAGAACTTTTGTGCTAAAAGTAGAGGAGACAAAAAATGGAATATCAGGAAGATTCGAAGCGAGGCAGTTGGGGTTCTAAGCTCGCTTTCATTTTTGCCGCATCCGGTTCGGCCATCGGATTGGGAAGCATTTGGCGATTCCCGTTGATGACAGGATTGAATGGCGGGGCTATTTTCGTCTTGGTTTACATCGTCGCTGTTGTATTGATCGGGTTCACGGTGATGCTGGCCGAATTCACTCTCGGAAGACACACGGCAAAAAATCCCGTTGGTGCCTACGAAGCCATCAAACCGCGAACACCCTGGAAACTGGCCGGGTACATGGGTGTTTTCGGTTGTGCCTGCATCCTTTCCTATTATGGGATTATCGCCGGGTGGGCCTTTGGGTATTTTTACAAAACGATCGGCGGGGTGTTCAAGGGAGAGATATCATGGCAGGAATCGGATGCCATATTCCAGAATTTCGCCTCCAAGCCCGTCGAGGTCCTTTTCTGTCTTCTCGTGATCATAGGGCTGACAACCTTTGTGATTTCCAAGGGAGTCAAAGCGGGCATCGAAAGATGGTCAAAAATTCTAATGCCCATATTGTTCGGGTTGATCATCTTGCTAGCCCTGAGAGCCGTGACTCTGCCGGGAGCGGGTACGGGACTTGCCTTTTATCTCAAGCCTGACTTTTCCAAGCTGACGACAAAAGTGATTTTTTTCGGCATCGGGCAGGCCTTCTTTTCATTGAGCATCGGCGTCGGCACCATGATAACCTATGCCAGTTATTTATCCAAAAAAGACAATCTCGTCACTTCAGCCGGCTGGGTTTGCTTTTCCACGACGTTGGTCGCCCTTTTGACAGGATTCATCATCTTCCCGACCCTGTTCGCCACGCCGGGAATCACCCCGGATAAATTCGTCGCCGACTCAGGCCTGATGTTCCAGGTCTTCCCGATCATTATCTCGAAGATCCCTGGGGGGTACATCTTTGGGGTGCTTTTTTTCTTTCTCATTCTGGTGGCCGCCTTGACTTCGACTATATCTATGCTGGAAGTTCCGGTGGCCTACTTTGTGGATGAAAAAAACTGGTCGCGAAAAAAAGCGGCCATTCTGGTCGGATCGTTCTGTTTTTTGCTGGGGATCCCATCCGGATTGTCGGTAGGGGGATTAGAAATTTTCACCAAGTGGAAATTTCTAATAAACATGGACATCGTGTTCGGCAATATCGTCCTCGCCCTTGGAGGATTGATCATCAGCATTTTTGTAGGCTATGTATGGCGGATCAAAAATGCCCTCAAAGAAATTTCTTTCGGGAATCCACGCTTTCGTTTCAAGTCAATCTGGGTATTCAATATTAAATTTTTGGCCCCTGTGGTCATCATCCTGATCCTCATCTTTATCAGGACGCTAACAGGGTGACAGCTAAGCCTTTTGACTCCCCTCATAATGAATTATTCACGAGTCGAGGCCCTCCGCCCCACCCTATCATCAATGGATGCGAGGAAGTGATTCATGAAGCTGTATATGAATACTGCGAATGGATTGCAGCGTAGCCGCCGACCCTCCCCGCCCAGCAATATTGGCTCACCCGAAGGGGAAAAAATTCTGATAGAAATTATGACTTTGTTCTTTGTATTGAGTTTTTAAAGCAAGTTAGTGCCAGAATTTTTTTTAAATAATTCATTCAATATTTCTTTACCAATCGATGGTGATTGTGGTAATTAATACAGGATAAAAATGGAAAATCAGGATTTGATCCAGCGAGGAGCCTGGGGGTCAAAAGTCGCTTTTGTGTTTGCAGCCTCCGGCTCTGCTATCGGATTGGGAAACATCTGGCGTTTCCCGATGGTGGTTGGCCAGAACGGGGGAGCGCTTTTTGTTTTGGTCTACATATTGGCCGTTGCTCTCATCGGATTTTCCGTGATGCTGGCCGAACTTGTCATCGGCCGGTACACCAAGAAAAATCCTGCCGGTGCCTTTAAATTCATAAAACCGGGAAGCTTGTGGAAGCTCATCGGTTATTTCGGGATCTTGACAGCCATGTGTATTCTTTCCTACTACACAGTGATCGCTGGGTGGTCGGCCGGATACCTGGTGAAAACCGCAACCGGCTCGTTCAAAACCGGCATGACAAGTGAACTATCGGATAAGTTATTCACAGAGTTCAGCGCAGATCCCCTTCAAACCATCCTGTTCTTCCTGGTGATGATAACGATCACGACATTCATCGTTTCCAAGGGAATCAAAGGAGGCATCGAACGGTGGACAAAAATCCTGATGCCCATCCTCTTTATTCTGATTATTTACTTGGCAATACGAGCCTTGATGCTACCGGGAGCCAAACAAGGGATCACGTTTTATCTAAAACCGGATTTTTCACTGCTGAGCGGGAAACTCGTTCTCTTCGCTCTGGGACAAGCTTTTTTTTCCTTGAGCCTGGGTATGGGAATCATGGTGACCTACGGAAGCTATATTTCAAAATCAGACAATCTTGTCTCTTCAGCAGGGTGGGTTTGCTTTTTCGATACGCTGATCGCATTTTTCGCCGGTATCATCATCTTCCCCACACTCTTCGCCATCCCGGGAATCGCTCCTACCGCCGGCCCAGGATTGGTTTTCAAAGTCCTGCCTCTCATCTTCTCAAAGATTCCAGGCGGAGCTCTTTTTGGAACCCTTTTTTTCTTGCTGTTTTCCATAGCCGCCCTAACATCTACCATCTCTCTCCTGGAAGTTCCGGTGGCTTATTTCGTGGATGAACGGAGTTGGTCGCGTTATAAGGCAGCGATCCTGGTCGGTCTGTTTGTCTTTTGCCTTGGAATTCCATCAGCCCTTTCTTCGGGAGGCATGGCTTTTTTCACGAAGATCGATTTCATGGGTAAAATGGACTTTATTTTTCTATCTCTGTTTCTTCCGATCGGAGCTCTTTTGATCTGTGTTTTCTTGGGATATGTCTGGGGAATGAAAAACGCAACACAAGAAGTCCTCTCCGGGAATCCCCTTTTTAAGCTACGCGCCCTTTGGTCCTTTTCTATAAAATTTTTGTCACCGATCGCGATACTCATCATTCTTTATTTCATCAAGACCATCTCTGAATAGAGGAAACCATGAAGAAAAGACTATTCGTTTTCCTATCCCTTACAATCCTATTGTCAGGATATCTTGCGTTAAACGCTGCAGAGATCACGGGAAAGGTCACGGTCTCTCCGAAAGACAAGCCTTACGCTCACGGGAACATGCTCGTGATACCTATAGGGGAAGAAGAATTCACAAAAGCTGAGATCGACGAAGGAGGAAACTACCGTTATTCTGACCTGGACCCGGGAAGATATTTGCTGAAGATGGACCTCTACAGCCTCACCCCGTTTGAGACAGAAGTCATCCTATCCGAAGAAAACGAAATCCAAGTAGTGGACGTCAATCTTACGCTGACATTTTTAGACAGAGCGCTCGTCTTCACCAAAGAAGCCAGCGATTTTATCTGGTTTCCCTTGATGGTGGCATTTCTTTTAACCATCGGCGTGGTCCTGACCATCGTCACCCGCCTCATTCAAGTAAGACGGCTATTGCTTTCTCTCAAACTGGTCTTGAGAGGAGCCCTGCACAAAGACAAAGCAGATAAAGAGGAGGGAGATATCACCCCCTACGCTGCTTTGATGACAGCCCTGGCGGCCACTGTCGGCAACGGAAATCTGGCCGGTGTGGCCACGGCCATCGCCACCGGGGGCCCAGGAGCCCCTGTTTGGATGTGGATCGCCGGATTTTTCGGTATGGCCACCAAATACGCTGAAGGCTTTCTGGGAGTCAAGTTCAGGATAAAAAACGAGCGCGGAGAAATGTCAGGCGGGCCGATGTATTATGCCCGTTATGGCATCAAAAACCAAACCATCGCCAAATTTATGGGGATGTTTTTTGCTATTTGCGGAACCATTGCCTGTCTATTCGGCACGGGAAACATGGCCCAATCCAACTCTATGGCCCTTGCTTTCAACGACCAGTTCAGCGTCCCCTTCTGGCTGACCGGATTGGTAATCACGACCATGGTCGGCGCTGTCATCCTGGGGGGGATCAAGAGGATCGGTAGTGTTTCCGAGCGGCTGGTCCCGACCATGATCATCCTGTATTTCTGTGGGGCTATGGTGATCATTCTGGCCAACATCACCAACTTGCCACATGCGTTCTCGATCATTTTCAAGTCCGCCTTTTCGATCAAAGCGGTGGGAGGAGCCATGGTCGGAACGTCGGTCAGGCTGGCTATCAGCATCGGTGTGCGAAGGGGACTTCTTTCCAATGAATCCGGTCTTGGATCGGCGGCCATCGCCCAATCTGCCTCCAAATCATCAGACCCCTCCAAAAACGGATTGATCGCCATGACAGGCACTTTTATCGATACTCTCGTTGTCAACACCCTGACAACCTTGACCATCGTTATCACCGGAATGTACATCAAAACCGCGGCTTTCGGGTCGCCAGAGAACTTGACATCAACCCAATTGACAGCGGCGGCCTTCGATTCCGTCCTACCCTTCGGGGGTTATATTATTGCTGTAAGCTCGTTTCTTTTCGGGTATTCCACGTTACTCGGCTGGTGTTACTACGGAGAGAAATGTCTGGAGTACATATTCGGCGTCAAAATCGTTTTTCCTTTCCGGATCGCATTCATATCCCTTCTATTTGTTGGTTCGATCATCCAGGGCGTCCATTTAAATATCGTCTGGTACATTGGAGATATGGCCAACGCCTTCATGGCATTTCCAAATTTGGTTTCCCTGATCATACTCGCTGGATTGGTCGGGAGAGTGACCACCAAATATTTTTACAAAAAGGATTAAAGAAACGGCATTATCCATGCCAAAAAGAAAAGATCTATGGATCTTGGCACTTAAGCTCCTCTTCAGTTTTTCTATCCTCGCTTTTCTCCTTACCAGAGAAGTCCGGATCAAAGACATCCCGCAAGCCCTCGAAAATATCGATATCTTTTGGCTGGTGCTGTCTTTTTCCCTGCACTCTTTGGGACTCCTGATAAGCGCCTACAGATGGCAGATCCTGATCCGGGCGCAGGGGGATGAAGTCCCTTTGGGTTTCTTGGCTAAGTCATACCTTGTGGGCAACTTTTTCAATCTTTTTTTGCCCACGAGATTCGGAGGGGATGTTGTCCGTATCAAGGATGGGTCGCGGTATTCCCGCTCCCTCCTTAAATCATCAGCCATCGTGATCGTGGAGCGCTTCACCGGAGTCGTCATCCTCCTTACCTTCGCCTTTGTCGTTTCCCTCTCCCGGCTAGAGATGGCCCGAAGTCTGCCCATCATCTGGATATCCCTGCTTGTCGGATTCTTGGGCCTCTTCGCGGCATTCCTTTTTTTCACTCCGATCGCCTCCTATTTCCTCGAAAGGATCCCAGAGAGAGGATTTTGGCTCAAACTCAAATCCAAAATCTTTGAATTCCGGCGTGTCGTTTTCGTATACAAGGATAAAAAGAGGCCTTTTTTTCTGGCACTTTTTTGGGCCTTTCTTTTGCAGATCAATGTCATTCTGCACTACTATCTGGCCGGAAAAGCTTTTCATCTGGAAATTCCGTTGCTCGATTATTTTATATTCATCCCGATCATTCTTTTGATCTTGACTATCCCTGTGACGATCAGTGGCCTGGGCCTTCGAGAAGTGCTGTTCATCCAAATTTTCGCAACCTTTGGCATTGCCCAACACGTGGCTTTCTCTTTTTCCCTCGTTGCCGATTTTGTATTTACTCTTATCGTCGGTCTTATAGGCGGCCTCATCTTCATCCTGCGGAAGTAAATTAACCAGCCCCTTCGCCGATCCTGTGGATTTAAACCCGCGAATCAGATAAAATACGGAGAGGATGAGTTATTTTCGAACTCGAAAAATAGGATTCATCCCCTTTCTTCTCCTTTTTTTCCTCGTTTCAAGATTCGGTCAACCTGTCCTTCCCCAACAAGATCTTTCCGAATACGAAAAAAGACTGATCGCTATCACCGAACAGATCACCGATATCCGAAAAAAGATTTCGGAGGAAGAAAAGCGGAAAACATCGGTCCTTTCCCGGTTGAACAGCATCGGGCTCAACAAAACTTTGATAAAAAAAGAGATCGCCTTGTACAACGCCCAAATGCAAAAAGCCGACAGCGAACTGATAACTCTCCAGAAAAATATTCCTGTGCTAGAGGAAAAACTGCAAAAGGAAAAAAAATCGATCGAAAAGATCTTGGTGACACTGTACAAGTTCGGAAAATTTTCATATCTTGACTTCTTGCTCCAAGCCGAAGATGTCAGCCATCTCATCTCGGAAAGCAAGAATCTCTCTCTGTTGGCCCAATCCCAGAACAGAATAGTTTCCGATTACCTGGCTACCCTCGAAGAGATTCAGACTTCTAAGGAGAGGTTGGAAACAAAAAAACAGGAAATTTCCCAGCTGATCCAAAAAGCCGATGAAAAACGGCAGGACTATTCCAGTCAGGAAAATAAATACCAATCGTTGATCCAGGAAATCGACAGGAACAGAGAAATGCATATAAAAACGCTGGGCGAACTGAAGGACAGGGCCGAACAGCTGCAAGACTTGGTCAAAAAAATCCAAAGTGAAGAAATATCCCTCCCCTATACGCTCGTTCCCTTGTATGAAAAAAAGGGGAACCTTCCCTGGCCTCTCACCGGAAGGATCGTAACCCAATTCGGTCCTGCCCGGCATCGAGTTTTCAACACCATCACCCAGAATAACGGGATAGAAATCTCCCCTCAAAAGGACACCGTAGTCAAAGCTGTCCACGCGGGGCGGGTGGCTTACGCTGATTATTTCGAAGGTTACGGTTATCTCGTCATCATCGATCATGGCATGACCTCTCTCTCTATTTACGGGCACCTCGGCTCGGAATTTCTGGTTAAAAAGGGCGATTACGTTAAAGAGGGACAACCGATAGCCACGGTAGGCGAGTTCGGATCTCTGAAGGAAGAAACCCTATATTTCGAGATCCGCTACAAAAGCGAGCCCGTCAATCCCTTGCAATGGCTGAAAAAAAGATGATAAAATTTATGTTTATAAATAAAAAAATGGCAAAAAACAACATAAAAATATTCCTCATATCTTTGTTTATAGCTGTCTTGTTCTTTTTATTCATCCCGACAAAATTCCTTCCCAGCCTCACTCAAAAATCCGCCTCGGATAAAAACCTCCTTCTTCTCAAAGGCGTTGCCGATTTGATAAAGGACTATTATGTCGAAGAGCCCAATGCCCTTAAAACCATGAAGGGGGCGTTGAGGGGATTGATCGGGCCGCTCGATCCCGTTTCTGCTTATCTCGATCCACAAACAGCCAAAAAACTTAAAAATCCAGATTCACTCGAACTCAAGGAAACAGGAATAGTCGTCTATAAAAAGTTCGGAACTTACCCAGTTGTCATCGGAGTCGAAGAAAACTCTCCGGCTGCAAATGCTGGAATAAAGGTGGGCGACACGCTCAGCGAGATGGATGGACAACCGCTCCTGGAGCTCAGCATGCAGGAAGCGAATCTGTATCTTAAGAATTCCGAAGAAAAACCGGTCAACATCAAAATCCTCCGCGAAGAAGATTCAGAAGAAATGGCGATTCCGAGAAAAATCATCCATGAGGGTCCCTTCATGCTCACGCCGCAACAGAATACGAGCGGCATCTTGAAAATCCATTCCCTCCATCCGCCATTCATCAGTCAATTCAGGAAAAAAATGCTGCCCTCTCTAAAAAGCAAAAAAGCGCCGCTGATCATCGATTTGAGAAATTGTTACGAGGGAGAGATCGAGGAGTCTTTGAAATTCATCAATATTTTTCTTCAATCGGATCAAGTCGGATATTTTCAAGACAAAAAAGGTCATAAGGACTACCTATCCTGTCCCGATATCCCAGAGTTGAAAGAATTGCCGTTGATCCTGTGGACAAACAATGCCACCATCGGCCCAGCAGAAGCTATCGCAGGAGTCCTCAAGGATTTCCAAAGAGCGAAGATTATCGGTTTGAAAACACCGGGTCTATTGGTCAAACAAGATTTTTTCCCCCTTGAAGATGGAAGCGCCTTGCTCCTGACATCGCAAATTTTTTATCTGCGCGAAGGCAAGGAAATGTGGCTCAAGGGAGTCACGCCGGATAAAGAAATCGAAGAAAAAGATCCCCATTTCGATCTGTATCTCAAAAAAACGCTAGAAATCCTGCCAAAGATATAGTCTATGAAGACAAACAATCCGGTCAAAGGAAGCCCAAAAACTCCATGGAGCATCTATATTGTTTTTCTACTCCTTGCTGTGGCCTCTGCCATAGGCCTCGATTACATCAACTGGTCAAAAGGGAAACAGTCCTATGTTTTATCTATTCTCAGTAAGTCAAGAGAACCGGAAAAACCGGAAATTTCTTTAACCCTAGTCGTTCTCGATCGGCTTTCCACCCAAGGGATCCCCATGCCATCCATTTCCAGGTTCAAGGACAAAGCCGGCATTGACCATCTGAAGGTGGATCTATCCCAGGATGAATACTCAAGGTTGGGATCCCGGCTCAAACAGGACTTGAAAGACGCCCAGGCAAAGGTTACAAGACAAGAGGAACAAGAAGACGAGGAAAAGAAATATTTCCTCTGGGATGTCCAAAGACACGAGGCTGAAAAACTGGCTATCCTCTTTTCCTGTAAAAAGGAAATGCCTGAAGTCACCAAAAAACCCCCTGTCCCTACGCCCCAATACAAAGTCGCTTTGATAATGGATGATATGGGTTACAGCTTGGACGCAATCTACGACCTTCTAAGCCTGCAGGAGCCGATAACCGTTGCAATCATCCCCTTCAGTCCCATGGGAGAACGAACAGCTCAGATCGCCCATCAAAACGGTTTGGAGATCCTCTTGCACCTGCCACTGGAATCCATCAACAACACAGAAGCCAACAACAGTATCGAAGGGATGATTTTCACTGATATGAGCGAACAGGACATCATCATGACAGTGGAAAGGGATCTCGATCAGGTCCCCTATATCAGTGGTGTTAACAACCACATGGGATCGAAGGTCACCCCGGATGAATCATTGATGCGGACCATCCTCCAACGGTTAAAAAAAAGAAATCTATTTTTCGTCGACAGTCGCACGACGGGGAAATCCGTGGCTTACGATATGGCTCTCCAGCTGGAAATCCCGACAGCGCAACGGCATGTTTTTCTTGACAACGAACCGGACGAAGATACCATACGGAAAAAACTTGTGGAGCTTTTCACCCTAGCTCAAACGAGAGGCGAAGCTGTGGGAATCTGCCATCCTTTGCCTGAAACGCTCAAAGTCCTGAAAGAATATTTTCACCTAGCAAGGGAATACGGAGTGCAACCGGTCTTCATTTCTAAACTTGTCCATTGAACCGCGCTCTAATTTCAATTGCCAAATCCACCCACATCCTTTATCATTAAATCGTTGTAAGGAGGAATCCTATGAAAAAAATGCCGTTTATCCTGGCTATAATCGCTCTTTTTATCCTTGTCGTTATCATCGCTCATTTCACTGGTTTGCTGAAAACCATGTCTCATAAAGATCTGGAGGGTGCATTCGAGCTTATGGATGTCCAGACGAAATGGGTGGAAAAATCCTATCAGCCCTGGCCGCCAAAACTGGTGCTTGTCCCGGCTATCTCGTTCAGGATTAAAAATATCTCGGATGAGCCGCTAAAATATCTGTATGTGAATGCAAACTTCAAATTTCGGGATGATGTTGCAAACCTCGGAGATGGTTTCATCGAAGCCATTCGCGGAGAACCTCTTATGCCGGGAGACACCAGCGAGAACTTCCTCCTCAAAAGTACTCATGGTATCGATGGACAAAACCTGGAGCATTTCAAAAGCAGCCCCTTCTTCCAGTCGAAAACTGTCGACGTAAAAGTATTCGTAAAATCACAAGGCTCCCAGTACATCCCTGTGGGAGAGTGGGAGGTTTCGAAAAACATCGATTTCAAAGAACCTGACCCACTGGAGAAGGAGTCGGAAAAGAAAAAAGCGGAAGAAAAAAAATAATCCCTGCCATGAATAGCATAGTACCCAGACGAATATTCCTGACCAAGGGAAAAGGCCAGCACAAGGAAAAACTGGGAAGCTTTGAACTCGCCCTGAGAGAGGCGGGAATCGCAGCGTTCAACCTCGTTAAAGTTTCCAGCATTTATCCTCCTGGTTGTCATTTAGTGCCCAAGCAGCAAGGAATCAAGCACCTCCGTCCCGGACAGATCGTTTTTCTCGTGATGAGCGAATGCTCCACCGACGAATCCCAGAGGATCATATCCGCTTCCATAGGACTGGCTATTCCTAACGACTCCAATCACTACGGATACCTATCTGAACATCACAGTTTCGGTAACAGCGAAAAGGAAGCCGGAGAGTATGCAATGGACCTTGCTGCGGATATGCTGACAACCACTCTCGGAAAAAATTTCGATCTTTGTCAGATTTGGAACGAAGAGAGAAAATTATATGAAATGGGCAAGGGAATCGAAGTGAGGACACAGCACATCACGCAGATCGCTCGCGGGAAAAAGGGTTTCTGGACCACAGCCTTCGCCGCTGCAGTTATGATCCCCTGATCACCTATATTTGAGAGGATCGGGAATCAAGATTTTGATAAAACTCCGCTTTTTCAAGTCTTTTATGTAATCCTGGATCCTCACCTGTTGTTCTTGCATAAATAGCTGGTTTTCTATCTGTTTTTTGACTTCTTCAAAGGCTCTAAGCTGACTCTCTGTTTTTTTTTCGAGTTTCAACAAAAACCATCCGGTCGGGATTTCAATCCAAGAAGTTAGGTCTCTCTCTTCCAAATTCTCGACAGCCCGTTCCAAATTCTTGTCCATGTCTCCCTTCTTGTAAGTTCCTATATCTCCCTGAGATTCTTTTTCCGGACCTTCCGAATATTCACCGGCAAGATCTTCCAGTTCTTCTCCTGCAGCAATTTTTCCGTCGATCTCTTCCTTTTTCGCCTGGATCTCCTCTTCGCTTTTACCCTCTGAAGAGATATAGATTCCCCGCAATTTATACGTGGGGAGCACCGTGAATTCCTCAGGATGAAGGTCGTAATAGTTCACGACATCCGTTTCATCGATGGCAATACTCCGTCCGACCTGGCTGAAAATAAGAGCCTGCTGGAGAATATTCTTCTCTTGCTGTACGATCCAAGAATCGTAGTCAATCCCCTGTTGCCCCATCATACGTTTGAAATCCTCATCCGACCCGATGTTGTATTGTTTTTTTATATTATCAACAATGTTTTTAATCTGTCCATCGATATCGGCCGTGCTTCGTATATCCAGCCTCTCGGCCTCCTGAAGGAGCAATCGTTCAGTTATCAACCTCTCCATCAATCCTGCTTTCTCTGCTTCGTACTGTTTGGTGAACTCCTCTCCCTGGAGCTGTGAGCGGAGGAGCTCATAGATCGTATCATGCTCTGTGATGTAATCCGATATGGTGATGATATCATCATTCACGATGGCCACGATGGCATCCACCACCTCTTGTCCAAACAAAAAACAAACGCTCAATAAAACCGATAGCACAACAAAAGGGATTCGTATTTTACTCATTCGGAGTCCTCTGATATGGGAAATAAAGATTTTGATCGTAAAACTCCCATTCGAGGGAATTTTTTAATTTTTCGACTTGTCGATCGATACGATTTTTCACTTTGTGGCTGAGAATCTTCATCTTGATGGTCATGGCTGCTTGATCGAGAGGAATCAACTCCGGCTCATACCGGGAATCCAGGCGGAATATATGAAAACCATAGGAGGACTCCAAAACAGGGCTCATTTCTCCCTCTCTTAGCGCAAAAATGGCTTTTTCCATTTCATCAGGAAGCTGGCCTAAGGCAAACACCCCCATCTCTCCCCCTTTAGAGGCTTCAACGCCGATAGATTGAGCTCTGGCCGTTCTTTTGAATTCGACAGAATCGCCGTCCTCCAGGCTCTCCAGGATCTCCACCGCTTTTTCCTCGTTCGGGAGCAATATTTGACTTACTTTGACTCTTTCTGGAAGCAGAAATTCTTTTTTGTTCTCCTCATAGTATTCCTGAATTTCTTCATCCTCCACTTCGATGCCCTTGACGAGAGTATATGTGTATTTTTCCACAAGAAGCTGATCAAACAACAACTCTATCCCATCCTCATCCGATTCCCAGCTTTCTCCTTCGATCACAGAACTGCTGGATTGTTTTGCCAAATATTCCTTTTTCTCTTCCCAGCTCAATACAGTCTCCTGATTTCTCGCTTCTGCTAAAAGGAGTTTCTCCTCCAAGAAATTGTCGACCAACCGGCTCAGGGAAAGAGGGGAAAGATTTTGGTATTCATCCCCAAGACTGAGTTTGAGATATCTTTTAAAATCCGAATTGAAATAAACCGTTTCCTGTATATGAAGGATGATATAGTTTTCTTTTTCCCCGAGAGAATCCAGATCTGGCGGATCCTGGACAGACTGATTCCCTTTACAGCTTACGAATAGCATCATGAAAATCAGACCATACATGCGTACTTGCCACATCTTTTTATCATTCCGGGTAAGATTCAACTCATTATATTACATACCCGATAACTCCTTCAAGATAGAGTTCGTTTCAATCAAAAGGTTCCCTTTATCGGAAGAGGGCAATATGACAGTCATCACCCCCTGGGGCGTGATAGATCCATCATATTTATCGAGGAGAGCGGTTACCTGGGCAAGATCGACTGTGGTTGTCGGATAAAATTTAAACACGAGTTTCTGCCCGATATGATCGACGGACTTGACTCGAATTCTTTGGGCCAGGATTTTTATGGCGCCATAAAGCACAAGATTCCGAACGGGCTGGGGAGGAGGCCCGAATCTGTCTTCCATTTCTTTGCGGATTTTTGCGATGTCATCGATGGTCTCCATCGAAGATATACGTTTGTACAGATTCAATCGCAAGTTTGTTTGGGGAAGATAATCATCGGGGATTCGGATATTCACCTTTAAATTGATCTTGCTTTTTACCTCATCGGGTAATTCTCCTTGATGTTCCTTGACCGTTCGTTCAAGAAGATGCATGTAATAATCGATGCCAAGAGCCTCCATACAACCGTGCTGTTGAGAACCCAAAAAATTGCCGGCGCCTCTGATCTCCAGATCTTTGGCAGCCAAACGAAAACCTGATCCCAACTGGGAGAATTCCTGAAGCGCCTTCAACCTCTCTTTAGATAACGATGTGAGCTCAGAAAAAGGAGGCACAAGAAAATAAGCCACCGCTTGACGGGAAGATCGCCCCACTCTGCCGCGAAGCTGGTACAACTGGGCCAGCCCAAATCTATCGGCACGATTGACGATCAGAGTGTTGACAAGAGGGATATCGATCCCATTCTCGATGATCGTTGTCGAAACCAATACATCATACTTTTTTTGGATAAAATCGATCATCTTTTTTTCAAGGGCAAGGCTGGGCATTTTCCCATGAACGACCGCAACCTTAGCTCCGGCCACCCAAGACTCGATCATCCGAGCGATGCTGTCGATGTCCTCGACATGGTTGTGGATGAAATAAACCTGCCCGCCCCGGTTCAATTCTTTTCTTATGGCATCTGTGATGAGCTTCCGGCTGAAAGGCGTTACGAGAGTGTGGATAGCCAATCGATCCCTGGGAGGAGTTTCGATCAGACTGATATCCCTCAATCCGGAAAGCGAAATGTTCAAAGTACGGGGGATCGGAGTGGCCGTCATGGTCAGGACATCGATATTGGCCTTGATCTGCTTGATCTTTTCTTTGTGGGCAACACCGAATCTTTGCTCTTCGTCGACGATCAAGAGTCCCAAGTCATGAAACTTCACGTCCTTGGAAAGCAAGCGGTGCGTGCCGATCACGATATCGACCAGGCCCTTCTTCAGATCTCCCAGGATCTTATTTTGTTGAGTTTTTGTCTGGAGCCGGGTTAGACTTTCCACCCGAACCGGAAAAAGCACCATTCGATTCCGGAAGGTATTCAAATGCTGGCTGGAGAGCACAGTGGTCGGGCATAGGACAGCCACCTGTTTTCCATCCATCACGGCCTTGAATGAAGCACGGATGCCCACCTCTGTTTTTCCATAACCCACATCTCCGCACAAAAGACGATCCATCGGGGAAGAGGACTCCATGTCCTGGTAGATCTCCTTTATGGCCGCCATCTGATCATCCGTTTCTTCATACTCGAAGGTTTGTTCGAAATCGGATTGCCACTCACCACCGGGGCTGAATCCATGACCCTGGATAGCTTTCCTCTTTGCGTACAGTTGGAGAAGTTGATCGGTCATTTTTTCGATGGTTTTTTTGGCGCGCTCTTTCGTTTTTTCCCAAGCTGGAGTTCCCAGTTTGTTCAAAAGAGGAGAAGCCTTTCCCAAATGGGTGTACTTCTGCACTAGATTCAGATCCTCCGCAGGAACGAAGAGTTTGTCTTCATCTCGATAATGGATGGCGATAAATTCTTGGTCCCGTTCATCCACATCCAGCTTTATCAATCCCTTGAAGATACCGATTCCATAATCGGTATGGACAACGTAGTCATCGACCTTCAAATCTCGAAAATCAGAGACGAAGGGACGCACTCGGGGTCGGCTGATTAGAACTTTTTCTTCCGTGAATATGTCCGTTTCGGAAAAATACGTGATCCTTTCTGGAGGATAACGAAAACCGTGGTTTATGTTTCCCAAAAGGAGCACGATAGAACCATCCTCGGGGAATACTAAGGGTGAGGTAGATTCACGATGGAGGATCTTTCTTTGGCCAAGAAGTGTGGACAATTTCCGGCGGATCCCCTCTTGGGAAAAATAGATGAAGATTCTCTCTCTGTCGTCTTGACTCTTTTGGATATACTCCAAAAAAAAAGGGATTTTGTTGGCAAAACGCGGGACCGATTGAAAAGAGAAACGAAGAACATCTTTCCCGTCATCCGATACCATTTGAGTCAGGTATAGGGCCTCATTTTTTATCCTATCCCATAATTCGGGAGGAAAGATCTTATCGGGCGAAGGAGAAGCGCTTTTCTCTGAACCAAGCGCGTCAAACTGCCGTTGATTATCCTCGCAAATTTTTTCCCACTCTCCTTCCGTTTCTTCAGGATCATCGATCAGGAACAAAACATCATCGTAATAATGCATGAAGGAAACAGAAGAGGCGGGGTCGAGAGAGGAGAGCGGGGAGGCCGAACCCGGAAATTCGTTCAGGCTTGGGATGATGATGCGACCGGTTTTTTGAAGTGAGCGTTGGGTGGATGGCTGAAACGAGCGCACCGAAGCCACCTCTTCGCCGCTGAACTCGATGCGGAAGGGATACTCCTCCCATGGGGAAAAGACATCCACGATCCCGCCTCGCCATGCGTATTCCCCGTGGGCATTGACAAGATCTTGCCGAGCATACCCGCACTCACTCAATTTGTTTATCAACCGGTCACGACCGATGAATTCCCCTGGTCCCAATTCGCAAAACAGCTGCGTCAGTTCCTGAGGTCGGGGGATAGGCTTGAGAAGGCCGGGAAGATTGGTGATGAGGAGGGGAGGAGGAGATGTGCATAGCTGGTACAAGTACTGCATGCGAGCGGAAACGGAATCGAGGGCTGGTTGGACCTCTTGGTAGGGGTTATCGAACAAAGGGGGCAACACGCTGGTATGCGTCTGGCATTCCAATTGGGAGAGGAAAAACTGGCATTCCTCGTTAAAATGGGTGAGAGAGGAAGTGGTGGGCCGGATAAAAACAATGGGCTTTTCCCATGCCTGGCAGAGAACGGACAGAAAATACGGTTTGCCCGCCGGAATTATTCCAGATATTTCGATACCTCTTTTTTTGTCCTGGAGAGCATCGAGAAGGCTTTGGAATGGGGCAGTTTGTTCAAGAAAACGGAGACTCATAAGCTACCTATTATACAGTATGCAGACTTGAAAGCAGATAATTGATTGAAAGGAAAAGATCCGAGGAACAAATGGTGTAAAATAGGAAAGAGAGCGGAGATGAAAACAAAAACCTCAAAAGGCAATCGGTACGAGCTCCGATTCTACGCAGGGTACAAAGGCAGAGAGACGCCGCGGTCAGTGATTATCGGAAGCAGGGAATTCAAGATCGACAGAGTTCTGGAGCGAACGAGAGTGTGTGACGAGCAGACTGGCGGGACGAGCGACGTTTTCACCTGTTTGATGGGAGGACAGCGGGTCAGGATCACGGTCCGGGATTCCGGACAATTCGAGATAGATTACCTGTAAACCTACATCCGCCACCAGTAAGAAAATTTCAGGAATACGCTATAATTGGTTTGACCGTACCTTCCGAGATCGTCACGAAGCAGGTCGTTATCCACGCCCAGAAAAAAAACGGTTCCCGGCCTCAGCACAAAACTGATCAAAAAGCTCCCGTATATCTCTTTGTAAAAGTGATTATAGTCGACGATCGCACGCAATGAAAGCGCCTTGGAGAGCTGATAAGCGGTCCGTGCTCGGATCACATTGTAGTCAAAGACCAAATCTCCGCCCCGCTTTTCCACGAATGTCTGTTTAGTGAATTCCATTCCCAATCGCAATCTTTTGTTGGGCTTTAACTCGACAAAGACCCCATAGGTGTTGCTCCATCCCAAAAAGGGATCTTCAGGATCGTAATATATGCTGCTTCCGGTTTGGAAGAACAGCCCAAAAGGCATCCACTCGATGAGATTGTTTTGACCTTCGATGGAAAGGGTATTCTTATGGAAATCCACTCCCTCATACCTTTCCATGTCGTTTCTGTAAGACACAGACATCTGGCTGAATTCGGTGAACCGGAATTGAAGGTTGGCTCGCACCCATCTGTCCTGGACAATGTCTTCGAAGTAGGAATCTCTGATCCCCGCACTGAGACTCAACTGGATCTGATTCAAAAACTGTTTTTCAGGATAAACACTAAAATAGGAAAAAACTCCATAACTTTTGTAATCCACTCGATTGATAAATCCTGAGGACGCCTCGAAATCAGGGTGGATGGATTTCCACCAGGCTCCCGCTCCCGCATATTTGGAAAAATACATGAATTGGGCATACAGAGCAGGAACGATATCCGTCTCTTTATTTTCATATTTTGTCTTGGAACCAGCAGCTTGGAACGTGAGGAAAAATTTATTGCTGAATTTCAACTGTCCGTCAACGGCAGCAAGCCTGTTGTAAGACCCATCGATCTCCTTATCCGTAAGGGAAAACCCGATATAGCTCTCCTTAAAAACATCCGCTTTCATCCGGAAGATATTAAAAAGGGCATTCTGATCCCGGCCTCCGACACCGTGGCTGACCTCCCACAGACTTTCGGTCGGATCGGTGTCCAACGCTGACAACAATCCATAGGTGAACCGCCCGGCCTTGCCCGTCAGCTTTGCACCTCCGACAGGATCGTTGATCCTTCGGGTGTAGACGAGGTTCAGACCATCGCTGGGAAACTGGAAAATCTCCACGCCCTCCAGGAAAAAAGGACGTTTTTCCGAATAATAGAGCGCGTATCTCTGGTTGATATCTATCTGGGGAGCATCCGCTTCGATGTGGCTGAAGTCCGGGTTGACAGCCAGGTCCAAAGTCAAATCAGAGTTCACGCCCCATTTGAAGTTCACCCCTGGTTGGGCATCGACTTTTGCGCCCTTGGTTTTGAGGGAGGTCAAAATGGGCATGATCTCAAAATTTTTCCCTTTTTCGACATCTCCCCTAACGACCATAGGCTGGCTCTGGCAGATTATTCCTGGAATGTCACGGGAAAGGGAAGGCCAAGTGACGATCTCACCTGAGCGTGCGGTGCTTCTCCCCAAAAACACATTCCAAACCTTCTCATCTTCATCAGGAAATCGGATGCTTTTAAAGGGAATGGCGACTTCCACCGTGTAGCCCTCTTCATCGATTTTCCCATCGGAATAAAACACCGTGTCCCAGCTTTCATCCATCCTGTCATTCCCGCCTTCCTCTGTCCGGATCGCATCCAACTGAATGCCCAAAGGATTGAGGATAAAACAGAATGCCCGGCGTTTTTCATCGAAGGTGTCCAAAAAAATGGCCACCCAATCATCATCGATGATATTGTCCCTGTTGGTGATGGAGGCTCTGATTTTTTTCCAATCGGTGGCATAACACCGGAAGGCAACATACATGTTTTTGTGATCATATCCCAAATACGCCACGATTTTTTCCGTGGGCGTGCCCTTCTCCTTGGGGGCAAACTGCGTAAAATCTTGAATCTTGAGGGCCTGTTCATCCCAGATAGGATTGTCCAAGATGCCATCGATCTTCGGAGCTTCCGTCAACCTGGGTATATCTACCCGCTCTGGAGAAAAAGGGAGGATATCCTGGGGAAGGACACAAAAGGCCAGAAAGATCAACAGGAGTACCGCCGATTTCTTTTTCATTTCTATCATCCTTATAGGGCAAAAAATGCTCGACCTCCATGTCCATCCACTCCAGTCATTAATGGTTAACGTAAACCACTCCCAAAAAGTTTATACCCTGCCTGAATTTTTTATAAAATCCGCAGATACAAACATTCATCTTCTGTAGAAAATTTCATACTCAGCTGAGAATTCTATCGGCGTCTTTTACCCAACGGGCGAGCCAATCTCTCAGCATTGACTTCATCGTAGCCCGTTCGGAGTAGTCTACTACACCTTCACGGGCCACTTCTTCGTCACTACAGCAAT
>Ga0307445_10000060_pt1 | contig 44516 bp, 45 predicted proteins | sample SalMarSW160330MG_FD_202147 | JGI IMG/M metagenome (GOLD analysis project Ga0307445, IMG submission 202147) | Salt marsh sediment microbial communities from the Plum Island Ecosystem LTER, Massachusetts, United States - SW1603-30 | ecosystem: Environmental > Aquatic > Marine > Intertidal zone >... | reverse complement strand
AAACGGCCATCATCGATCTCCTGCGCGAGTTGCGAGCCTCTGGCCATCTCATGCTGGTCTCGACCCACAATCTCGGCAGCGTTCCGGACTATTGCGACGAGGTCGTGCTGATCAACCGCAAGGTCCTCGCGGCGGGCCCAACGGCCGATGTCTTCACCCAGAAAAATCTCGAGCTCGCTTTCGGCGGCGCGTTGCGCAATTTCGAGCTTGGCGGCCGCGCGCTGCACGAGGACGACGACGCGCGGCGCCTGACCGTCCTCACCGACGACGAGCGGCCGCTCGTGTTCTACGGCGACAAACCGCGCCGGCGCAAAGAGACCGAGACAGAGCGGAAATGAGCGCGTTTGTTTCCGAGCTGCTCGTCCCCTTCGGCTACGATTACATGCTGAAGGCGATGTGGGTCAGCGCGCTGGTCGGTACGGTCTGCGCCTTTCTCTCCTGCTATCTGATGCTGAAAGGCTGGTCGCTGATGGGCGACGCGCTCGGCCACTCCATCGTTCCGGGTGTGGCGGCGGCCTATATCATCGGGGCGCCGTTCGCGGCCGGCGCGTTCTTCGCCGGCATCCTTGCCGCGCTGTCGATGACCTTCGTCAAGCAGCATACGCGACTGCGCGAAGACGCGGTGATCGGTCTCGTGTTCACCACCTTGTTCGCGCTCGGTCTGCTGATGGCCTCGATCTGGCCGACCTCGGTCAGCATCCAGACCATCGTGCTTGGGAACATTCTTGCCATTTCCGATGAGGATGCGTTTCAGGTGGTGCTGATCGCCGGGATCTCTCTCGCTGTCATGGTCTTTATCTGGAAGGACCTGATGGTGACCTTCTTCGACGAGAGCCAGGCCCGCAGCATCGGTCTCAACACCCGCCTGCTCAGGATTGTTTTCTTCACCCTGCTCAGCGCCTGCACGGTGGCGGCCTTACAGACGGTGGGCGCCTGCCTGGTGATCGCCATGGTGGTGACGCCGGGGGCGACGGCCTATCTCCTCACCGACCGGTTCGGCCGGCTGATTGCCATTGCGGTTACGCTCGGGGCTGTGACCAGTTTCGTCGGCGCCTATCTCAGCTTCTTTCTCGATGGCGCGACCGGCGGCGTCATCGTCACGCTTCAGGCATTGATCTTCCTCGCCGCCTTCTATTTCGCGCCGAAGCACGGCATTCTTGCCGCGCGCCGCCGGCGCCGCGCACCGTCCGAGGCTCGCGCATGATGACAGTGGTCGATTGGATCGTTGATCCGCTCAGCTATTCCTTCATGCAGCGCGCGCTTATCGTGTCGCTGCTGGTCGCCGCCGTTTGCGCCGTGCTCTCCTGCTATCTTGTGCTCAAGGGCTGGTCGCTGATGGGCGATGCCATCTCGCATGCGGTGCTGCCCGGTATCGTGCTCGCTTATGTGCTCGGCCTGCCGCTTGCCATAGGCGCCTTCGCCGCCGGTCTGTCTTGCGCGCTTCTCACCGGCTACCTCAAGGAGAATAGCCGCGTGAAGGAGGACACGGTGATGGGCATCGTGTTCTCCGGCATGTTTGCGTTCGGTCTCGTTCTGTTCGTCAAGGTCGAGACCGACCAGCATCTGAATCACATCCTGTTCGGCAACGTGCTCGGCGTAACGCTCGGCGGTCTGGCCGAGACCGCGTTGATCGCCGGCGGGACGCTGCTGATCGTGCTGCTCAAGCGGCGCGATCTTCTGCTGTATTGCTTCGATCCGAACCAGGCGCGCGCGATCGGCTTGCCGGTGCGGACGCTGCATTACGGGCTGCTCATTCTGCTCGCGCTCACCATTGTGAGCGCGCTGAAAGCGGTTGGCATCATTCTGCTGGTGGCGATGCTGGTGGCGCCCGGCGCCACCGCTCTTCTCCTCACCGACCGGTTCGAACGGATGCTTCCCATCGCCGTCGCTGTGGCAATGAGTTCGGCTGCGCTCGGCACGATCTTAAGCTTTCACATCGACGGCGCGACCGGTGCCTGCATCGTGCTCGTCCAGGCAACGGCGTTTCTCCTGGTCTTCTTGTTTGCGCCGAAATACGGGCTGTTCGTCACCTGGCGCCAGGTGCGCGGAAAATCCCCGTCCGGCGCGAGCGAAGCGCTCTAGCCGGCAAGACGTTGGGTCAAGCCTTGGCGGGCGCGGGTCTGGAGCGGTGCAAGATTTCGAAGATCAGCGCCGTCGACCAGCCGATCAGCACGATGCCGTTAAGGGCCGTGATGGGGCCGAGCAGCCGCCATTGCGCGGTCGGAAGAATGTCGCCGTAGCCGAGGGTCGTGTAATTGCCGAAGGCGAAATAGACGAGGTCGGTGCCCGGAGGCGCCGCGCCGACAAGGTCATAGGTTCCAGCCCACACCAGGACTTCGAGGAAATGTCCCGCTACCAGCAAGGTTCCGGTGGCAACGATGACGAGAGTGTATTGCAGCACCGCGGGCACGGCCTGATCGCTTAAAGAGATGCGCCGCACGGTCGCTGCGATCCCGGCGAGCAGGACGGCGTGAATGATCAGGTTGGCCAGGCTGGCGGCGCCCCCCACCAAAATCTGATCCAGCATCGTGCCGCCGACCAGGATCTGCTGTTCCATCGCGTCTATTCCCCGGCGAGTAGGCTTGGCTGGCGAGCCCCGCCGTTCTGCTTTCGCTCGGTCCTTTGTTCCTTCGCGGGCGAGGGGGTAGCTTGCTCGACCGACACCTGTTCGGTTTTGGGCTGATCGAACTCCAAGTTTTCGATCCTGTGGCCGCGCTTGGCGATCTTCTCGGACGAAGTGAGGATCTTGTCGATGTCGCTATTGGCTTGGCCGAAATGGCGTTGCAGGTCGAGCACGCGCTCGCGGAACCGGCCCATATCGTCCATCAGCCGCGTCACCTCGCCCTTGATGAGATGGGCTTGCTCGCGCATCTGCACGTCTTTCAGGATCGCCTGCATGGTCTGAACCGCCAGCATGAGCATGTTGGGGGCGCACAGCACGATGCGGGCGCGGTGCGCCTTCTGCACGAGATCGGAGAAATGCTCGCAGAGATCGGCATAGATCGCCTCAGACGGCACGAACAGGATTGCGGTGTCTTGCGTCTCGCCGGCGATGAAATAGCGCTCGGACATGGCGTCGACATGGCGCGTCACGTCGATGCGCACGCGCCGCGCGGCGTCCTTCTTCTCGCCGTCGCGCCGCGCGGTGCGGAACGCCTCGAAACCTTCCAGCGGGAACTTGGCGTCGATCACCACCGCGGCCTTGGTGTTCGGCATGTGCAGCAGGCAATCGGGGCGCTTGCCGTTGGAGAGCGTCGCCTGGAAGCTGTAAGAGCCTTTAGGCAAGCCGTCCTTGACGATGGTTTCCATGCGCAGCTGGCCGAACGCGCCGCGCGCCTGCTTGTTGGCGAGGATCTCTTGCAAGCTCACCATGTTGCTCGACAACTCGGTCAGATTTTTCTGCGCGGTGTCGATCACGGCGAGCCGCTCGTTGAGCTTGGAAATCGATTCATGCGTCTTGCGCGAGGTCTCGTTGAGGTCGGTGCCGACTCTCTGCGTCATGCGGTCGAGCCGCTCGTTGACGGCCCGCGCGATATCGCCTTGGCGTGCCACGCTGATCTCGGCGAAGCTTTGCAAGCGCCCTTTCAGTTCGGCAAGCTCTGTGGCTTGCGCTTCCGCCTCGCGCCGCCGCCGGCTCATATGCACGAACAGCGCAATGGCGAGCGCAATCAGCGCAAAGACGGCAAGCCCCGCGAGCGCGAGCAGCGCAAGCGCCGGCTCGATGGTGGTGCTCCCGATCCTGATGGGCTCAAGGGCCATGCGGCCAAGATAAACCGATTCGCGGGCCTTCCAGTCCGGCCCCGGACGATCGCGGATGTTGACCAGGCTCGGTCGTAACCTTATTTCAAGCCCTCAAATGGCTCTTAGACCCATCCTCACCATTCCCGATCCGCTCTTGAGAAAGCCGGCAAAGGCCATCGAGCGCGTGGATGCGGATCTCCACCGGCTCATGGATGACATGCTGGCCACCATGTACGACGCGCCGGGCATCGGACTTGCGGGTCCGCAGATCGGCATTTCCCGGCGTCTGATCGTCATGGACCCGTCCAAGGACGATGAGGCTAAGACGCCGCTCGTCATGGTCAACCCTGAGATCCTCGACCGTTCGGAGGAGCTTCGGATGCATGAGGAAGGCTGTCTCTCGATTCCGGACGTCACCGCCGAGATCGAGCGGCCGGCCAAGACCCGCGTGGCCTATATCGACCGCGAAGGCGAGCCTCAGGAGGCTGAGCTTGAAGGCATCTGGTCGACGCTGGTGCAGCATGAGATCGACCATCTGAACGGCATTCTGTTCATCGATTATCTGTCGCGGCTGAAGCGCGATATGGTGGTGCGGAAGTTCACCAAGCAAAAGCGCGCCGAGGCACTTTAGACGCCATGCTCCTGGCCGCATCGATCCCGCTCGAAATCGCCGTTACGGCTCTCGCCTTTCTGACGGCGTTGCGGGGCCGTCGCTATCTCTATGGCCTGGCCTTCACCTTCGCCGTGTACGTGGTCTATGACACCGGACGGCTGTTTGGCTGGCACGTGCAAGAGGGCGGGCCATCGGTGCTCTTTCTCTTGGCGAGCGCAAGCGCAGCCTATGCCGTGTGGGGCCTTTATCGCGACAAGACCTAATCGCGAACCGGAGACCGTTATCCGTCAATGCGCATCGTCTTCATGGGAACGCCAGACTTCGCCGTGCCGACGCTCCGCGCAATTCTCGATACGAGTCATGAGGTGATCGCCGTTTACACGCAGCCGCCGCGTGCGGCCGGGCGCGGCATGGCTGTGCGGAAATCGCCGGTGCATCTGCTGGCAGAGCAAGCGCAGATTCCTGTGTGCACGCCCGAGACTCTCAAGAGCGCGGCGGAAGCTGAACGATTCATTGCGCTGAAAGCTGACGCCGCCGTGGTCGTGGCCTATGGCCTGATCTTGCCGCAGGCGATCCTCGATGCGGCTGCACGCGGCGTCTTCAATGTCCATGCCTCGCTTCTGCCGCGCTGGCGCGGCGCCGCCCCCATTAACCGCGCCGTCATGGCGGGCGATCGCGAGAGCGGCGTGTCGATCATGCGTGTCACCGAGGGACTCGATGCGGGTCCCGTCTGCCTGACTGAACGCGTCGAGATCGGTCCCGGCATGACGGCCGGCGAATTGCACGATGCGCTCGCGCCGATCGGCGCTCGCCTGATGGTGAAGGCGCTGGCCGAGCTTGAGCAGGGAAGTCTCACTTGCCATCCACAGAACGACGCCGACGCCACCTACGCGCCAAAACTCGATCCGGCCGAGGGGCGCATCGATTGGCGGCTCGAAGCCCGCCATGTGCATGACCGTATTCGCGGTCTCTCCCCTTATCCCGGTGCCTGGTTCGAGCTCGAACGCGGCGGCAAACGCGAGCGCGTCAAGGTTTTGCGGGCCACGCTGGCCGAGGGCTCTGGCGTGCCCGGAGCGGTGTTGGACGGCAAGCTGACCGTCGCCTGCGCCGAAGGCGCGGTGCGGCTCGATCGGGTCCAGCGCGCCGGCAAGAAAGCGATGGAGGCTGCCGACTTCCTGCGTGGGTTGAAACTCCCGGCCGGAACCGTGCTCGCCTAGATATGCCCCGCTACAAGCTCAAGCTCGAATATGACGGCACGCCTTTCGTGGGCTGGCAGCTCCAAGAGAACGGTCCTTCGGTGCAAGGGCGGCTCGCGCAAGCGATCAAGGACTTCTCCGGCGAGGACACGGTCCCGCGCGGTGCGGGTCGAACCGATGCCGGCGTGCATGCGCTCCGCCAAGTCGCGCATTTCGATCTCGGCAAAGATTGGCCGCCCGACAAAGTGCGTGATGCCCTCAACGCTCAATTGAGGCCCGACCCGGTCAGCGTGCTTACCTGCGAGCTTGCGGCAGACGATTTCGACGCACGCTTCTCGGCACTCGCGCGCCACTATCTCTATCGCATCGTCAACCGGCGCGCCCCGCTTGCAATCGATCGCGGCCGCGCCTGGCAGGTCGTGCATCGACTCGATGCCGCCGCCATGCATGAGGCGGCACAAAGCCTGGTCGGCCATCACGACTTCACCACCTTCCGCTCGTCTGAGTGCCAGGCCGCCTCGCCGGAAAAGACGCTCGACCGTCTCACTGTCGCCCGCGAGGGCGAGGAGATCAGGATCGAGGCGCGCGCGCGCTCCTTCCTGCACAACCAAGTGCGCTCCATGGTCGGCTCGCTGAAGCTCGTCGGCGAAGGCAAATGGTCGCCGCGCGACTTGCAGGACGCGCTCAATGCGCGGGAGCGCGGCGCTTGCGGTCCGGTAGCGCCCCCTTACGGCCTCTATCTCGCCAGCGTCGACTATTGACCGGTATGAGGCCTCGCCGCCGCATGGACACCTTGCGGTCTGTGGGCTAGGAGCATAGCCCGAGCCGCCACGGGGAGCTTCACTCTGCGCAAACAGCCCTGTTCCCGAACGAAGGTGCACGTCGCGGGGCGCTTTGGCGGTGCCTTGCGGAGCTTCGCGGCATGATCAAACGCATTGCCACGGTCGGCGGGTTTACGCTGGTCTCGCGCCTGACCGGCTTTGTCCGCGACGTGGTGATGGCGGCGATTCTCGGCGCCGGCCCCATCGCTGACGCGTTTTTCGTGGCCTTTCGCTTGCCGAACCATTTTCGTGCCATCTTCGCCGAGGGCGCCTTCGCCGCGGCCTTCGTCCCGGCATATGCCCGCACGCTGGAGCAGGCCGGACTGCCCGCCGCCAAGCTGTTCGCCGATCAGATCGCCGCGGCGCTGATCACCATCAATCTCGTTCTGCTCGCAATTGCGCTTCTGTTCACGCCCGAGGTGGTGAGCGTTCTGGCTCCCGGTCTCGTCGGCGATCCTGAGCGGTTCGATCTTGCCGTCGCTCTGACCCGCATCACCTTTCCGTATCTCGCGCTCGTTTCGCTCGAGACTCTGTTCGCCGGCATCCTCAACGCCAATAACCGCTTCGCCGCGGCGGCCGGCGCGCCGATCCTGCTTAATGTTTCCATCGTTGCGACTCTACTGCTGACGCCGTTTTTCGAAGATGCCGGCCATGCCGCGGCCTGGGGCGTTCTCATTGCCGGCTTCGCCATCGTGTTTCTGGTCGGCGGCGACGCCGAGGCGCATGGGGTCGGCATCCGATTGCGTGTCCCGAAGCTCGATGAGACCACCCGCCGCTTCCTCAAGGCGCTTGGTCCGGCCATTATCGGCGCGGGCGGCGTGCAGCTTGCGCTCTTCGCCGACACGCTGATTGCCACGTTTCTTCCGGTCGGCGCGCTGTCCGCACTTTATTACGCCGATCGTATCAACCAGCTTCCGATCGGTGTGGTCGGCATTGCGGTCGGCACTGTCTTGCTGCCGGAGATGACGCGGCGGCTCGCGGCGGGCGACCACAAAGGTGCCGCCTCGGCGCAAGCCCGCGGTATTCAGCTCGCGCTTCTTCTCACCGTCCCGTGCGCGGCGGCAGCCATGACCATCCCCGATCTGATCATGCGGGCGCTGTTCGCCCGTGGCGCTTTCACCGTCTCCGATGCCAGCGCCGCGGGCGCAACGCTTGCCGCCTATTCGGTCGGATTGCTGCCCTTCGTCCTGCTGCGGAGCTTCACCGCGCCCTTCTATGCGCGCGGCAACACGGCCACCCCGGTCAAGGCGGCTCTGCTGGCGGCGGCCATCAATATCGGTTTGAAAGTGCTGCTGATGGGCCCGCTCGCGCAGGTGGGGCTTGCGCTTGCAACGGCGGTGGGCGCGTGGATCAATCTCAGCCTGCTTGCCTATTTTGCCCACCGCGAGGGCTTTGCGGTTTCGGGCGGCGCGATCGGGAGACCTGTGGCGAAGCTCATCGCCGCAGGCGTTGTGCTTGCGGTGGCGCTTCTGGCCGGCGCCTATGTTCTGGGGAACGCGCTCTCGGGCTTGACCCTGTTCCGCGAGGAGACGACGCTCGCGCTTCTCGTCGTTCTCGGGGCAGTCGTTTATTTCCTAGCAGTGTTTGTGCTGCTCGGCCGCTCCTGGCTGAACGGCCTGTTGCAGGATGTGACCGCCGCCGCCGATACGGCGGCGCCGCCCGACCTCGAACAATCCGACCCGACCGACGACTCCGCCCAATTGCCGGATAACGAACCGCCGCCGAGGATCTAACGAAACGCCCGGAGGTCGACCAGTTCGACCGAGGCAGGATCGATGGCGCGGCCGAGAAAGACGGCGCCAACCCTGGCAAAGCGCTCGGGCGAATCTGTGGCGAAAAACTCTACTTTGCCGGCATCGCCCGGTTGCTCGTCGCTGCCGAGGTTCGCATTGTTGACCGTCTCGGCGACGGCACGCGCCGTAGTCTCGGCGGAGTCGACGAGAGCGACGGCCTCGCCAATCACCGCCCTGATAGCGCCGGCCAGAACCGGGAAATGGGTGCAGCCAAGCACCAGCGTGTCGGGCGCGTTGGGACTTGCGAACAGCGCGCCGAGATAATGCTCGGCCGCGGCGCGGGTGGCATCAGAATCGGTCCATCCTTCTTCTGCCAGCGCGACGAAGACTTGGCACGGCTGCTGCACCACTTCGGTGTCGCGTGTCAGCGCCTGAATGGCACGGGCGTAGGCTCCCCCCTTGACCGTGCTCTCGGTCGCGATCACCGCGATGCGGCGGTTGGACGTCGCGGCAACGCCGGCCCGCGCGCCCGGCTCGATCACGCCGATCACCGGGACCGGTGCAAACACCTCTTGCAGGCGGTCGAGCGCCACCGCCGAGGCGGTATTGCAGGCGATCACCAGCAGCTTGACCCCTCGGTCGAGCAGAAGCCGCGTCGCTTGCAGCGCGTAAGCCTGGACCGTCTCGGCGCTCTTAGTGCCGTAGGGAAGGCGCGCGGTGTCGCCGAGATAAATAAAGCGCTCTTGGGGAAGCCGTGCGGTCAGCGCTTTCAGCACCGTCAGCCCGCCCATGCCGGAATCGAAGACTCCGATCGGCCGGGGATCACCCGGCATCGGCGCCCCCGAAGGTCTCGAAATAGAGCGCGATGAAGCGGCGGTAGATGGCGGTCAGCTGCTCGAGATCGGCGAGCGCGGCATGCTCGTCCGTCTTATGGATGGAGGCGGTGCTCAGCCCGAACTCGACGACGGGACAAGAGTCCTTGATGAACCGGGCATCCGAGGTTCCGCCGTCGGTCGACAAGGATGGCGTGAGCCCGGTGACTTCGCTCACGGCCTCACTCAGCAGGGCGTCGAGCGGGCCCGGCTCAGTCACGAAGGAAACGCAAGGTGGCTCGAACTCGAGATCGAAGGAGAGATCGGTGCCCGACAGCGCGCGCTCTGCCTGCTCCTGGAACCGCGCCTGCAGAGAGTCCGCTGTGTGCCGGTCGTTGAACCGCACATTGAATCGCGCCTCAGCCAGAGACGGAATCACATTGGTGACGGGATTGCCGACATCGATACTGGTCACCTCGAAGTTCGACGGTGAGAAATGCGCGCTGCCGTAATCGAGCGGCGCGTCGTACAGGCGGGCAAGGATGCTCACCAGACCTTTGACCGGATTGCTGGCAAGATGGGGATAGGCAACGTGGCCCTGTGAGCCGGTCACTTTAAGGCGTCCGTTCAGGCTGCCGCGCCTGCCGATCTTGATCGCCTCGCCGATACGCTTGGCGTTTGTGGGCTCGCCCAACAAGCAATGATCGGGCCTCATCTCTTGCTCTTTCATCCAGGCGAGCACCTTTTGCGTGCCGTTGATGGCCGGGCCTTCCTCGTCGCCGGTAATGAGCAGGCTGATCGAGCCGTCAAGCTCGCCGCCGCGCGCCTTGACGTAGTCGAGAGCTGCCGCGGCAAAGCAGGCGATCGCGCCTTTCATGTCGGACGCCCCTCTGCCGTAAAGGACCCCGTCCTCGATCTCGGCGGCGAAAGGCGGGTGGGTCCACGCCGCGAGATCTCCCGGCGGGACGACATCGGTATGCCCCGCGAAGCAAAGATTGGGCGGCCCGTCGCCGGCACGGGCATAGAGATTGTCGACCGGCGGCGTGTCCTCGTCCTCGAAATTGAGGCGCCAGACGGTGAAGCCCGCCGGTTCCAGGGCCGAGACGAGAACGTCGAGCGCGCCTGCGTCAACCGGCGTCACGCTCTCGCAGCGGATCAGGTTCTGGGCAAGCTGGACGGCCTTATCGCCAAGTGCGGTCATGGGGTGAGCACCATGACTTTAGCCGGGCCGCATGGCAAGCGGGCAGGCGGTGGGGACGGAATACTATCCAACCGCGGACAGGGGATCGCCGCCGAAGCGGTTCGACCCGGGCGTTCCTTTGAGCGCGCCGAGCTCGATCGCGAACCAAAGGCCTACGCCGAGATAGATGAGCGTGCATATCCATCGGACGGCATTTGCCCCGGTCGGATCGCTGGTCAGGCCGAATGCATAAAGCAGGATGGCGATGAACACGGGTACGAGCCCGTAAAGCGCAGTTTGGCCGGCCCGGTCGCGGTCCTGGAAGCGTTTGGCCGCCACGGCGTAAGCCGGATAAAAGAGCGCGAGCGCGACCAAGAGCTTCACGATGCGGCTGAACACCGAGGAGCCGAAGAGGCTGTCGATAAGCATCCAGACGATGAGGATGCAAATGGCGCCAACCCAGAACCTGGCCCGGTTGATGCGGCCGTCCCGCGACGTGAAGAGAGATGTGAAGTCGAAATTCATCGAGATCCCTTCTTCCCGCTCGGGCCTCTATTCCCTCAGCAGTTCGTTGATCGAGGTCTTGGCACGGGTGCGCTCGTCGACGGTCTTGACGATGACGGCGCAGTAGAGCGATGGCCCGGGCGTGCCGCCCGGCAGCGGCTTGCCGGGCATCGTGCCGGACACCACTACCGAATAGGGCGGCACGCGCCCCCGGTGCACAAACCCTGTGTTGCGATCGACGATCTTGGTCGACTGGCCGATATAAACGCCCATGGACAGAACCGAGCCCTCGCCGACGATCACCCCTTCGGCCACCTCGGCGCGGGCGCCGATGAAGCAATTGTCTTCGATGATCACCGGATTGGCCTGAAGCGGCTCGAGCACGCCGCCGATGCCGGCGCCGCCTGAGAGATGCACGTTGCGCCCGATCTGAGCGCAAGACCCGACCGTGGCCCAGGTGTCGATCATGGTACCGGATTCGACCCGCGCACCGAGATTGACAAAGCACGGCATCAACACGACGCCCGGAGCGATATAGGCCGAACGGCGTACCACCGTTCCCGGGACCACACGAAATCCGGCTTCCTTGAAGTCTCTCGTCTTCCACTTGGCGAACTTGATGTCGACCTTGTCCCACCAGGCCGAAGCTTCCGGACCGCCTTCGATCTTGCCGGGTTCTCTGAGACGGAACGACAGCAAGATGGCTTTCTTGATCCATTGATGCACGACCCACGTGCCGTCGCGCTTCTCAGCCACCCTAAGCTCGCCTTTGTCGAGGAGATCGAGCACTTCGTTCACCGCGTCGCGCACGACCCCCTTGGTTTCCGGAGTGATCTCGACTGCATGCTCAAAGGAGCCGTCGATGAAGGTTTTCAGATGGTCGTGGGTCATGAACGGCCTTTAGATAAAGCAGAACTGCGGTTGCCCCGCCGGTGCGGAAGAGGGGCCGGCTCGATCTGGGAGCGCGGCGGCGAGTGAGGTGAGAAACGCAGGAAGCGCCTCGGTGCGGTGATGAATATGGGCCGGGAGCTCGGTCCACTCCGTCATTGCCTGGTGCTCGGGATGCTCGGTGATCCCATGCACCAGCACGGTGGTCATGCCGAGCCTGTGCGCGGTCTCCAAATTATGCGGCAGGTCGTCGAACATGGCAGCTTTCGGCGGGCTGACGTCGTGAGCGCGGGCGAAGTGCTCATAAGCTTCGCGCATCGGCTTGGGGTGGACATAGCCGAGCGCGTGAATGTCGCAAATGTCGGCAAACCGGTCCAACACGCCAAGCCGCGCGGCGACGGCTTCGGCATGTTTGCGCGAGCCGTTGGTGAAGATGAATTTGCGGCCCGGCAGAGCCCCGAGAGCCGCGGCCAGTTCAGGGCAGGGGGCGACCGCGCTGAGATCGATGTCGTGCACGTAGTCGAGAAAATCTTCAGGTGCGACGCCGTGGCGGCGCACCAGCCCCGCGAGCGTGGTCCCGTGCTCGTAGTAATAGGTCTCGCGCACGCTTTGCGCCTCATGCAACGGGATGCCGAACGACTGCGCAATGAACTCTCCCATGCGCCGGTCGATCTGGGCGAACAAATTGCAGTCGGCCGGGTAGAGCGTGTTGTCGAGATCGAACACCCAGGCCTCGACATGATCGAAGCCGCGTTCCGTCCCCCGTCCGGTCATTTCAGTTCCCCCGCTGTGCTCTTACGCCTTCGCCGTTCGATCAGAGTGCCCGCGCCATGCTCGGTGAAAAGCTCGAGCAGCACCGCGTGAGGCACCTTGCCGTTGATGATCACCACGCCTTCGACCCCCTCGGCAATGACGTCGATACAACTCTCGATCTTGGGAATCATGCCGCCGGAAATGGTTCCGTCATCGATCAAAGCCTGCGCTTCCGACGTCGTCATGGACTTGATCAACTTGCCGGTCTTGTCAAGCACGCCCTCCACGTCGGTGAGCAGCAGCAGGCGCTTGGCCTTCAGGGCCGAGGCAAGCGCCGCGGCAAACGTATCGGCGTTGATGTTCAGCGTCTCGCCGTCCGGCCCGACACCGATCGGCGCCACGACCGGAATCAGGTCGGACTGAATGATCACGTCGATGATATGCGTATCGACCAGGGCGGGATCGCCGACGAAGCCGAGATCCACGATCTGCTCGATATTCGAGGAAGGGTCGCGCCAGCGCCGTTCGAGCCGCTTGGCCCGCATCAAATTGGCGTCCTTGCCGGAGATGCCGACCGCCTTGCCACCCTGGCCGTTAATCGCGGTAACGATCTCTTTGTTGACGGAGCCTGCCAGCACCATCTCGACCACTTCGACCGTGGCCCGGTCGGTGACGCGCAAGCCCCCTTTGAACTCGGATTTGATGTTCAGCCGGTCGAGCAGAGAGCCGATTTGAGGCCCGCCGCCATGCACAATAATAGGGTTCACGCCGGATTGCTTGATCAGGACCACATCGCGGGCGAAATCGGCGGCAAGCTCGGGATCACCCATGGCATGGCCGCCATATTTCACCACGACGGTCCGGCGGTCGTAGCGCTGCATATAGGGGAGCGCCTCGGACAGCACCTTGGCCTTGGCATGGACCGAGGCGAGCACCTCGGCCACGCCGGCGACCGCGCTCTCTTTCAGCGCCGGCGGTTGCTCGGGGCCTGCGGGGGATGATTTGATCTTGGCCACGCGCGCTTATAGCGGCGCGGGGCCTAAGGGGACAAGCGACAGGCGCAGGCTTGTTTAGCCGGTCCGGGCTCGCGTATACGGTTTGATTCGGAGGCGTTAAGGGATCGGACCCGCCAGATCAATGCGTCAAAACCCGGAAAATCAGCGGTCTAGGGACTCGGTCAGCGACGGTCCCCCGCCGGCGCGGTCGGCGCTTCCGGGGCGAGGCGGGTTCGCGCGGGTCGCCGCGGCCTTTTGGAACTCGCTTCGCGGCCTTCAGGAAGGGCTCTCGACCGAATCGGCGATCAAGCAAGAGGTCGCCATCGCCTGCCTCCTCCTGCCCCTGTCGTTCTTCGTCGCCAAAGATTTGTGGACCTGGGTGGCTCTGGCCGGCAGCATCCTGTTCGTGCTGGCGGTCGAGTTCCTCAACACGGCGATCGAGCGCTTGTGCGACCATATCGAGCCCAAGAAGCACGAGGCGATCCGCATCACCAAGGACCTCGCCTCCGCGGGCGTGTTTTTCTCGCTGGTGTTGGCGGGCGTGATCTGGGTGGCCGCGCTCTGGGAGCGGTTCATCGCTTGAGCGGCAATAGACTCTATCAAGCGAGCGCTGCAATCGCGGCGCGCAATTCCTCGAGCCCCGCGCCGGTACGCGCCGATGTGGTCAAGACGTGCGGATAGGCGGCCGGATGCTTGAGAAGGTCGCTTGCAACTTTGTCCTGGACGGCGGCGAGCTCTGACGCTTTCGGCTTATCGGCCTTGGTCAGCACCGCTTGATAAGAGACGGCGCCCTCATCCAGCAATTTCATGGTTTCCCGGTCATTGGGTTTTAGGCCGTGGCGGGCATCGATCAGCAGGAACACGCGTTTCAGCTCGCGGCGTCCTTTGAGGTAATCGCCGATCAGCCGGGTCCAGCCTTTGACCTCGGCCTTCGAGGCGCGCGCATAGCCGTACCCCGGCAGGTCGACGAGATAGAGAGCGCCGTCGGTGCCAAGCTCGAAGAAATTGAGCTCGCGCGTCCGGCCCGGCGTCACCGACACCCGCGCAAGGCTTTTGCGTCCCGTGAGCGCGTTGATCAGGCTCGACTTGCCGACATTGGAGCGTCCCGCGAAGGCCACTTCGGCGCGGCCGTCTTTCGGCAAGTCGGCGACGCTCACCACGCCTTTGACAAAGACGCAAGGCCCCCTGAACAGGGCCTCGCCGTGCCCGAGATCGGCTGATGTGAATTCGGGATCTGCCATCGCCCGCCGCACCAATCGCAAGATGGACCGCAAGCCCGAGGGCGGCGTTACCCTTCGGCCTCGCCTTTGGCCTTGGGCTTGGTCTTGTTGGCCTTGAAACCGAGATTCTCGAGCAGAGGAATCTCCACCCCTTGCCGCATCATGATCACCGATTGCTGGATCACCGAGAGGAAATTGTTCCATGCCCAATAGATCACCAGTCCGGCCGGGAAGGAGGCGAGCAGGAAGGTGAAGAACACGGGCATCCAGGTGAACAGCTTCTGCTGCACCGGATCGGGGGGCGCCGGGTTCAGCTTCATCTGAACCCACATGGTGATGCCCATGATGATCGGCCAAACGCCGATCATCAGGAAGGCCGGCACGTCCCAGGGGACAAGGCCGAACAGATTGAACACGCTGGTTGGGTCGGGGGCCGAAAGATCCCTAATCCAGCCGAAAAATGGGGCGTGCCGCATCTCGATGGTGGTGAACAGCACCTTGTAGAGTGCGAAGAAGATCGGGATCTGTACGAGGATCGGCAGGCAACCCGAAGCCGGATTCACCTTCTCTTTCTTGTACAGCTCCATCATCGCCTGTTGCTGACGCATGCGGTCGTCGGCGTAGCGCTCCTTGATGCGCTGCATCTCGGGCGCAAGCTTCTTCATCCTGCTCATCGCCACGTAGGACTTGTTGGCGAGCGGAAACAGAACAAGCTTGATGAGCACCGTGACGATGAGGATGGCGATGCCGAAATTGCCGACCAGCTTGTAGAAATAGTCGAGGCCGAAAAACATCGGCTTGGTCAGGAAATAAAACCAGCCCCAGTCGATCAAACGGTCGAATCTTGGAATGTCGTAGGTCGCGGCATAGCCGTCGACAACGTTGACCTCCTTGGCGCCGGCAAACACGCGTCCCTGCGTTTCCCCGGTCCCGCCGGGAGCAATCGTGAGCGGCGCCGTCATGGCGTAATCGGTTTGGAACAGGTCGCGGCCGTTCGACTTCAGGCCAATGAAACGGGCGTTGAAAGCCTTGCCCTGTTCCGGGATGACCACGGCCGCCCAATATTTGTCGGTGATGCCGAGCCAGCCACTTTCGCTCTTGAATTCTTCCGGCTTCTCCTGGTCCAGCGCGCTAGCGTATTTGATCTCTTTCAGTCCATCGTCGACGATGCCGATCAGACCTTCATGGAGAATGTAGTAGCCGCGCACGTCGGGTGTCCCGCTGCGGCGGACAGATGCGTAAGGATAAAGCGCGACGGGCTCCGTCCCGCTGTTCTTCACCTGGTCGTCGACCGTGAACATATATTTGTCGTCGATCGAAATGGTCCGAGTGAATTGGAGTCCTTTGCCATTGTCGTAGGTCAGGATCGCTGGCGAGCTTGGCGTGAGCGGTCCTCCACTTGCGGCTGTCCACAGCGTGTCGGCGGTCGGCAGACCGAAATCGCCGTCGGCGCCGCCGACGAAACCGGACTCCGCGTAGTAGGCGTGAGGACCATCAGGGGGCGACAGCAGCACGACCTGCGGGCTCGTCGGATCGACCGTCACGCGGTAGTCCTTGAGCGTCAAATCGTCGATGCGTCCGCCCTTCAACGCGATGGAGCCTTTCAGGCTCGGCGTGTCGATGTCGATACGCGGGCTTTGGGCAAGCGCTTGCTCGCGCGTCAGCGTGGCGGAGGCGCCCCCCCCGGGCTGTGGCGTGTCGCCCGCCGGCTGGGTAGGCTGGGTGCTTTCGCTCTGGGGTTGCGGCGGACCCAGTTCGACTTGCTGCTCCTGTTGCTGTTGCTGCTGCTGCTCCGCCGGGCTCGTGCCGGGGGCCTGCTCCGGCTCCGGCAAGAAGAAGGTTTGCCAGGCGAACAAGACGCCGATCGACAGGAGGATCGCGAGAATAAAGTTGCGGTTGTTGTCGTCCATCTTGCTTTCAGTTCAAGGCCGGGAAAACGCCCTCGCGCGCGACCTTAACGTCTGGATTCGGGAAGCGTTCAGCGTCTTTTTGCCGGAGAGGGCGCGTGAACCTTGGCAAACGCGCGCTCAAGATCATTCATTAAGGCGGTGAAGCGCCGTTGTACCGTGCCTTCCCGCGCGATCAAGACATAATCATAGCCCGCCAAAGCGTGTAAGGGGCCAGCCTGCCGCACCGCTTCCTTCAAGCGCCGCCGCGCCCGGTTGCGGACGACAGCCCCCCCGAGGCTTTTGGTCGCCGTGAAGCCGAACCGCGCGAGGTCGGGTTCCTCGGCCTCGCCGTCCGCGCGCGGCCGCGCCTGGAGCACGAGCGAGGGCGTGACGAAGCGGGCGCCATTCCTCACATAAAGGTACTCTGCGCGGGTTTTGAGACGTCCGATCGCCGTCACCAGCGAGTTGCGCGCCTAAGCCGACAGGCGCTTGCGCCCCTTGGCTCGGCGCCGCGCAATCACCCTACGCCCGGCCTTGGTCGCCATGCGCGCGCGAAAGCCGTGGCGCCGTTTGCGGACGATCCGCGATGGCTGGTAGGTGCGTTTCACGGGAGGGGCTCCTTAGGCGGACTTTGCCAAACGGACATGCCGCTTAGGTTCGTCCGCGATCCAGGGGGGCTTATAGGGTGGGGCAGGCGCCAAAGTCAATCCTGCCCAATATCATCACAATGATGCGAAGTCCTGTTTCGCGGCCCGCCAAACACGGTCAATTTAGGTCCGCCGAAAGCGAGGACTAAGGAGTGTCCACGGGCATGAGGAGCACGGCTCAGGAAGGCGCACACGGCCTTGCCTATTGGCTCAAGCGGCTGTGGCCACTCATCGTTCTTGTTTGCGCCATGGCTTTCGTGTTTGCCATGGGCTGGCACCGCTACCTCACGATCGGGAGCCTCGCCGAGAACCGCGAAGCGTTGCGCGGCTTCATCGAGGCGCACAAGCTCTTCAGTCTTGCCGCCTTCGTCGCGCTTTACGCCGCCGCGGTGGCATTGTCCGTCCCAGGCGGCGCGGTGCTGACGCTTGCCGGCGGCTTCCTGTTTGGCTGGCTGTTGGGAGGGGCTGCCTCCGTGGTCGCCGCCACGATCGGAGCCACGGCGGTCTTTCTCATTGCCAAGAGTACGCTCGGCTCTGTCTTGGCGTCACGGGCCGGGCCTTGGCTTTCCCGCTTTCGTGAGGGATTTCAGGAGGATGCCTTCTCCTACCTGCTGTTCCTGCGGCTGGTGCCGATCTTCCCCTTTTGGCTCGTCAACCTCGCTCCCGGGCTGCTCGGAGTCGGATTGACCACCTATGTCGCGACCACGTTTCTTGGCATTATCCCGGGAACGTTTGCTTTTGCGCTGGCCGGCAACGGTCTCGACAGCGTCATCGAGGCGCAGCAAGCAAGCTACCAGTCCTGCCTTGCCAAGATGGGAGCGGGAGGCCAAGAGTCATGCTCATATTCGCTCGAGCCCGGGTCTCTATTGACGACCGAGCTGATCGTCGGGCTTGTAGCGCTGGGGGTCGTGGCGCTCGTGCCGGTCGCCGTCAAGTGGATCAGGCGGGCGCGCTGAGGCGATTGGCGAAGAGGGGCTGGCACTAATGGAAGAGGAGCTGAAGCCGGACCTCTGTGTCATCGGCGCGGGCTCAGGCGGGTTGTCGGTCGCCGCGGCAGCGGCAAAGCTGGGCGTCCCCGTTGTGCTCATCGAAAAGGGGCGCATGGGCGGCGATTGTCTCAACTACGGTTGCGTCCCGTCCAAATCGCTGCTTGCGGCCGCCAAGCGGGCTGAAGCCGTGCGCACCGCGACCAATTTTGGCATCGATGTCATTGAAGCCCAAATCGACCACCGCGGCGTGCACGATCATGTGCACAAGGTCATCGCCGCCATTGCCCCGAAAGATTCGATCGAACGTATGACGGGCCTCGGTATTCGTGTGATCCAGGCGCAGGCGAACTTTCTCGACAAGTCCACCGTGGAAGCCGGCCGGGTCTTGGTGCGTGCCCGCAGATTTGTCGTCGCCACGGGATCGACCCCGGCGATCCCGCCGGTTCCCGGCATCGACGAAGTCCCTTACCTCACCAACGAAACGATCTTCGACGTCAGTGAGCGAATTCAGCATCTCATTGTGCTGGGTGGCGGGCCGGTGGGTCTTGAGCTTGCCCAAGCGCACCGCATGCTCGGCTCTCATGTCAGCGTTTTTGATATTGCAAGCTTTCTGCCCCGAGAAGACCAGGAAGCTGCCGCGATCCTGGTCAAGCGGCTGGCCGACTCGCAAGTCATGCTTCACCCCAATACCAGGGTCGAAGGGATCGAACGGTCGGGCCAAGGCATCGCCGTTCATTTCACCGAGGGGGGTGACCCCACCACCCTCAAGGGCTCGCATCTGCTCGTCGCCACCGGGCGAACGCCAAACGTCAAGTCGCTGAGTCTCGAGCGCGCCGGAATCGCTTATACCGGCAAAGGCATCAAGGTGAACCACCAGCTTAAGACCACCAATCGCCGTGTCTACGCGATCGGCGACGCGATCGGTCCCGGCTTCACGCATCTTGCCAATTATCACGCCGGTCTCGTGATCAGGAATGCACTGTTCCGGATGAAGCCCGATGCCACCGCCGGGATCATTCCACGCGTGGTGTATACCGACCCCGAGCTTGCCCAGATCGGATTGACCGAGGATGAAGCCCGCAAGCGCCACCGCCGCATCCGGGTCTACCGCGCACCCTTTGCCGACAACGACCGCGCCCAGTGCGAGCGCGCCACGGACGGGTTCATCAAGGTCGTCACCACGCCCAAAGGCAACATCCTCGGCTGCACCATTGTCGGCGCCGAGGCCGGCGAGCTGCTTCAGCTTTGGATTGTCGCCATGGCCAAAGGCATGAGGATCGGCGACATGCTCCATCTGGTGCTGCCTTACCCCACCTATTCGGAACTCTCCAAAGAGGTGGCTCTTGGCTATTATGCGCCATTTTTGACGAAGGGCTGGCTCCGTAGCATCATTGGCCTGTTGCGCCGCCTCGGCTAGCGGCAGCGGGCCCCTGCCCCCAAACTTGAGTTTCGAGCGGTTCCTTGAACGACACAGCCCAACACACAGCTTCGGAACAGCAGGCGGCGCCGCGCTATGTGCCGGGACTGTCGGCCAAGCTGCTGCTGCTCACCATTCTCTTCGTCATGCTTGCCGAGGTGCTCGTGTTCGTGCCCTCGGTTTCCAATTTCCGGCGGCAATGGCTGATGGAACGCTTGGCGACCGCGCAGATCGCCTCGCTCGCCGCCGAGGCGGCGCCGGGCGGCCGGCTGCCGGTAACGCTGCGCGATGAGCTGCTCATGCGGGCCCAGGTCAAGGCTATCGCCGTCAAGCGCGACGCCTCACGCACGCTGATCATCGAGATGGATATGCCGGCCCATGTCGATGCGTCTTACGACATGCACGATGCGTCATGGGCCACGCTGATCGCCGATGCGCTCATGGTTTATATCAACCCCGAGGACCGGGTGATCCGGGTGGCCGGCGACCCCGGCTTCCACAAAGGCGAAATGATCGAGGTGGTGATGGGCGAAGCGCCGCTCAAAGCCGCCATGATCCGCTATGGCCTCAGCATTCTCGGCCTGTCCATTCTGATCTCAATCATCACGGCCGCGCTGGTCTATCTCACGCTCGATTGGCTGTTGGTCAAACCCATGACCAAACTCACCTCGAACATCGTGAGCTTCTCCGAGCGTCCCGAGGATCCGACCAGGATCATTGAACCATCGAGCCGGCGCGACGAAATCGGCGCGGCCGAGCGCGAGCTCTCCTCGATGCAAAAGGAGCTTGCCGAGACCCTGTCCCAGCGGTCGAGGCTTGCCGCGCTCGGGCTCGCGGTCAGCAAGATCAGTCACGATCTCCGCAACATGCTGTCGAGCGCGCAGCTTCTGTCCGACCGCCTGATCACGATCAAGGATCCGACGGTGCAGCGCCTCGTGCCGAAACTCATCGCCTCGCTCGACCGCGCCATCCGCTTATGTGCGGAGACGTTGAATTACGGCCGGGTCCAGGAGACGCCGCCGCGGCGAAAACGGTTTCGGCTTGCGCCCCTGGTTGGCGAGGTCGGCGACAGTCTTGGACTCCCCCGCCAGCACGTCGGCTGGACCGTCAAGATCGACGAGATGCTGGAGGTCGATGCCGACCGCGACCAGCTTTACCGCGTTCTGAGCAATCTTTGCCGCAATGCCGCGCAGGCACTGGAGAGCGAGGGCGAAGTGGACGGCGAGATCGTGGTCGAAGGCCGCCGCGAGGGCACCGTCACGGTGATCGAGGTCGCCGACACCGGACCTGGGGTGCCTGAGAAAGCCCGCGCTCATCTGTTCAAAGCATTCCAGGGAAGCGCCCGCAAAGGGGGAACAGGGCTCGGGCTCGCCATCGCGCACGAGCTCGTCCAGGCGCATGGCGGCCAGATCGCGCTGGTCGACAATGACCACGGCGCGACCTTCCGGATTATGATCCCGGATGTCGTGGTGCAGTTGAAGCGGGCGCGGCGGCTCAGCGCCTGAGCGTCCGGAAAGGGACAGTTTGAGGAAAGATCGGAATGGGAGGGGGTCATGGATCTTAAGAAACTCGCCTTCGGATTTATCGCAGGCGCCATCGCAGTCGTCACCGTTCACGAAATTATCGATTATGTCCTTTACGCTGCGGGGATCTTTCCGCGCGTGCCCTGGTCATCGGCACCGGCTGCGGTTACGGGCGTGCCACAATTTGTCAGCGACGCATTTTGGGGAGGCCTATGGGGCATTCTCTTCGTGCTCCTCAGCGACAAGATCCCCGGCGGCAACCTGACGGTCAAAGGCCTGATCTTCGGCATCGTTGGTCCGGCCATCTTGGGCGTCTTTATCCTCGTGCCGCTGATCACCGGACGGTTTCCGCCGTTCTTCGATTTCGACCCCAAGATGCTTCTTTCCGTGTTGTTGATTCTGGCGGGTTTCGGCGCGGGCCTAGGCTGGCTCTACAGCGTCCTCGAGGAACGGTTTGCCTGAAACCGCCTAGCCTTGCCTTTGCGTTAGCGACGGATTAGGTAGGGTTTGCTTGACCCTAGCGAGCTCGCCTCGCTTTTTTTGCGCGTGGGTTCAGGCTTGCCTTGGCGAGAAAAGTTCGCCTTTTAGAAGGCCAGACGCGCCCGTAGCTCAGCTGGATAGAGCACCAGACTACGAATCTGGGGGTCAGGAGTTCGAATCTCTTCGGGCGCGCCACTAACTTCAAAGCCTTAGCAGAAGAGGCAACAGGCGGCGCTACCCGGGGCAACATCTGGGGCAACAAGCGACGCGCTGGGCCACACGGCGCGGCCAGGATTGGCGAATGGCCCGGGGGGGATACCCAGGAAGGCTAACGGCCGTCAGCGGGCTTCTGATTAAGTGCTACACTTGGTCCCGCTCTGAATGGTCGCGACCAGCGGCTGGAACCAGGTCTCGTCGTCCGTCGCTGTGACGTCGACAATGCCGCTTGCAATGCCCCATGCGATCAGCGCGTAGGCTCTAATGTCCGCTAATGACTCAAAGCGGACGTCAGCCCGGCTTGGCGCGTGGTTGAGATTCCGATTGTTAGACCATGAGTTCGGCAGTATTTTCCCTCAGTGGTCTGACCTTTGGGGGGGTCAGGGCTATGACAGTCTCGCGCAAGAGACCCTTACCAATTTTCACTCTTCCAATTCTCCGCCACGCCCAAAGCCGCCGCGTTCGAGAGGCGCGGGGGATTCGGCCACTGCGCGCGCCGGACCAAAGCAGGGAGCCAGCCCGTCATGCACAAATTTAATCGTCGATCGTTTCTGGGTGCCGCCACGGCACTGCCACTCGTAGGTTTGGCCGCTAAGGCAACGGCGGATGAATGCTCGGTCTTCGATTACATCCGTCAGGAGGCAAAGACCCCTGATCAAGCCCTCGCTCGGTTGCTCGAAGGCAACGAACGTTTCCGGGCGGGCGATCTGGTGGAGTGTGACCTGATGCATCAGGTGAAGGACACGGCAAGCGGGCAGGCCCCCTTCGCCGCAGTGTTGTCCTGCATGGATTCGCGCGTGCCGCCGGAGCTTGTTTTCGATCAGCGGATTGGGGACATCTTCGCGGTCCGAATCGCCGGTAACTTCGCGAACACAGACATCATCGGGAGCATGGAGTTTGCGGCAAAGGTGGCGGGCTCAAGGTTGATCGTGGTTCTTGGCCACTCCGGGTGCGGGGCGATCAGGGGCGCGATTGACAACGTTCAGCTCGGGAACCTCACTGCCACGCTTAGCAACATTCTGCCAGCTGTGGAGGAGACCAAGGGTGTCCCCGGCGAACCCAACTCAGAGAATGCTGCTCTTGTCCAGGCCGTCGCTGAAAACAACGCAAGGCTTACTGCCAAGCTTCTGAAGGAGCGGAGCGCTATCCTGAGCGATTTGGTGAAGGAGGGCTATTTGGGAATTGTCGCGGCCATGCACGATGTCAGCACCGGACGCGTGACAGTCCTTGAATGATAGCTGCTTCCAGCCCGTCCCCGTGCCGGTGTCGTCAGAGCAAGACGGCGATAACCCCGTAAAGACTCTCTCCGGCCACGAGACCGGCGGCCGCACTCAACAGAAACCGGGCCGACCAGTTCGGCACCAGCCAGTGCAACACGCTTCCCAAGGCCGCGCCGAGGAACAGCGTGATCGACGTCCCGGCCGGGATCACGAAGGCGAGGCCGAGCGCCGCCCCGCTCGGCACAAACAATAAGCGACTTCCCGTCACGCGCCGCTCGATCAGCGCGAGCGCGATGCCGAGAACGCCGGCGATGCCCATCGCCACGCGCGCGGAGTGCGGAATGCCCGATAGCCCCACGCTCAAGGTTTCCGCGACAGCCTTCCACGTGGCCACGGCCGGCGCCGGCCATTCCGTGGTGATGAGCTGGCTCGCCGGATCGGTGATGAGCGCAAGATAGACCAGGCTGCCGGCGAGGCTGCCGATGACGACACCGCCGCATTGCGCCACCACTTGGCGCGCCGGGGACGCGCCCACCTCGAACCCGGCGCGGAAATCGTTGAGCAGATCGGCGCTCTGACCCGCCGCACCGCCCGCCACATTGGCGGTCATCAGATTGGTGATCGGTTGGCCCGGTGCCATGGCCCCGAACGAGAGCTGCGACACCTTGCCGATGGCGCCGATCGGCGCGACGGAGGTCTCGCCGACCACACGCGCCGCCACCATGGCCAGAACAAAGGCGAGGGGTATGGCGATGATGGCCATGGTCCAGTGGATGTCGAACAGTGCGATTTGCAGCACCACGGTCAACGCGGCGGCGGCGAGGAACCCGCCAAGCCGCGTGTAACTGCCTGCGTCAGGCCTGCGCGCCTCCGTCTCTTGCTGCGTCTTACGCGTGTCGAGCAACGCGGCGGCAAAGCTGGTGAGGCTCGCCGTGACCATCATGGTGACGCCGGGCCAAAGCAGCCAGCCGACCAGCGGCTGGAACCAGGTCTCGTCTGTCGTGCCGGAGATTTCGACAATGCCGCGCACAATGAGCTCGGGCGCGATCACGCCCCAGGCGGTCAGCGCGCCGGCGAGAAGCCCAAGCCCTGCGCGTAAGCCGATGATGCTGCCGAACCCGAGCAAGAGTAGCGACGGGTCGAACGCGAGCGTCAGCTTTTTCGCCGTGAGCGATGGCGCAAGGCGCGGAATCTGCCAAAGGAACTTGTCGATGACGTTGAAAGCAATTGTACCGCCGAGCGAAGACATCAGCACAGCGACGCGCTTCATCGCCTCGCGCCCGTGGCTGAACATGTCGCGCATGGTTTCCGCCGTCGCCACGCCGGCGGGGAACACGAGGTTCGACTGCACGATGAGCCGCGGCCGCAAGTACCAGCCGACCCAGATGCCGAGGAAGCTGACCGCGAACACCCAAGCCGCGAGCGTCGGCCAGGGAAGATTGCTGCCGGTCATCATCGCCAGCGCCGGGATCGGCGCAACCAGGCCGCCCGAAATGATGGATGCCGCCGACGAGGCCGCCGTCTGGTTGATATTGCTTTCCAGCATCCCCCAGGGAGCGAGCCCGAAGACTCGCGTGACCGGCACCCAGAACGCGAACGCGAGCAGAAGCGCCGTGATCGACATGTTGAACGACCAGCCGATCTTGAGCCCCGAATAGACGTTGCAGGGCGCGAGCAGCGCGCCGAGGATCATGCCGGTGGCGAGCGCGCGGGGCGTCAGCTCAAGTGTCTGCGGGCGCGCGGGCGGGTCGGTATGGCTAGCCATGCGCGCGTTTGGTGCCACGAACGCGCGCTTTCACCAAGCCTCGAACCCTGCCGAATGCGCTAGTTGGAGACGGTCAGGTCTTCTTCTTCGGCACGGGTGTGGCCCGCGTCGGGTCGGCACCGGCCAGCGCATAGGCTTTGGCGGTCGCCGCGTTCAGCGCCGCCTCCACCTCCAGCCGGCTCTCCTCCAGCTGCTCGCGCGAGGCGTTTGCAGGCACTGAGATCGGATCGCCCAAAATGATGCCGACCGTGGAGAAGGGAAGATTGAAGGTCATGCGGTCCCAGGAGTTCACCGCGAAATAGCGCGAGGAAGCGACCGCGAGGGGAAGGATCGGACAGCCTGACAGACTGGCGATGGTAACCACGCCGCGACCGCATCGCCGCGCCGGACCCGGCGGCACATCCGCCGTCATGGCGATGCTGAAGCCTTCACGCAGCGAGGCGACGGCACCGTGGGCCGCCTCCGCACCGCCACGGTCGCGCTTTCGCTCGCCAGCGCCCGCGCCCCGGATCAGACCGAGATGGAAGTTGCGCAACACGCGCGCCAGCCCTTCAGCGTCGTCGTGCCGCGCGATCATGGCGCGGCCGGGGACTTCTCGCGGATAGATGCCGGGAAGAAGCAGAAACTGCCCATGCCAGACCGCGATGATCACGGGATGGCGCGCTTTGGCGCGCGCAATGAAATCGGGCGGATCGGCGACTTGCGTCGAGGTGTTAAGGACGAGCTTGATGTAATTGGCAAGCACGGGGGCTGCGAGAATCTGCAAAGGACGCCGCAAACGTGCCCTTTGACGCCGCATCCATGGAATTTTCCAAAGCCCCGCCAAACGAACCGGCCCCGTTGCAAATTATTTCTCGACGCTCGCCGGCGCCTCCATATCATGCTGGCGGCGCGGCTTGAAACCGCGGCTTGCGGCTGAACCCTGCGGCAAAATTGAGCGTTGCGGATTATGCCGCGTTGGCTGCGGCGGGCTTTTGCGAAAGGGCGGCGATGAGGTCGGCTTCTACCGAGGCGCGCGCCTCGGTCCCCTCGGCGAGAAGATGAATATGCACTTCGTTCGCCCCGCATTTGGCGCCCTGGTGGCGCAGATGGGCGAGATTGAGCGTGGCCGTGATATCCCGGGTCTGGCCGAAGGCAAGCGCCGACCGGGTCCCATCCTCGCCGCGCCGGACGAGGATATAGTTCGCCCCGGGCAGAGCGGGGCAGCCGACCAAGGTGTAGACACTGTGCAGATAACGCCGGCCTGAGGCTCCGCGCCAATAGTGAAAGGCCTGGGCGAAAGCAGCCTCGGAGCAGACCAGAGCGGGCTCATCGGCCGGCCCCAATTGCGGCGTCTCAACTTCGACTTTACGCATCGACCTACGATCCCGGCCCGTTAACCAATACAGAGCTTTGTGAAATGGGTTCCGTGATGACGAATTCAAGACGGTCTTTTCACTGCCTAGAACAAATATAGAACATCGATCCGCTCTAGTCAACCATTCAAAGGTTAACGGGCTGCCCAATACGGCGTCATTTACCGCCTGCTTCGGCCAAAAGCCGCGCCGAGGCCGGTTCAATGGCGCCGATCAGCCGCTCCAGGAACTCCGCCTTGGGCAATCCCGGGGGAATCGGGTCGAGAAACTCCACGACGATGGTCCCGGGCTTCCGCGTCAGGCTGCGGCGCGGCCAAAACGCGCCGGAATTGAGCGCAAGCGGCACGCAAGGAATGCGAAGCGTCTCATAAAGCAGGACCACGCCGGTCTTGTAGTCGGGCGGCGCGCCGGGCGCCCTTCGCGTCCCTTCCGGGAAAATGATGATCTCGCGCCCCTGGGCGGCCCGTTTTTTGGCCTCCCGCACCATGCGCCTAAGCGCCGACGGGCCCCGGTCGCGGTCCACCGGGATCATCTCGAATTTGCGCGAGAACCAGCCGTGGAAGGGGATCCAAAACAGTTCTCGCTTCATCAAGAGTGCAGGGTCGCGAAACAGCGGGATCAGGCCGAAGGTCTCCCACGCCGATTGATGCTTGGCGGCAACGAGACAGGCGCCGGGGGGAAGTTTCTCAAGCCCCCGGACCTCGAGCTTGGTGCCGACGATCGTCTCGAGCAGCCAAAGTTCGAAGCGCCCATGGATGGCAAGCGCAGCCATGGCCCAGCGTCTTGGGCCGAACAGAAGCGGACTGCCGAGCAGGAGGAATAGCGCGGTTGTCACGTAGAACAACACGTTGAACAGAAGCGAGCGCACCATCACGCCTGACACCGCTATGGCTCGGGGACTTCGGCGGTGCTGGAATCGCCGCCTAGAAAATTGCGCACGAGGTTGGTCGCGCCCAGTCGCCCAAGCGCCGGCAGATATTTCAGATATTCGGAGAGAAGCAGGTTGGTCGTGCCGGGATAGGTCCACCAGCGGTGGACGTGCACGTTATTGTCGACCACGGGATAGGGAATGAAAGTGACGCCGGGCATCACGCGGGCGAGCTCGGCCAGCGCGCGCGGCATGTGATAGTTCGACGTCACCACGATGATCGAGTGATAACCGTGGAGCGCCACCCATTCGGCGGTCTTGGTGGCGTTGTCGATGGTGTTGCGCGCCTCCTTGTCGATATCGACGCAGCAGTTGAAATATTGATCGCCTTGGCTGGCGAGCTGCTTCAATTCCTCGACAGTCGTGCTGCGATACACGCCGGTTATGAAGACGCGTTGGGCCTTGCCTGCGGCGAGCAACTTCATGGCCCGGTCGATTCGGGAGGTGCCGCCGGTCAGCACGACGATGCCGTCGGCGGTTTGTTGCGGCACTTGCGCTTCCCGGTCGATGCTGTTCGCGAACACGATGAATCCGATGAACAGCAGCACCAAGAGGAAAAGCATGCCATCGAAGATGAGCCGCACGCCGCCCAAGAAGCCGCTAAACCGGCCGCGTCTTTCTTGTCGTTGCTCACTCACCGCTTACTCCAGGCCCTGCCAAATCGGCGCAAGAATAGTCACAATTCGCGTACACATGAAACCCGAGCGTGATCGAACAGCACGGTCCTAGTCTCCGCACTTCAAGCGTAATTCTTGAGTACGCGGATGACGCCGAGTCGTGAGGTCACCATGCAGAGCGAGGCCACCACGATCACCACCAGCACGCACAGCAGATAGCCCTTGAGGTCGAGTTCGCCCGAGCCGACCAGGCGCTGCGCTTCTGCGGCAGTGACGATTCCGCCCCCAAGCATGTCCATCATGATGGGCAGCAACAAGAAAGCGAGGGCGGCAGCGAGGGCGCCCATCAAGCCGGCGCGGACGCCAAGCCCGAGAAAATGGCGTTCGAACTCGCGGCTAATGAAGCGTTCATTCGCACCGACAAAGTGCAGAACCTCGATGATTTCGCGGTTGGAGGCCATCGCGCTTCGCGTCGCCGACACGATGACGGCGATGGTCGCGGCGGCGACCAGGCCAAGCACGGCAAGGCCGCCAAGCGCGGCCGAACGCGTGAGCGTCCGGATCTCGGCCTGCCAGCGGCGGTGGTCGTCGAGAGTCACGCCCTCGAAATTCTCCGACAACGCTGTCTTGATCGACTGGATGTCGGGGGGATCGGAGCGGTCAATCTCGACCGCGATGAGGCGTGGAATAGGGAGCGCTTCCAGCGCGGCCGTTTGCCCGAGCCAAGGTTCGAGCAAGCTGGCGCTGTCCTCGGCGGTCAGCGGCTTGACCTCGGTGATGCCCTTCTGCTTGGCGAGAAACAGGGCGACCAGCGTCATCTTCTTATCGATGTCGGGGATATTTACCGGACTGAGCTCGACGGTGATCTCGCTTGCGATGTCGTTGACCCAGGCATTGGCCGATTGATTGATCATGTACACCGCGCCCAAGGTCAGGCAGGCGAGGAAGGACATGATGGCGATCACCACGGTAAGCGCATTGCCGGCGATCGAAGCCGACGGCACGATCTGAGCGGCCTTGGTCTGAAACCGCGCGGGCAACAGTGCGGCGAGCCGCACCGGCAACAGCCCGATGAGCAAGCTCTTCCAAGGATAGTCCTTAATGTCGGACAGCAGGGTCACGGGGCTCGGCTTATTTGCAGATGGCCGTCATAAAGCACGAGCCGCGGGGCGTCGAGTTGCTCCATCAACGCGTAGTCGTGCGTGGCAATGATCACCGAGGTGCCGAGCCGGTTGAGCTCGACGAAGAGGCGCAAAAGGCGATTACCGATTGCGGGATCGACATTGCCTGTTGGCTCATCGGCAAGAAGGAGTTCGGGGCGCCCGATCACGGCGCGCGCGATTGCCGCTCGCTGCTTCTCGCCGCCCGACAGGATTTCGGGATAGGCATTCATGCGGTCGCCCAGTCCGACCCAGCGCAACAGATCGGTCACGTCCTCGCGGTAGTCCGCTTCCCGTTTGCCGGTGACGCGCAAAGGAAGCGCCACGTTCTCCCAGGTGGTGAGATGGTCCAGCAGCCGGAAGTCCTGGAACACGATGCCGATGCGCCGGCGCAACGACGAGCGGGAGGCGGTCGAGAGCTTGCCGACATTCTCTCCGAACACAAAAATCAGGCCCCGCGACGGCTTGAGCGACATGAACAGGAGCCGCAAAAGCGTGGTCTTCCCCGCCCCCGAAGGTCCCGTCAGAAAGTGAAAAGACCCGGGGAGCACGTGGAAGGTGACATCGCGCAAGATTTCAGGGCCTGAGCCGTAGCGCAGACCGACATTGTCAAAGCGGATCACCCGTGCTCCGTGGGGCTCTTAAGATTGCGGAAGACTGGTACTTTATGCTGAACTCCGGGTTCGGTATCAATGGATTTGGGCGGCGTTTTGGGGCCCTAGGCAAATACACGATAAACGGCCATTTAGGCTTTTCCGATGGCAACAGTCATTATCTGTCCAGCATGTGAAACGCGTTACGAGACCAAGGCGGTCTTCCCGCCTGAGGGTCGTAAGGTCCGCTGCTCGAAATGCGCCCATGTTTGGCAGGCGACCCCGGTCACGCCTGCTCCGGCTGCGGCCCCCGCGAGGCCCGCCGTGAGGCCGGCTCCACCCGCGCCGTCTGTGGCACCGGCCCAACAACCGATGCCAGGGCCTTCGGCGCCGCCTCAACCGCCTTCGCCGCCGCCTTTCGCGGCTCCTCAACCCCCTCCGCCGCAACCTTCAGCGGCGCCCCCACCGCCTCAGCCTTCGGCCGGTCCTCAACCGCCGGCGCCCTCGAACGTAGGTACCGGGATGGGCGGATTTGCAGGCATTGCGCCTATGCCTCCTGCTCCCCCTCCTTCTCCGCCAGAGCCGTCCGAGCAGGACCTCGCCGCTCAAGTGGCCCGGATCAATGCCGAAGCCATGGATGAGCCTGCCGAGGCTCCGGCCAAGCCGGGCGGGTTCTTCGCGCGGTTCATCCGCGGGCGCGAGAAAGCACCGGAGCCGCCGCAGGAGCAGCCCTCAAGCATCAGCGATGCCGCCTTTGGCGATGCCAGTCTGGGCGACGCCAGCATGAGTGAAGAAGAGCTAATGGCTGACGCCGGCATGGGCGAGGGGGCCGAGGCCTCGATGGGCGAAACGGGCATGGGCCTCGACGCCGGCCTTGCCGACCAGGCGCTCCCCGGCGAGAAGCCGCCACGCCAGAAGCCTTCGATCGTGACCATCGGCTGGCTGGTCCTTGGGCTTGTCGTGGCAGGCGTGATCGGGACGCTCGCGTTTGCACCCTCGATGGTGACTTCGATGCTGCCTGGGGCGTCCCGCCTGTACGCGCTGTTCGGCGTTTCGGTCGGCGCGCAGGGCCTCGACTTTGAAGACGTGCGCTACACCTGGACCAACAATGGCGGTCAGACCGTGCTCCAAGTTGAGGGCAACGTCGTGAACCTCACCTCGAGCGCGCGCACGGTGCCGACGCTTACGATCGCGCTTCACGATGCGAACGACGAGGAAATCTCCGCGTGGACCACGGAGATTGGTGCGGAGCAGCTCGGAGCCGGCGAGCGCGCCCCGTTCTTAAGGCAGATCTCATCGCCGCCGAGCAATGTCAGCAGCGTCAAGGTGCATTTCGCCAAGGCCGAATAAGAATGGCTGGGCAAGATGCGGCTGACACGATCAAGCCGCTGTTCAGCGCCGGGCAAATTGCCGAGAGGGTGGAGGCCCTGGCCGGCGAGATCGCGGCCTCGGCGCCGCGCAATCTGGTCGTTGTCGCTATTCTCAAGGGCAGTTTCATCTTCGCCGCGGATCTCATCAGGGCGTTGTACCGCCAGGGCCTGGAGCCGGAGATCGATTTTGTGTTCCTCGCGAGTTACGGCGAAGGCACGGTCTCGGGCGGAGAGGTCGGCATCTTGCGCGATATCGAGACCAATCTTGCCGGACGCGACGTCGTGATCGTCGACGACATTCTAGATTCAGGACGAACGCTTCACTTCGCCAAGGCGCTCGTTGAAGGCCGCGGCGCTACCCGCGTCACGACTTGCGTCCTTCTCGACAAGCAGATTCCGCGCGCCGCACCGATCGAGCCAGACTTTCTAGGATTTCGCTGTCCGCCGGTCTTCGTGGTCGGCTACGGCATGGATCTCGCCCACCGCTACCGTGAGCTTCCCTTCATCGGCGAAGTGGTAGAGCGATAACGGGCGCGGGCGGAAACTAAAATGGCGTGATCAGACGTTCCAGGTAATCGAGCTCAAGCACGGAGCGCGAGGGATCGCTGAGCCGGTGGCGAAGCTCGTCGAGCACCTCTCGCGCGCGCTGAATGTCGATCTTGTCGGGGACCTGCACCGACAGACCGAGATCGGGCCGATTCGAGCGGTCGGGGCGCCCGAGCGGATCGCGGCCATTATTGCCGGGACCTTGCCCCGCCTGCGATTCGGCTCCTGACATCACTTGCTCGGCCATCGACTGCGCACCGTTGCGGAGGCGCTCCAGAGCGAGACTTTGCTGCTGCGTGGCGCGCTCGAGATCGCTTTCCCCGATCGCCTCCTTGGCGCCGGCCATGGCCTCTTCAGCGCCCTCAAGCTCGTCCGGCGCCTCGCTTCCCTCGGCGCGGAGGCGGTCGATCATCGCCTGCAAGCGGTCGCGCAATTGCTGCTGCCGCTCGGCGAGCCCTGAATGGTCTTGCGGCTGCGGGCCGATCTCAAGCTGACCGCGCTGGCCAGGTTTGCCCTGACCGCCCGATTCGCCTTGTCCCTTGAGAGGCCCCTGTTGGGCTTGGCCCGGCAGCTGTTCGAACAATGGCGACATGCCGGGAGCGAACTCCATCGGCTGGCCGGGAGGGCTCACTTGAAACTGCTGCTGACTGTCGCGGCCGCTGGTGGCGGCTTGCTCGCGCTTGGCGGCAAACGTGTCGTCCAGCAGCTTCTGCTGGTTGTTCACCAGATCGCTCAGATCCTTCATCATTTGTCTGGCGCGCTGCTGCTCTTCACTTTCGGCGACGCTGCCGTTCTCCAGCCGCTGGAGCAGGTCATTGAGCTCCGACAGCATGCGCTCGGCCAAATCTTTCGATCCCGATTGGGCAAGCTGCTCGATGTTGCTGAGGATCTTGTCCAGATCCTGCGGCGACACGAGCTGATCGCCCTCTTGCTGGGGGAGCAACTGTTCGTTTTGCTGATTCTGTTGGGAAGCCAGCGCCTGAAGATAGCGCGACAGCGCCGCGCGCAGTTCATCCATGCGCTTGGCGATCTCCTCGGCCGGCGCATCCCCCTTCAAAGCCTCCATGAGCGCGGCTTGGGCGGCACTTAAGGCACGCTCAGCCTCAGGCAAATCTCCCTCCTCGATGCGCAGCGCCGTGGACCAAAGCTGATCGACCACGCTGGCGACGCTTTCACGGGAGTCGTCGGTGCGCAGGCGCCAGTAACTGTTACGCAAAGAGAGATAGACGACACTGTCGTCGATGACTTTCTCGCCGCCCAGGGTAAGCGCGTCGAGCGCGCTGACCACGTCTTCAGGGGCGCTCGGATCGCGCACGAGCTTCTTGCGTTGCTCGACCACGGCGCGGGCCAAAGGCTTGGTGAAGGTCCGCTCGGGAAGAACCAACTCATAAGGCTGGCTCTCGCCCAATTGTCCGGCTTGGTCGCGGGCGATGAGCGTCATGCGTACCTTCAATCCCGCCCAAGGATGACCGCCGAGATCCTGTGTGGCGCGGCCTTCGACTTGCTTGGCGTTGGCGCGCGGCAATTGCAACGGCATGACCGGCGGTTCGAGCAAGGGATCGGCCTCAACCTTGGCGGAGGCTTCGGCGGCGAGCGGCGCGAAGTTGCGCTCCTCGCCTTCGACCAGGGCGAAGCGGGTCTCCGCACTTTCAACACCGTTGTCGTCGCCGGCGCGGTATTCCAAGCGCAGGGCGCCGCGCGGCGTGGTTGTCGGCGTTCCCGTGAGATCGATGGTTGGAGGCGCATCCTCGATCAGAGCAAATTGCCATTTGGAAACCGTATGGCCGTCGATTTCGATCGCGGCACTGAGAGGTTCTTTCAGCGTAACCGCGAATTCGACCAGACCGTCGGCGCCTTCGGCCTTCGGCGCGATCTTGGTGGCGTCCGCCGTGCCGTCACTTGTGGTGATCAGGCTGACGGTCTCGCCTTGTGGCGCGTGAGTCCGAACGATCAATTCGCTGCGCTCAGGCACGGACAAAGCACGGAAAGACTCGGCGCCCGTTCCCACTTTCTCGCTGCCGTCGGCCAGCACAATCGGCGCAATGCCGGTATAGACGGGAGGGGTGATCCAGGCGTCCAGCCGGAACAGTGCGGGCGCGCCCGAGGCGGCCGGCGTGAAAGCGGCGCGCAAGCGGTCGGAGATATTGCCGCCTGCCGCAAGCGCTGCGGCGACCACGCCAAGCAGGAGCGCGGCCCGGATCGCATACGGGTCCTTGCGGTCGGTGCGGGGCGCCGGCCAGGACGGCCTAAGCTTGGCGATGAGACCCGCCAGACGGTTTCGATGGGCGGCCCAAAGCGCCGCCGTCTCTTTCGGCGGCGTGGTGCCGAGGCGATCCTCATAAGAAGAGGCGGGCCGGTGCTTGATGCCGGCATGGCGCTCAAGACGCCGCAGCGCGTCTTGGCGCGTCGGCAGCGACAGTCTCAACAGCGGCAGGAAAGAGACGATCAGCGCAAGCCCGAAACCGCCGAGCAAAAGGCGATGGGCGAGCGGCGGGAGCAAGCTCCACAGCTCCAACAGCGACATGACCAAAAAGGCCGAGACGACCAGGAAAGGCCACAGCAACGCCTCCCACACCCGCTCGCCGAGAATCGCAAGCCAGCTCAGCCGCACGCGCTTGTCGAAGCGCTGGGCAAGAGTGTCCACCGCTTGGGGTGAGGATGTCTCGGGTCGAGAGGCGGAGCGTGTCATCGTCACTGTAATTTGGGGTGCGAAGCGGGCGAAAGCGAGGCCCGTAAAGCTACAGCCAATCGGGCAGACGCTCCTTGTCCAGCATATCGTCGTAGCCCGGCCTGGGCCGCGTCACGCAATAGCGGTTTCCGGCCACCAGCACCTCGGGGACCAGAAGCCTACTGTTATACTCAGACGCGAGCACGGCGCCATAGGCGCCGGCCGTCATCACGGAAATGAGATCGCCGGCCCGAAGCTCCGGCAGCGGCCTGGCCAAGGCCAGATAATCGCCGGTCTCGCAAACCGGCCCGGCAATATCGGAGACGATGACCGGAGTCCCGGGTTCCGGCTCAATCACCGGCAAGATCTCGTGATGGGCGTCGTAGAGCGTCGGCCGCAACAGATCGTTCATTGCCGCGTCGATGATGGTGAAGACCTTCGACGCGCCGCGCTTCACATAAAGCACGCGGGCAACGAGGATGCCGGCATTGCCCGCGATCATGCGGCCCGGTTCGAACAGGAGCCGCACCCCAAGTCCGCCCACCACGTCTTTGACGAGCTTGGCGTAATCATTAGGAAGAGGCGGCGCCGGCTCATCGCCGCGATAAGGGATACCAAGTCCGCCGCCGAGATTGACGAAGTCGATGGTGAAGCCCGTGTCGCGCAAAGTAACAACCAGTTCCTTCAGAAGCGCGAAGGTATTCCTGAACGGAGCAAGATCGGTAATCTGACTGCCGATATGCTTATGCACGCCGGTGGGTGCGATTCCGGGAAGCGTGCTGGCGAGCGCGTAGAGTGACGGAGCCTCGGCGAAAGGCACGCCGAACTTGTTCTCGGCTCGTCCGGTCGCGATCTTGTGGTGGGTCTTGGCGTCGACGTCGGGATTGACCCGGAAGGCGATCTCAGCGGTCAGTCCCCGCGCTTCGGCAATCGCGCTCAGCGCGCGCAACTCGGGCTCCGACTCGACGTTGAACGCGAGAATTCCCGCATCGAGCGCGAACGCCATCTCTGCTTCCGTCTTGCCCACGCCTGAGAACACGATCCGCTCGGGCGGAACGTTGACGGCAAGCGCGCGCCGCAGTTCTCCTTCCGACACCACATCCATGCCGGCGCCCGACCGGGCGAGCGTGGCCAACACGCCAAGATTCGAATTCGCCTTCACCGAATAGCACACGAGCGTGCCGGGCATGCCGGCGAAGGCGTCGGCGAACACGCGGTAGTGACGTTCGAGAGTCGCGGTCGAGTAGCAGTAGAAGGGCGTTCCTACCGCGTGGGCGAGTTCGGAAAGATCGACCTCCTCGGCGTGGAGCACATTTGTGTGGGACACGCCGCGCCGGTAGGCGAAATGGTGCATTGCAGAGAGGGGCGTCTATTGGAGCAGGCGATCGATCCAGAGGCTGCGCTTGGGAACCTGCGACATCTTCGTGGACGGGTCGGCCTTGGTTTCAGGGTAGTTTGCCTTGGGCCGGTCCAACGAGCCGCGTCGACCGCAGGCCGTGAGCCCGATCGTCAGCACCAGCAGAAGTGTTAACAGGACGCGCAAGGCGCTTCCCATGGTCGTGCCCCTGTCGCTTGAGCCTTGTCAGCGGCCCTTGATCTCTCCTTTTATCGCGTTTCGGCGTCCTTCTCCAAACGCTTTATCCACCGTCTCGCCTCCCGCTTGACGTTAGCAGGGGCGGTGCCCCCATAGCTCGTGCGGCTCCGGGCCGAGCCTTGGGCGTTGAGGGCCGAGTAAACGTCCTCGGTAATCCGCTCTTCGACCGATTTTAGGTCGGAAAGCGGCAGTTTTTCCAGGGTCGCGCCCTGCGATTCGGCGAGCGCCACAATTCTACCGGCGATGTGATGGGCCTCCCTGAACGGGAGCCCGAGCTTGAGCACGAGCCAATCTGCAAGGTCGGTGGCAGTCGCGTAGCCGGCCGCGGCGGCCCGCCTCATGACCTTCAGATCCGGCTCAAGGTCCTCAATCGTACCGGTCATGGCGACAATCCCGACTTTCAGCGCATCGAGTGCGTCGAACACCGGTTCCTTGTCCTCCTGCATATCCTTCGCATAGGCCAACGGGAGCCCCTTCATGACCATCAGCAGCGCCTGAAAGGCGCCGGCGATGCGTCCGGTCTTGGCGCGCACCAGCTCGGCCGCATCGGGATTGCGCTTTTGCGGCATGATCGATGAGCCGGTGGTGAATTTGTCGGTGAGGCGCACGAAGCCCCATTGCGGCGACGCCCAGTTCACGATCTCTTCAGCCAGCCGCGACAAATGCATCACGGCGATTGCGGCCGCCGCCAGGGTCTCGAGCGCGAAGTCGCGGTCGGACACCGCGTCGAGCGAATTGGCCGCGGGCCGGGCGAAGCCGAGCGCCTGGGCCGTTGCCTTCCTGTCGATGGGGAAGGACGTGCCGGCAAGCGCCGCGGCGCCTAACGGGCACTCCCCGAGCCGCTTGGCGGCGTCGGCGAAACGGCCCCGGTCCCGCGCAAGCATTTCCACATAAGCAAGCAAGTGATGGCCAAAGGTGATGGGTTGTGCTGTTTGCAGATGCGTAAAGCCCGGCATCACGGCGCCGGCGTGCTCAAGGGCTTTGTTGGCAAGCGTGAGCTGAAGCGCGTAGAGCGCTGCATCGATCGTCACGATCTCGTCCCGCACATAGAGCCTGAAGTCGGTCGCGACCTGATCGTTGCGCGACCGCGCCGTGTGCAGCTTGCCGGCCACCGGCCCAATCAGCTCCCGCAGCCGGTTTTCGATGTTCAGATGAATGTCCTCAAGCGAGCGTGAGAACGGAAAGGTTCCGGACTCGATCTCGGCGGCGACCGTGTCCAGGCCTCCCAGGATCTCATCGGCCTCTTTCGGTTGGATAATGCCGGTCGCTCCGAGCATGGCGACATGCGCCTTGGAGGCCGCGATATCGTGACGCCACAGGCGCTTGTCGAAGTCGATGGAGGCGTTTATCTCCTCCATAACTTCAGAAGGACTGGCGGCAAAGCGGCCGCCCCACATAGTGTTCGTCATCGCTGTCGAGCCTGAGCTAGACGTTGTGAGCGGAAAGATTTGAGCAAACGCAACGGACAGAAACGCGCCGCGCCGCCGGCCATCTATCTCCTCGCCGCCGGTCTTGCGGCGATCGCCGGGTTTGCCACGGTATATGTGAGTTTGGCCCCTTCTGACAATGGCCGCTCGGGCGAACCGGTCGCTCAAAACCGTCCAGGCGGTGAGGGGGCGGCCGCTTCAAGTCCTTTGAAGGGCCTCAACAAGGGCGCCATGGCGCCGCTCGTGATTAGGCCAGAACCCTTTGATCTGGCTCAGTTTACCTTTGCTGACGGCGACGGTGCCGAGAGGTCGCTCAAGGACTTCGCCGGCAAGATCGTGCTCCTTAACCTTTGGGCGACTTGGTGCGTTCCCTGCCGGGAGGAGATGCCGGCGCTCGATGCGCTCGAAGCCGAGCTTGGAGGCCAGGACTTCGCCGTGGTCGCCGTGAACATCGACAAAGGGGGTCCGGAAAAGGCGGCCAAGTTTCTGAAGGAGACCGGGGCCGCGCAACTTCCCCTTTACACCGATCCGACCGGCAAGCTGTTTGCGACGGTAAAGGCCGTCGGCATGCCGACCACGCTGATCGTCGACCGTGACGGCAAGGAGATCGCCCGCCTGGTCGGTCCGGCGGATTGGGCCTCGCCGGAAGCCGTCGCTGTCATCAAGGCGGCGATTACGGCTCAGACTTCTTCTTCTTAGCGGCGCTGGATTCCGCCGCAACGCTCTCCACAGGAACGACCGTGTCTTTCTCGAGACGGTAATTGTATTCGCAAGTTTCGGTGACAGGCTTGTTGCAAGGGATGCCTGATGTGGTCACGTAGAGCATCGGCTTGCCGCCGTCTTTGCCGAATGTGTAGCCGCGCACGAAATCCTCGAACACGAGATCCCATTCCTTATCGCCGTCCCAAAAATAGATTCTGATCGTGCAGCCGACGTCGCCGCATAAAGGATTGGTTCCACCGTCGCACGTCATCTTGCCAAAATCGGCGATCCAATCCTCGCCGCCGTTTCCGTTCAGATCCTTGGCGCTGAGCACGGCATCGGTGTTGGGTGTGCCCTTGGTATGCTTGCAGGCACGCGCCGCTTCGGAAACAGCCTCGGCGATGTTCTCGGGCGGTTCGGCTGCCTTGGCGGAAGCGAAAGTTGAACCGGCCGCCAAAAACACAAGCGCGGCGATGAAACGGAATTGGTGGAGTGAGGCGGTCAACGCTTGCGCGCGGTGCTCCGCGACCGCCTTTTGCGGGTCGTACTGCGCTTGCGCTTCGCGCCGCAGATGCTGTCGCGCAGATGAGCAGGACCCGCGTTCAGCGAGGTTTGAATGGCAAGACCGTCAAGGCTCGTGCCGAACAGCGACTTCCAGAAATAACGCTTGAAGCCGTTATCGAGCAGATCGATGGCGCGCTGATTGCGGGACGCGACCGAGGGCTCGCCCAGAATGACGGCGACGAGTCTGCGGCCTTCGCGCGAGGCGCTGGCCACCACGTTGAACCCGGAGTCGCAAATGAACCCGGTCTTCATACCGTCAGCGCCAGGATATCTGATCAGGAGACCGTTATGCGTCCGCAAATTCTTCTTGCCCACTTGGACATTTTTGGCGGTGAACAGATCGGCGTGCTCGGGAAATTCGATGATGATCGCGCGGGCGAGCTTGGCAAGGTCGCGGGCGGTGGTGACTTGGCGTTCGTCCGGCAGACCGTTGGGATTTGCGAATGTCGTTCGCGTCATATTGAGCCGCTGCGCTTCTTCATTCATGCGTGCAACGAAGGCTTCTTCGCTGCCGGCCACCGCCTCGGCGATCATCATGGCGACGTCGTTGGCCGATTTGACGATCAACACCTTGAGCGCGACGTCGAGGCTGATCGAGCCGCCAACCGGGAGGCCGAGCCTGGTCGGCGCCTCCTTCCTCGCGTGCTCAGAGCAGACGACCTGATCGTCGAGTTTGATCTTTCCGGCCTTCAGCGCCTGAAAGGCCACATAGGCCGTCATCAGCTTGGTAAGCGAGGCGGGAAACCAGGCGGCGTCCGGATCCTCGGCATAGAATACGGTGCCGTTATAGGGCTCGAAGACAAGGGTCGGGCCGGCTGAGACGGCGGTCGGAACCATCAGCAGGGCTCCGACAACGATGCCAAATCCGGCGCGCCGCAACACCATCCCTAATCCTTCATCTAAGCTTCGCACCCTGGCACCGCATCCTTAGCGGTCCACCGAACACGAAACACGTTATGGGCGTTGGTCTCCCCAGCCCTCGCGATCAGGCCGGTCCCTATTGTGCGTCAAAATTCGACTGTTCCATGGCGTCTGGAAAGAAATCGAATTCCGCACACCACCTGAGGGTGCAAACAGCCGCACCCTTCCGTCCCGTATCGTGAAAGCGTGGTGATCTGCGGGGGAGAGTAGCGCGCCTCCTCCGAGGCGCAACCGCGAAATTTGCGCCCCTTTTTGCGATATTGTAGCTGGCGGCTCGCAAGAGGATTACTGCGTGGCCGGAATTCGGTCGCGCGGTCCAACCGGCTTAGGCCAACGTCATGGATGCAGAGTCAAGGCGCAGAAGACTTGCCGCGGCGCTTCGAAGGGTCGCCGGGGGCGATCGCGCCGCCTTACGCTTTGTCTATGACGAGACTGCGGCGAAGCTTTTGGGTGTCTGCCTCCGTATCTTGAATGACCGCAGCGAGGCAGAGGACGTGCTACAAGAGGTTTATCTTAATGTATGGCGCAAAGCCGTGAGCTTTGATGAGAGCCGCGCGAGTCCGATCACCTGGCTCGTCGCCATTGCCCGCAATCGTGCCATCGATCGCGTGCGCTCTGGGGCAGTGGCGCGTTTGAGCACGCCGATCGAAGACGCCGCCGAGATCGCCGATCCCGCGCCCCTCGCCACCGAGACGATCGAAGCCGCTCAAGAAAATCGCCGACTTTATTCCTGTCTTGAGGAGCTGGAGTCGCGGCAGGGGACGGCGATACGTGCGGCCTTCATCGACGGACTGACCTATGAGGAACTCGCCGAACGCATGGGCGTGCCGCTCGGCACCATGAAGAGCTGGATCCGGCGCGGACTTGCCAAATTGAGAGCGTGTCTCGAGCGATGAGCGACACCAGCAAGAGAGACTTTGAGGGTATGAGCCTGACTGCGGCCGAATATGTGCTGGGCGTGCTCGATGCTGCGCAGAGGCGTGCCGCCGAGCGGAGAATCAGCCGCGATGCCGCCTTCGCCCGCGAAGTCGCGTTCTGGGAGGAGCGGCTCGGCGGACTTGCCACGGCTGTTCCCGAGGTCGCGCCGACGCCGGGTCTGTGGTCGCGGATCGAGGCTGGGCTCGGGCGCGCCAGAGGGGCCGATCAGCGGCGTGCTGGACTATGGCAAAGCTTGAGCTTTTGGCGCTCCCTTGCCTTTGGCGCGAGCGCGCTCGCCGCGGCTTGTCTCGTCACTTTGATCTATGTCGGCGCGATCAAAACCCCGAGCCCGCCGCTTGTCGCCAGACTCGACGCCGAGGGTGGTCAGGCGGGCTTCGTTGCCGCTGTGAACAGCGGCGGCGGCAGCCTGACCATCGTCCCGGCGACACTCCTCGGCGCCGAGCGAAAATCCTTGGAACTTTGGTTGATCCCCTCCGGCGGCAAGCCGCATTCGCTCGGACTCATCGATCCGAACCGGCCCGTCACGGTCAAGGTGCCGAAGGGTTTGCTGAGGCGCGTCGATGACGAGGCCGTACTTGCGGTTTCGCTCGAACCGGAAGGCGGCTCGCCCACCGGCCAGCCCACCGGGCCCGTGATCGCCAACGGCAAATTGGCGCGGCTCTAGGCGCCGACGCCGCTCACGAAAACGTCATTGCGCGCGCTGCATCCGCCGCACCTGCCTCCTCCGTAACTCAGGCCGTACCCACAACAGGGACACCAGGCAATACAGGAGGATGATATGAAGTTCGCCAAATTCGCTTTATCCAGTGCCGCCGCCGGTCTCGTTCTTGCAGCGCTTGCCGCCGCTCCGACCTTCGCCAAAGAGGCGACCGTGATGGTGGGTGGTGCGCCGATGTTTCCCTCGAAGAACATCGTCCAGAACGCTGTCAACTCGAAGGATCACACCACGCTGGTCGCCGCGGTGAAGGCCGCCGGCCTGGTCGATACGCTGTCAGGCAAAGGCCCGTTCACGGTGTTCGCGCCGACCAACGATGCCTTCGCCAAGCTGCCCGACGGCACGGTCGACACTCTGCTCAAGCCGCAGAACAAGGGTCAGCTGACTCAGGTTCTGACTTACCACGTCGTTCCCGGACGCATCACCGCCAAGGATTTGATGGCGGCGATCAAGAAGGGCGGCGGTAAGGCCATGCTCAAAACCGTCGAAGGCGAGGATCTCACGTTCGAGGCCAAGGACGGCGCGATCTGGGTGTGGGACTCTAAAGGCGACGCGGCCAAGATCACCATCGAGAACGTGATGCAGTCGAACGGCGTCATCCACGTCATCGACACGGTGCTGTTGCCAAGCTAAGCACGCCCCCCCTTAGCTTTGCGCATCAGGAGAGCCCGCCGTGCTCAAGCGCGGCGGGCCTTCAGCTTTTCTCAATGAGAACCGCGCGGAAATCGTTGACATTGGTGAGGGTAGGGCCGGTCATCAGGAGATCGCCGATCTCGCTGAAAAAGGTCCAAGGATCGTTGTCGGCGAGCATCGCCTTGGCATTCACGCCCTTGGCTTCGGCGCGGGCAAGCGTCTCGGGATCGATCAGCGCGCCGGCATTGTCCTCAGAGCCGTCGATGCCGTCGGTGTCTCCGGCAATGGCATAGATGTTCTTCATGCCGTCGAGCGCGATGGCCAACGCAAGCAAAAATTCAGTGTTGCGCCCGCCCTTGCCGTTTCCTTTGAGCGTGATGGTCGTCTCGCCGCCTGAGATAAGTACGCAAGGCGGCTTCTCCGGCTGACCGCGCAACGCGCATTGCCGCGCGATGCCGGCATGAACGAGCGCCACGTCGCGCGCCTCGCCTTCGATCGAATCGCCGAGGATCACCGGCTTCACGCCCGCGCGCTCGGCGACTGCGGCAGCGGCTTCAAGCGAAGCTTGTGGCGTCGCAATCATAATGTTCTCGATGGCGGCGAGACGTTTGTCGCCGGGCTTCGGCGTCTCGTCGCCACTCTTGAGCCGTTCGCGCACGGAAGCAGGCACGTCGATTTGGTATTTTTCGATAATGGCGAGCGCGTCCGCATTGGTCGAGGGGTCGGCCACGGTCGGGCCTGAGGCAATGATCGAAGGATCGTCGCCTGGCACATCGGAGATCATCAGCGCGACGACTTTTGCCGGGGCGGCCGCGGCGGCGAGCCTGCCACCCTTGATGGCCGAGAGATGCTTTCTCACCGTGTTCATCTCGGAGATCGTCGCGCCGCTCTTGAGCAGAGCCTTGTTGACCGCCTGCTTGTCCTCAAGCGTCAGTCCTTCCGGCGGGAGCGCAAGCAGGGCCGAACCGCCGCCGGAAATCAGGCACAGCACGAGATCGTCAGCGGTGAGCCCCTGCACCAGTTTGAAGATGCGGGACGCGGCCTCGCGGCCGGCGGCATCGGGCACGGGATGGGCCGCCTCCACCACTTCGAGCCGGTCCATGGGGACGCGATAGCCGTAGCGCGTCACCACCACCCCTTCGATCGGCCCTTCCCAAGCATCCTCGAGCGCCTTTGCCATCGCTCCGGACGCCTTGCCGGCGCCGATCACGATGGTACGGCCTTTAGGCTTAGCTGGCAGATGCGCCGGTACGCAGAGCGAGGGCAGCGCAGCATCGACTGCGGCCTGGAACATGGCTTTTAGAAGCTCTCTAGGTGCCATTGGTTAAGCTCTTCTCCGGTTCAGGGCGACGAACCTGCACAGACGATTGCAAGAAGGCAAGCGAATGAATTAACTTGCCGCTTCCTTTGAAGTTGTTCCGCAAGTCCTGGGGGCCCAAGGATCATGGCAGTTTCGTCGCGCGAGAATGGTAAAAAGCGTTCACACGACCAGCACAGAAACCCGAAATCGGACATCGAGATCTCTCAGGCCGCCACGATGCGGCCAATCCTCGAAGTTGCGGACGAGAAACTTGGCATTCCGGCCGAGTCGCTGCTTCCTTACGGGCATTACAAGGCAAAGGTCTCGCTCGACTATATCGCCTCGCTCGCCGACCGGCCCGACGGCAAGCTGATCCTCGTCACCGCCATTACGCCGACCCCTGCCGGCGAAGGCAAGACCACGACCACGGTGGGCCTCGGAGACGCGCTGAACGAAATCGGCAAGAAGGCCGTGATTTGCATCCGCGAGCCCTCGCTCGGTCCTTGCTTCGGCGTGAAAGGGGGTGCCGCCGGCGGCGGGTATGCGCAAGTGGTGCCGATGGAAGACATCAACCTCCACTTCACCGGCGATTTTCATGCCATCGGCGCCGCCAACAATTTGCTCGCGGCGATGATCGACAATCATGTCTATTGGGGCAACAAGCTCGATATCGACGTTCGCCGCGTGACGTGGCGCCGTGGCATCGACATGAACGACCGCGCGTTGCGCTCGATCGTCACCTCTCTCGGCGGCGCCGCCAACGGGTTCCCGCGCGAGGCCGGCTTCGACATCACTGTGGCTTCGGAGGTCATGGCGATTTTCTGCCTGGCCAAGGACCTCGCCGATCTTCAGCGGCGCCTCGGCCAAATTCAGATCGGTCAGACCCGTGACAAGAAAGCCGTCACCGCCAAGGAGCTTTCCGCTGCGGGATCCATGGCGGCTCTGCTCAAGGACGCGCTCGCCCCGAATTTGGTGCAGACACTGGAAAACAATCCGGCGTTCATTCATGGCGGCCCGTTCGCCAACATCGCCCATGGCTGCAACTCGGTGATCGCCACCAAGGCCGCACTTAAGCTTGCCGATTACGTCGTCACCGAAGCCGGCTTTGGCGCCGATCTCGGCGCCGAGAAATTCTTCGACATCAAATGCCGAAAAGCGGGCCTCAAGCCTGACTGCGTCGTGGTCGTCGCCACGATCCGGGCGCTCAAGATGCATGGCGGCGTGGCCAAGGACGATCTCAAGAAAGAGAACCTTGAGGCGCTGGAGAAGGGCTTCGCCAATCTCGAGCGTCACGTCGAGAACATCCGAAAATATCAGGTGCCGGTGGTGGTCGCGGTGAACCGTTTCTCCAGCGACAGCGAGGCCGAGATCGGCTTGCTCAAGCGCCTCTGCTCTACAATCGGAGCCCAATGTGTGATTGCCGATCAATGGGCGGAAGGGGGTGCGGGCGCCGTCGAGCTGGCTGAAACCGTGGTTCGCACCATTGACGAGAAGCCGAGCGACTTCCAGCCGCTCTATCCCGACGACATGTCGTTATGGGACAAGACCCGGACCATTGCCCAGGAGATCTACGGAGCCGACGACATCACCGCCAGTAAGGCCGTTAAGGACCGCTTCGCCGAGCTCGAAAAGCAGGGCTTCGGCAAGTTCCCGATCTGCGTCGCCAAGACCCAATATAGCTTCACCACCAATCCCGACGCCAAAGGTGTGCCTCTGGGGCATGTCATTCCGGTCCGCGAGGTCAGGCTCTCGGCCGGGGCCGAGTTCGTGGTGGTCATCTGCGGGGATATCATGACCATGCCGGGCCTTCCCAGGGTGCCGGCCGCCAACAATATCGAGCTTGGGGCGGACGGCCGCATCTCCGGTTTGTTCTAGCTGCGAA
>Ga0307445_10000059_pt1 | contig 44957 bp, 40 predicted proteins | sample SalMarSW160330MG_FD_202147 | JGI IMG/M metagenome (GOLD analysis project Ga0307445, IMG submission 202147) | Salt marsh sediment microbial communities from the Plum Island Ecosystem LTER, Massachusetts, United States - SW1603-30 | ecosystem: Environmental > Aquatic > Marine > Intertidal zone >... | reverse complement strand
GCTCGCCCGCTCCCTCCTTGAGGACCGCCTCCCGCTGCGTCTGCTCGGTCTCGCGAGACGGCCGAGCCACAGGCCGCGGCTGTGGGGCCGGCACCGGCCGTTGCTGCGGCCCGCGGCGCATCGGCGGCGCTCCTACGCCCAGCCGTCTTCCACCCTCGGCGACAATCGCCTCCGGTGTGTTGCCACGGCTGCCGGGTCGGCTCGCCCCGGCTTCTCCTTCGCCGCCGTGCGCTCGGCGGTCGAGATCAGAGGCAGCCGCTCGACTTTCGTCGGCCGGCTTTTCCTGGCGCTGGTTCGGAAGCTCCACGAGCTCGAACTTCAACGGTTTCGCGTCGACCGGCGGGCGGACCGTCATCTTCTCGGCCACCGACGAGGTCGCCGGCCAAACCCTCTTCAGGTGCGGTAGCAGCAGGAAGACCAGCAGCAGGTGGACCAGCAGCGAGACCTCGAGCGCTCTGCGGAAGGGACCGCGGTCGCTGTGCACGTCACTAACCCTAGCAATTTCCTTGCCGCCATGGAATTCCACCTGCGGTACCATATGTGCCATGATCGCCTCCCGCCGCGCCGTTTTGCCCACCATCTCCGTCCTTCTTGTCGTCCTCGGCATCGTTACGGCAAACGCCGCCGATTCCCACGACGGCCAGATCAATCGGCTGCTTGGGCTTGCCCTTCGCTCGCCATTCATGCGCCAAGCGGCGGTACGGCTGATTGACCGCGTCGGCCCGCGCGTTGCCGGAACACCGAATGGGAGTCGTGCAGAGGACCTTGCCGCGGAGATTTTCCGAGAGGCCGGCGTGCCGCTGGTCCGCCGGGAGCCGGTGAGCGTGCCGCTCTGGGAGGTTCACAGGGCGAGCTTGGTGCTGGTGCAGCCCACCAGTTTTTCACCGCCGGTGGTCCCCCTCGCAAACTCGGCCTCGACGCCGCCGCAAGGCCTCTTGCTTCGGGTTGTGGACGCGGGGTTCGGTACCCCAGACGAGATCACCGCCCTCGGCGATGCCGCCAGCGGGGTGGCCCTCCTGGTACGGACCGGCGTACCTCAAGGGCAACCTTGGATACACCGTACCCGCAAGTATGATGCCGCAACCGGTGCCGGCGCCGCAGCGTTCCTGTACACGCCGGCCGGCCTTGAGCAGCCGCTACGGTCCGGAACCGTGACGCTGTCAGGTGCTCCGGGTCCTATCCCAGCTCTCAGCATCCCGGCAACAACCGGCGCCTGGCTCGCGCGCCTGGCGGCGGCTGGCGCCAACCCCGAGGTCAGGGTGACTCTCCTCGCCGACCGTGTTCCGGCAACCGCCTACAATATCGTCGCCGACCTCCCCGGCCGCGACTCGAGCGAGGTCGTCATCGCCTGTGCTCACCTCGACTCTTGGGATCAGGGACAGGGAGCGGGAGACAATGGCACGGGAACGCTCGTACTGTGGCAGGCGGCGCGGACCCTGGTCGAGCAGGGACTGCGCCCGCGACGCACGATTCGTTTCGTGTCCTTCACCGGCGAGGAGCTCGGGCTGCTTGGATCGGAGACGTACGTGCGGGACCACGCCGCCCAGCTCAAGTCGATCCGCGCCGTAGTGAACCTCGACATGGTCGGCGAGCCCACCGGCTTTGCCACCATGCTCCAACCCCGGGCCGCGCCGCTGCTCACCAAGCTGGCGCAGCAGCTGGCCGGATTCGGTATTTCGGACCAGGTGCCCGATCAACCCGGGCTCTACTCCGACCACCAACCCTTCCTCCTGGCCGGTGTGCCGATCCTGGTGCTGCGCTCGCGTCTCGCCGCCGCCGTGGGCGCCGCCTACCACAGTGCTCGTGACACGTTCGACCTCCTCGACCTCGGACAGCAGCAACGCGCCGCAGCTGTCACCGCGGCACTGCTCTGGAAGCTGGCCAACACCGAACCGCTGCCGACGGCTCACGTCGATCCTAAAGTCGTCCGCAATGAGCTCGAAGCAGCCGGAATCGATGTTCGAGCGGTAGCGGGTCACCCGGAGGCGACACGCTGACTGCGCGAGGATCTTCCAAGCCATCGCGGAACGCCGTCAGTGGGGAAGGCTCCAGCCTGTACGTTCATCTGCCGTTCTGCACGTCACGGTGCTCGTACTGCACCTTTGTGGTCTCCACCTCGAGCCGGCTTCTCGAGCCCTACATGAATGCCCTCGAGCACGAGCTGAAGATGATCGACCTCGCGGCCGGCAGTTACCTCGAGACCCTCTACGTGGGTGGAGGCACACCGTCTCGGGTTCCACCCGATCGCCTCGCAGCGTTCCTCGAGCGGCTGACGTCACGTTTCCCCTTCGCTGTGGGGGCCGAGGTTACGGCCGAGGCCAACCCGGAGGATGTGAGCCCGGCGCTCCTGCAGAGGTGGTCAGCTGTCGGGATCAACCGCCTGTCGATGGGCGTTCAGTCATTCCTCCCCGGGGAGCTCGAGCTTCTGGACCGCCGGCACACCGCTGACACCGCCGAGCGCTCGGCACGCCTCGTGCTCGAGCACGGCGGGTTCCAGGTGAGCCTCGACCTGATGTTGGCGATTCCCCGCCAGAGCCGAACATCTCTCAGGCGAAGCCTGGCTAAGATGCTCGAGCTCCGACCTCACCACCTCTCGGTCTATCTGCTCGAGATGGACAAGCCCCATCGGCTGCAGGCGCTCGCCCGCCGCCACCCAGAGGGTTTCGCGAGCGACGAGGAGGCGGCCGAGCTGTACTTGCTGGTTCACGAGACACTGTGCGCTGCCGGCTACGAGCACTACGAGATCTCCAACTTCGCCCTCCCGGGGCACGCCGCGCAGCACAACACGCGCTACTGGCTCCATCTTGCTGTCCACGCTCTGGGCGTCGCCGCGCACGGCCACGACGGGAATCGGCGATGGGCGAACCTCGAGAACCTGGACGCGTACCTCTTGGCGATCGAACAGGGAACCAGGCCCCTCGCCTGGAGCACCATTCTCAAACCCAACGAGCTGCTCGCGGAGGACGTTCTCCTCGGGCTGCGTCTCGCCCGCGGCGTTGCCTGCGACCGTGTGGCAGAGGCGGCCTCGGTATTCCCATCGTTCGCGGCCAAGCTCGAGGACTTTCTCAGCCTTGGCCTCGCCGAGCGCGCCGAAAACTCAGTACGGCTGGCTCCTCGCGGGTGGCTCCTCTCCAACGAGCTGTTCCGGGAGCTCGTGTAGCTGGCGTCATCCTGCAACAGTCGCCGCTAGAATAGAGCTGGACAAGACGGCTACTGGGTCTGGGAGGACGACACGCACTTCGCCACCGCAGGCATCGAGGTCTCGCCTCTGCTGCCGCCACTGGTTGCCTTCGCGATATCGTTGTTTACGTCCATGGCGGGGGTCTCCGGCGCATTCCTGCTGCTGCCCTTTCAGATGTCGGTGCTCGGCTTCACAACGCCAGCGGTCAGCGCCACCAACCACCTGTACAACGTCGTGGCCACGCCCAGCGGCATCTGGAGGTACCTTCGCGAGGGCCGGATGGTGTGGCCCATCGCATGGGTGATCATCGCCGGGACGCTGCCGGGCGTGCTGGCCGGTGTCATCGTTCGCGTCCGCTACCTCCCCGACCCGACCAACTTCAAGGGGTTTGCCGGCCTCGTCCTGCTCTGGGTTGCCGTCCGCCTCGCGCAGGGCCTACGCGGCGGCGGCAAGTTGGCGAGCGCCGTTGCAGGCGCGCCGTCGCGCGTGAACATCGAGAAGGTCACAGCGGCCCGAATCAGGTACGAGTACTCGGGCCACCGCTTCGAACTCTCAACTCCGGCACTGTTCTCTCTCTCCCTGGTGGTTGGCATCGTTGGGGGTCTCTACGGTATCGGCGGCGGCTCAATCATCGCTCCTATCCTGGTGGCGGGTTTCGGCCTGCCCGTCTACACGATCGCCGGGGCGGCGCTCGCCGGGACCTTCGCCGCCTCCGCCGCCGGAGCCGCTTTCTACGTCGTGATTGCGCCGTTCTTCCCGGGGCAGGCCGTCGCGCCCGACTGGGGTCTTGGCCTCCTCTTCGGCCTCGGCGGCGCCGCCGGCATGTACTGCGGTGCACGGTTGCAAAGGCTAGTTCCGGCGCGCGTCATTCGGACGATCCTTGCTCTGATCGTGCTGTTTGTGGCGGGACGCTACCTGCTGGCGTTCTTGCGAGTGTGAGCTAGTCCGGATCGTTCATTCGCAATCTACTGCGACCGGCGACAGTCGAGCTTGGCGTACTTGGCGGTTCACAATCAAGCCTCATCGACACTCGAAACGGTGTCTAGTAGAACGAACCTGAACGAAGGAGACAGGCAGGGCCCGGCCTAGGCCACGCGGTTGACCAGGCGTCCTGCCCCGGTGACCTCGATTGCCACCTCGTCACCCGGGACCAGAAACCGTGGCGGTTTGAAGCCCGCTCCAACTCCCTTCGGCGTGCCGGTAGCGATGATGTCGCCAGGCAGCAGGGTCATTCCGCTCGACAGCGTCACCAGGATGCTCGGTATGTCGAAGATGAGCTGGCCGAGATGGCCGTCCTGGCGAAGCTCGCCGTTCACCCAGCAGCATATGCGGATCTGCTCCAGCGCCGGCATGGCCGACCGGTGGACGATGGCCGGCCCCATCGGCGCCGAGCCGTCAAGCGACTTGCCGCGAAACCACTGCACGTGGGCCGCCTGCAGGTCTCGTGCCGAAACGTCGTTGATGGCCGTGTAACCAAAGACATGGTCCATTGCCCGCTCCGGTGATATGTCCCGTGCCTCACTGCCGATCACGATCGCGAGCTCGGCCTCGTAGTCGAGCTTGTCGGTGACCTCGGCATGGCTGGGGATCGGATCACCGGGGCCAATGACCGCGGTCGTCGCCTTGGTGAAGAAGATCGGCTGTTCCGGGATGCCGGTTCCCCCGATCGCCGTCGCGGCAACCTCCTTGACGTGCTCGCGGTAGTTCTTGCCGATACAGATGATGTTGCGCCGCGGGCAAGGGATCGGTGCACGCGGCCGGACAGCGGAGACCGGTCGTGTGGCAATCCCCCTTTCCAACGCCCGGAGGCAAAGCGCCCAGGCCGCCTCCGCACCCGAATCACCCCGTTCGACCAGCTCGACGAGCGTTGCCGCGGGTAAAGTCATGCCGAGAGCTCCCGCCGCGGCCGCCAGGTCCACCACCCGATCCTCGCTCAGAGCTCCGAGCTGCCCACCTTCGAGCGTCAGAAACTTCATCTGCACCCCCTGTCAGCCGCGCGGCATCGGCAGCAGAGCGCCACCCGAGACCGGCAGATCGGCACCGGTCAGGTGACGGGCCCGCCGCTCATCGGCGAGGAAGTAGACCACCTCTGCCACGTCTTCAGGCTCGGCAATGCGGTTCAGCGGTACACCAGCGGCGATCCGGCTCTCCCTGTCTCCCTCGGCGAGCGACGGCTCCGCCATCGGTGTCCGTACCCAGCCAGGGGAGACCAGGTTGACGCGGATGGCCGGCGCGAGCTCCTGGGCGAGCGACTGGACCAGGCCCCAGAGAGCCGCCTTCGATCCCGCGTAGTGACTGTGCTCGGGCTCGCCGCGCTGGCCCGCCGTCGATCCGATGAGGATAATTGACCCTCGTTCCATCACTCGGGACGCTTCCCGGGCCAGGTAGTAGGCCGAGAACGTGTTCGTACGGAAGGTCTTCTCGAGGATCTCGGCGGTCAGAGTCCGGATGGCGCCGGAGGTCCAGATCCCTGCCGAGTGAACGACAACGTCAGGCCTTCCGGCGGTGGCCATCAGCTGGCGGCAGTCGACCTCCTGGGAGAGATCTGCGCCTACCGCGGCGACGCGTTCCGCGCCATACTCGTCCGCCAGACGCATGACCGGGGTCGCGTGGCTCCGATACTGAGCCACCACCCGGTCTGAACGCTCGAGAAACAGCCGCGCGCAGGCCAGGCCGATCCCCGAGGAGGCTCCGGTGATCAGGACGTTTCGGGAAGAACTCGTCATGTCGACCCTCCCCGCAACCGGCTCCTCGCCCGTCGAGAGCACGGCGCCCGCTGCGCTGAGAACGGAGGGTAGCACGCACGTATCGGAAGGCTTCAGCCCACCGGTCAGCCGCCGACGACACGCCTCATGATCGGACGGGTTGGAGAACGGCGAGCGACCTCCTCGAAGCCTGCGGCCAGGAAGGCGGAGACCGGACCGTGATAGGCGAAGACGTCTGGCATGCGGTCGTTCTTCGGCTCGACGGCGTACCCCTCGAGGATGCGCCCACCCTGTCTTTCGATGTAGTCCGCCGCCCCTTCGAGCAGGCGAACAGCGACACCGCCGCGGCGAGTCTCTCGGGCTACGAACAGGCACATCACCGACCACACCTCCTGGTCATCGACCGGGCGCAGGAGCCGCGACCGTTGCAGCCTTCCAAACTCGCTGTGTGGTGCGACGGAGCACCAACCGATCGGCGTCCCACCCCGGTATGCGAGCAGTCCCGGCACCCGCCCTCCTTCGACAATACTGCGCATCGCGCGACGGTTGCCTTCCCCCTTGCCGGCATCGAACTCCTTCCCCGGAAGCCGCCACCACATGCACCAGCAGCCGCCGCACGCACCCCGGTCGCCGAACAGCTCCTCGAAGTCCCGCCAGCGATCCGCCGTCAGCGGGTGGATCTCGAGGTCTGAACCACTCTGCGGCCGGCTCCTCCTGGACATCTCGCCTCTCCTCTTCACCGATCGGATGACATCCCTTTGAGCCTAGCATGCAGATCGGCCAATGCCGAGAACCCAGGTCAAGGTGATGTCGTAACTTGAAGCGTGAACGCATACAACAGATCCGGAAGCCCGCGTTCAAACCAAACGCGACGCGAGAGCATCACAGTGGGTGTGGAAGCGGTAGAGCGGTTGCCTCGGGTCAGCTCTCTTGACCGACGCCGGGAGGTGCCCGAGCCCGGGAAGCCTGGCAGCGAGAGAGCGCTGGTTGAGGCGGCCTGCAAAGGCGAGATCGAGGCATTCGAGGAGCTCTACCGGTTGAACGGAGGTGTCGTGTTCGCGCTCTGCCTGAGGATGACCAAAGATGCTGCGCTCGCTGAGGACCTCACCCAGGAGACGTTCGTCCGAGGCTGGCGGCGGTTGCGGTCGTTTCGCGGCGACAGTGCGTTTTCGACCTGGATATACCGCGTAGCCGTCAACGTCGTGCTCGGAAACCGGCGGTCACGGACGCAGGAGGTGACGATCGGCGAAGGTCGCGGGGTCGGCGTCTTGGCGGACGCATACGGCGAAGCGCAGGTCGACCTCAAGTTGGACCTCGAGCGGGCGATTTCCCGCTTGCCGGAGCGCGCTCGGCTTGTCCTGATCCTCCATGACATCAAGGGGTACCGCCACCGCGAGATCGCCGGTGTTCTGGGGATCGCAGAGGGAACGTCGAAAGCACAGCTGCACCGTGCACGCCGGCTGCTGAGGGAGGCACTTTCCTCATGAGATGCGAATGGGTGCGCGACCGGATCGATGACTATGTCGACGGCGAGCTGCGGCGGTCCGAAGCGCTGCTGGTCCGGGACCACTTCGAATCATGTCCGGAGTGCGAGCTGAAGGCCGCACGGCTACTCCGTCTTCTTGAACGCGTCGCCGGGTTGCCGCACAGGATCGAGCCGACGACCGATCTCTGGCCGTCCATAGCCCGCAAGCTGGAACGGCGCCCGCTGGCGTTGCCGGGCGGCCGCCGGTTGCTGGCTGTTGCCGCGGCACTGCTGCTGGCGGTGGCAGCGGTTGTCGTTCTCCGCGGCAACCTGGGAAGACCACCTCGGTCAGCCCTGGGAACGAGCCGGCCGGTGACGGTGTTGGTGCCAGGCACGGCCCTGGCCGAGGTCGCCTCAGCTGAAGCTTCCTTCGGCGATGCCCGCGACCGGCTGCTCGCGGTGCTCCAGACCCGCCCGGGGGCCTTGCAGCCACAAACTGTCGCGACGGTGCAGAAGAACCTGCGTGTCATCGACCACGCCATTTCGCAAATCACCGCAGCCTTGGAGCAGGATCCGAACAACGTGGATCTCGCACACCAACTGGTGGCGAGCTACCAACTGGAAATCAGCCTCCTCGAGCGGGCGACCATGACACCCGTCGAGCTGTGAGGCCAAGGAGGTCGAGATGAGAAGAGTGACAACCGTCCTGATCACGTTTCTGCTTGTCGCCGGCACGTCGTGGGCTCAGCAGAAGATCAATGAGACACGCGCGGCATCCCCCGACGGTATCGTGGAGATCCACAACCTCGCCGGCTCGGTCGATGTTGTCGGCTGGAGCAAGGCCGAGGTCGAGGTTACCGGCATGCTCGGAAAGGGGGCCGAGCGCCTCGCCATCGACAGCTCGGGCAAACGCACCGTCATCCGTGTTGTTCTGCCCCGCCACGCCCACAACGTCGACGGCAGCGAGCTGACCGTGCATGTCCCGGAGGGCAGCCGCGTCGAGGTCGAGACGGTGAGTGCGGACGTTTCCGCCGCCGGCCTGTCCGGCAAACTCGATCTTGAGTCCGTGAGCGGCGACGTCTCGATCACGGGCACACCGAGTCAGATAGAATGCTCGTCGGTCAGCGGTACCATCAAGACCGAAACGACGGCCGGCAACACCAGCCTCGAAACGGTGAGCGGTAAGATCAAGGTGGCGCGTGCTGACGGCGAGCTCAGCGCTACCAGTGTCAGCGGCAGCATCGCGATAGAGGGTGGCTCTATCACCGGCGGCAGGCTGAGCACGACATCCGGGACAATCCGGTGCGAGGCGGCGCCGACAGGCAGCGACAGTCTCAAGTTGAAGAGCTTGAGCGGATCCGTGACGCTTGTTGTTCCCAAGAATCTGGCGGCAGACTTCGAGCTCAGCACGTTCAGCGGGAACATCCACAACGAGATCGGCCCCAAGGCCGAGCGGACGAGCAAGTATGCGCCGGGTCGCCGGGCCCAGTTCTCGACCGGCGCCGGCGGGCCGCACATAGAGATCAACAGCTTCAGCGGCACTATCGAGCTGCTTACGAAGTAGCCCGGAGTCTTCTTACGCGAGCGCAGCGTCCGATTCTCGGACGTGAGCCGGACGCGGTCCGTCGCGTCCGGCTCGTTTCTTCCACACCGGTTCCCTCGGCACGTTGGAAGCCGACGACCGGCTCGGATCGCCTCTCGAGGCGCCGGCGCCCCTTACGGGCTCATAACCGTAAATGTGTCGCAGCTGTCGAGGATGCCGGACTGGTACCCACGCTGGAACCAGAAGGCGCGCTGGGCCGAGGTGCCGTGGCTGAAGGAGTCGGGCATCACGTACCCCAAAGACGCACTCTGAATCCTGTCGTCACCGATAGCGCTGGCCGCTCCGAGTGCCTCCTTGAAGCCACTCTGCCCGAGGAGGTGGCTCCGACGATCTGCGTGGTAGGCCCAAATGCCGGCCAGGCAGTCGGCCTGCAGCTCGAACCTCACCGAAAGGGCGTTGGCCTCGGACACACTCACTGAGCGCTGCCGAGCACGGATGCGGTCGGACGTCCCCAGCAGGTTCTGCACGTGGTGGCCAACCTCATGTGCGATGACGTACGCCTGCGCGAAGTCACCAGGGGTCTCACTGCGCGTTCGAAGGTCCTCGCAAAAGTCGAGATCGATGTAGACCCGATGGTCGTGGGGGCAGTAGAAGGGACCAACGGCGGGCTCCGCGAAGCCGCAGGCCGAGTGCACGACGCCGGAGAAGAGGACGAGAGTCGGTTCCTCGTACCTCCGTCCCATACCCGCGAACACCTCGCTCCAGGTCCGACTGCTGTCAGCAAAGACGCGCGACACGAAGCCGGTCCCTCCGCCGACCCTCCCCCCCGGCACTGGAGGCATGGAGGACGTTGAACTTGATGCGCCGGCCGGACCCTGCCGCCGTTGAAGGGCCGGATTGCCCGCGAGAACCATGTAGAGCACGATCAGAACGACGAACCAAACCGCACTGATGCCACTCTTAATGGGAAACCGGCGGCTGCGCCGGCCCTCCAAGTATCGGCTCTCTCGCGGCATCTTCCACGTCATGTTCGCCTCGCCGCTCGTCCCCCGGACCCGCCTCGGCGACCGCGACAGCTCGGCCGCCGCCTGTGAGCTCACTCAACACCGTTGTGACACATCCATCGTACCCGAGTCCCCACTGTAGAATGCGTTGCATGGAGCTTCTCTTCGGGAGTTGGCGGATCAGGAACTACCGACCGGAGGACCTCGAAGCGCTCCTTCGGCACGCCGGCAACCGCAACGTCTCGATCCATCTCCGTGACCGGTTCCCGTATCCGTACACCCGCGAGGCTGGCGTCGCGTGGCTCGGCCTTGTGGCCGAGCAGCAACCGACGACGGACTTCGCCATCGCCACTGAGGCGGAGCTCATCGGCGGCATCGGCCTCGAGCTCGGGAGCGACGTCGAACGCGGTTCGGCCGAGGTCGGATACTGGCTCGGCGAACCGTTCTGGGGAGACGGGATTGCGACCGCGGCGCTGAGGACCTTCAGCGCGTGGGCCTTCGAGCAGTTCGACCTCGTCCGCCTACAGGCGTGTGTCTTTGGGTCCAACCTGGCCTCGGCGCGTGTGCTCGAGAAGTGCAACTTCACCTTCGAAGGCCGCCTGCGCAGGGCGGTCGTCAAGGAAGGCCGGCGCATGGACATGCTGCTCTACGGGCTCCTGAGAGGCTAGCCGGCATCATTCATGAGGGGTCGTCGCCAGGGTCCCTGGGGTTGTTCTCCTCCTCAGGGTTAGTCCCAGATCCCGAGCTGCGCCTTCACGTCCTCGGTGGCGTCCACCCGGGGATCCCACGGTGGTGACCACACCAGATCGACGTCGGCCTTTTCAACCCCATCGATGCGGCAGACGGCGAACTTCGCGGCCTCGACGATCTCGGGTCCCAGCGGGCACATCGGCGAGGTCAGGGTGAGGCGAACGGTGACGGTCGTGCCGTCGACCTCGATGCCGCGGATCAGCCCGAGGTCAACGATCGAGATGTTAATCTCGGGGTCCTTCACCGGCTGCAGGGAAGTACGAATCTGCTCTGCTGTAACGGTCATTCCTCGGCTCCAGGGCTCACTCGGTGGTTACGGTGGTTTCGGTACGCCCCTCGGCTCGTGCAACGGCGGCGTCGAGCAGCGTCACCCACGGCAGCAGGGCACACTTGATGCGAACGGGAAACTGACGCACGCCGGTCAGTGCCTCGAGGTCGCCGAGATCGGCTTCGGCCGGCGGGTCCTCGCCGTGCATCATCCGCTTGAAGATCTCCGCGATCTGTCGTGCCTCTTCGACGGTGTGGCCCTTGACGAGCTCCGCCAGAATCGAACCCGACGCGGTCGACACCGCACAACCACGGCCGATCACCGCGACGTCGGTGATGCGGTCGTTCTCGACCTGCAGCTGCAGGGTCACTTCGTCTCCACAGGACGGGTTGAGCCCGGAGGCTTCGACATCCACCCGACCGATGTCGTGCCGGCCGCGCGGATGCCGGTGGTGGTCGAGGATGACCTCTCGATAAAGCTGGTCCAGCGCATCCATGCTCATGGGTTGAAGTACCTCCTCGCGAAGCGGATGCCCTCGTACAGGGCATCGACGTCGGGCTTGCTCGAGTATACGCCGAGCGAGGCGCGCGTCGTGGCCGCGACGCCCAGGCGCCGGTGCAGCGGCTGGGCGCAGTGGTGGCCCGCGCGCACCGCAACACCCGCCTGGTCCAGCAGGGTGGCCATGTCGTGGGGATGGACCTCGGGGTCGTGGAAGCTGACGAGGCCGCCGCGCTCGGCGGGGTCCGTAGGACCATAGATCACCAGGCCCGGGAGGCTCGACAACCGCTCCAGCGCGTACCCGGCCAGCTCCTCCTCGTGCTCGCGAACGGCCGCGAGGCCGACCTCCTCGAGCATGTCGACCGCGACCGGGAACGACGCCGCCGCCGCCACGTTCGGCGTACCGGCCTCGAACTTCAACGGCGGCTCGGCCCACGTCGCACGATCGAGGTAGACCTCGTTGATCATCTCCCCGCCGCCCTCCATCGGCTCCATGAGCTCGAGTATCTCCGGCTTTGCGGCGAGAAAGCCCAACCCCATGGGGCCGTAGCACTTGTGCGCGGAGTACGCGAGGACATCGACGCCGAGCTCAACCATGTCGACCGGCATGTGGCCCACCGACTGTGCCGCATCGACCACGACGATGGCACCGTGGGAATGGGCGGCTTTCGCAATCTCGGCCACCGGGTTGATGGTGCCCAGCACGTTGGAAACGTGCATCAGCGAAACGATCCGCGTCTTCGGCGTCAGCAGCGCGGGGAGCTTCGACAGGTCCAACCGTCCCTCGTCGGTGATCGGGATGTGCTTGAGGACGATGCCAGTGCGGCCGGCCAGCATGATCCACGGCACCAGGTTCGCGTGGTGCTCCATCTCGGTGAGAAGGACCTCGTCTCCCTCGCGGAGAGTGTGTTCGAGACCGCGCGCGACCATGTTCAGTGATGCGGTGGCGTTGCGGGTGATGACGACCGACGACGGACTCGGCGCCGCTACCAGTTGGGCTGCGCGCGCGCGGCAGTACTCGTACGCCGCCGTTGCTTCCTCGGCGAGGGTGTGGATGCCGCGGTGGACGTTGGCGTTGAAGCTCCGGTAGTAGTCCTGCTCGGCCGTGATCACGCCGTCCGGCTTCTGAGCGGTGGCGGCGGTGTCCAGGTAGACAAGGCGGTGGGCGTTGACGGTCCTCCTCAACGCCGGAAAGCGGCTCGTCAGCTCCGGCCAGCGGTCCTCCGCAACCGACGGCTGCGGGCTTGGGTCCTTGCTGGGCTTCTCGGCCTCACCTGTCATCGGTGCCCTCCGAGGAAGTGACTCAGGCGTTCCTCGACAATGTCCACGACCTGCGGGCGAACGGCCTCCGGCACCCGTGACAGCGTCGTCTCCAGGAAACCGCGCACGATCAGGCGCTCCGCCTTCTCGGACGGAATGCCGCGGCTCTCGAGGTAGAAGAGCATCTCTTGATCGAGCGGCGCCACGGTCGCGCCGTGTGAGCACTGCACGTCATCGGTCAAGATCTCGAGCTCTGGGATGGTGTCCGCGCGGCAGGTCTCGGAGAGCAGCAGGTTGCGGTTTTCCTGGTAGGCCTCTGTGACGGCGGCCTTCTCGTCGATGCGGATGATCCCCGTGTAGGCGGAGCGGGCGCGATCCGTGAGCGCCACCTTGAAGTCGATGTTGGACCAGGTGTGGCCGGAACGGTGGTGGTGAACCGTGTGGTGGTCCATGTGCTGCCGGTCTTCGCCGAGGACGAACCCCACCAGTTCGCTGCGAGCTCCCGCGCCCTCCAGCACCGCGCCGATGTCCATCTTGACCCGCGAGCCGCCGAAGGAGGCCAGGATCGTGGCCAGATCGGCGTCGCGGCCGAGCCGCGCGCGGGTGGTGACGTGGCCTGCGACACCGGCCGCCCAGCGCTGCACGAGGACGTGGCGGACGTGTGAACCCGCCCCGGCCTCGATCTCGGTTACCGAGGTCACGTATGACCCCTCTCCCCCGCCTGCGTGCTCCTCGACGATCGTCGCCTCGGCCAGCTCTCCGATCCGCACCAGCAGGCGTGGCATCGAGCTCCCGGCAGCCGCAGCGACGATGACCCGGATCGGGCCCTCGACGCGAGCCTTGGGCGGGACCAAGAGTCCGAGCCCGGCGCTCCAGGCCGCCGCGTTCAGCGCTTCGAAGAAGCCGTGCGTAGCCGGCACCGCACTCCCCAGCAAGCTTGCCGCCGCGTCGGCCCGTTCCAACGGCATGACGCGGAGCCCCGAGCGCTCGGCGTCCTCCGACAGGCGAACCAGCGGTGGTGCGCCGGCTCGCAGCAGGATCACCGCCCCGTCCAGAGGAACCTCCGGCACCTCCACGGCCGCGGGCTGACCGCCCTCGCCCAGCAGCTCAGGCGCCAGCAACCGGCTCGGGTCGCTGTAGCGCCACAGGTGCTGAACACGATCCGGTAGCGGCGTGTCGCCTAAGATCCGCAGCGCGCCAAGGCGAAACCCGAGCAGGACGTCGCTCTCGCCGAGGCGCCGGGACAGCTCGCGCACCGCTGCCTCGTCGAGAAGCGGCCGCGTCTCTGGAACGGCGGTGACGGGATTAGCCAACGGAGCCCTCCATTTCCAGCTCGATCAAGCGGTTGAGCTCGACCGCGTACTCCATCGGCAGCTCGCGCACGAAGGGCTCGATGAACCCGTTGACGATCATCAGTCGTGCCTGATCCTCGGAGATGCCTCGGCTCTGCAGGTAGAAGATCTGCTCATCGGCGAGCTTGGAGACCCTGGCCTCGTGCTCGACGCTGACGTCATTCTCAGCGATCTCCATGGTCGGGTAGGTGTCCGAGCGAGCACTCTCGCCGATCAGCAGCGCGTCGCACTCGACGTGGGTCTTGCAGTTGACGGCGCCCTTCGCCATCTTGACCAGGCCGCGGTAGGACGACCGCCCCGTACCCTTCGAGATCGACTTGGAGATGATCCGCGAGGTCGTATTGGGTGCGACATGGATCATCTTGGCACCGGCATCCTGGTGCTGTCCGGTGCCGGCGAACGCCACCGACAGCACCTCGCCGTGCGCCCGCTCGCCGACTAGGAGGATCGCCGGGTACTTCATCGTAAGCTTCGAGCCGAGGTTGCCATCGACCCACTCGACCACCGCGTCCTCGTACGCCTTGGCGCGCTTGGTCACCAGGTTGAAAACGTTGGTGGACCAATTCTGGATCGTTGAGTAGCGGATGTGTGCACCCTTGAGCGCGATCAGCTCGACGACCGCGGAGTGCAGCGAGTCGGAGCTGTACACCGGCGCCGTGCAGCCCTCGATGTAGTGCACCGAGGCGCCCTCGTCGGCGATGATCAGCGTGCGCTCGAACTGCCCCATGTTCTCGGCATTGATCCGGAAGTACGCCTGCAACGGGATGTCGACCTTAGTGCCGGGCGGCACGTAGATGAACGAGCCACCGGACCAGGCGGCGCTGTTGAGGGCGGAGAACTTGTTGTCGGCGGGAGGAATCACCGTCCCGAAGTACTTCTTGACGATCTCCTCGTGCTCGCGCAGACCGGTGTCCATGTCGCAGAAGATGACGCCCATTTTCTCGAGGTCCTCGCGGATCGAGTGGTACACCACCTCCGACTCGTACTGAGCCGTGACGCCGGCGAGAAACTTGCGCTCCGCTTCCGGGATGCCGAGGCGGTCGAAGGTCTTCTTGATCTTCTCGGGAACCTCGTTCCAATCCGTGGTCTGCTGACCGGTCGGCTTGAGGTAATAGTAGATGTTATCGAAGTCGATCTCACCAAGCATCTCCTGGTCGCCCCACTTCGGCATCGGCTTTGACAGGAAGATGTCGAACGAGCGGTGGCGGAACTCGCGCATCCACTCGGGCTCGCTCTTATAGCGGGAGATCATCTCCACGACCTCGTGGTTCAAGCCGCGAGGCGCCTTCAGCAGATACTCCTCCGCATCGTGAAAACCATACTTCTCCAGGTAGTCCTGGTTCAGGCTCTCGATCTCTCGATCGGTTGCTCTCATGTTATCCCCCCGCCACCGGTTCGAGCTCGGGCTCCAGCCAGTCGTAGCCGCGTTCCTCGAGCTCGGTGGCAAGCTCCGGACCGCCCGACCGCACGATCTGCCCCTTCATGAACACGTGCACGCGGTCAGGTCGGATGTAGTTCAGGATCCTCTGATAGTGGGTGACGAGGAGGACGCCAACATCCTTCCCACTGGCCCGGTTGATGCCGTCCGAGACGACCTTGAGTGCATCGATGTCGAGCCCTGAGTCGGTTTCGTCGAGAAGCGCGAAGGTCGGCTGCAGGAGCATCATCTGCAGGATCTCGAGGCGCTTCTTCTCGCCGCCCGAGAAGCCGTCGTTGAGGTACCGTCCCATGAATGCCTTCGGCATGTCGAGCACCGAGAAGGCGTCGGCCAGGAGCTGCCGGAACTCTCGCACTGGCACATCCTCGCCGCGGCAGGCGGAGAGCGCCGCACGCAGGAAGTTGGCAACGCTCACTCCCGGGACCGCCACCGGGTACTGGAAGCTCAGGAACATCCCTCGGCGCGCCCTCTCGTCCGGGCTCATGTCGGATACCGAGACGCCGTTGAGGAAGATCTCTCCCTCGAGGCGATAGCTCGGATGGCCCATCAAGGCCGCGGCAAGCGTCGACTTGCCGGAGCCGTTGGGTCCCATGAGCGCGTGCTTCTCCCCCGCCTGGACATCGAGGCTCACACCCCTGACGATCTCCTTGTCCGCCACGTAGACGTGGACGTTCCTGCACGAAAACACCGGCGCTGAGCTCATTTCGTCATGACTCCTTGTACGCGGGCCTCATGCCTTGTCCGGCCCGCTCATTCACTTCAGTTGTCGGAAGGCGGCCGGAACCGGAACCGGTCCGCAGCGGCCACAGATCACCAACGTGTGCTTCCACCGATTCCTCGCCGTGTAGTAGGTCGTTGAGCGAGGTCCCGAACAGCACTCGCATCACCATTGTTTCGATGTGGCGCCACACGGAGCGCAGCCCGCAGCCGTCCTCGCGCGGGCAGCCACGATCTTCCGGCACGTCGGCTCCGTAGCAGAACCGCCCTTCAAAGAGCGGTTCGCCGAGGGACTCCAGCACCTGACCAACCGAGATTCTGCTCGGCGATGCTGACAGCGAGTAGCCACCGTGACGGCCCCGCTCTGCACGCACGATGCCGCCGCGGCGCAGCAGCAGCAGGACCTTGGCCACGGTCGGTTCGGGCAGGTTCTCGAGCTCGGCAAGCTGAGTCACGGTCAGCTGCCGCCCGTGCGCCGCCAGGCGCATGACGAGCCGGACCCCGTGCTCCTCTGTCCTGCTGATCCTCATCCTGTCCCCTCCCGGGCTGCCCGTTCTGCCCTCATCGGGTGAAACCGGAAATCCGGATCTTGAATTCCGAATTTTGCGATCTCCCCTACGGCTTCGTAAGATACATCCTCGTGAAATGATTCGCAAGTCCCTGTCATGAGGTCCCCGATGCGGCTCTGTTGGGGGCCTCCTCAGTTGACGGGCCGAAATGTCCCGGCTAGGATGCCGGTTGTGAAAATGGCCACATGGGGGAGGGCGCATGGCCAGCCAGTATCTTCCAGTCTTGATGGTGCTTGCGATCGCGATCGTGACGGCGACCGCGCTCCTTGGGCTGGCTGCCATTCTCGGTCAGAAAGGCCGCTCAACGTCCGCGTTGAAGCGCCAGACCTACGAGAGCGGCGTGCCTCTTCTGGACCGTGGCTGGAAGAGAATCCCGGTCAAGTTCTACATCGTGGCCCTGGTGTTCGTAGTGCTCGACGTCGAGGTCGCTTTCCTCTACCCGTGGGCGGTCAGCTACCGTGAGCTCCTCGCCGAGCAGGCTCTGACCGTTTTCTGGGACATGCTCGCGTTCATCGCCTTCATCGCCTTCGCCTACATCTATCTCTGGAAGCAGGGAGTTTTCGACTGGGGCCGAAGAAGGCAGCCACCAGCCGCCTCACCGGACCGAGGTGATCGATGACGCTCGCACGCACTCAACCACTTCAGGTGGCCCTCCCAACCGAGGTGACCGAGGTTCGCTTCGATGATGCCATGGAGAAGCGCATCCGGCAGATCCTGGGCCGCTACCCCACCCAGCGGGCAGCCGTTCTCCCAGTGCTGTGGATGTGCCAAGAGCTCTGGGGCTGGGTGTCACCGGGCATCATGACCGCGGTCGCCGAGCGGCTGGAGCTGGCGCCGGCGTTCGTCGAAGGGGTGGTGACGTTCTACACGATGTACCAGACCGAGCCGCCGGGGAAGTACCTGCTCCAGGTCTGCACGACCCTCTCCTGCCAGCTCTGCGGAACCTCCGCGCTGGTCGAGCACCTCGAGGAGAGGCTCGGCATCGGTTTTGGTCAGACCACGCCCGACGGTCGCTTCACACTGCTCGACGTCCAGTGCCTCGGCGCCTGCGGCGAGGGGCCGGTCGTCCAGGTCAACAGCGACTACTACACCGAGCTCACCATCGAGAAGCTGGACCAGCTCCTCGACGAGCTCCCGTAACCGCGGGGGGATGATGGAACCCATCCTGCTCCGAGCGCGCGACGAGGCCAACTCCAGGTCGATCAGCACCTACCTTCGCCTTGGCGGCTATGGCGCCCTCAAGAAGGCGCTCATCATGGACCCATCGGCCATCCGCGAGGAGGTCAAGAACGCCGGCCTCCGTGGACGCGGTGGGGCCGGCTTCCCGGCCGGCGTCAAGTGGGGGTTCGTGCCGCAGGACTCGCCCAAGCCCAAGTACCTGATCTGCAACGCCGACGAGTCCGAGCCGGGGACCTTCAAGGACCGCGAGATCATCCACGTCGATCCCCACATGCTGATCGAGGGGATCATCATCGCGTCGTACGCCATCTCCGCGAACACCGCCTACATCTACATCCGCGGCGAGTTCGTCGAGGAGGCCGAGATCCTCGAGCGTGCGATTGCCGAGGCCTACAAGAAGAAGTACCTCGGCAGGAACATCCTGACTACCGGCTACGACCTCGACGTGTTCGTCCACCGCGGCGCGGGCGCCTACATCTGCGGCGAGGAGACCGCGCTCATCGAGTCGATCGAGGGCAAGCGGGGCCTGCCACGCCTCAAGCCGCCGTTCCCCGCGGTGGTCGGCGTCTTCGGATGCCCGACCGTGGTCAACAACGTAGAGACCCTGGCCTGCGTTCCCCACATCATCGAGCGCGGGGCGGCATGGTTCGCCTCCATCGGCCGGCCGCGCAACACCGGGCCGAAGCTGTTCTGCGTGTCGGGGCACGTCAACAGGCCCGGCGTCTACGAGCTGCCGCTCGGCGTTACCTTCCGCGAGATCATCGAGGAGCACTGCGGCGGCATGCGCGACGGCAAGGCCCTGAAGGCGTTCATCCCCGGCGGCTCGTCGGCGCCCGTGCTGCCTGCGGACAAGATTGACACCGCCGCCGACTTCGACGCCGTCGCCGAGGCCGGCTCGATGCTCGGCTCCGGCGGGCTGATCGTCATGGACGAGACCGTCGACATGGTGTGGGCGCTGGAAAATCTGCTGACGTTCTACGCCCACGAATCGTGCGGCCAGTGCACGCCGTGCCGGGAGGGCTCGGACTGGGCCCTCGACATCGTGCGCCGCATCCGGCGAGGCCACGGCCGCCCCGCGGACATCGAAACGCTGCAGCGGATCTCCCGCTACGCTAGCCAGGGGATGACGATCTGCCCGCTGGGAGATGCCTTCTGCGGACCGATCGCGAGCTTTCTCAACCACTTCGGTCACGAATTCAAGGCCTACATCAACGCCGCGGCGCCGATGCCGGAGAAGAAGCTCCCTGTCCTCCCGGTGCGCTCGGGACGAGGCACGTTCGGGCTCTAGGAGAGAGCATGGTCACAGTCACGATTGACGGTCACGAGGTTCAGATCGCCGAAGGGACGAACATCGTCGAGGCGGCGCTGAAGGCTGGCATCGAGGTGCCCACCTACTGCTACCACCCGGGGCTCAGCGTTGTCGGCCAGTGCCGCATCTGCTTCGTCGAGATCGAGGATCAGCCGCGCCTCGTCACCGCCTGCTCGACGCCGGTTGCAGAAGGTATGTCGGTGCTGACCGCAAGCGAGCGCGTCAACGAGGCGCGGGCCGCGGTGATGGAGTTCTTGCTGGAGAACCACCCGCTTGACTGCCCGGTTTGCGATCAGGCCGGCGAGTGCTACCTACAGGACTACTCTTTCGAGCACGGTCTCGACACCACGCACATGGTCGACGAGCGTCGCACTTTCCCTGGGTTCGAGCGTCGCCTCATCGGACCACACGTGGTGCAGAACCAGAACCGCTGCATCCAGTGCACCCGCTGCATCCGCTTCACGGAGGAGATTTCTGGAACCGGTGATCTGACCATGAAGTCGCGCGGCAACCACTCCTACATCGACACCTTCAACGGCGAGCCGTACGACAACCCGTGGTCAGCCTGCGCGGCCGATGTGTGCCCGGTCGGCGCCCTCACCGTGAAGGAGTTCAGGTTCCGGGCGCGGGTGTGGCACCTCGAGGAGACGCCGTCCGTGTGCCCGGGCTGCAGCATCGGCTGCAACGTCGACCTCGGGCACTTCAAGGGCGTCGTCTACCGCTTCGTGCCCCGTCACAACGCCGAGATCAACGGCTGGTGGATGTGCGACTACGGTCGCTTCCTGGCCGAGAGCCTCAACGCGCGGGACATCGAGCAGCCGGCCCGCACCGGCGACCAGGGCGCGGCCGAGATGTCCTGGTCCGAAGCCATCGACGAGATCACGCGGCTCCTGTCCTCGGACTCCGAGGTCCAGGTCGTCGCCTCCCCCAACCTGCCCAACGAGGCTCTGTTCCTGGCCAAGAAGGTCTTCGCGGATCACCTTGGGGTTCGCGTATTGACGCCGGTTTACCGCGGCGAGAACCGCCGCATGAAAAACGGCCAGCGTCAATGGATTGCCAACGTCGACAGCCACCCGAACAGCACCGGGGCGCGACTGATCGGCCTCCCAATTGGTGATCAGGATGCCCTGACGACGATGCTCGGGAGCTCCACGGGGCCGCTGGTCGTGCTCGATAACCACGCCCATCCGTGGTTGCAGACCGAGGCCGCAGCCGAGATGCTGAAAGGACGCCCCGTCATTGCCCTCGGCCGCACCCACACGCCGCTGTCACGCCAGGCGTCCGTACTGCTCCCTCTTGCCTCGTGGGCCGAGACCGACGGCACTTACACCTCCTCGACCGGCCGAGTCCAGCTGGCGCAGCGGGGGCTCTTCCCGAAGGCCGGAGCGAAACCGGCGTCGGAGGCGCTGCTCCTCCTGGCCGCCCGACTGGGCCTCGAGATCGATCCCGGGCTCTCCCCGCGGGCGCTGTTCGAGGAACTGGCGGCAGAGGTTCCCGCCTTCGCCGGGATGACGTACCGGCGTCTCGCCGGTGAGCCCGGAGTGCCGGCGCTGGGTCTGGAGGAGGTCGCCCATGTGGGCTGAGATCATCGTCACCCTCATCAAGCTGGCCGTGGTCATCGGCGTGCTGTTCACCACGGTGCCGATCATGGTGTGGGTGGAGCGGCGCGGCTCGGCGCTGATTCAGGACCGGCTCGGCCCGAACCGCGTGGGGCCCTGGGGACTGCTGCAGCCGGTGGTGGATGCGGTCAAGCTCCTGACCAAGGAGAACCTGATTCCCGACGGCGTCAACCGGTTTTTCTATGTTCTGGCGCCGGCGATTGCCCTGGTTGTCGCCCTCAGCACCTTCATCGTCATCCCGTTCGGTTCCGATCCCGGGCTCAAGCTCTTCGGCCACGCCATCGACGGCTTCATCGTCGCTCCGGGACTCAACCTCGGCATCCTCTACATCTTCGCAATTGCCTCGTTCGGCGTGTACTCGATCGTGCTCGCGGGATGGTCTTCCGACAACAAGTACGCCCTCATGGGCGGCATCCGCTCCTCGGCCCAGATGATCTCCTACGAGCTCGCGATGACCGTTGCCGTCGTCGGCGTCCTGATGTCGACCTCATCGTTCCGGCTCGACAGCATCGTGCTCGCGCAGACCGGAACCTGGTGGGGATTCCTGCCACGGTGGAACGTCTTCCCGCAGATCATCGGCGCCATCACCTTCATCGTGGCGGTCTTCGCCGAGACCAACCGGCTGCCCTTCGACCTCCCGGAGGCCGAGGCGGAGCTGGTGGCGGGCTACCACACTGAGTACTCCTCGATGAAGTTCGCATCTTTCTTCATGAGTGAGTACATCAACATGGTGACCTCCTCGGCCCTGATTGTGATCCTGTTCTTCGGAGGCTGGACGCTGCCGGGTGTGGCGGCGCCATCCGGGTGGATCGGGGCGATCCTCACCGTCGTCGTCTTCTCGCTGAAGGTCGCGTTCTTCCTCTGGTTTTTCGTCTGGGTTCGCTGGACCCTGCCGCGATTCCGCTTCGATCAACTGATGGGGCTCGGCTGGAAGGTCATGGTGCCGCTGTCGGTGCTGAACTTCGTGTGGGTCGGCGCCGCCATGGCGCTGCGAATCCTGTAGTGGAGGTCGCATGGTGACCTACGTCTTCCTCGTCGCTGCACTGCTGGCCGTCGTCTTCTCTCTGGTGACCATCGCCCACCGCAGCCCGGTGGTCAACGTGCTGTCGCTGGCGATCGTGTTCTTTGCCCTGTCGGCGATCTACGCCATGGTCGGCATGGACTTTCTCGCCGCCATCCAGCTCATCGTCTACGCCGGCGCGGTGCTGGTACTGTTCCTGTTCGTGATCATGTTGCTGAACATTCGATCGGTGGAACGTCTGGGATCCGGGCGACCGCTACAGGCCGCTCTCGGCGCTGCGGCTGCGATCGCAATCGGTGTCGCCATTATCCTCGTGATCGCGAGACAATCACCGTCGTTCGGCTCGCTTCTTCCCGACACTGGCAAGGGCACTGCGTACTCGATCGGCCGCGCCCTGATGACCACCCATCTGTTCCCGTTCGAGTTCGTCTCCGTGTTGCTGCTGGCGGCGCTCGTCGGTGCCCTGGTGCTGGCCCGCAAGGAGGAGCGATGACTCCCGCGACGCTGATCCCGATCCCGTACACGTGGATTCTCTCCCTGTCGGCGGTCCTGTTCGTCATCGGCACTATCGGCGTGCTGCTGCGCCGTAACGGCATCGCGATCTTCCTGTCGCTGGAGATCATGCTGAACTCCGCCAACCTTGCTTTCGTCGCCTTCGCGCTCGAGTTCGCGGCAAGACGCGGAGTCGCCGTCGCCCTCACGGGTCAGCTGTTCGTGTTCTTCATCATCGGCATCGCCGCCGCGGAAGCCGCGGTCGGGCTCGCCCTCTTCATAGCGCTCCACCGCCTCAAGGAAACCATCGACGTGGACCGCTTCAACATCCTGCGCTGGTAGGAGGACGGCATGCTGGGCTCCCTGTGGCTGATTCCGATTCTCCCGCTCATCGGGTTCGTTCTCAACCTACTCCTGGGCGGTGTCCGTGCGCGCAAATCACTCGTCAACGCTGTCGGAGTGGGCTCCGTAGGCGCTGCCACCGCGGTCGCGTTTTCGACCCTCTGGCAGTACGTCCATCAGCCGACCGTGACCATCGTCGAGCGCTACTTCACCTGGATCGCCGCAGGCAGCATCTCGGTCAACGCCTCCTTCCAGCTGGATCCGTTGTCGGCGGTGATGGTGGCGTTCGTGACCTTCGTGGGTTTTCTGATTCACGTGTACTCGGTTGGCTACATGCACGGGGAGTCGGACCGGGCGTACGCGCGCTACTTCTCGTACCTGAATCTGTTCATGTTCTCGATGCTGGTGCTGGTGCTGGGCTCGAACCTGCCGGTGCTGTTCGTGGGCTGGGAGGGCGTGGGTCTGTGCTCGTACCTGCTGATCGGGTTTTACTTCGAGAAGGACTGGTGCGCGTCGGCCGGCAAGAAGGCGTTCATCGTCAACCGGATCGGCGACTTCGGTTTCATCCTGGCGATCTTCGCGACCTTCGCGGTGTTCGGGTCGACCGAGTTCACGGACGTCTTCCCGATGGCGGCGGCACATCCGCAGCAGTACGCGGCGATGGCGACGGTGATCGGGCTCTTACTGTTCGTGGGGGCGATCGGGAAGTCGGCGCAGATTCCGCTGTACGTGTGGCTGCCGGACGCGATGGCGGGTCCGACGCCGGTGTCGGCGCTGATCCATGCGGCGACGATGGTGACGGCGGGCGTGTACATGGTGGTGCGGTGCAACGTGCTGTTCCGGCTGAGCCCGACGGCGATGTTGGTGGTAGCGATCATCGGCGGTTTGACGGCGGTGTTCGCGGCGACCATCGGCCTGATGCAGAACGACATCAAGAAGGTGCTGGCGTACTCGACGGTGTCGCAGCTGGGGTACATGTTCCTGGGCGCGGGCGTGGGTGCGTTCGTGGCGGCGATCTTCCACGTGGTGATGCACGCGTTCTTCAAGGCGTGCCTGTTCCTGGGCTCGGGGTCGGTGATCCATGCCTGCGGCGGCGAGCAGGACATGCGGAAGATGGGCGGTCTGCGGAAGTACATGCCGACGACGTACTGGACGTTTTTGGCGGCGACGCTGGCGATCGCGGGGATCGTTCCGTTCGCGGGGTTCTTCTCCAAGGACGAGATTTTGGCGAAGGCGTTCGAGGCCGGGTCGGGGGGTCTGAACGGTCACGGAGCGACGTACTACGTGCTGTGGTTGTTGGGTCTCGCGGGAGCGGCGCTGACGGCGTTCTACATGTTCCGCCTGGTGTACATGACGTTCCATGGCTCATTCCGTGGCGGCGAGGAGGCGGAGCACCACCTGCACGAGTCACCGTGGACGATGACGCTGCCGCTGGTGGTGCTGGGGCTGCTGTCGCTGGTGGGTGGCTTCCTGGGGATTCCGAGGCTGTTCACGGGACACGAGGGCTGGAACCTGATCGAGCGGTTCTTGGAGCCGGTGCTGCTGCCTCTCGGGGGTGGTGAGCACGCAGCGGCGGAGGCCGCGGCCCAGGTCAGCCACCACGTGGTGGGAGCAGGAGTGGAGTGGGGCCTGGTGGTGCTGTCGCTGGCGGTGGCGGTGAGCGGCATCCTGGTGGCGCGCTCCTTCTACATCGGCGAGCGCGCCTTCGAGCGGCCGCGACGCCTCGCCGATCGCTACCCCCTCGCCTACAAGCTCATCGCCAACAAGTACTTCGTCGATGAGCTCTACGAGGCGGCGGTTGTGCAGCCGATTCACCGCCTGGCGACCCTGTGCTGGAAGGTCGTCGACGTCATCCTCATTGACGGTGTCGGAGTCAACGGCACCGCATTCACTACCGAGCTCAGCGGCGATCTGCTGCGCTTCCTACAGACCGGAAACGTCCGTAACTATGCACTCTCCGTCGCGATGGGCGTTCTCCTCCTCGTCGTGATTCTCTGGTAGCCGGAGGGAACCGTGCACGTCCCGCACCTGCTTTCCGTCGTTACGCTCGGCCCGATCGCGGTCGCCGCAGTCCTCGCCCTGATCCCGGCGCGGCTCGAGCGCCTGCACCGCTGGCTGGCCCTGCTCGCGTCGGTGGTGTTGTTCGCCGTCTCGTGTCTGATCTGGACCGGCTTCAACCCCAACCTGCCGGGCTTCCAACTCGACTCGGGACCGATACCGTGGATCCCCCAACTCGGTGTTTCCTACCACCTCGGCGTCGACGGCATCTCGCTTCTGCTCGTGCTTCTCACCACCCTGTTGGTTCCGGTCGTCGTCCTCGGTTCCTGGCGCTCGGTCACCGAGCACGTCAAGGGCTTCCACATCTGTCTCCTGTTGCTGACATCCGGAATGCTGGGGGCGTTCCTCTCCCTGGACCTGTTCCTGTTCTACGTCTTCTGGGAGTTGATGCTGATCCCGATGTACTTCATCATCGGTGTTTGGGGCGGGCCTCGGCGAATCTACGCGGCGGTCAAGTTCTTCATCTACACGATGGTGGGCTCGGTGCTGATGCTGGTGGCCATCCTCTACCTCGCCTGGTTCAACCACCAGCTCACGGGCGTCTGGAGCTTCGCTTACGCCGAGTTTCTGAAGACCGGACCCCAACTCGCGATGGGCACGAGCTTCTTCTCGAGCCCACAGATGCTGGTGTTCGCCGCGTTCGCGCTGGCGTTCGCGATCAAGGTCCCGATGTTCCCGTTCCACACGTGGCTTCCCGACGCCCACGTCGAGGCGCCCACCGGCGGCTCCATCATCCTTGCCGGCGTTCTCCTCAAGCTCGGGACCTACGGCTTCCTGCGCTTCAACCGGGCGATGTTGCCGCAGGCCTGGGAGGCGTTCGCGCCGATGATCATGGTACTGGCGGTGATCGGGATCATCTACGGCGCCTGGGTGGCGATGGTGCAGCCGGACATGAAGAAGCTGGTCGCCTACTCCTCGGTCAGCCATCTCGGCTTCGTCATGCTCGGTCTCGCGGCCGGCACGGCGGCGTCAACGCAGGGCGCAGTCCTGCAGATGGTCAACCACGGTATCTCGACCGGAGCGTTGTTCCTGCTCGTCGGCATGATCTATGAGCGGCGCCACACGCGCATGATCGCCGACTACGGCGGTATCGCTGCCATCGTGCCTGTGTTCACGGGGGCCTTTCTCCTCGTCACCCTGTCCTCGATCGGATTGCCGGGGCTGAACGGTTTCGTCGGCGAGTTCTTGATCCTCGCCGGAGCCTGGCAGCAGCATCCGTTGGCAGTCATCTTCGGCGCCCTCGGGATCGTTTTCGGCGCCGTCTATATGCTGTGGATGGTTCAGCGCGTCTTCTGGAATCCGCTTTCCAACGAGGAGAATCGCTCACTCAAGGACATGAACCTGCGAGAGGTGCTCGCAGTGGCGCCGCTCCTGGTCTTCATCGTCTGGATCGGCATCCACCCGACCACGTTTCTCTCCCCCATGGAGGCTGCAGTCCGCCTCCTGCTGGGCCGTTAAGGAGGACGGGCCGTGCCAACGCACTCTGATCTCCTCGCACTTCTCCCCGAGCTGATTCTCACGCTGTCGGCCGCCGCTCTGCTGCTGATCGAGGCGTTCCTGCCGGCAATGCGGCGGTACGCCTCCGAGCTGTCCCTGCTCGCGATTGCCGGCGCCGCCTGGGCGCGCCTGAGCCTGCCTCTTCCCGGTGCGAGCTGGCACGGCATGCTGCAGCTCGATGCCGTCGCCTCCTTCGTCGACATCTACATCCTGGTGGCGATGGCTCTGACAGTATGGATGGCAGGGCCGTTCCTGCGCCGCAACCATGCCGAGCATGGTGAGTTTTACGCACTCCTGATGCTGGCGGCAGTCGGCGCCATGATCATGGCCTGTTCGACCGATCTTCTGCCCTTGTTCCTTGGCCTCGAGCTGCTCTCGATCCCGCTCTATGTGCTCAACGCCTTCTTCAGACGCGTACCGGTGAGCCTCGAGGCTGGGCTCAAGTACTTTGTCGTCGGCGCGTTCGCCGCCGCCTTCATGGCCTATGGGATCGCCCTACTCTACGGCGCCACCGGGACCACCGATCTTCTGCAGATGGGACCCGTTCTGGCCGTCGCGGGAGTAACCTCGCCCCTGGTCGCCGTCGGTCTCTCCATGGTGATCGGCAGCCTTGCCTTCAAGCTCGCCATCTTCCCGTTCCACGGCTGGGCGCCCGACGTCTATCAGGGCGGCCCGACACCGGTCACCGCCTTTCTCTCCGTCGTCCCCAAGGGTGCAGCGCTGGTCGTACTGCTGCGCCTGGCACAGGGGCTCGATCTGTTCCACCTCAACAATCACTGGGTGTGGGCAGCCGGGATCATGGCTGTAGCGTCACAGACGCTGGGCAACATCGTCGCGATCGTGCAGCGCGACATCAAGCGCATGCTCGCCTACTCCGGCATCGCACACATGGGCTATGCGCTGGTCGGCGTCATAGTCGCCGGCTCCGACGGCTCCAGCGCGGTGCTGTTCTACCTCGCGGCCTACACGTTCATGAACATCGGTGCCTTCGCCGTCGTCGCCTTGCTCTCGGAGGGCGAAAGCGAGCCGCATCTGATCTCCGATCTCGCCGGACAGGGATGGAAACGACCGGTGCTGTCACTCGCGCTCACCGTCTGCATGTTCTCGCTGGCGGGGGTTCCCCCATTCGTTGGCTTTGCTGCCAAGTTCCTGGTCTTCCGTTCCGCAGTCAACCAGGGCCTCATCTGGCTCGCCGTTCTCGGCGTCGTCAACTCGCTGATCTCGGCCTTCTACTACCTTCGGGTAGTGTATGTCCTCTACATGCGTCCGCTCCCCAGACGCGAGCCGGACTATCCGCGCTCGCGGACGATCACCGCCGTGGCCGCGGTGGCGGCGCTCGCGGTTGTCGTGCTTGGAACTCTGCCGACACCGCTGCTCGCCGCCGCCAGATCCGCTGCAAGGATGCTCGTGAGGTGATCCATGCCGTCGATAAAGCGTCAGTTCAACGTCGACACCATCTCGGAGCTGACCATCGCGCGTCTCTCGATCTACCTCCGCTGCGTCGATCAGCTGGAGTCCCTGGGCATCGAGACGGTTTCCAGCCAGGAGCTCGCGCGCCGGTTCAACCTCAACTCGGCCCAGATCCGCAAGGACCTCGCCTACTTTGGCGAGTTCGGGGTGCGGGGTGTCGGCTACAGCGTTCATGAGCTGCGCCACTACCTGATCGAAATCCTCGGCCTCAGCCGCGAGCACCGCCTCGTGATCGTCGGGGCAGGAAACCTCGGCACGGCCCTCTGCCATTACTCGCGCTTCGCGAGCGAGAGCTTCCTGGTAGTCGGCATCCTCGACTCCGACCCGCGCAAGATCGGAGAGCCCACGCCGGCCGGCCTGCTGGTCGAGGACGCGTCGCGGCTGGGTGAGATCGTGCGTCAGCGGGAGGTCGAGATCGGTGTCATCACCACACCTCCGGAGACAGCGCAAGAGGTCTGCGATCAGATGGTCGCCGCTCACCTCCGCGCCGTCCTCAACTTCGCGCCGGTCCAGGTGAAGGGGCCGCAGAGCGTGCTCATTCGCTCGGTCGACCTCAAGGTCCATCTCGAGGAGCTGTCCTTCTACCTGACGCATGGACTGCCGAAGTGATCACGGAAGTGATGAAGTGATGAAGTCATCGGATGATTAAGTTCCCCCTCCCGCCCGGGAAGCGAGCAGGTGAGGAAGTGAGAGAGTGAGAAGGTCCCTCCCATCCGCCCTGGAAGATCGAAGAGAAGAGGAAGAGGAGAGGCCCCCCGCCCGCCCAGGAATCGAGGGCGAAGTGCGCATCAGAAGGAATCGCTCGACAAATTGCTGGCTGGGCCGGGGTCGGCTAGAGTAGCACCGTGGAGACGCCCAAACGCATCGGAAAGTATGAGATTGTCAGCCGGATCGCGGCCGGCGGGTTTGGCATCATCTACAAGGGCTGGGATCCCTACATCAAGCGTTCCGTTGCAATCAAGTTGTGTGCGACACCCGATGCGGAAGTGAGACAGCGGTTTTTCCGTGAGGCTCAGTTTGTCGGCAATCTCGTTCACCCCAACATTACACTCGTGTTCGACTTCGGGATCGAGGAGGAGGTCCCCTACCTGGTCCAGGAGTTCCTCACCGGCTACGATCTTGACGAGCTCCTGAAGTCCGAGGTTCTGGACGACAACCCACGGGCCATTGTCTCCCTCCTGCTGCAGGTCTGCGAGGGCCTAGAGTTTGCACACCAGCACGGGATCGTTCACCGCGACATCAAGCCGTCGAACATCCGTGTGCTGGAAGACGGCATTGTCAAGATCATGGACTTCGGCATCGCCAAGTCCCTCGAGGGGGGTACCAAGCTCACACAGACCGGCATCGCACTCGGGACCGCCGGCTACCTAGCGCCCGAGCAGATCCAGGGGACGACCATCGACCCCAGGACTGACATCTTCGCCATCGGCGTCGTCGGCTATGAGCTGATCACCGGCCAGCGTCCGTTCGAGGGCAAGTCCCTCAGCAATGTCCTCTACAACATCCTCAACCTCGATCCTCCACCGCCATCCGTGATTGCCGGCTGGTGTCCGGAAGGGCTCGACCAGATCATCCTCGATTGCATGCAGAAGGATCCTGCCAGACGGTTCCAGACCGCGGGTGAGCTTGCCAGGGCTTTGCGAGCCATCGCCCCGGGTCTAGCCGACGGCACGGCACCCGCAGACGAGCAGACATCCGCTGTGCTGCGCAACCTGGTCGCCCGCGCCGAGCAGAGCCAGGGCGCGCTCCGCACCCAAGCGTCGACAGAGCATCTAACGTCGTCCGAACCCGAGATGCTGGCGACATCCTCGACCATCAGCCACGTCGACGACGTTGTCGAGGAAGAAGAGCGGCATCATAGTCCGGTGCTGATCATCTTCCTCGTTCTGCTCCTGGTAGTCGTCGGGGGAGCTGGGCTACTCTACTTCTCTCCGGATGCGCAACGAATGGTATTCGGTCCGGAAGGGGCGCCGTGGGTCCCAACCGCTACTCCAACACCCACCGCTACGCCGGCGCCGACCGCCACGCCCAACCCGACACCGACCCCCACCGAAAACCCAACCCCCACGCCGACGCCGACACCAGCCGGGCCGGTCACGGTACGACTCATCATCGACCCACCGGCAGAAGTGGCGGTCGACGGCAGGCAGCTCGGAACCGACAAGATCCAGAGCCGCAACCTGGACCTCGAGCAAGGCCGGCATAGCTTCACCCTGTCACTGTCCGGCTACCCGCCGCAAACCTTCGAACGAGAGGTCTCGTGGCGCACCAGGGTTGTCTCTCTGACCCTCGATGTGGGCCAGCTCACCCTGGTCTACGATCAGGGCGCGCCGCCCGGCGGCACCGCTTTCCTCGACGGCGCCTCGCTCGGAAAGCTGCCGCTGATCAAGGTGAAGGTCGCGGCCGGCAAGCACCGTCTTGCGGTCAGGTGGCCCGATCGCGAGCCGTTCGAGACGACCATCGACGTGCCGCGCCTGCCTGGCCCGACGGTCACCCTCGCCGTCGCGCCGCCCGGTGATTAGCTCCCGCGCGAGAAGAAGCAGGTCTGCGGCGCACCTCGAGCTTCTGCGCCGCTACGGTGGCCGTCTGGGACTACCGCCCCAGTCGTCACAGACGGGCTTTGCGGTGCGCGGTCCTGCGTGACTTGCCGCCCGGGCCTCACGGAGGTACAGTCTCAATCATGACGAAACGAACCCTGGCGGCGGTGCTGTTCGTGCTCATGACCTTGGTGACCGGGGCGGCTGTCGCCCAGGACCAGACGCCCAGCGAGGCTGCCGCCACCAAAGCCTACCGTCAGGGCGCGTTCTCGCGCGCGGTCGCTCTCTACACGCAGGCCCTGTCGGAAACGACCGACGCTCACCACCGGGCCGAACTCCACGTTCGTATTGCGTGGACCCTGTTCGCACTCGGGCGCGAGACTGACGTGCCGACACATCTCCGTGCCGCCCTTCTCGAGGACCCCAACCTGACCCTTGTGCCCGACTACTACACGGCCGAGTTCCTGCAGCTGTTCGACCGCATCAAGAAGCAAGGTGCGCGGCCGCCCATGACGTCCTCGGGCGCTCCGGCCCCCGACCTCGAGAAGACGCTCCTGTCGGTTCAGCAGAGGCTCGAGACCGGAACCGATCTCGGGGCCGCGTTGGCCGACGTCAACCGGCTCTTGGAGGCGTACCCGAACGACGGCCGCCTACTGCCGCTCAAGCTCGCCCTGCTCGACCGTCTCGGCCGCACCGGCGAGGCCGACGAGCTCCGCCGGAACCTGGCAACCGCCAGCGGCGGCGCTTCGACAGCGACTTCCCCGCCTCCCGAAAGCCTGTCCGTTCCGGAGCTGATCCTGCGGGCGAACCGCCTGCTCGATGAAGGCGACGTGGCGACGAGTCTCGAGCTCCTGCGGCAGGCGGTCGGACGCCAGCCCAGCAACGTCGCGGCCCTCGAGCTGCTGGCGGAAGCTGCACAGCGCGACAGTCGCTGGCAGGAGGCCGAGTACGCATTGAAGAGCGCTCTCAACTACCAGCAGGACAACCTCGAGCTGCAGCTCCGCCTGGGAGAGGTGTACCTGGCAATGGGCGATCAGTCGGCTGCACGCGATGTGTTCAGGCAGCAGACCGAGAAACGTCCCCACTCAGATCGCGCGTGGGCCGCACTCGGGCTCCTGGATGCGTCGCTGCTGCGTAAGGACCGGGCCATCAAGGAGCTCGCCACAGCGCTGCAGGAGAACCCGCTGCTGCCCGAGGTTCAGCTGGCATACGGTGAGCTGCTCCTGGCCAGCGGCAAGGTAAAGGAGGCCGGTGAGGCTTTGCGATCCGCGTCGAACCTCCTGCAGGACGACCCCCAGGTCGAGGCCCGGCTCGGTCAGTATCTTCTCGCCAGGGGCGACAGCAGTGCAGCCGTCGACCAACTCAAGGCAGCGATTGCTGGTGGCTTTTCACCCACGGATGTTTCGGCGGCCCTGGTGCTGGCCCTGGCCTCGACCTCGCATCTTTCCGAGGCTGAGCGAATGCTGAAGGGCCTCACCCTCGACCCCCAGCACGGCTCGGACCTCCTCCCCGGCCTGCTGTCCTACTACCGCGGTGATCTCAACGGCGCTCTCGAACATCTACGGGAAGTGGCCAAGCGCCGACCCAACGATCCTGCAGTCCTCAACCTGCTCGCAGCCACCCTGTACCGCATGCAGCGCTACGACGACGCGGTGCCGCTGCTCCAGAGAAGCCATGAGCTGAGCCCGAACGATGAGGTGGTCGAAAGGAACCTGCAGCTGGCACAGGCGGCCGCGGTCGCAGACCACCTGTTGCAGACGGCGCTCGGCGTCGGTCCACCGCCAGGTGACTAACTCATTAAGTAATCAAGTGATTAGGTTGCCCCCCACCGGGGAAACGGGAGACGTGAGACGCGAGACGACCTCCACCCACCCGGGGAGAGGGAAGACGGAAAACGTAAGATGTACCCCCACCCGCCCCAGAAAACTCGGGCGTCGTGTGCCTCCACAGAACCCGGCCGCAGCGCGCTGCAAAGACTCCTCTACGCCACCAGCTCTTCGAGCAGCGAAACCAGTTTCTGGGCGACCGCCGGCGGGCGGTGCTCGTCGGTGTAGGCCCGCCGAGCGGCCTCGCGCTTCGCGCGGGCCGCCCCTGTGCCGCGCTCGGCGCACACTCTCATCACGGTGCGGACCAACTCGGCCGCCGTCGACGGACCAGGAGTGATACGCTCGACCGCCTCCAGCGGCCACTCCAGGAACTGCCGCAGGCCGCACACCACCACAGGCGTCCCACAGGCGAGGAACCGGAGCACGGCGGCCGAGGTTTCGCCGGCAGAGGGCTTCCGTAGGACGATGCCGAGGTCGGCAGCCGCCGCCACAACTGGAAACTCGTCGCTCGGAATCCACCCTGTCGCCGCCACCCGCGACGCCACGCCGACTCGCGCAGCCATGGCCTCGAGATCCATCGCGCGCTGCCCCTCGCCAACAAGCAGGAGGCGCGCAGGGACGCGAAGCCGGTCCAGAGCCGCAAGCGCGGCCAGGATGTCCTCGAGGCCCTTCTCCCGGGTCATGAAGCCCAGGTGCATCAGCAGGAACTCCTCCTCACCAACACCGAAACGCCCGCGGATTGCCCGGCGGTCGATCGGTGAACCTGGGTCGAGAGCAGGCATCGGCAGCACACCGACCGGGAGATGCGGACGGTCGCCGCGCAGCTGGGCCTCGGCCCATCTGGAGTGCACGATCGCCGCCCGAGCCGACCGCAGGAAAGGAACTCGCGCCGGGAACAGGAAGGGATCGCGGTGGCCCACCATGCCGAAGCGACGGGCGGCCGCCAGCGCCGTCCCGCGTCCGCCGTACGCCTCTCTCAGCAGCTTTTGATAGGCGTCAAAGCTGCCGCGGGCCAGCGTCGACTCGACCAGGATGTGGTGCAGCACGAGATCGTGAAGAACAGCGACGCACTGGGGGTTATCGAGATGCGGCAGGAGCCACTCGTGATACGGGTTATTCCCGATGTGGACAAGCAGGATCTCGCCGGGCTCCGGCGGCTCGTCGCAGTCGACCAGAATACAGCCGGCGATCTCCGGCAACGCCCGCTGATCCGCGCTGCGCGGCGGAAGCAGGACCCTGACCCGCGCCAGCCGGGCGAGCTCGGGGAGCAGCTCGACGGCGTAGTCGCTCACACCAGATCGGACGGGCGGCAAGGGTGAGCCCCAGAGGATGCGAACCACCACGAGATCACACTAGCATGCCGGGAAGGCAACGCTCGCGACCGGAGCTGGGGATCCAGCGGGCCGGGAGTCCGTGCGTCGGTGTTCGGGTGAGTGCTCTGCGCGCTCACCCCAAGGAAGAGCAACTTGACCACCCATTCGCAAGTGGCGATCTAACGCTCGGAATCGGCTCCAAGTACATACTCCTACTCAGTTTGTGGGCCGCAGACCGCCTAGCCCCCAACCCATGATCACGAACTCCTATTTCCTTCATGAGTTGTGCAACTCCCGAGACGTCTTGCTAGTATGGCGCGGTGAGGGCGGTCCGCTTCGTCATCATCGTTGCCTACGTGGGGTACCTCGTCAACGTTGGCCTCTTGATGCTCCTGCTGCCGTGGAGCGCTGCGTGGTCGACGATTCTCACCTGGATCCCCTACCCCCTTGTGACGGTTCTCGATCTGCCGGCCCTGCGCGGGCTGATCAGTGGGTTCGGACTGCTGCACCTCCTCCTCCTCGCGGCCGAGATGATGCCGACGAGACCGGCTCAGCACTCCCCATGATTGTCGGCGTCGGACTCGATCTGATCGCAGTGAAGCGCGTCGAGCATCTCCTGGCCCGATACGGCGAGCGCTTCCTGCGTCGGTGCTTTGTTGCCGACGAGCTGTCTCGGCCCTCAGACGCTGAGCATCTCGCCGGCCTGCTGGCGGCCAAGGAGGCGGCTTTCAAGGCTCTTCTCGGCCCAGCAGACGCGGGCATCCGGTGGAATGACCTCACGGTGGTCAAGGCGGAGGGAGGGCGCCCCGAGCTTCGGCTGCGAGGCCGCGCGCTGGAGCACGCCGCAAGGCTCGGGATCGGGAGTACACATCTGAGCATCACTCATCAGGGCGGCTACGCCGCCGCGGTTGTGATCCTCGAGGCCCGACCGCCAGCAGTTCCCGCCACGCCAGACAATTAGTGAACCGCGACGACGCGAAGAGCACCAAGGTAAGAAACGAAAGAACTCCTGGGCGTGCTTCGGACGTTGGCGATCCAGGAACTGCCCGCAGCGATCGGGACACCGGCCAGAGGAAGCGCACGGCAGCGCGCGGGTACCCAACTCCAAGCCGCGATCGGGCTCGCGAGAGGCGCCCCGTTGACGCAGTGGAGAGGAGCTCCGGGTTGAATGGGGGGTTGTCAAGTCGTACACTCGGCGTGATGGAGGGCCGGGTTCTACTCGTCGATGACGAGCCGTATATTCTTCGTATCCTCTCCTTCAAGCTCCGGCGGGAAGGGTTCGACACGTTGGAGGCACGCTCGCCGGCGGAAGCCCTCTCGGTTCTCGCCAGCTATCGGGTCGACCTCGTTCTGCTCGATGTCGCGCTGGCGTCGGTAACCGACGGTTTTGACCTCGCTCGGACATTGCGTGCCAATCCGAATACCGCGAACCTGCCAATCATCATGCTGACTGCGCGCGACCTCGTCCAGGACGTCCGCCGTAGTCGCGAGGTCGGCGCAGCCGGCTACATCACCAAGCCGTTCTCGACCGCAGAGGTGGTGCAACGGGTTCGCTCCATCCTGAGTACTGCAGGTCCGGCACCCTCCTGACGGCTCGTCGACCGGTGGCAACGGCGGGAGCGGCGGCTTGACGGTCGTTCATGCCACGCGTAGGCTCGCTGTCCGGAGGCACGGAAGGGCGATGTATCGGAAGACGCTGAATCTCCCCGTGACGAAGTTCCCAATGCGGGCCCAGCTACCGCAGCGTGAGCCGCAGATGCTGAAGCGGTGGGACGAGATCGGGCTTTATGACCGAATCCGCGAGGTGCGCGCGGGCGCGCCGCGGTTCATCCTCCACGACGGCCCGCCCTACGCCAACGGTCACCTCCACATGGGGCACGCCCTCAACAAGATCCTCAAGGACGTCATTGTGAAGTCCCGCACCATGATGGGCTTCGACGCCCCGTACGTTCCGGGGTGGGACTGCCACGGCCTACCCATCGAGCATCAGGTCGACCAGAAGCTCGGAAGTCGCAAGGCGGCAATGTCGGTCGGCGAGGTGCGGAGGGCCTGCCGCGACTACGCCGAACGGTTCGTGAAGATCCAGTGCGAAGAGTTCTCGCGCCTGGGCGTGCTCGGACGCTGGAACGACCCGTACCTGACCATGGACTTCGCTTACGAGGCCGAGATCGCCTCGGCCCTGCACGGGTTCCTGCTCGCAGGATACGTGGAGCGCGGCTTGAAGCCGGTCCACTGGTGCACCTCCTGCCGCACGGCCCTGGCCGAGGCCGAGGTCGAGTACGAGGATCACACCAGCCCGTCGATCACGGTGGCGTTCGCGCTGGCGGAGGACGCCCGCCGAGCGCTCGGCATCGACGGATCCACCCCGGCCGCCGCCGTCATCTGGACGACGACACCCTGGACACTGCCGTCCAACCTCGCAATCGCACTCCACCCGAGCTCCGAGTACGCCCTCGTCGAGCATCACGGGAGGCTCCACCTGCTCGCCGCCGAGCTGGTCGATGCCACCGCGAAGACGGCCGGCTGGGACGGCTACCGCACCCTGCGCACGGTCAACCCTTCCGACCTCGAGGGCAGCCACTACCGCCATCCCCTGGCCGACCGCGAAGGCGTCTTCATCCTCGCTGACCACGTCACTCTTGACCAGGGGACAGGCCTGGTTCATACCGCGCCCGGCCATGGCGCCGAGGACTTCGTGATCGGACAGCAGTACGGCCTGGAGCCGTTTGCGCCCCTGGATGACGGCGGTTTCTTCACATCCGAGGCACCCGACTGGGAAGGGCTTCACGTGTTTGAGGCCAACCCGAGGATCGTGGAGGCGCTCGAGAAGCGAGGCGTCCTGCTAGCGCACGGTAGCGTCGAACACTCCTACCCGCACTGCTGGCGGTGCAAGAACCCGGTCATCTTCCGGGCCACACCACAGTGGTTCATCCGCATGGATCGCAATGAGCTGCGCCAGCGGGCGTTGACCGGGATCCGCGAGGCGAGCTGGGTCCCGGCTTGGGGCCGGCCCCGCATCGAGGGCATGGTCGAGAGCCGGCCCGACTGGTGCATCTCGAGGCAGCGGCTGTGGGGCGTGCCGATCACGGTGTTGATCTGCGCCTCGTGCAACGCGCCGGCAATCGACGAGTCGCTGTTCGATCACATCCGTCAGCTGTTCCTCAGGGAGGGAGCGGACGCCTGGTTCAACCACCCGCCTGAGGATCTGGTACCGGAGGGCTACGCCTGCCCCTCGTGCGGTGCGACGACCTTTGCCAAGGAGCACGATATCCTTGATGTCTGGTTCGACTCGGGCGTCAGCCATCTCGCCGTGTGCGACACCGACCGCTGGCAGCTGGACTGGCCGGCCGACCTGTATGTCGAGGGCCAGGATCAGTACCGCGGGTGGTTTCAGTCCTCGCTCTTGATCGCGGAGGGACTGAAGGGAAGCGCGCCCTACCGCCAAGTCCTCACCCACGGCTTCGTGGTCGATGCCGAGGGTCGCAAGATGTCCAAGTCCCTCGGCAATGTCGTCAATCCGCAAGTGCTGCTCAAGGAGTACGGCGCCGACATCATCCGCCTTTGGACGGCGATGGTTGATTTCCGCGAGGATCTGCGAATCTCCGAGGAGATCATGACCCGCAACGCGGACGCGTACCGCAAGATCCGCAACACGCTGCGTTTCCTCCTCGCCAACCTCGCAGACTTCGACCCGGCACGCGATACCGTTCCGGTCAGCGGCATCTCGGGCATCGACGCCTACGTCCTACGCCGGGCGCACGAGCTGGCCCAGCGCATGGTTGCCGCCTACACCAGCTTCGACCTGTCGACGGTGTTCCACCGCATCCTCAACTTCTGCACCGTCGACCTCTCGAGCCTGTACCTCGATATCCTGAAGGACCGGCTGTACTGCGACCACCCGGACGAGGACAGACGCCGCGCCTCACAGACTGTCGTTTTCAGAGTCGCCGAAGCGCTGATCACGCTGCTCGCGCCGGTACTGAGCTTCACCGCCGATGAGGCGTGGGCCCACCTCCCCGGCGATCGGAAAGCATCCGTTCATCTCGCGGCCTTCACCTCCCTCGACGACGTTCCCGAGGACGCAGCCGGCGACGAGCGCTGGCGCCGGTTGCTGGCGCTCCGTGACGTTGTGTACCGGCAGCTCGAGGCCCTGCGCCAGGACGAGGTGATCGGCAAGTCGCTCGAGGCACGTGCCACGATCAGCGGCGAGCTGGCGATGCTCGAGGAGGATCTCCAGGCCACGGCGACCGACCTGACGGAGTTCCTCATCGTCTCCCTAACACGGCTGCAGGGAGGAGACGCACCCGGCGCGCCGGTCGAGGCTTACCCGGGGCTCACGGTTCGCTGCGAGCCGTTCACGGGCCACACCTGCGCCCGCTGCTGGCGGCGCGTTGAGGAGCCCGTCGAGGCTGAAGACCTGCCCGGCCTGTGCGCGCGATGCCACCAGGTCGTTGGACGGCTGCTTGCGGAGGGGCGCGCCGAGCTGCGAGCTCCCGAGGATGCCGCCAACTGATGCGGCGCGCCCTCCCCTGGCTGACCGCCGCCGGCGTGATTCTTTTCGATCGCCTGACCAAGGCTGCCGTCCTCCGCTGGCTCGTTCACGGCAGCTGGGTGAACGTCCTCCCCGGCGTGACGTTAACTCACGTCCACAACCGTGGCATCGCGTTCAGCCTCTTCGCCGACGGCGGGCCGCTCACACGCATCCTGCTGCAGGCCGTCATCGTCGCCGCGGTGGTGATCATCGCCTGGACCGTGTACCGCCACGGCGACCGCGGGCGCCTGACCTCGGTGGCGCTAGGGCTGATCCTCGGGGGCGCGCTCGGCAACCTGCTCGACCGCATCCTCTACGGGTGGGTCGTCGACTTCATCCACCTCTGGATCCGGATCGGCGGCGGGACCTACTCATGGCCCGACTTCAATGTCGCCGACAGCGCCATCACCGTCGGCGCGGCGCTGCTCATCCTGCACGAGCTGAGGCGCCCCGGGGAGACCGAGCATGCACCCGATCCTGATTGACCTCGGATTCCTGCAGATCCCGACCTACGGCATCCTGCTGGTCACGGCGGTCCTGCTGGCGCTGTGGACCGCCAAGCGGCGCGCGGACGGCGCCGGCCTGGACGGGGCGCGAATCGTCGACCTCGGGCTATGGCTCGTCATCTGGGCGCTGCTGGGCTCGAAGGCGCTACTGGTCATCGTCGAAGCGCCGCGCTACGTGCACCATCCGGCCGAGCTGGTCGGCGTTCTGCGCGCGGGAGGGGTCTTTCTCGGCGGGCTGATCGCGGCCCTGATCGCGGCCGCGGTGCTGTTCCGGCGCTACAAGCTGTCGTTCCTGCCAACCGCCGATGTCCTGATGCCGTCGGTATCGCTCGGGCAGGCGATCGGCCGCATCGGCTGCCTGATGGCCGGCTGCTGCTGGGGCAAGGAGTGCCACCTGCCGTGGGCCATCACCTACACCAACCCGGCCGCCGCACAGAACGTGGGAACGCCGCTCAACGTCCCGCTGCAGCCGTTCCCGGTCTACGCGCTGCTGTTCAACCTCGCGCTCTATGGCCTGCTGGCCTGGCTGTACCGGCAGCGGGTGACGACCGGCCGGGTCTTCGCCACCTACCTCCTTCTGTACGGCGCCGGCCGCTTCCTGCTCGAGTACACGCGCGGCGATGCCGAACGCGGCTTCGTCATCCACGGCGTGCTGTCCACCAGCCAGGGGATTGGGATCGTCCTCGTCCTGATCGGCATCGGCACCCACTACTGGATCGGGCGCCGCCGAGTATCGTGAGCCCGCACCACCGCTTCACCGTGCCACCGGAGCTGGAAGCGGAACGTCTCGACCGGGCCCTCGCCCTCCTCAACCCGAAATGGAGCCGCTCCCGGGCACGTCGGCTGCTGGACGAGGAACGGGTGACGGTCGACGGGAGGACCGCCAAACCCTCCCTATTACTCAAAACGGGCTCCGTGATCGAGGTCGACGAGCCCGAGCCGCGGCCCTCCCGGCTCGGCCCCGAGGCCATCGATCTGGACGTCGTTTTCGAGGACGAGCACATCCTCATCATCAACAAGCCGGCCGGGCTGGTCGTTCACCCCGCAGCCGGCAACCCCGCCGGCACCCTCGTCAACGCCCTCCTCCACCACTGCACCGACCTCTCCGGGATCGGCGGCGTCGAGCGTCCGGGCATCGTCCACCGCCTCGACAAGAACACCACCGGCCTGATAGTGGTCGCCAAGAACGACTCCGCGCACCGGCGGCTCTCCCTCGCCTTCAGGCGGCGCGAGGTGAGCAAGACCTACTTGGCCGTCTGCTACGGAGAGCCCCGCCATTCGGAGGGCGTCGTCGACGCTCCCCTCGGCCGTCACCCGAGCCAGCGCCAGCGCATGGCCGTCGTCCAAACCGGCCGCGCCGCCAGGACCCTGTACGACGTGCAGGAGCGGTTCGAGGGGGTGTCGCTCATCGCCTGCCGCCTGATCACCGGGCGTACCCACCAGATCCGCGTCCACATGGCGCACATCGGCCACGCCGTCGTCGGCGACCCGGTCTACGCCGGCCGCCAGTGGCGCGCTCTCCTCCAGCCGCGTCTCGCCGCGGCCTGCCGCGACTTCCCCCGCCAGGCCCTGCACGCGGCCAGGCTCGAGATCTCGCACCCGGCCTCGGGTGAACCGATGACCTTCGAGGCACCGCTCCCCCGGGACATGACACGCCTGCTCGAGCTGCTGCGCAGCGGCTAGAGAGGTACTCAGGGGGTCAGAGAACCGGCCAAGCCCGGATTCCGGGCGCCCCCGCGGTGCCAAACACTCGGCAGGCTCCTCCCCCTCGCACCGCGGTCAGGGAGCTCGTTTCGCGCACGAGACTCACTCGCAACTCATTGTTCTAGCTTGAGATAGGTTCTGGCCGGGTGTACACTACTCATGTCATCGAGCACGCTCATGTCTGTCAATCTAGCGTCCTTTCTGTCCAGAGCCGACCAGCCCGCCCACTGGCGCAGGAGAGGTTCATTGATGGTGCCTCGGCTCGAGGCACCGGAGGAGGTCGAGATGTCTCGCAGCCGTTCATCCGTCAGCCCGTTCGCCGCTTCGGCGTTGCTTCTCGCCACCCTTTTCGTTGTTACACCGGCTTTGGCCGGAACCACCCCTGCTCCGGCCTCCCCGCAGGCGAAGGCGAATGCAGTGCAAACCGCCCTCCAGGGGATCGATGGCCGCCTTGACCGCCTCGAGGCCGACATCAACCGCGCCGAGCACGTGGCCGCGTCGCCGCCCGCACTGTTCTCGCGGGAGCTGGAGCAGCTCCGCTGGCAGATTGACGAGCAGACGCGCAATCTCATTGGCCTGCACTGGACGGTTGCGAACCCGGTGCTCGATGAGGCAGGCCAGCTCAGCGGCCGCATCAAAGACTTCGAGGGGCGCCTGGAGAACTGGCAGCCGAGCCTGCCGCCGGACCCCAACCGGCCGCTCAAGACGTCGGCTGCGACCGGCGCCGGGGCCATCACCGGCACCCTGACCGACCAGGCCAACGGCAACCCCATCCCGTATACGCGGGTCGAGGTCTACTGCCCGGATCCGTCGTTCGACGCCGAGACCATGACCGGGCCGGACGGTGTCTACACGATGAGCGGCCTCGGCACCGGTAACTGCTACGTCAGGACCTGGAATCAGCTCTCCTACATCGACGAGCTGTATGACGACATTCCCTGCACAAACTACTGTTACATGGGAGATGGCACACCGGTTCCCGTGGTCGACGGCCAGACCACGACCGGCATCGATTTTGCTCTCCAGCTCGGGGGAGAGATCCGCGGAACTCTGACCAACGCCGAAGACGGCTCACCACTTGGCTCGGCCTATGTCGAGCTCTTCGACGCCTCAGGGGATTGGTATGCGGAAGCAGCCACCGACTCGGGCGGCCACTACAGAGTCGATGTCGTTCCAGCCGGTTCGTACTTCGCAGAGACGACTCTCTACGGAGATTGGTATCTGAACGAGCTCTATAACGACATCCAGTGCCCCGACTGGTGCGACCCAACGACTGGTACACCGATCGCAGTGACGTCGGGCCAGATCACGGACAGAATCGACTTCGCCCTGGAGCCGGCCGGGGCGATAAGTGGCTCCGTAGTGGAGTCGGGATCCGGAGCACCCCTGGACTCAGTCAAGCTCAGCGCCTACGATACGGCTGGCTCACTGGTTGGCTACATATTCACCGATAGTACCGGGGTCTACACGCTACCCAAGCTGATACCCGGCACCTACTTCGTCGTCGCCACGCACGACACGCATATGGGAGGGCTGTACGAGGACATTCCGTGCCCCAACTGGTGCGATCCGACCACCGGCACATCCATCCAGGTTGTGGCAGGCGCCACGACACCGAACATAGACTTCGCGCTCGATCGTCTTCCAACGGTCTCCGGTACCGTCCTTGACTCGGTATCGGGGTCGCCTCTCGAAAACGCCTTAGTGTACTTCTACAGTGCCTCGGGATACCTAGAGGGCAGTACGTACTGCGACCTACTTGGAGATTTCACCTACGGAGAGCTCGAGCCGGGAACCCACTATGCGACGGCTGCAGAGTACAGTCACATCACGGAGCTGTATCAGGAGATCTCCTGCCCCTTCGACTGTGATCCGACAGGAGGAACCCCGATCACATTGACTCTCGGCACGGATGTGACCGGAATTGACTTCACCCTCAACCCAGAATCGCGGATCATAGGGACAGTGACGGCCGCTACGGGCGTCGCACCGGACCTGCCCTTTATCTCCGTATACGACACCGCTGGCACCCAGGTGGGCTACACCTTTGCCGATACAGCAGGTCAGTTCGAGATCAATCAGCTCCCGGCAGGTTCCTTTTTTGCCATGGCGGAGGACTGGGGTATATGGGTCGATCAGGTCTACGACGGCATTGACTGTCCAGATGGCTGTGATCCCACTGCCGGTACTCCGATTGTCACGGCGGTCGGCGGCACAACGGAGATCTCGTTCTCGCTGACCGCGTTCGGCCAGATTTCGGGGCAGGTCACGGACGCCGCCTCCCGCACGCCGATCGAAAATGCGCAAGTTGCAGCATACGACTTGACTGGGAGCATCGTGAGCCAGTTCTGGACCGACAGTAATGGCCTGTTTCAGATTCAGGGTCTACAAACCGGCACCTACTTCATCCTAACGAGTCACAACGCTTACCACGACGAACTGTATGACAACATTCCGTGCGACGGCGGCTGCGATGTCACGACCGGCACCCCGATCTCAGTCACGATCGGCAGCGACACGTCGATCGACATCGCCCTCGACCGAAAGGGGAGCATCTCCGGCCACCTGACGGACGCGTTGAACGGCCAAGGTGTCTTTGGAGTAGCGCAGGCCTACGACGAACAGGGCACGCCTGTAGCCACGGCTGTGACTGAGTCCACCAGCAGCGGCGCATACTCCCTGCAAGGTCTGCCGGCCGGCACATACTACGTGGCAGTATCTTCGAGCTATGGGTATCTCAAGGAGCTGTACGACAACATCCCTTGCAACAGCGGCTGCGACGTGACGACTGGGACCCCGGTCATCGTCACCGACGGCGTCAACACCCCGAACATCGACTTCGCGCTCGAGCCGGTACAGATCTTCGATGACGTGCCGGTCGGCTACTGGGCGCGCTACTGGATCCAGACACTGTACTCCGCCGGCATCACCTCCGGCTGCGCCACCGACCCGCCACTGTTCTGCCCCGGCGCTCCGGTCACTCGCAACCAGATGGCCAAGTTCCTGCTCAAGTCGAAGGAGGGACGCTACTACACGCCACCGCCCGCCATCGGCATCTTCAATGACGTTCCGATCAACGACCCGTTTGCGCCCTGGATCGAGGAGCTGGCTGCGCGTGCCATCACCGCCGGCTGCAGTGCCGACCCGCCCCTGTTCTGCCCCAATGCTCCACTCACCCGGAACCAGATGGCCAAGTTCCTGCTGAGGACGCTGGAGGGGCCGTTGTACCAGCCCCCCGCCGCCGTCGGCGTGTTCGACGACGTGCCGGTGGACAACCCGTTCGCCCCATGGATCGAGGATCTCGCTGCCCGCGGCATCACCGCCGGCTGCAGCGCAAACCCGCCCCTGTTCTGCCCAGACGCAACGGTCAGCCGAGCACAGATGGCGGTGTTCCTGGTCAAGACGTTCAACCTGCAGGAGTAGGGGTCCCGGGCCCGAACCCCCGCGTACCTCCGAAATGCCAAGAAGGCGTGAGCCGTTACCTGCGCTGAGGCGCGGTAAATGTGAGCCACGGCCACGGGTGTCGCGCCGCGACGCTGTGGAGGCATCATGGCCCAGACCCCGGATCAGGAGGGCCGCCGGCCCAACCACCTGATCGACGAGAAGAGCCCGTACCTGCTCCAGCACGCCCACAATCCGGTGGACTGGTACCCGTGGGGAAAGGAGGCGTTCGCCAAAGCGAAGCGCCAGGACAAGCCGGTCTTCCTCTCCATCGGCTACGCCACCTGCCACTGGTGCCATGTGATGGAGCACGAGTCGTTCGAGGACGCCGAGGTCGCAGCGCTCATGAACGAGACGTTCGTGTCGATCAAGGTCGACCGCGAGGAGCGCCCGGACATCGACCAGGTCTACATGACCGTGTGCCAGATGCTGACGGGTTCGGGAGGATGGCCGCTGACCGTGCTCATGACCGCGGACAAGCAGCCGTTCTTCGCCGGCACCTACTTCCCAAAGCACGGGCGCTTCGGCCGACCCGGGATGATGGACCTGGTTCCTCGGGTGGGACAGCTGTGGAAGACCAACAGGGCCGAGCTGCTGCAGTCAGCCGGTGAGATCGTCCGTCACCTCGAGCGCGCCTCCTCCCCTGCCGGCTCCGGGAACGTCACTGCGGATCTTCTCGACGAGGCCGGCCGGCAACTCGCCGCCCGTTTCGACCCCGAACACGGCGGTTTTGGCACCGCGCCCAAGTTCCCGACCCCGCACAACCTGACCTTCCTGCTGCGCCACTGGCGCCGCACCGGCGACGCTCGCGCCCTCGACATGGTCGAGAAGACCCTGACCGAGATGCGCCGCGGCGGTGTCTACGATCAGGTCGGCTTCGGCTTTCACCGCTACTCGACCGACCAGAGGTGGCACGTCCCCCACTTCGAGAAGATGCTGTACGACCAGGCTCTGCTCACCATCGCCTACCTCGACGCGAACCAGGCTACTGGCAAGGAAGAGTACGCCGCGACGGCGCGGGAAATCCTGACCTACGTCGAGCGAGATATGACCTCCGCTGAGGGAGCGTTCTTCTCGGCCGAGGACGCCGACAGCGAGGGCGAGGAGGGGAAGTTCTACGTGTGGACCGAGGACGAGATGCGCGAGCTGCTGCTGTCCGATGAGGCGGAAGCTGCGATTGCAGCCTGGAACGTCACCGCCGACGGCAACTACGCCGACGAGTCCACGGGCCGGTCCACCGGCGCCAATATCCTCCATCTCGACGGCGCCCTCCGCGAGGTCGCCGGCAGGCTCGACATCGAGGAAGGGGTGCTGGCGGAGACGCTGGCCGCTGCGCGCACCAAGCTGCTCGCCGCACGCTCC
>Ga0307445_10000057_pt1 | contig 45405 bp, 35 predicted proteins | sample SalMarSW160330MG_FD_202147 | JGI IMG/M metagenome (GOLD analysis project Ga0307445, IMG submission 202147) | Salt marsh sediment microbial communities from the Plum Island Ecosystem LTER, Massachusetts, United States - SW1603-30 | ecosystem: Environmental > Aquatic > Marine > Intertidal zone >... | reverse complement strand
TGAATCATGGAGATGGAGGCCTGTCGAGTTTCTTTGACTAGGGCCACCGCCGCATCGTATTTTTCATCATATTCGTCTTCACGACCTTTTTCCTCTTCATCGGCACGGGCCTGTAAGATTTCTTCTTGATAAACCGGTGGCTGTTGCTCTTTCAAAAAGTCTATAATGCGGCTGATTTCCGGCTCCGAAACGAAGGCGCCATGGACGCGCTGCAGCTTGGCCGTTCCGGGCGGCAAGAGGAGCATGTCACCGTTTCCCAGCAAATTTTCGGCGCCGTTGGAGTCCAGGATCGTTCTGGAATCCGTCCGGGAAGAAACCTGAAACGAGAGTCTCGTGGGAAAGTTGGCCTTGATAATACCTGTCAAGACGTCGACTGAAGGCCTTTGCGTTGCAATCAGCAAATGTATCCCTGCTGCGCGAGCCATCTGCGCCAGCCGCGTCAAGGCCAGTTCAACATCTCTGGAGGCCACCAGCATGAGATCAGCCAGTTCATCGATGACGATCAAGATGAGAGGGAGCTCCTCTTCAGGGAGATCCTCTTCAGATGCCCCCGGCTCCCCCGATCGGATCTTGTCTTTAGAGGCCCCCTGTTCCTTCATGACCTTTCGATTATACTGATAGATGTTTCTTACCCCTTTATCGGCCATAAGCGCATAACGACGTTCCATCTCTTGGACGGCCCAATGAAGTCCCCGTGTTGCCTTCTTGGCATCGGTGACCACAGGTACAATCAGATGGGGGATCCCCTCATAGACAGACAGCTCAATACGTTTGGGATCGATCAATAGGAGTTTTACTTCATCAGGGGTCGCCTTGTACAGGACACTGCAAATCATGGCATTTAAGCCGACACTCTTGCCGGAGCCCGTGGCGCCGGCGATCAAGAGGTGCGGCATCTTTGCCAGATCCGTCGTCAGTGGGCCTCCCATAATATCCTTACCCAAGGCGAGGGTGAGCTTTGATTTGACTTTTTCAAAGGCTTCAGAGGCTATAATGTCCTTGAGTCGAACGATGTTGCGTTCGGCGTTTGGGACTTCTATGCCAATAACTGCTTTTCCTGGAATAGGGGCCACGATGCGAATACTTTCGGCCCGAAGGGCTAAAGCCAGATCGTCCGCCAAGTTGACAACCTTGTTGATTTTGATGCCAGGGGCCGGCTCGAATTCGTACATGGTCACCACCGGCCCCGGCCTCACAGCCACCACCTTGCCGGATACGTCGAAATCACTTAATTTTTTTTCCAACAACCTGGATTGCATCTGAAGGCTTTCATGGTCTACCGGCTTCCCGTCAGCCTCAGACCCCTCCAGAAGATTGAGTGAGGGGAGCCTGAACCCATGACCACCGGCCATGAACTCAAAGACTTCCTGCCTGCGAGGCACAAGCGTTTTGATGGGCTTGGCGGGACTTTCCACGATTTTTACAGTGGGGCTCATTTTTGGTGATAACTTTCGACCTGTCTTGGCCCGCCTCTTTGCCTTTTGGCGACGCTCTTTCCAAATAATCCAGGCAGCCTTTGTACGGCCAAATATGCCACCGCACAGACCGGTGAGCCACTTGAGCAGGGCCAGCAGTGACAGGCGCGTCGTCATAATGAAAGCAATGATCCAAATCGTCAGCAAGAAAATGAGGCCGCCAGTTGTATTAACATAATCCTGAGCGACCCTCGCCAAGGGGATCCCCACAGCCCCGCCGCTTGAGAAGCGTTTTCCAAAGACCCGGTAATCCGTTTGGTGCATGGACAGGAGACCTCCAGTGGTGACCATCAACAGGAGTCCCCCTGCCAGGGCAACAAGGATGGTTGACCTGGAATACGCTTTAAGGACATGCAAGGTGATCACAAGCAAGATGATAGGAATCCAGAAGGCACCGAGGCCGAACAGGTGGATGAGAAAACCGGCTGCGTGCGCCCCCGCCGGGCCAAAGAGGTTGTGGACCTTGCCTGACGCGCGTACATAATTGATGCAAGGATCTGATGGATCGTACGAGAGAAGGCTTACAGCAGTGAAGACGAGCGTGAATAGGAGAATAACCCCCAGAATTTCCTTTCGCATCTTAATTCTCTCGTACCTTCCCTGATCACTCACGATGCGATGATCCAAGATCCCCAGGCTGGTTTGCTTTGAGCCTTTCGAGGTCTTGTTTCATGATGGAGCGAATCGTTTCCATAAGGACCTTTTTGGTCCTGTTGTTATACGAAGCCGTGTCAACAGGGGCATGGATGCTGACTACCACGAGGCCGGACCGGATACGCAGACTCCCCTTGGGCATGACATGGTGAGTGCCGTAGATGACCACGGGCACGATGGGCCGTCCGGAACGTACGGCTAAGTGAAACCCCCCTGCTTTGAACGGCTTGATTCCGCCATCTGTGCTTCGGCTTCCCTCAGGGAAAATGATGACGGACACCCCCTGGGCAATCTTCCGAGCAGCCTCCACAAGGCTCTTATGAGCTGACTTGCGATCAGACCGGTCAATGCTGATATAGCCAACCCGGGCCATGGAAAGCCCAAAAACCGGAATCTGGAACAGCTCCTTCTTGGCCAGCCACCGAAATTGGACGGGCAGATATCCAAGGAGCGCCAGGATGTCAAACATACTTTGATGATTGGCCATGTATATGTAGGTGGCACGGGCGTCTATATGATGCAATCCCTGCACACGAACGTTGACCCGACTGACAAGGAGCACGGATTTGGCCCAGAATCGTCCCGCGAGATGCGCGAGGTCCCCTCCCTTCCCAAAGAACGATAAAATAATGGCAGACAGGGCACCAACAAGGGTGATCAGAACCACCCACATTGAAATCACAACGGTTCGGATCATATCTGAATCGGAAACTTACGCCAGCGCCCATCAATTCTTCGGCGATTCGTGGATCGGCACTAGCTTAGGATCTTCAGCGTCTCAAAGAGGGTGTCGGCAAGCTGAACAATGCTCTCTCTTTGTGCGGCATTTGCATAATGGATGCAGTCACAGCGAACCCTGCTTCGGGTTCGGATCAACAGCTCAAAGGAGATAGCCGTTGGCTTCAACTCAAGAGCGAAGTAAAAGGGCTGACAGTCCGTATGTGCTGTTTGAACGTCATCGAGCAGCTCCTCCTTTAGCGGGAGCCAGTAAAGACCTTCCATCTGAGAAGGCCCATAATGCTCATCCAGATATGCCTTGAGCTTTTCATAATCCCCTGGCCGGAGTTCATCGATGTGGTAGTGTTTCATTTCATGCAAGATCCGCTCGCCAAAGGGTCTCCCCCTTTGGGCGCTTCTAAATTGTTTCAATATCATACCATTAGACGACAATAAAGGGAAAACCCCGGGCAACAGGTCAAAACGCGGTGACAGATCCTGACCCTATTGATACGCGTTTTGTGGCTCCATGGCCCGTGGAGCAGAATAGGCGGGCGAATCTGGAGGCCCTGCAGGTTTCCAAGGGAAGGGTAGTGTTTTGTAACGGTTGGGCCATAAAACAGAGAATCCCGCATCACTCCTGGTGCTGCGGGATTCTTCATGATTTGATGAGACAGGGGCGGTGAGGATTACTTATTGTCCTTGACCTCCTCGAAGTCTGCATCCACCACGTCCTCGTCCGGGGCTGCCTTGGATTCGGCCTGAGCCGAAGCCTCGGGGCCGGCCGCTTGCTCACCCGCCTGGGCCCCGCCAGAGGCTTTTGCATACATGGCCTCAGCCAACTTGTGAGAGGTTTGCATCAGTTCTTCGCTCAGGCGCTTGATTTCTTCAGTGTCCGTCCCTTCCATGGCTTTCTTGAGCGCTTCCATGGCGCCTTCAAGATTCGTCTTGAGTGTGGAATCTACCTTGTCACCCAGTTCCTTCATAGACTTTTCGGTCTGATAGATCAGGCTGTCCGCGTGGTTCCTGGCTTCAACGAGGTCCTTTTTCTTTTTGTCTTCTTCGGCGTGTGTTTCAGCTTCTTTAACCAGCCTTTCGATTTCCTCGTCTGACAGGCCGCTTGAGGCCGTAATCTGTATGGATTGTTCTTTGCCTGTTCCCAGGTCTTTTGCCGAGACGTGGACGATGCCGTTGGCGTCGATGTCGAAAGCCACCTCAATCTGAGGGATACCCCGCGGTGCAGGGGGGATGCCGACGAGCTCGAAGCGACCCAGGGTCTTGTTATATTGAGCCATCTCACGTTCGCCCTGCAGTACATGGATGGAAACTGCCGGCTGATTGTCAGCGGCCGTGGAAAATATCTGACTCTTTTTCGTGGGAATGGTGGTATTCTTTTCGATCAACTTCGTAAACACGCCGCCCAGGGTTTCAATGCCAAGGGATAGCGGAGTCACATCAAGCAGCAGCACATCTTGGACATCACCCTTTAAGACACCGGCCTGAATGGCGGCTCCAGCAGCCACCACCTCATCGGGATTCACCCCTTTGTGAGGCTCCTTGTCAAAAATGACCTTGACCTTTTCCTGCACGGCCGGCATGCGAGTCATGCCGCCCACTAAAATCACCTCATTGATGTCTGAGGGCTTCAAGCCTGCATCCTTTAGGGCCATCTTACAAGGTGGCACCAGTTTCGCTAGGAGATCGTCAACCAAGGACTCGAGTTTTGCCCGGGTCAGTTTTATATTCAAATGTTTTGGTCCACTGGCATCAGCCGTGATAAAGGGGAGGTTGATGTCCGTCTCAATGGCGGTGGATAGTTCCATCTTAGCCTTTTCTGCACCCTCTTTGAGACGCTGCAGGGCCATTTTGTCGTTTCGGATGTCGATTCCCTGGTCCTTTCTGAATTCGTCGGCCAGGTAATCAATAATCTCTTGATCGAAATCCTCACCCCCTAAGTGGGTGTTACCGTTCGTTGATTTTACCTCAAACACACCTTCTCCGATTTCCAATATGGATATGTCAAAAGTGCCTCCACCGAGGTCAAAAACTGCTATTTTTTCATCCTTCTTCTTGTCCAAACCGTAGGCCAGGGAGGCTGCAGTGGGCTCATTAATGATCCGCAATACATTGAGTCCTGCGATCTTGCCTGCGTCCTTCGTGGCCTGCCGCTGGCTGTCATTGAAATAGGCCGGCACGGTGATGACCGCTTCGGTGACCGTCTGACCCAGGTATTCTTCGGCCGTCTTTCTCATGGCTTGAAGGACATGTGCTGAAATCTCAGCCGGGCTGTAGGCCTTGCCCTGAATCTCCACCTGTGCATCACCATTGGCTGCCTGGATAATCTTGAAAGGAGAGATGTCCTTGTCGCGCTGGACTTCTTTCGACGCAAACTTTCTTCCGATGAGCCGCTTCACGGCAAACACCGTATTCTCCGGATTGGTGATGGCCTGCCGTTTTGCCGTTTGGCCTACCAGGCGCTCCCCGCTGCTGGTCCAGGCGACCATGGACGGCGTGGTCCGAGCCCCCTCCGGGTTCGTGATCACCTTCGGGTCTTTTCCCTCCATGACGGCCACACACGAGTTGGTTGTACCGAGATCAATTCCTATCACCTTGCTCATCACCTTCCTCCTTGCGCTGGATGTATGTTCAAACTAGTGAATGGTTATCTTTGTCTTGGATTCATGCTCAGGGTCCCCTGCCATGTCTTTCACCTGGTCGTCCGGCCTTTTTGAAACCACGACCATCGGGGGCCGGAGGAGTCGGTCTCCAAGCAGGTAGCCCTTTTGAAGCTCCTGGGTTACGGTATTTTCGGGGTATTTCTCGGATTCTTCTTGCGACACGGCGTGGTGAAGATTTGGGTCAAAGGGTTTTTCCACGCTCTCCACCGGGACAAGCCCGAACTTTCTGAGGCTGTCCCTGAGCCCTTTTAGGGTCATCTCCACGCCTTTGTGCATCCCATCGAAGGCATCTCCGTCCTTTTCATATTGTATTTGCAGGGCACGTTCCAGGTTGTCCATGATGGGCAAGATTTCCTTGATGAGGGACTCGTTGGCAAATTTTCTGTAATCATTCATTTCCCTTTCCATGCGTTTCTTGTAGTTCTCAAAATCAGCGATTACCCTCAATAGACGCTCATAATTCTCCTCAGCCCTGGATTCCGCAGTCTGCAAGCGTTCCTTGGCGCTTTCCTTCCGCGGTGGCTTCTTCTTTTTCTGTTCGGCGGCCTGTCCGTCGGTTGTTTCGGCCCCTTCAGGCGCACCAACGACCTCGGATAAGGGCTTGTTCTTGTCGTCAGTCAAAACGACCCCATGTCTCGCCCGTCCAGTTAGTTTCCATCCATAAATGGCCGCGTTTCGCAATCTCTGTGTTAAGTCTCAGGCTTGATTGTGCGACGTAGCAGAATGCGCCCTCCGGCCAACCTCTTGTCTTCCTTCACCTGCAATCTGAAATTTTCCATTGAAAATAAGAACCATACCCGCGTTTGTCAAGGGACTGTTACACAAAATGGGATTCCCGATGTGGCGATGCCAGATCACCCCGGGCCGCCGGCTGATGAGATGAACAGTGAGCTCTAAAAATGACACGGACCCCGGCCAGGCCTGCGGAGCTTCCCCTGGCAAGTGTTTCTGTCCTTAAGGGCCTTGCGGATCAGCGAAAGGGTATCTTGTTTCTGCAAGGCCCACGCCGGAGCCACAAGGGTAGACGGATTGGGGTCTCCGGTGAGACGCTGGATGATGACCTCCGGACCGAGATGTTCCAGAAAGCCCACGACCCATTCTACGTATGTATCCTGGTCCAGGACTGTGAAACCGCCGGCTTTGTAAAGGTGGGCCAAGGGCGTTCCATGAAGGACATACAAGCTGTGAATCTTGATACCGTGTATGCCAAGGTCGGCTATGGTCGAGGCTGTGCCCAGGACATCCTGCTTGGATTCACCGGGGAGCCCTAAGATGACATGGGCGCAAATCAGTATGTTTCGGCCCTGGGTCATATCAACGGCACGGACAAAATCTCCAAAGGTATGACCACGATTTATCGTCTGTAAGGTTCGATTATGCATCGACTGAAGCCCATACTCCATCCACACCATGTGAGTCGCCGTGTATCGTTGAATGAGGCCCAGTTTTTTTTCATCAACACAGTCGGGTCTGGTTCCAATGGCAAGTCCCACGATATCCGCATCGGCCAGGGCCTCATCATACCGCTTCTGAAGGATGTCACAGGGGGAATAAGTGTTGGTAAATGCCTGAAAATAGGCAAGAAACTTGTTGGCCTTGTATCGAACAGCCAGCCGGGCCTTTCCCAGTTGAATTTGCTGCCCAATGGATTGGCCCCTGGCCGCCGCCCCCGTGCCCGAGCCCTTTTTGTCACAGTACATACAGCCGCAAGAAGACAGTGTGCCGTCCCTGTTGGGACAGGAAAAACCCGCATCTATGGCGATTTTTTGGACTCTGCAGCCGAACCGTTGTTTCAAATAGGTGTTAAAATCGTGGTATCGTTCTGCCATGATGGTTTTGCCAACAGGAAAATTCCGAGAAGGCGGGGGCTGGATATCTTGCGTTGACTTGGCTGCGCACCCTTTGTCGAACCCTTTCCACGACACCTCAAGTTGTCGTCATTTGGCCGGAGCCGGGTCACGACACAGGCTGGATGACTTACCGCTGCTTCCTCCCGGACCTGACGGGGTTCGTAACCGCCTGTTGCGTGGTGGCCGACCAGGGACAACCTTCGGGACATGGAGCGATGGGCCCTCAAAAGGGAATTCAGCCCCGCATAAGCGGATTTCGGGCAACAGGACACCGCTAGCTTCCCGCCTAGCGCAACCAAGCCGATCCTTTATAGCTCAAAGGCGGCTCGATTTCAACGGCAAAAAAATGCAACACCTCTTTTTTCTTGACTTAAGTTCTTTAAAAACTTTAATATTTTTCATGCTGGGTTGCCATGTGTAAAAAAGAAAACGCTTTTGTGGCGGCCGTTGAGGTGGCTGTCTGCCGTCACCGCATGCTGGAGTCCGGCGACACCGTACTGGTAGGCGTATCAGGAGGGCCGGACTCTGTTGCGTTGCTGCATTGCCTTCTTGCGTTGAGCGGCAAGTGGGCACTCCACCTGGTGGTCGGGCATCTGAATCACCGGTTGCGAGGCGAAGCCGCCGATCAGGAGGCCGCCTTTGTTGAGAGGTTGGCTTCAAGATTAGGGGTCCCCTGTGAAGTGGGTTCAAGGGACGTGGCATCCTACAGTGCCGAGCACCGGCTGTCCATCCAAGAAGCAGCCCGGGCGGTTCGTTATGCCTTTTACGAAGACGTGGCTGCCGGGCATGGGGCCCGAAAGATTGCCCTAGGGCATCAGGCTGATGACAACGCCGAATCGATTCTCATATGCCTGTTGCGAGGAACCGGGCCCAGGGGCCTCGCCGGGATCCCGCCTGTGCGCGACGGGCGTATCATCCGGCCCCTTATCGACTTAAGCAGAACACAGATCGTGCAGTTCCTCGAACAGCAGGGTTTCGAATATGTCCGGGATGATTCCAACCTCGATCCCAAGTACCTCCGGACGAGAATCCGGCACGAACTGTTACCCTTGCTGAAGGACAACTTTAATCCTAAGATAGTCCATGCCCTGACTCGCCTTGCCTCCATTGTGAGGCAGGAAGAGGATTTCTTGAATCTGCAGGCCAGGGGTGTCTTTCAGGAAGTTGTATTGGAGCAGAAGACGAATCGCCTGACGCTGTCCGCCTCCGGGCTGGCTCGTTTGCACCCGGCCCTGCTGCAGCGGCTGGTACGCCAGGCCGTGTTGTCGGTCAGAGGCAACCTGAAGCGGTTGGGACATAGCCATGTGGAAGCCGTCGTCCGGCTCGTCAGGGGGCCTTTTCCTTCAGGTCGGCTGGATCTGCCCAATGGCGTTTGGGTGGTTCGTGATCGGGATGAAGTCGCGTTTTCGCTGGGGTCGCTTGAGTCAAGGCCCGTGTTCGAATATGACATAACCGGCCCGGGAACGACCTTGATTCAGGAGATCGGCACATGTGTCAGGTTATCGGTGTGTGACGTCAATGAAGTGGTTGTCACTGCAAAGCATCGTGGGGCCACTGCGTTTTTCGACTTGCGGGCGGTATCTTTTCCCGTAGTGGTCAGGAGCCTCAGGGAGGGGGACCGATTCAGACCCCTGGGGATGTCCGGCTCTCAAAAACTCAAAGCCTTTTTTATAAATCATAAGGTTCCCCGGTCCGCTAGGCATCGGTGCCCCTTGTTGCTTAGTGGCGGCAGGATTGTATGGGTAGGAGGATATCGCATAGACGATTCTGCCAAAATCACGGAAAAGACAAGAAGGGTGTTGATCGCTGAGCTTTTGCCGACATGATGAAAAAGATTGAAAAGATGGTTGTATTGTATTATATTTCCCACTAATATTGTCGAAATAATGATTGAATAGTCGGTTGAGGAGGTTGTTGCTTGAATCCCTTTTACAAGAATCTGGCCTTGTGGCTGGTCATCAGTCTTGTCATGATCCTGCTCTTTAACCTGTTTAACCAGTCGAGGGTGCAGGATAGAGAGATTAGCTATACGGAATTCATGAGCCGGGTAGAAAAAGAGATTGTGGCCGGCGTGGTCATTCGAGGGCAAGACATTTCCGGCACGGACGTCAATGGTGTCCGTTTCAAGACCTTTGCTCCTCAGGATGGAGACCTGATCAAGACCCTGCGAGCTCATGGGGTAACCATCAAGGCCAAGCCTCCTGCCGAATCCCCGTGGTACATGACGGTGCTGGTGTCCTGGTTTCCGATGATTCTGCTGATAGCCGTCTGGATCTTCTTCATGCGCCAGATGCAGGGAGGGGGAGGCAAGGCCCTGTCTTTTGGGAAAAGCAGGGCAAGGCTTCTTTCGGACCAGTCGGCAAGGGTAACCTTTGAGGATGTTGCCGGCATTGATGAGGCGAAGGAAGAGTTGAGTGAAATCATCGATTTTTTGAAAGATCCCAAGAAGTTTACCCGCTTGGGGGGCAGAATTCCAAAAGGTGTTCTTCTCATGGGGGCCCCTGGTACCGGCAAAACACTGTTGGCCAGGGCCATTGCCGGAGAGGCGGGCGTTCCTTTCTTCAGCATCAGCGGCTCGGACTTCGTGGAGATGTTTGTTGGTGTTGGGGCATCCCGGGTGAGGGACCTATTTGTTCAGGGGAAAAAGCATGCCCCATGCATTATTTTCATTGATGAAATCGATGCCGTGGGCCGGCACAGGGGCGCCGGCCTTGGAGGCGGGCACGATGAGAGGGAACAGACTTTGAATCAACTCCTGGTGGAGATGGATGGGTTCGAATCGAATGAAGGGGTGATTCTCATATCAGCCACAAACCGCCCGGACATCCTGGACCCTGCTCTCACGCGCCCCGGACGTTTTGATCGCCAAGTGGTTGTGCCAGTGCCTGATATAAAAGGACGGGAAGGCATTCTTCAGGTCCACAGCCGAAAGACTCCTGTGGCGGATGACGTGGATTTGGCTGTGCTTGCGCGAGGCACCCCCGGCTTTTCCGGCGCCGACCTTGAAAACATGGTCAATGAAGCCGCACTCTTGGCGGCCCGGACTGACAAGGACGTTTTGGAGATGGCAGACTTTGAAGAGGCCAAAGACAAGGTCCTCATGGGCACGGCCCGAAAGAGTATGATCATCAGCGAAGAGGAGAAGCGCAATACGGCATATCATGAGGCGGGCCATACCCTGGTTGCCAAGATGACACCCGGGACCGATCCCATCCACAAGGTGACCATTATACCCCGGGGCCGCGCCTTGGGGCTCACCCAACAGCTCCCCATGGATGAAAAGCATACGTATCCGAAAACGTATCTCTTGAATAATCTCGCGGTGCTCATGGGCGGCCGGGCAGCTGAAGAGCTGGTCCTCAAGGAGATGACCAGCGGAGCGGGCAACGACATTGGACGGGCCACGGAAATGGCCCGTAAGATGGTCTGCGAGTGGGGCATGAGTGAGGGACTGGGCCCCCTGAGCTTTGGACAGAAAGAAGAGCAGATCTTCCTGGGCAGAGAATTCGCCCAACACCGGGATTACAGTGAAGAGACGGCGGTCCTCATCGACAAGGAGGTCTCGCAGTTCGTTTCGGAGGCATACGAAAAGGCCAAGAAGATTCTACAAGACCACATGGAAACCCTCCACGGCCTGGCACAGGCCCTGCTTGAGAGGGAGACCCTAACGCAAGACGATATCGACGTCATCATCGCAGGAGATATTCCCGTGGCCCCCGAGTCCAAGGAAGAAAAGGCCGAACCCGAGGTGCGGGGTGAAGACAAGGGACAGGCAGCCCGGAAACTCCGACCACTTCCCAGTTAAACCCCGATGGACAAGGCATCCGTCTTGAAGCTCCAATGCGGCTCTTTTGCACTGACTGTAGGCAAGCGCACGTTGATTATGGGCATCGTGAATGTGACGCCCGATTCATTCTCAGACGGCGGATTGTTTTTTAACCGGACCGATGCTGTAGCCCATGGCCGGGCCCTGGCAGCGGCAGGAGCAGATATCGTCGACGTGGGAGGCGAATCCTCGCGCCCATTTTCTGAGCCGGTCCCGGCGCAGGAGGAGATTCGGCGTGTTGTGCCTGTCATTGAAGAGCTGGCCAGGCACCTTTCTATTCCCATATCGATTGATACCCGTAAGGCCGAAGTAGCAAGACATGCCATCGCTGCCGGCGCGTCCATGGTCAATGACATAGGAGCCCTTCAGCCGGATCCCGCCATGGCGCATCTTGTTGCCGAGTCGGGTGTGGCCGTAGTCGTCATGCACATGAAGGGGACACCCAAGTCCATGCAGGTCGATCCCCATTATGAAGACGTGGTTGGGGAGGTCAGAGGCTTCTTGGCGGACGCCGTTCAAAGGGCCCAACAGGCGGGTATTGACCCAACCAGGATCATCGTGGATCCGGGGATCGGTTTTGGCAAGACGGTGACGCATAACCTGCTTCTCATCAAACACCTTTCAGCCTTGCAGGCCCTGGAGGTTCCTGTTCTGATCGGACCTTCGCGAAAATCTTTTATTGCCAAGATATTGGGTGCCGGAGACGAGCGTCGCGAGGTGGGGACCCAGGCCGCGGTAGCCGTGGCTGCTTTGAACGGCGCTCACATCGTACGCGTCCACGACGTGGAACGGACAAAGCACACCCTGAAACTGGTCGACGCCATCAAAAATCCGGCGAGCTGCGACGGGTGACCCCTGGAAGCAAGCCCGAGGCCTTTACATTGGATAAACGTACGTGAAAAGGGCACCATCACCATGCTCCTAGCTGTCGACGTAGGAAACACGAACACGATGATCGGGGTTTACAACGGTGAAGACCTCGCCTGCCACTGGCGGGTGCGCACAGACAAGGATATGACCGAAGACGAGTTCCACGTATTGATCAAGAACCTGTTTTCCTCCCAGGGCGCGGTTATGGAATCCATCAGCGCGACGATTATTTCATGCGTAGTGCCTCCCGTGGTAAAGAACCTCAACAGGTTTTGTACCCAACACCTTCATCACGAGCCCGTGTGGGTCGATGCGACCACATTCACGGAGATGCCCGTGCTCTACGATAACCCCAAGGAGGTGGGTGCGGATCGCATTGTCAATGCTGTGGCGGGCTTTCACAAGTATCGTACAAGCCTGGTTGTGGTTGACTTTGGCACGGCTACCACCTTTGACTGCATCTCAGAGGAAGGCGCTTATCTGGGCGGCGCTATAAGCCCCGGCATACTGATTTCCTCAGAGGCCCTGTTCAAGAAGGCTTCCAAGCTTCCGCGGGTGGAAATCTACAGGAGGCCGGAAGGCGTGATTGCCAAGGATACCATCAGCAGCATGAATGCGGGCATCATATACGGTTATGCGGGGCTGGTGGACGGCATCGTATGCCGCATCAAGAATGAAATGAAACCAACGCCAAGGGTGATTGCCACGGGCGGCCTGGCCGAATTGATAGCAGAGGTCGCCGACAGCATCGAAGTCGTTGAGCCTCATCTCACCTTGGAAGGGCTGCGGATCATCTACGGCAGGATCCAGCACAGCTAGGAGCCTGTCGGAGAACCCCATTTTCGGAGGCTGTTGGAAAATGTTCAGATGCAAGGCATCCGAGATTCTTAGGAATGAGGCGTACTTATCGGTACGCCTCAGTGACGAAGAATGAGGATAACGCCGCAGATGGACGTTTTCCGACAGCCTCCTAGGTGTGAGAAGCGACTGCAAACAGGATGTGTTGATCAGGCTCGGCCTGTCTTCTTCAAAGACTCCTTGTAGACCTGGTAGAACTCTTCGTGTTCTGCCAGGGCTCCCTTTAGGATACTTTCCATATCGTCTATATTTTGCAGGTTGACTACCAGGTTGACACTCTTGTGGAAGGCCGTCATGTTGTCCATGGTCTTGAGACTGCTGCTGAGAAGGACGATAAACGTGTTGCCCCTGATACTCATGGGAAGCTGTACCACATATTGAAGCACGTGGTTCGAGTCGGCGCCGGCCGAATCAAAGGTTTCATTGACAACGACCAGGTTGTAAGTGTGAAACCGCATATATTTCAAAGCGTTCCGAGCTGAAGCGGCTTCCACCACATGGTAGTTCATGCCCTCAACGACGTCATGGATCTTTTGTCTGACCTCCGAGTCATTCTCACACAGTAACGCCGTCTGGACGCCTGCATGAACGTAATCAAAGGGTTTTTCCGTGGCATCGTACGTGTGGGAGTCGACCTCGTGAACGAGGGTCTCCAGGTTTCTGACCGATGTGGCTCCTCTTGCCCCGGCCTGGGCGTGGATCTCCAGCCTCCCGTCACATTTCGGGCACTTGATCGAAACCATGCGTCCTGGAGGTAGCTCTTCATCCGGGACCCTGAATCTGTTTCTGCAATCTTGGCAAACAATTTCCATGTCTCGATATCCTTTAAGCCCCTTGCCGCTGTCGTCGACCATAACCCATGTCGACCTCAAGGTCTTCGATGTCGGTCGTCTTTTCTCCGCGCACACTCTTGATCCGGTCGATGCCCCGCCCCACCGAGGCCTTGCGGGATGAATAGGCCATGGCCGTATCCTCGGTGATGAGACCTTGTTCGTAAAGCCCCGTAATGTATCTGTCAAAGGTGATCATCCCAAAGGCTTTGCCAGCCTCTATAATTTCATAAAAGGTTTTGCCTTCCGACTCGCCGTGGAGAATCGCATCCTTGACCCTGAGGCTCGTCCCCATAATCTCAAAGGCGGCCACGCGCCCACCGCCCACCTTGGGAAGGAGCCTCTGGGACACAATCCACCGGATGGTGTCGGCCAACCGGATACGGATTTGATTCTCTTCATCAACACCGAACATACCAAGGACACGATTGACGGTTTGGCCTGCATCCACCGTGTGGAGGGTGGTCAGGACGAGGTGGCCGGTCTCGGCTGCGGTCAGTCCGATTTCAACACTTTCCCGGTCGCGCATTTCACCCACCAGAATAACCTTGGGGGCCTGTCGCAAAGCAGCCCGGAGGCCATTGGCAAAGGTGTCGAAGTTGCTCCCCATTTCCCGTTGGTTGAAGGTGGCTTTCTTGTGGGGGTGCTCATATTCGATAGGGTCCTCCAAGGTGACGACGTGAACTGCGTTTTTCTCGTTGATTTCATTGAGTATGGCCGCCAGGGAGGTGGACTTGCCTGTCCCTGTTGCCCCGGTAAATAGAACAAGGCCGTTTTTTTCTTCAGCCATTTTGTAAAAAGCTGACGGCAGGCCGAGTTCCTTACATGTGGGAATCTTGGTTTCCAGTTTTCTCAACATGATAGAGTAATTATTCTTCTGAGAGAAGATGTTCACCCTGAAACGGGCCTTGCCCGGAAGCTGGTACGACATGTCGCATGACCCTTCTTTCAGAAGCCTCTCTGTCAAACGGCGGTCCCGGCTTAGGAGGTTCAGGACAAAGGTTTCCGTCTGGAAAGGGGTCAGCTCTTTGAATGGAGGCTGTAAATCTACAGGGCAAAGCACCCCATCGCTTTCGACCTGAAAGGGCCTGCCTACGGTAATATTCAAATCGGAAACATTGCTGTGGGCGTCAAGCATTCTGGTCAGGATGTGATCTATCTCTTGTTTCCTCATGACATCGTTGCCTCCTCGACAGCACAGGAGCACAGGCTCATCGCCTGTGCCTTACGCCTCTGTAAAATCAACGGGCGGCGCCTTCAACAGCGGCCGGAACTTGCTCTTGTCATTGGACTTGGCATAGGCCTCATCGGCACTGATCCAGCCCTTGTTATAGAGAGTCATGATGGCGTCATCCAAGAGTTGCATGCCATATTTTTTCCCGGTCTGGATTGAGGAGGGAATCTGATGTGACTTTCGTTCCCGAACCAGGTTGCGTACGGCGGGGGTCGCAATCATGATTTCCAGGGCCACACACCGACCCCTCTGATCAATGCGCTTGAAAAGGACTTGGGCCAACACGGCACGGAGGCCGTCTGCCAGGGTGGAACGAACCTGGGCTTGCTGGCTGGCCGGAAAGACCTCGATGACACGGTCCACCGTGCTGACCGCGCTGGTCGTGTGCAAGGTTGCAAACACAAGGTGTCCGGTGGTGGCCGCTTCAATGGCGAGGGAGATCGTTTCAAGGTCTCTCATCTCCCCCACGAGAATGATGTCCGGATCTTCACGAAGGGCCCCTCGAAGGGCCGCCGAAAAGGACTTGGTATGAATACCTACTTCCCGCTGATTAATGACACAGCCTTGACTCTTGTGCACGAATTCAATGGGGTCCTCGATGGTGATAATATGGTCCTTTCGCGTCTGATTGGCTTGGTCAATAATTGCTGCCAAGGTCGTAGACTTACCGCTTCCGGTGGGCCCCGTAACCAGCACCAGCCCGCGGGGCAGGGAGGAAAGCTTGGATACAACGGCTGGCAGTCCGAGCTCTTGCACCGTCGAGATACGACTGGGGATCTCACGGAAGACCGCTCCTATACCGTTTTTTTGCATGAAATAATTCGCCCGATAGCGGGCAAGACCAGCGATTTCATACCCGAAATCCACATCGCCGCTTTCCTCAAAGACCTTGATTTTGTCTTCGGGCGTGATTTCATAGAGCATGGCCCTGAGTTGATCATTGGTAAGTTCCGCATACTTAACCCGCTCAATATCACCAACAATCCTGAGCATGGGTGGCTCGCCGGCAACGACGTGGAGGTCGGAGGCTCCTTGCTCATGCATCAATTTGAAAAATGCGTCGATCTTTGCCATGGAATTGTTTACCTAACTGTTCTTAAGAAATCTAAGTTTCTCGTCGGCTTTCTCGTCGCTTTCCATTGCTTCTCTGCTCATGTCCAAAAGCTTGGTATGGGCCTCAAGGATCGTTCTTAGGTCAACCTCAAGTTGCATGCGTTGCCTCTTAAGCTCTGAAATATCGTTGTGAAGCCGGTAGAGCCGATTGTCGGCCGAGCTCAATATCTTTTCAGCCTTCATTTGCGCTTCAGAGATGATGAGGTCAGTTTCCTTTTCGGCATTTTGCTTCATGGTATTTAGCATTTCCTGGGCATTGACCATGGCCTTCTGGAAGGTCTTTTCTTGATCTTTGAATTCCCGAATCTTGCCTTGCAGTCGCTCCATGTCTGTGCGAAGGGTCTGATTTTCTCGGATCAGGGCTTCCATTGCTTCGGCAACCCGTTCCAGAAAAGCGTCTACTTCGCGGACATCAAAGCCTCTGAAGCGAATACGAAACTGCCCTTGCCGGATATCGAGCGGTGTCATCGTCATAAGGGTTTCCCCGCTTTTTGGGTGGTTAGATGAGCGTTTGGGCCAAGCGTATTAAGCTGTTCACCAGAAAGGAACGTAGGAATATGATAGCGAGCAATACAATCATGGGAGAAAAGTCGATGCCGCCGAAGCCAAGGGGAAATCGTGCGCGCAAAGGGTACAGCACCGGTTCCGTGACGTTGTGAATAAAACGGACAATGGGATTGTACGGGTCAGGACTTACCCAGGAAAGGACTGCCCGGGCAATGATGATCCACATGTAAAAAAATAGGCCATAATCCAAGACCGTGGCAAGAGCATTGAGAAAATAGCCGATGATGAACATGGTGCTCCCTCAAAAATATGTAGCTGGCGATGTGCGGTGCCGGTATTCCATTGACAAGTATCTGAGTTTTATTGATTGTTGAAAATAGTCCATCAAAAGTCAAGAGATTTGATTGAAGATCCCAGCAGTCCCGATGCATCGGGGCTGGGAAGGCGCTCGCCTTTTCGGTTCAAAGCCGTTGACACCAACAGGCCGTGGGGGTTAAGTGATCTCATCGCGTTTCGGTTGCAGACGTGTAATTTGCACAATTCATGCCACAGATCGTCGTCCTGACCTCCATGTGGCAGTGGTGCTCATCGCCGTGAACACGGTCACGTGAATGCAACAAGAGGAGAGGCTTATGAAACGGCTGAACAAAAAAGTGGGCTTTATCGGTGCGGGGAATATGGGAGAGGCGATGATTAACGGCCTCATCAAATCGGCGTTGTGCAAGCCTAGTCAGATCTGGGCCAGCGACTTGCGAGCGGCCCGGTTGCGCCAACTGAAGGACACCTATCAGATTCATCCTACTCAGGACAACGTCCAAGTTTTTGAACAGGCCGACGTGGTCATTTTGGCAGTCAAACCTCAGCATATGGACGAGGTCCTGGACCACCTTTGCAAGACGTTTCCCCGCACCATCAAGGGGGTTAAGCTTATCATTTCCATTGCTGCAGGTTTTCCCATTGCGAGAATTGAGAAGCACCTCTACCAAGACCTGGATGAAAGTTCCAAGGGGCTGCTTCCTATCGTTCGTGTCATGCCCAATACGCCGGCACTGGTCCTGGCCGGCATGAGCGGCATGAGCGGCAATGCCTATGCCGGAGAATCTGACCTTGATGAGGCCCGCAACATATTGGGGGCTATCGGGAGGGTCATCGAATTTCAGGAAAAGGATCTGGATGCGGTCACCGCCCTTAGCGGTTCCGGACCGGCCTATGTTTTCTACGTGATAGAGGCCCTGGTGGAGGCCGGCGCCGGTCTGGGGTTAAGGCCGTCCCATGCCCTTCGGTTAACCCTTGAAACCATCAAGGGGTCGGTTAAGCTCTTGGAAGACACGGCAGATTCGCCGGCATCTCTTCGCGAAAAGGTCACGTCCAAGGGGGGAACCACGGAGGCAGCACTCAATGTGCTGGACCACCACCGGGTGAAGGGACATCTGATGGATGCCATTCGAGCGGCGGCTCAGCGATCCAAGGCGCTGAGCGCATCAGATTAGGCGTAGTCGGTTAGTACTTGACATCAGGATGGAAAATTGTGACGGGCTGGAGCAGATCAAAAAGACTCTTATGCAGGTGATGGAAATGGATGAGGACTCAACGGAAGATACAGAAGATGAATGCTGTTCCTCTGCTCTGAGGAACTGGCGTACATTGCCTCAGATTCGAGGGGATGCAAGATGAAACAGAAGGGCACACATCGTATGAGGTTTACGGACAAGATGGTCTTGATCGGAACTGGTCTAGGGGCACTCTTTTGGATTCTCGAGTCCCTTATAGATGTTCATGTGTTCCGCAGCGGTAACTTCTTGAGCGAACTATTCCCCTCCGAGCCTCATGAACTCTGGATGCGGTTCGTGGTTGTGTCCATCCTCATTGCATTCGGCATCTATGCCCAAGTCGTCATCAGGCAGCGCGAGCGCGCGGAGAGGGCCGTGAAGGAAAGTGAGGTTTGGCTTTCCGCAACACTCAATTCCATCGGGGACGCTGTAATGGCAACTGATACAAAAGGGTGTGTGACTTTCATGAATCCGGTGGCCCAGTCACTGACCGGTTGGGACCAGGAAAAGGCCATAGGTAAGGCATTAGAACATGTCTTCAACATCATAAATGAGGAAACCAGGAAAACCGTGGAGAACCCCGTAACCAGGCTGATTCGAGAAGGGAGGGTCGTTGGTCTCGCGAATCACACCATACTCATTGCAAAGGACGGAAAGGAAATACCCGTTGATCACAGCGGTGCTCCCATCAGAAATGAAGAGGGGGACGTTATCGGTGTCATTCTAGTCTTCCGTGACGTGAGTGAGAGGAAGCGGGTCGAGCAGACGCTTCATCAGAGCCAAGAGCGCTACCGGCGCATCACCGAGGCGGTGACGGACTACATTTTCACGGTTCGCATCGAGGACGGACATCCTGTAGAAACAGTTCATAGTCCTGCCTGTGTTGCTGTAACCGGATACACGCCCGAGGACTTTGCTTCCGATCCCCACTTATGGTTTCGGATGGTGCATGAAGAGGATCGCGAAGCCGTCCAGGATCGGATCGACCAAATGCTTTTGGGGCAGGCTGTTCAGCCTCTGGAACATCGGATCTTTCGAAAGGGCGGCTTGATGCGTTGGGTAAAAAATACGCTCGTGCTCAATTATGACTCACAAGGCAAACCCCTTTCGTATGATGGCCTGATTAGCGACATCGATGAGCGCAAGCGCGCTGAGGAGACCTTGCGAGAGAGAGAAGAGCTCTTCCGAAACGTGTACGACACCGCACCGTTGGCTTTTGTCGTATGGGATAAAGATACCCGCGTCACTGACTGGAACCAGAAGGCAGAAGAAGTATTTGGCTGGTCCAAGCAAGAGGCTCTCGGCCGCAACTTTTTTGATTTTCTTGTTCCGGAAAAGGACCGACATCAGGTCGAGAATGTGGTGGGCAGACTCCTTGAAGGTGGACTTCCAAGTCACTCCATCAATGACAATCTCACCAAAGACGGGCAAATCATCACCTGTGAATGGAATAACTCCGCACTCCATGACGACGACGGAAACATTGTAGGGGGAATGTCCCTTGCACTTGACATGACAGAGCGAAAGCGGGCTCAGGAGGCACTGTGTGAGAACGAAGCCACGTTGAAGAGTATCTTCAGAGCCGCGCCGATAGGCATCGGCATGGTTAGCAACCGTGTACTAAAGCGGGTTAATGACCGTATTTGCGAAATGACCGGATACTCCCGGGAGGAACTGGTCGAACAGAGCGCACGGATGTTCTATCAAACCGATGAAGATTTTGAGTATGTCGGCAGGGAGAAATATGCGCAAATCCGTGAGTGGGGAACTGGAACCGTGGAAACCCGATGGAAGCGTAAAGACGGGAAGATGATGGATGTGCTATTGAGTTCGACCCCCGTCGATCCGAGTGATTTCACGGCCGGGGTGACTTTCAGCGCATTGGACATCACCAAGCGCAAGAAAGCAGAGAAGGAGCTTCGAGAGAGTGAGGACAGGTACCGGCGCATCACGGAAGCCATCACAGACTACATTTACACTGTGACCGTAGAAGACGGGCTTCCTGTTGAAACAATCCACGGACCTGCCTGCGTGGCAGTTACGGGTTACACGGCCGAGCATTTCAAGGAGAACCCTTACCTGTGGATACAGATGGTACATGAAGAAGACCGCGCAGCGGTGGAAGAACAGGCCGCACGGACCCTGTCAGGGGAGAGAGTCGCGGCACTGGAACACCGGATCATCCGGAAAGACGATGCCACACGTTGGGTGAGGAATACACCTGTTCTAAACTTTGACAGCCAGGGCAGGCTGCTGTCCTATGATGGGCTAGTTCAGGACGTCACAGAGCGCAAGCAGGCAGAGGAGGCCGTGCGCGAGGCCAACGATGAATTGGAAAGGTTCAATTTGGAGCTCGAACAAAAGGTTCAAGAAAGGACCGAGGAGTTGAAGCAGAAGAACGAGCAATTAGTACAAGCTGAAAAGCTTGCTGTGCTTGGAAAAATGGCAAACAGGGTGGCCCATGAACTCAGGAATCCACTGACAGTCGTTGGTGGGTTCGCTCGGAGAATCAATGAAAAGGCACCTGCTGACGATCCGAACAAGAAATATCTTCAGATGATAGTCGAGAAGGTGATAACCATGGAAAGCAAGGTGTCAGAAATCACAAGATTCCAGTCGCTGTGAGAAAATATTGGGCATGGCGTTAAGACGGGTACAACAGTTTCTATGTTCTACCCTCAGATTCGGTTAGCTTCCCTCTCTTATCCAGTTGATGTAAGTCCTTTAAGTGCTATCTTTCTCCCTCTTGCCCCAGGTTTCGCTGTTATTCCCTGAAATACCAGGTAGTTATTGTAGAAACTTGAACTTGGACCACGCCGTGGAGACACCAGCAGACCCAAAACCGATGAGCACATTGGTGTTGTTGTTCAACCTGCCTTCTTTCAAGGCACAACCCATGGCCAATGGCACGGATGCAGACACCGTATTGCCAAAGCGTTTATGGGTGTTGTAACCCTTTTCTTGGCCCAGCTTGCACGATTGGATCACCTTTTCACTCATGGCATCACTGGCAGCATGGCTGAAAACGATTTCATGCCTGAAACTGTTGAGCACGGCGTCTTCTCGGTAGTGCTTGCACAATCTGGAGAATACAAACCGGAATATTTTCTCCCCGTACGAGAAGAACGTGAGCGGTTGAATTTCATTTCTGAGTTCCCCGTCGCTGTACTCCCTGAAATGGGGGAGCGGTATTTTACACAGATTATGCCGGTCTCCCCACGTCCTGAAAGAGGCGTAATACTCATCATCTTCGTCTGATTCGGTAACAATCGTGGCGGTTGCCGCCTCTCCAATCGTAAACGTAGGGAAATTGAATTCGATATCCTTCACGGACTTGAATTCAAAATTGGCATACTCCCGAAAGTTGAACTCACAGTTGAGGATCATGATGTTCTTGTACATGCCGCTCTTGATGAATGAATGGGCCACATGAATCGCACGGAGCCAGCTTGCACAGGCATCCAGGATGTCGAAGCAGGTTGCCTTGTTCAGCTTCAGTATTTTTTGAAATACATTGGCCGTTGCCGGCTCAATATACCCTCTCCCAACGCCCACGTATATCAACAGGTCAATCTCGTCTGGAGACATGTTCGCCGACGCCAGGGCCTTCTTGCCGGCCTCGATACCAAACTGGATAGATCGCTCACTCTTGGCCCGATGATAACGCACCGAAGTGACCGACTTCTTGAACAGTTCATTCAACCTAAAAGCCAGCAAGTCCAAGGCCTTCTGCGTTAAATAACGCTTGCTCCTGGCAATGATTTCCTGAATGATTTCAGCATTCGTTACAAGCTTGCTGGGGATGGCGTATTCTATGGCACAGTATCTCATCACACGATTCCTTGATTATGGGTGTTTGTGCTTGTTCTCATCCGTACTTAGGCCGTGGCCCGGAGAAGGTGCCGGTGCCGGTGCCAAGGTACCGCCCTAGACACACTTGTCCATCTTTTATTTTTACGAATTTGGATCCACGTTGTCAAGAGCAATGACGCGTGTGTGCAATAACGCCTCACTATGCACCGCCGGCAAGTCGGCTTACGGTGCTCAACTGGTTCTCCAGCTTGCTTTTCTTTTCATCCAGTCTTTCCCGGTTTGCTCTGACCCCTTCGACAACCTCCCGGGGAGCCTTATTGAGAAAATCTTCATTGTGCAATTTTTTTCCAACCCCATCCAACTCTTTGTGGATCTTGGCAAGCTCCTTGCCCAAACGGGCTTGCTCGGCTGCAAAGTCTAGAACGCCCTTCAAAGAAACGAATATGGTGCTCTCGCCAAGGACGGAAGTCGCAGATGAAAGGGGCCGTTCGCCAGGCGGAGTTACCCCCAGGGCCCGCAGTTTGGCCAGGTTGACAATGATGTGCCTATGTTCCTCAAGGGCCTGCCGGACCTCTTCGTCTGGGGACTGCACCGTGGCTTCTACGTGCAGAGATGGTGGGACGTTCATCTCGCCCCTGATGTTGCGTACACCACTTGTAATGCCCTGGACCAGGTCCATCGTCCTTTCAGCCTCGGCGTCATGGCGCTCCTCGTTGCTGGTTGGCCACGGCGCCTTCATAACGGACCCCATGGTGCCGGGGAGCTTGTTCCAGAGTTCCTCCGTAACAAAGGGAATAAAGGGATGTAGCAGACGCACCGTTTTGTTGAGAATCGTCCACAGGACAAACCGGGTCGTCTCGTTATCGCCGGCAGGGCGACTTTGCCTCCTTGCGCCCCCAGAAACCCCTGGTGAAGTCTGCCCGTAGAGGATGGGTTTGATGATCTCCAGGTACCAGTCACAGAATTCGTGCCACACAAACTGATAAAGGGCCCCGGCCGCCTCGTTGAACTTGTAGTCGTTGAGGGCTCGTGTCACCGTTTCAACCAGACGATTTGCCCTGCTGAGAATCCATCTGTCTGCCAGTGAGAGCTGCCGGGGGTCCATGCGGAAGGAATCGGGACGGGAATTCTTTAGGTGCATCAGGGAGAACCGGGAAGCGTTCCAGAGTTTATTAATGAAGTGACGGTAGCCTTCTATCCGGTCCTGAGAAAGCTTTATGTCACGTCCCTGAGCCGCAAAGGCAGCTAGTGTGAACCTGAAGGCATCTGTGCCAAACTCGTCAATCACGTAAAGGGGATCAATCACATTCCCCTTGGACTTGCTCATCTTTTTGCCCTCAGCATCCCGGACCAGGGCATGGATGTAAACATCCTTGAACGGAACGTCGTTCATGAAGTGGAGTCCCATCATCATCATCCTGGCCACCCAGAAAAACAGGATGTCAAAGCCAGTGACCAGGACAGAAGTTGGGTAAAAGGCCTTCAAGGTCTGAGTCTCGTCCGGCCAGCCCATGGTGGAAAAGGGCCAGAGTGCCGAGCTAAACCAAGTGTCCAGGACATCGGTTTCCTGTGTGAGGGCATTCTTCTGACAGCAAGGACACTCGGCAGGGGTCTCCATGGCAACGATGATCTCGCCGCACGCCTCACAGGTCCAGGCCGGTATGCGGTGGCCCCACCATATTTGTCTGGAGATGCACCAGTCTTTGATATTGTTCATCCATTCAAAAAACGTATTTGTCCAGATACCGGGTACGATGCGGGTTGCACCCGTCTTGACAGCAACGATGGCCTTTTCTGCCAAGGGTTTTATCTTAACAAACCACTGTTTGGAGAGATACGGCTCTATGGTTGTTCGACACCGATAGCAATGTCCTACACTGTGCTGATAGGGCTCTATCTTTTCCAGGAGGCCTTCTTTTTTAAGGGCTTCAACAATAGTCTCTCGAGCCTCAAAGCGGTCTTCGCCCTGGAAACGGCCGGCCTGTTCATTCATTCGGCCATCGCTCCCGATGACCTTAATGGCCTCAAGGTTATGGCGCAGACCTATTTCGAAGTCATGCGGATCATGGGCCGGGGTGATCTTCAGGGCACCGGTCCCAAATGCCGTATCCACATATTCCTCATAGATGACAGGAATGACGCGATGCATGAGCGGAAGGACGACCATCTTTCCTTCCAGTGAGCGATAGCGCTCATCTTTGGGATTGACGGCGACAGCCATGTCTCCCAGCATGGTTTCAGGCCTGGTGGTCGCAACCACTATTGCGCCTCGGCCATCTTCAAAAGGATACCTGATGTGATAGAGATGGCCGTTGTGGTCTTCGTGCGCCACTTCCAGGTCCGATAGGGCTGTCTGACAGCGAGGGCACCAGTTGATGATATAGTTGCCTCGATAGACAAGGCCTTCGTCGTAGAGTCTCACGAAAACGGTCCTCACGGCACGAGAGAGACCCTCGTCCATGGTAAAACGCTCCCGGTCCCAATCGCAGGAAGCCCCCAGCCGTTTTAACTGTTTGATGATCAAGCCACCATATTGCTCACGCCAATCCCACACTCTCTCGACAAACTTCTCTCGTCCTAAGCTGTGACGCGTCAACCCCTCCTTGGCCAACCCTTTTTCCACTACATTTTGGGTAGCAATTCCCGCGTGGTCGGTGCCGGGCATCCACAGCACGTTGTAACCCTGCATGCGTCGGCAGCGACAAAGGATGTCCTGCAGCGTGTTGTTGTGGGCATGACCCATATGCAGAACCCCGGTCACGTTGGGTGGAGGAATCACAATGGAAAAAGGGGCCTTGTCACTACCATCTTCGGCTGCAAACAGACCTTCTTTTTCCCAGTAGGCGTACCAGCGTCTTTCGACCTCTTCGGGTTCGTAGCCCTTTTCGAGTATCCCGGAATCCATTCTGTGGTGCTCCCAAAATTGAAAAGGGGATTAATTCCTTAACCCCCTGCGTCATTGAAACCGTCTGTTTTCAGGCACCTGTACGCCGATCAAAGTGCTTGCTTGAGCCTGTCTATCTCCTTTGCAATGGCTGCCTCCGCCACCTCGAGGAGGACTCGATCTGCCTTTTCTTCTATGATTTCCTTTGCCACACGCGTCATGACCGCTTCGATCTGCTCATCGGAAACCTTTTCAAGGATCGTGGATTCCAACTCCCTGTCAGGGCCGGATTCTTGGAAGTCTTGGGCTTTCCCTATGTCCCCTGCGGGTTCTTCACCCATGGGTATGGCGGGGGACACCTCTGCGGGCATTTCCATACCCACACCCTCCGTGAAGCTGTCTTCATCAGGTGCCCCAGCGTCAAGGCCGGCCGATGACAACTCTGACAATTCGCCCGTTGCGGGCTGGAGATCTCCCTCTGAAGCCACGTCAGTCAGTTCTATGACTCCTTCGTTTTCGGATTCATCTGCTGCTTCATCGACGAGGTCAATGATGTCTTCTTCGTCCGGAGTGTCAGCATGAAGCGAGATGGCTTGGTCGGGGGGGGCTTCGCCGAAGGGCTCCTCGACCACATCTTGCAACTCGATCACATCTTCCATCTCACGGATTTCTCTGGGTGTACCATTTCCCCCCAGGCCCTGTGCCTCTTTGTTTTCTTCATCAGTGTCCATGATCAGATCCTTCTTGATTTGGATGGCAGGAGCGCGCCGTTCATAGCAGCAAGAGATAAAGGGTTTCTTGTAGTTCTTGATTTTGTTAAAAAAACTATCATAATGTTTTTTGATGTGTCAAGATTTTTTCTGCCTTCTTCTCAGGGAGTGAACCTCCCCGACCAAAGGCCGGGGCTTCCCGGTAAGGTATTAGGCCATTTTCATATAGCTTCCCTTGACCCCGACTAAAGGTCGGGGCTTGCGGGAAGCAGGCCGGTCAACTGGCGTGACACCCTGATAGGCGGGGGGCCGTTCAGTCCCCTATTGTATGGCTATCAATGGTAAAGGATGAGACGCTTTTTCATTAACGGGGCGCATGCCCCTTCAGACAGAGTGATCCTAACCGGGCCGGATGTGAGGCATATTCGAACTGTTTTGCGGTTGGGGCCTGGTGAAAAGATTCTCCTCTTTGACGACGAAGGTTGGCAATACCAGGCCCAGATTCTGGACAGCGCGCCCAGGGCGATCACACTCTCGATTCTCAGTAAGTATTCTGCCATTGCCGAATCTCGTCTGGAACTCACGATAGGGCAGGCCTTGCTGAGGGCCCGGAAGATGGATCGCATCGTGAGACAATTGACCGAATTGGGTGCCTTTGGTTTCATCCCCTTTCTGGCCGGAAGAAGTGTGCCCAGGCCGGATCCCGGGCGCTTGGCTGAAAGGAGGCGCCGCTGGAAAACCATCGCCAGAGAGGCCTTGAAACAATGCGGTCGGTTCAAGTCACCGCATATCAGCCCGGTGCTTTTATTCCGGGATCTGATTTTTTCTCACCCATCACACGATTTGAGGATCATTTTCCATGGCTGCCAATCCGACGCGACCTCATGGCAGCATCTGGAAAGCACGGGTAAGACGCGTAAGGTGCTGGCCCTTGTGGGGCCTGAAGGAGGTTTCACAAACGAGGAGGTCAAATTGGCCGTAGACTCCGGCTTCATGTGTATCTCGCTGGGGCCAAGAATCCTCAAGTCAGACACGGCCGTTGTGGCAGCAGGGGCCATTGTTCAGCATGCCTTCGGGGACATGGGAGGTGCCCAGAAATGCCTTGACAAGGATTGAGCCTTCTAATAGACAAATTTTGTTTCTGGTGCCGAGGTAGCTCAGTCGGTAGAGCAGCGGACTGAAAATCCGCGTGTCCCCAGTTCGACTCTGGGCCTCGGCACCACGAACCACGAAAAGAGATGTAAAGAAGAGGGGTTAAGCATTCTCTGCTGGACTCCTTTTTTTGTTAAAATCAGCGATTGTGCCCGAAATTGTGCTCACCTGCGCCTCAGGATAGGCACCCTGCTTTTTTGTTGCCTCCCCACAGGTCTGTGGGTTGCCCTCCGTCGGAGCCCAACATTAAAGGTATGCTTTAACTGTGCTCTTGACCTTGCCGTTAGCTGGGCTTCAGACATCCCCGGAAAGCGGTGTACGCTTGCCTGTCCCTGGGAATCGCAGTCTTTCCTTTGATGACAATGTGGCCTTGCCGCCATTGACAACCTGAGCATGGTTCCTATTTTTACACTCTAGTCAGCCGCTAAAGCATCGCATGAGAAACGTCGATAGAGTCAATGAAGCCTGATTGAATCGCGAAAGCGAGCGCTAACCCCGCTGCTTGCGGCGGGGTTAGCGAGCGAATCTGAAAATGAGAAACTTCCTTACGGTGAAGATTCCCCGTGGCTTGCCGCGGGGAGGCTTCAATAGGGTGCAACCATGAAAAAACCGTTCTTGGTTTTGCTGGCCGTGCTGTTCATTCCACTCTCGGTTGATGTCTGTCAAGCTCGTGATCCAGAAAGTGAGCAACATCAGCGTGTCGGAGACCGTGTATCTTACAATCTCAATGATGCAACTCATGATAGCTCCATAAAAAACGCAAACATGAGGTTCCACAATTTCAGTTTACAGATATGTCATGACACCACGGAGATCGGTAACATGCAGTTCGATGATTCCGACGACGGAAGGCGTGGAGCATCTCGAGAAATCGGAGGCACAATACTCTACAACCTCGACTGGTAAATCTCACACATGTCCCTGCACGACCTTCCAATCTCCCTCCTTTGCTTTGCGGCGCCCTGGGCTCTTAACCTTCCCAAGAACGTGTTGTAATGCCTTATACTCAAGAGTGTTCCTGTGGGGAAACCTGAGACTCTCTTGACCTTAAACAAGGCTGAACGCTTTTTGAAGGGCTCTCATCTTGGGTGGCTTGGGATTAGCGGCAGGGTCGCGAGGCGTGCCCATCCACAAATGCGGGCCACCCGAACCAACATAGCACGGTTGAGCACTACAAGGTGTTCATTCAGAAATGGTAGATTTTGGTCCGAGGCAAGGCCGCACAAGGGTTTTCCCGCAGGCGTAGCAGCCTACGTCGAGGACGGAAGCCCGCGGAAAACGCCGCATCGGGCCCAATGATGCCATTTATGGATGGACACTATTTAGCCCTGGGCGTCAGCATGATCCTGTTGTTGTCATTATCGATATGGATCTTGTAGTTATTGAGAAAATCCATGCCCAAGATGCCTGCAAATTGGGTCCGTTGCGCGAGAGGTAGATCTGTTATCGCCACAGGGAAGTCATCTCTAGTCAGATCACCGACCTGAATGGAATCCAGCCTGGCCATTTGCGCTTGAATGTCCACGGCCATCGTTTTTAGTGTGATGGAATCTCCAGGTCTCTCGTTTAACCCGAGTTCCTGTGCCAGTTCTCTGGAAATAACAGTGATTCCGGCCCCGGTGTCAACCAACACCCTGGCTGCGAGAAAATCATTCAAGACAACCGGCACTGTGATGTGTCCATTGACAGGGGAAAACCTGACGATGGTCATGACTTCCTCTCCTGGCTCTGCTTCCTTTTCGACGCTTGACGGTATCTCTTCTTTCCCCTGTTCAGCAGGTGCTTCCTCCTCCACTTTTTCAGAGAGTCTTTCCACGTCAGCCAGGGAATAATACTCATAGATGTCAAAGGCCTCCCTGTCGGCGTCAGAAGCATATTTGAGGAAACTGCCAAATTCGTCGTCTGCCAGCTCGTAATTAGCTTGGCGATAGTAAATTGCACCAAGACGATAGTGGGCCGGCGCAAACGTCGGATCTTGTTCTATGGCCTTCTTATAGAACTGAATTTCCGCATCCGAGTCATCGTCCAGCGCTCTGCCCTTTTCAAACCATTGGCTTGCCGTAGTTGTTCCTGCCTCCACGTTATTCCCGGACCGCCCCTCTTGTTTGTCCCCTGCCAACTGGCCTTTAGGACCTGTTTCTTCCGCGCCAAGGTGGTCATCTCGACTACGATCGCCCTTATAGGACTGTCTTGGAGACTTACCCATGGGCCGATCCTCTCTTTCCTTTTGGCTGGAACCCTGGGGTGCCGGAATTGATTTTCGGTACTCCAGCCCAAATTGGGACTCTTGGTTTATCTGTGCCAGCCTCTTGGCATCATTATTTTGAGGAGCTTCATCAGGAGGTTTACTCTTATGGGAAGAGGTGATGAGACTGGCAACCGAAAGGGCTGCGATGGCTACCAGGACAGCCAATATGCCGGCCCTGTAACGTCTCTTCTTCAGTCGCCTGCTATACCTTTCAACGTTAACACCACAAAAGGCGCAATACCTGTCATCCGGTTGTTCGAACCCGCATTTTGGGCAAATCATATTGCAGACCTTCACAGGTTCTTTCTTTCAGGGGATTGTTTCAAGTTTTTTCAATAACATGCCGATATAAGGAGTGTCAAACATTCTGGACGAGTTCTAGATGAATATGGTAGCGGGCAAGAATATTGAACGACGGGTGGAAAGGGCAATCTTGGAGATGGGTTCTGCTATCGGAGAACAGCACATGGACATTGGAAAGGCGAAACAAGAGGCAGAGGACCTGGTTGTAAGACTTCGCGAAGTGGTGAGCACGCTTCGTCAGGCAGCACCCACGCCCGAACGAGAGACCAAGCGCGAGCAGTTGAAGGCAGTTACCGACACCATTCGACAACTGGAACATAAGCATGTTCCGGTGCCAGGCGACCTTCAAAAACTCAAAGGCAAATTGGAAAGCGAATTGGACAAGGCCGAGAAGCATCAAGTCGTGCTCTATTTTCTGAGAGAACAACTTTCTCAGGTGTTGGCCGAGATCGGGACTTCGGGGCATAATCCATAATCCGTCCTTCTACCCCAAGTGTTCAGTTTTTCCGTCGACATGCCGATATATGGATAGTGCAGGTTAGGACCTATGACTAACCCCTTCTTTGCAAGTGGTGGACTTCAAACGAAAAGATTTTCTATTGGGGTGTTTGATGTCTGATCAATATCATATAAGGTCTTTGGTGAAAGAGGCGGAGATCTATCGAGGGCAGGGTCTCTTTGTGGCATCCCGGGAGAAATACCTTCACATCCTTCAATTCATCGAAAATAACAAACGACTATGCAATGACAAGAAACTCGTCAATACCGTCAAGAACAAGATAGTGAATCTGGAAAAAGATGTAGCTGGGCTTCATCAAGAAACGGCCGTACCCGAGTTGTCTCAAGACGTGCAGGGACTTATCAAGAAACTGTTTTCTTTCTCACAAGACCAAGGGGCAGCGGCGATGGAGGGCGCTATAGCGCTGGCCAAATTTGGTCAGTATGAGGCAGCTCTGGCCGAATTTCAGAGGCTGCTGGAGGATGGTGCTTTTCCTCTCATAGCGGCCAAGAACATCCTCAGGTGTCACCTGGCCCTTTCTTCACCCAATGCGGCGATTGATCAATTTGCCCAATGGGTGTCTAGAAATCTGTTGTCAAAAGAGCACCTTAAACACACGCGAGCATTTCTTGCGAATGTCCTTGAAAAGCGAGGTGTTAAGATTGAACTCCCGGCGGTGATCCGGACTTCTTCCGTTACGGATCAAACAGACGAGCAAGAAGATATCCTCGACATATCTTCAGTCAGGGTCCAATTACAGAACGGCCCGGACAACGGTGGTGTGGTGGAGTTCGATGTGTCCTTTCAATCGGGTAATATTATCAGTGTCATCGTTTCAGCCAAGCAGAAGGATCTTGCAGATAGTTTCAGTCTTGGAATTCGACTGCCGGATATTCAGTTTTATTCGCCTATAGCCATCTTCAGGGGCAGCGGCATCGTTTCCGGAAAGACAAAGATAAAGTCTGGCCCGAAGCGCGGGGATTACATGTTGGATATAAAGATAGAAGGTGCATAGCCGGTGAATAGAAAGGATCGTAAGTCCCATCACTTATTGACAGACCGACCCTCCGGGATGATTGGATCCGGCCTGTGTGAAACTGTTTGTTGCTGCAGGGGTTCGTAGCTGGAAGGTCCTATGGCGATTTTTAATGCAAAAAATCGGGTGATTGAGTGCAAGATCGTCTATTATGGTCCAGGGCGAGGTGGAAAGACCACCAATCTGGAATACATTTTTAAGGCCTTCAGAAAGCAGACCACGGGAGAGATGGTCTCCATTGACACCAAGGGTGATCGGACCCTTTTCTTTGATTTTCTTCCCATGGGGATAGGCAAGATCAGAGGTTGCGACGTCAAGATTCAGCTCTATACGGTGCCCGGACAGGTAAAATATGGCTCCACCAGAAAAATGGTTCTCAAGGGTGTTGACGGCATCGTGTTTGTTGCCGACTCCCTTGACGTGCGCCGGACCGATAACTTGTTTTCTTTGAAAGACCTGCAGCAGAACCTGGCAGAACAGAAGATGAGCATATTCGAAGTCCCGCTGGTTCTTCAATATAACAAGCGAGATCTCGCCGAAGAGGGTATTCCCCTTATCCCGGTAGAGACAATGGAGGGGGGACTGAACAAAAAACTTAGAGTTCCCTCTTATCCAGCCAGCGCCCTAAAGGGAACGGGTGTCGGAGCGACGCTGAAAGAATGCTTGAAGCTAACACTGCGTGGTCTTCAGCAAGAACTGAAATGGGCAGGATAGGAAATCATCATGGATGGTAACGCGGTCCTTGCGGGAGACCTGAAGTTTATTAGCCTGGCGGATGTCTTCCAGATACTTGGTGGCAACAATAGCACTGGGACACTTCACGTCACGAGTCAACACGCGTCCGCTCCAGGTCTCATACATTTTTTCAATGGTAATCCCATCAATGGCGCCGCTGGCCCATCCCATGGTATAGATGCCATTTACGCTCTTTTTGGATGGGCTGAAGGAAGCTTCCAGTTTCAGGAAGAGAACGTTCGGGTGGAGCGCGTCGTTAACAGTAGCCGGATGGAGATTGTACTTGATGCCCTGAGAATGCTCGACGATGGGGTGATCAAGAAGGTGGGCCGTACAACCTCTGACAACGTCCCTGCTGTTGAAGGTGGTGGAGCAGAAGAGAACAGAAGAGATGCGATGCCCGTTATCAAAGGCCCGATGGTAGATTATATGTATGTGATGGACGAAGAAGAATTCCATGACGGAGAGAAAATTGTCACAGAGGGGGGGCACGGCAATTGGATTTGGGCCATATTGGAAGGAATGGTGAAAATAACCAGGGAAACGTCTGATGGCCTCATCACTTTGGCCCGGCTTGGCGAGGGGTGCTTCATAGGGGCGCTGGCATCCTTCCTGCTCCGAGGCCATGTCCGAAGCGCCACCGTGACGGCTGTGGGCAATGTTCAGCTGGGCGTGCTGGACACCCAGCGTCTTTCCGGAGAGTATGCATCCCTGTCTTCCGATTTCAGAGCACTGCTTCTCAGTCTGGACGGCAGGCTGAGAAAGGTTACGGACAGAGCCGTGGACCTATCCATGAACACGTACAAGACGAATGGATTTACCAAAGACAAGAAGCTCGTTTTAAAAGAGGGGTCTGCGAAAAAGGAGCTGTACACGATAAAAGAAGGCGAGGCCTATGTGATCAGGCACACGTCTCAGGGTTATTTGCCCCTGTTGACATTTGAGGAAGGGGACGTTTTTGGATATGTGCCGTTTTTGGATGTGGGGCATGAACCTCGTCGTGCCTCGGTGCTGGCATCCAAGGATCTCAAGGTGAGCCGGCTTGATTCGGAAGGCCTTCAAAAAGAATACGACCAACTGTCAGGGACCTTCAGAAGATTGATTGACAGCGTGACCACTTGCGTTTCCTTGACGACCAGGTTGGCCTGCCATTTGCGGGAGCAGGAGACGCTTTAGGGCAGGCAAAAAGAGATTTGGAAAACAGCATAATAGCAAGACAAAGTCTTTTCAGTACAGCCGCTTGATCAGTAGAAAAACGTCCTTGGCGTGATTGAAGAAACCCACCGTTATTCTTATCTTCTTTCCCCGCACCTTTTTGTCCTTTTACTTTTTGCTCAAATCTGTTAGCTTTTTTAGGACGTCCTCTTACGGGACGTTTTCTTATTGCCTAAGACAACGGGCTCGGAAAGACACAATGATGCAACATCGAGAAGACCTTGGACCAGGTCGCGCAATAGATTCGGTGTGAGTTGGCTATGCTAAGGATCTACAACACCTTAACCAAGAAAAAGGAGATCTTTAAGTCCATAGAGCCGGGCAAAGTCAGGATCTACGTGTGTGGGCCCACGGTCTATGACGCCTGTCACATCGGCCATGCCCGCTCTGTCATCGTGTTCGATGTGATCGTTCGCTATCTCAGGGTCACAGGCTATCAGGTGACATACGTACGCAATTTTACGGACGTAGATGACAAGATCATCAACCGAGCCCACGAACTGGGCAGTTCGGTCAAGGAGCTGTCGGAAAGATACATCCAGGAATTCTATGAAGCCACAGATGCCCTCAAAGTGGAACGGGCCACCCTGGAGCCCAGAGCCACTGACCATATTGATGAGATTATCCAGGTGATTCAGCGTCTTTTTGACCAAGGGCTTGCCTATCAGGCAGACGGCGACGTCTTTTATTCTGTGGAGCGTTTTAAGGACTACGGCAAGCTTTCGGGCCGTAAATTAGAAGACATGCAGGCAGGCGCCCGGATAGAAATCGATGACAAGAAGCACAACCCTCTTGATTTTGTGCTCTGGAAAGGGGCAAAGCCTGGTGAGCCCATGTGGGACAGCCCTTGGGGAAAGGGGCGGCCCGGCTGGCACATCGAGTGCTCTGCGATGAGCACCCACTTCTTGGGGCAACACTTTGACATCCACGGGGGTGGCAAGGATTTGATGTTTCCCCACCACGAAAACGAGATCGCCCAATCAGAAGGGGCCTTCGGACAAAGATTTGTGAATGTATGGATACATAACGGGTTTGTCCAGATCAACCAGGAGAAGATGTCCAAATCGCTTGGGAATTTTCTCATGATTAAGGACATCTTGAAACGGTATCACTCAGAGGTGCTCCGCCTTTTCCTCCTTTCCAATCACTACCGAAGCCCGATAGATTTTACACACCAGGCCATGGCTGAAGCAGAAGCCGGCCTTGAAAAGATATATGCCTTGCTTCAGAGGATTGCCGAATTTGCCGGGCGCGATACTCCTGACCCAAATCAGCAAGGGCCGGGTGACCTGTGGGTGGGCTTTTGCGAGGCCATGGATGATGATTTCAATACAGCCAGGGCCATCGGGCTCGTGTTTGACACGGTCAGGAGTCTGAACCGGGTCATGGACAATAGGGTGGAGAGCGGAAGTTCAGAAACTCTGGCAAGGCTTGAATCCGGCCGAGCAGATTTGATGCGCGTTGGACGCGTTTTGGGCATCGGCGGGGAGTCGCCGTCACACTTTCTTCAACAAGAAAAGGCCAAGGCCGTAGAAAGCGAAGCCATCAATGAAACGTTGGTGGAGAGTCTCATCGCTGAGCGGCTCCAGGCTCGGCAGCAAAAGGACTGGGAGCGGGCAGACCGGATACGTTCCGAACTTTCCGCCATGAACATCGTGCTGGAGGATCGGCCGGACGGGACGACGTGGAAGGTCAAGGGCTAGCCGCTTCGGGCCGGTCATTTTTCGTACCAACCTCCTCGTATGCTAATTCCGTTGTTCTCCCCCGTCGGCTGGCGGGGCACCGTGGAGCAAACTGACGGGTGTCCTCCTTCAAGCTGATATCGAATTTTACGCCCAAAGGCGACCAGCCGAGGGCGATTGAAGCGCTCAGCAAGGGTGTGCGCCGAGGGGACCCCTTCCAGGTGCTCCTCGGTGTTACGGGTTCCGGAAAAACCTTCACGATGGCCCATGTGATTGCTGACGTGCAGAAACCTACCTTAGTCATCGCCCCCAACAAAACCCTGGCGGCTCAGCTTTACAGCGAGTTCAAGACTCTCTTTCCCGAAAATGCCGTAGAATATTTTGTCAGCTACTACGACTACTACCAGCCCGAGGCCTATCTACCGGCCGCCGACACCTATATAGAAAAGGACGCTTCCATCAATGAGATGATTGACAGGCTGCGACACTCGGCCACTCGTTCCGTCCTTGCCCGCCGTGACGTGATCGTTGTGGCGAGCGTATCGTGCATCTTCGGCCTCGGAGCCCCGGAAGACTATCTTCAAATGTGTCTTGAGCTGAACCAGGGGGCCAGCTTTGAGCGGGACGCCATGCTCGCCCGTCTGGTGTCCATGCAGTACACCCGAAACGACTATGATTTTCATCGGGACACGTTCCGGGTGAGAGGGGACCGCGTGGAGATTTTTCCCAGCTGTGAGATTCAGAGGGCCCTACGCATTGAGTTATTTGGCGACACCATTGAAGAGATTTGTGAGATAGACCCGCTACTCGGCAAGGTCCTGAAGCCCCTCAAACAGGTGGTCATTTTCCCGGCCAGCCATTACGCGGCCTCAAAAGTTACCTTGAAAAATGCCATGACGTGTATCAAAGAGGAGCTCAAGGAACGAATTGCTCATTTCAGGCAGGCCAAGAAATGGATCGAGGCCCAGCGTATTGAGGAGCGCACCGATTTTGACCTGGAGATGATGCAAGAACTCGGCTATTGTCACGGTATTGAGAATTACTCACGCCATCTTACCGGCCGACGCGCCGGGGAGCCGCCCCCCACCTTGCTCGCTTACTTCCCGGAAGATTTTCTCCTTTTTATTGACGAAAGTCACATTGGCGTTCCTCAAGTGCGGGGCATGTACCATGGGGATCGATCTCGGAAAGAGACCTTGGTGGAATACGGGTTCAGGCTCCCGTCAGCCCTGGACAACAGGCCACTGAATTTTGAGGAATTTACTCAAAAGATTTGTCAGGTAATCTTTGTGTCGGCGACCCCCGCGGAGTATGAGATTGGTATGGCCCGGGGCCGCGTGGCGGAGCAGATCATCCGCCCCACAGGCCTGATTGATCCCAAGGTGATCATCAGGCCTGGTGACCACCAGGTGGACGACCTGCTGGAAGAGATCAGACTTCGGGAAGAACGCAACGAGAGGGTCCTGGTGACCACCCTGACCAAACGCATGGCAGAGGACCTCACGGATTATTATGAGGAGTTGGGCGTTCGGGTCCGCTACCTCCATTCTGACATTAAGACCATTGAGCGGATGGAAATCATTCGAGACTTGCGTCTGGGGGTCTTTGACGTCCTCGTGGGAATCAACCTGCTCAGGGAAGGCCTCGACTTGCCCGAGGTCAGCCTCGTCGCCATCCTGGATGCTGACAAGGAGGGATTTCTTCGCTCGGAACGTTCTCTCGTCCAGACCTGTGGTCGGGCGGCCAGAAACGTCTTTGGTACGGTGATCCTTTACGCAAATCGTGTGACCCGTTCCATGCAGGGGGCTCTTGATGAGACGAATCGGAGGCGAAGCCTTCAGATGGCGTACAATGAAGCACACGGCATCACCCCTGAAACCATACAAAAAGAGATCACGAGTATCCTCAGTTCTGTCTATGAGGCAGACTACGTGACGGTGCCTGAAGTCTCTGAATCCGCGGCTCGGTACAAGTCCCTGGATGAGCTTCAGACAATCATAAGAGGGCTTGAGGACGAAATGAAAGAGGCTGTAAAGGAATTGGCCTTTGAGCGGGCTGCAAAGCTAAGAGACCAGATCAAAGACTTGCAGGCGCTGGATATGGAATTGAGATAGAAGATCCTCGTCTCGAATGTGAGACCCTTTATAAAGGACAGCGCGTGTGCGACTTCTTGCGGTGTCGTTTAATCATATCCGCCAGTGTGGTTGAATCCACGATTTTGTAAACGGCTCGCTGGATGTCATGCCAGATATCATAGGTGGCGCATCCCTTGGCTCGACGGCAGCGGTTGTTATCGTCCAGGCAGTCTACCAAAAACCACGATCCTTCCAGGGCCTGAACCATATCCCGGAGCGTAATTTCGCTGGGCTTTCTGGCCAGTCTGTAGCCCCCACATGCCCCGCGAGTGCTCCTTATGAGGCCAGGCGCCTTCAGCAATGGGATAATCTGTTCCATATACTTCATGGAAACACCTTGCCTTTCTGCCAGTGCCCTTAACGAAACAGGCCCTTTGCCGTCATTTTCGCCAAGGTCTACCATCGCTCTGGTGCCATAACGTGCCTTCGTGGATATCTTCACCCGCTGATTCCCCTTTCTTTGGGTCTGATCACTATATGTTGAGTATATACAAACCTTCTCGTTTTGTGAAGCATAAGAAGAACATGAGTGCCGGCGGGTATGAGGAAACCCTGTCACGAAGGCGGTCGCAGCTTCCAATAACTATGCCTTGACACCATTACCCTGGACTGCTAAATATTATATAATAGCAGCAAGTTGTTATCTTCGAACCTCATACGACGATCTATCATCCGCACACTTACGGGGCAGATGAACCTCAAGGTGTTCCGGCGTGGGTCGGAAAAGATCTTTCTGTGTCCAGCTGGGAAATCTCAGGGCTAAAACCTTTGACCGCTTGAGAAATGGAGGCGCCATGAGAAAAATTGTGACACTGGCAACCGTGATTGTTCTTTTCTGTTTCAGTTCATTGCCTGCTTTTTCAGGTCAAATAACACCGAGACCCAAAGGCCAAAATGAATGGGCCATGTATGACGAAAATGCTGTCTTTGTAGGCACATTGAAAAGGACTGAGGAAGGCAACTTTAAGTTTTACGATAAAGGAGGAGGCTATGTGGGTCTGATTGTGGAGGCTGGAAGATGGATACCCAGGGATTCGAGGAGGAGCTATACGAGCATCGAACCAGAAGAGGCACAGCTGTATCTTGATGCTTTGAAGGCTATTGAGACCCTAGCGCTGGCCAAGGTCCCTGGAAGTTATGAATGAAATGCTTCCGCGGCCAGACGTGGATCTCGATCGTTGAGATCTGTGTTGTGTAACGACCTGACCCTGCTTGTGCAAAATGCCTCTCCCGCAAAACACACCGTGAGTCCGGTTTGAAGCTGACAGGCTTTCGTCCGACCAAGGACTCCAAATCGTTCGCAAAACACTTCCTGCGAGTTTGTCACGATTAACCATGAAAAAGGGACTCCAAGAAAAGCTTTCAGACCTTCCCTGCGCGCCAGGTGTCTATCTCATGAAGGATGCGAGAGGGCATATTTTGTACGTGGGCAAGGCAAGAGATCTGAAAAAACGGGTCTCCTCCTATTTCAACAGGGGGGCCCATAGAGATTTGAAAACCAGCGTCCTGACTGAAAAAATCACAGGCCTTGACACCATCCTCACCCGTACGGAACAGGAGGCCCTCATCCTTGAATCGAATCTGATCAAAAAGTACCACCCTCGGTATAACGTAATCCTGAAAGACGACAAGCGTTACCCGTGCCTGCGCTTTGATATCAAGACTCCCTATCCCAACTTGACCGTTGCAAGAAAACTTCAAAAAGACGGTGCCCTGTATTTTGGCCCCTTTGCCTCGGCCGGTGCGGTGCGAGAGACGTTGAAATTCATACATCGGACCTTCAAGCTTCGCAAGTGCAAGGGCCGCACTCTCAGGCGCCGGGAGCGACCCTGCTTGAACTACCAGATGGCACTGTGCCTTGGGCCGTGCAGCCGCTCGGTGAGCGCGGCTGAATATTCGGCCGTCGTTCACGAGGTTATCCTGTTTCTCAAAGGACGCATGCCCGAACTGACGAGACAAGTCAAAGAGCAGATGGAAGCTGCTGCAGGCCGGCAGGATTTCGAGGCAGCTGCGGCCCACAGGGACCGGCTGTTTGCCCTTCAAAAGACGCTGGAAAAACAAGTGGCCACCACGGTCGATTTGAGGGACCGTGACGTGGTGGGAATGGCCCGAGAGGGGAGGGCAGCCCTGCTCATGGTCTTTTTTATCCGGGGCGGGTTCCTGCTGGGAAACCGGCCATTCTACTTTCCAGAGACTCTGGCTTCTGACGGTGAAATGGTTGCTTCATTTGTGAAACAGTACTATGAAAACGCCCCTTTTGTACCAAAGGAGGTGCTGCTGCCCCTTTCACCAGAAGATCGGGACTTGCTTGAGGAATGGCTTGGAGAAGTAAAAGGTGAGAAGGCATACATCATCACACCTCAAAGAGGTGAGAAGGCCCGGCTGGTCGAAATGGCAACGCAGAATGCCAAAAAGGGCCTGGCGGAGAACCTTGATGCGGACCTTGACGAAGAGAAGATGCTGGACAGCGTGCAAAAACGACTGCACTTAAACAAGCGCCCTGAACGTATTGAATGCTTCGACCTTTCGAGCATGGCTGGAGCTCAAGGCGTTGGCGCCATGGTGGTGTTTGAAAAGAGCAAACCAGCCCCGCAGGCGTATCGCAAGTATAGGATCAGGAGAGCGCCGGAGGCCGACGATTATGCCATGCTCAGAGAGGTGCTCATACGACGGTACAAGGAAGGGGATGGGAAGCAACGGCTGCCGGACCTTCTCGTGGTGGATGGCGGAAAGGGGCAACTCAACATGGCCGTGTCCGTGCTCAAGAGCTTGGGGCGCTACGGTTCATTTGACCTGATCGGCATTGCCAAGAAGGATCCGGAGCGCGGTGAGACCGAAGACAAGATATACAAACCAGGGCGCAAGAATCCGCTCAGCCTCAGAAAGGATCCCGAGGTGCTTCTGTTTCTCCAAAGGGTCCGGGACGAAGCCCACCGGTATGTGATTGCCTACCACCGCAAACGCCGGATGATGACCTACCGCCGATCAGTCCTGGAAGGCATTCCTGGAATCGGAGCCAGACGCCAGGCACGGCTGCTCAAGCATTTTGGAAGCCTGAAACGGATCAAAGCCGCATCCTTTGAGGAACTCTGCGCTGTCGGGGGTATGACGCGCCTTGCTGCGGAGACCCTTTTTAAGACTTTGAGGCGTGCGGAAATGAATGACGACAAGCAGAACCGGTGATATGTGGAAGGCAACTGAAAGGGGCAGACGCCACGCTGAGCATCAGAACGCCCCCAGTTGACAAGGGCCGATTTTGATTCCCAGGGCCTCACACGCAGCACTGATTTTCATCTTGTGGAGTCCCAGTGTTTTGGCAACCGCCCAGGCACGCTTGCACGGCAAGCGATCATTCATGAGGGCCTCGCGGATCGCCTTTTCAACGGCTGGGGTTACGGATTCGGCGGCTGAGACAATGCCTTTCCCGGGTCCGTATCCGAACAAGCCGAGCTGACATTTGACCAGCCGGAGCTCCATGAGATCTGCAGTCCGTCCAACGGCGTCGGGCGTCACACCAAGGTCATTTGCCAGATCAAAGGCCACGGCGCATGGCAGTTCTTCCTGAACGACGCTTTTCAAAAGCGCATCCCGAATCACCGGATCCGCCACCGTCCCGGGTGCGTGCTTTCGGCCGTAGTGCCCGGCATCCCCATGGGTCATAGCGATCCTGACTGATCGACATTCAGCGCTCTTCCGCCACGTTCAACGGGCCCTGAATGGCATGACCAGCGATAGACTAAACTGGCCTGGGATATTGGTAATCTTTGTTCTGATCTTGTTTTTTTTCAACAACAGATTGCCATAGTACAGGAGTGTGTCCATGCAGCAGACGGAATCGCTCTTGAAGAAATAAGTTTCAAGGGGGTCACTGTGAAAGATGATGTCTAAGTACTTGCGGCGGTGTACAAAACCGTTGTGGGAGATCTTGGCGATGACGTGTTTCTTGTTGGTTACGGTCTCACACGTTATCGTTCGGTCGCACACATTCTTGAGACAGGTCCTGGACAGCAATAGAAAGATGAGAAATATCATGACGAATTCTTGTTCACAGGCCTCCATCATGGGCGGTGCTGACGGGGACTCAAACCTGATGCTGTAACCGTTAAGCCCTCCACACATCTCCAGGATGCCGATGGCTCTCGCGATGCTTTGGCTGATGTCAAAGAAAGCGATCTCCAAGGGTTGAAGGTAACAGGTGTTTTGCAGCACCCCCCTGAAGTGCTCGGAGAGATTTTCAACAAGCTTTTCTACCTCTTGAATTTCTCCCAGATAGTAAGCCGTCTCCCGGGCCTTTGGTGCCTCCGATTTTTCCCTTTCCATGGTGACCTTGTGCCGGAGGAGGTCCAGACGAGCCAGCAGGCACGTCAGGGGATCACACGTCTCCTTGACCACATCCTTAAGGAGAAAACCCCTGGCCGCTGCCCTGAGTATATGCTCAAGGTGAAACAGGTTTTCTTTCTTCTTCTCAGGATATATACTCACAAATTTTGCGGGCCCCACGACCATCAGAAGCGAGGTGACCCTATCGTCTAAATCGGTAATGGGCTTGATAATTGTGCGGAAGGCCCCAGGGGGGAAGAGGTCGGGTTGCTTGCCGGGGCGACCTTCATAGTAGTAGTCGTCACTTTCAAATTCCTGACCTGTCGTGACGCATGTCTGGAGTTCCTCCCAGAGTTTTCTTCCATTGATCCTGGTTTCTACCAGGCCCGTAGCTTTTCGCAGATCCGTGCCATTGAAAAACGCCGTTTGCTTGTGGGCCGTGCCGGCTGTTTCGTCGTCGTAAATGTCGGCAATACGCAAATCGGTATTCAGGCGGATCGCGCGGCCGGGCACGGCACGCCGAAGCGTGCTGACAATCTGTTCCAGCTCATGTTTCTTGCCTTCCAGGGCACAAGAGTCAGTCATGTCCTCAATATAAATTTCCCCTGATGTTGACCAAGGTGGTTTGGCGGCTGCCCGAATCCTCCAAAATACCGGGTGCCCATCTTTGGGTTGCATACAAAACAACCCTGGCTCCGAAGATGAAAGCCCACTTTCTTGAGCTTCCATCAAAAGATTCGACAGGCGGTGCCGGTCATCGACATGGACAAATTCGGTCAAGGGATATCCCTGCACGTCTTCTTTGGAATATCCCAGCAGCTTAACGAAGCGTTCGTCGCATTGGACGATTTTTCCCTCTGAGTCGACCCATGCGGAGGCATCGCCGAGTGTGCGGTGAAGAGAACCCAAATAAGAATTCATGTGGGCTTGAAGGCCACGCACGGCCTGATCCGCGGCCCGGAAGGGGACTGAAAAATCAATGGGTTCAGAAAACTGAATGCCCACCCTGCCGGCAGCCCCCTGGCCGGTGTGCCAGCACACATGCCCGGTGATTTCTCTCTCTTTCTGATGATTAGGCAATGTGAAGCGCAGGCGGCAGGGGCTACCCACCGGGAAAGACCCGTTGGTCCCCAGGGACATACCGTTAGGGCTCATATCATGGCTGAAGGAAAGATAGGTCTCATCATCAAACCCGCTGCACTGAACAGGCAGCTGCAGTGGAACCCGCGTCTCTTGCCTTCTGTCCATGTTCATCGCTTCATCGCACCCGATCCCGTCTTGAGAGAATGCTTCAAGGCCTCCCCATGAGGCCCGAATCCTTGCGGGGGCCCCCGGACAGTAACCCGCACCTTTGGGAAGGTCGGCGTCCTCCGTAGGTCATGACGTCTGAGGATATCTTGAGGTGCATGTTCAATCGATAAGGGGCTGAAAATCAGAAGCATCTGAAGCAATATAGATGCCAAAGAATCCGGCCTCGAACTTTTTCGCATTCCTCGGCCCGCAAACCGGGCACTGCTATGCCCCAGAAGCCACCAGAGACCAGCGACTCCGGGGCTAGGAGAGACGGATCATTGGGGCCCGGCTGTAACATCTTAAACCACTTGTTGGCACTTATTTTCCATTTTCGATCCCTCGGTGGCCATCTGGTCTTGAAGCGCTTAGATAACGTTTTGTAATAAAGACGAAAATAGAGAACTGGTCAGGAAGCAAAATGCTGGCATGTTCTATGCCAAAACATAGCACAACGTTTCATATGCCGCTCGGCATCGAGTTGAAGCGCATAAGAGAAAAACTGTAGCGCGTCGCCGGGGCACGACTATAAACCCGGTTCCACCATGCTAAGGAGGGCCTCTGGCCTGGATATGGGGATCATTTAGAGAGGTCTTGGCCGGGTCCCGAGGAGAATTCTTTGAAGCGCCAGCTACCGAGTTCGTGGCCAAGGAAGAGCAAAAGGGGGGTATGTATTTTTGTACCACTTCTTAATACAAATTTTCTTCTATGCCTTTGATTTTCCTCACAAACTCTGAACACTGGAATGTGCGGGGCGAAAATACGGTTTATAACTAGTTGAAATATAAATAAAATAAATTGTAGCAATTTTTGTTGTCCCCCTAGCCGTGCTTGGCACAAACCTTGTAAACTAAACCCTTCAAGTCAAAACAGGCTCTCCTATAAGCAAGCGTGAAATGTGCGCAAATTCGAGGTCAGGGGATACACACATTGCTAGAGAAATTCTTGGATATTCAACACCGTTGTAATCCCCTTCATGTGTATTGTCGCCTGTTAGACAATGGCTTGAACAAGAGGGTGTCTATTTCAATATGTAAGTATTACGAGATCTTCATATACAGTTGGCTTGTCTCGCTCACCGCATTTGGCGTGCACATGTGCAGGCTTGTGAGGCCGGCCAGGTGATGGAAGCCTGTTAAGAGGATTGAAGACTATAATATTTAAGCTATAATCGGGTAAACATTTCTACTGACAGTTAGAACCAAAATGCCATCATTGTTGGTTAAGGCTTGCTCCACTTTTTTAACTTACTGAAATCATTATAAAGTGGTTATATGCTAAATCTGGCACGGGATTTGCCGTGGTAAAACACAACTTGCTTCCACAGAGCAAGAAAGGAAAGCTGATGAAGAGTGACACCATGAGAAAGGGCTTTCGTGTTTTGATGTTAATATTCGTGCTGGTCATCGGGTATTCTGCCAATGCCCTAGCGGTTATTATAGGCCCTGTTGACTATAGCGATGCACAAGGATATGGCGATGCATGGCATTCTAATCCGAGCTGGCAACGTCTGGGAACCGCATGGGATGCAGAAAACTCCCCTAAGTTTAATGACTTAGACCTTTCCGATGATGGTGTATCTTGGTCAACAGATGGCGGAGCGACCTGGGGCTATCCCGATATCTTGCTTGGCCAGACGGTAGATTTCCAATTTGATATATACAAAGAGTTGTGGGGAAACCATACTTTAGAAGTTATCGCAGTCTGGATAGACTTGAATCAGGATAATGTTTTTGACCCTGGAGAGATGATTTTGGCGGATACATGGAATTTCACAGGTGAGTCTGGCTATGAAAAGGGTGATGGTGCTGCCGGAGTGAGCAAACCATTTTATACACAGCTAATATTCCCTGATACCGGTGATTACTGGTTGCGAGCTCGTGTGGCGTGTAATTTTGATACTAGCTTAGCAACTTTTTCTCCCACTGGACATGTGGGGCAAGGAGAGGTGGAGGACTGGAAGCTGACGGTCATGCCCGTTCCCGAACCCGCCACCATGCTTCTGTTGGGCAGTGGGTTGTTTGGTATGGGTCTCTTCGGCAGGAAGAAGTTATTCAAAAAGTCGTGAAAAACTAGATCCTAACTCGTTACAATTACAATTGTAAAAAAAGCCGCTCAGGGTTGAGGCCTTGAGCGGCTTTTTTGTGGTGCCGAAGGGGGGACTCGAACCCCCACGGGCGTACACCCACTAGACCCTGAACCTAGCGCGTCTACCAGTTCCGCCACTTCGGCACCTGAAGAGGCTAGGAGCCTGTCGGAGAACCGCATCTTCGGAGGCTGTTGGAAAATGTTCAGATGCAAGGCATCCGAGATTCTTAGGAATGAGGCGTGCTTATCGGTACGCCGCAGTGACGAAGAATGAGGATAACGCCGCAGATAGACGTTTTCCAACAGCCTCCTAGAAAAACATTGATTTCGTGACTTAATCACCTTAAATAGAATGGTTCTGTTGACTTGTCAAGAACTCGTAAAGCAAAAGTCAGCAGTATACAAATCATATCCAACATTGATGGGTTGGTAAAAAGCCCAATGCCGCGTTACGCTTCATCTTTCGTCTGGCTGTGCATTGCACACAGACAGGTCATTGGGATGTGCGATATGTACCCATGATTCCTCAAGATTCGCGGGCCTTGCGTGTGGAGCTTTTTGCTTTGTCGTCTGATTCGAGCTTTTTACGAGACCATCAGCGTTCCCCTGTGTAGACCCTGACGTTGCAAAAGTCGAGGGTGCTACAGGTCCGAGGCGTCCAAGGGTGAGGCTGTAGTAAACTACGCCGAACCCTTGGCAACACTGGAGATGCGGTATCATCGGCTTTCCCAAAGGGTGAACAACATGGCTGTCTTTGGAGTCTTCTGGATATCACTCACAATGCATTCCACAAAAGCGCCCAAAAAGATCGCAGATAGAGGCTATTGTTACTTTTTGGAACGTTTTGCCATGTTGTTTATGCAACTGAAGGGTAGACCCATCTGCAGCAGGTGACAGACCTTAAGACACGATGTCCGGAAACAACAAGACCATCCTATCTCTAATCGCGGGTCTATTACTGTCCGGCATTGCCCTTTATATCACCTTTAGGAATATCCCCCTTCATGAGTTGGTAAGCTATTTGAAAACCGTGAATTACTGGTGGGTCATTCCTGCCGTGGTGATCGTACTCATGAGTTTTCTGATCAGAGTCCTGAGATGGCAACTGCTTCTGCAACCCGTCAAGAAAACCG